>Ga0207704_10000445_pt1 | contig 18428 bp, 7 predicted proteins | sample KBSMisM12_FD_184308 | JGI IMG/M metagenome (GOLD analysis project Ga0207704, IMG submission 184308) | Miscanthus rhizosphere microbial communities from Kellogg Biological Station, Michigan, USA - KBS Miscanthus M1-2 (SPAdes) (version 2) | ecosystem: Host-associated > Plants > Roots > Rhizosphere...
CAAAGATACCTTCTTTGCGTTCGAGCGCGATACCGGCTTCCTGATTGCCCAAGTATCTGGTCGCTCCACTTTCAAAGTCATATTCATAGAGGTCGCCGGCACTGGAGGGAGCGTCCGCAGTCAAAGGCAAGGAGCTCGTGACGCTGAATAGAGCCGAGGATCCGTCCTGGGCCATCCAATACGGCCAGCCGGGCTGGGGTTCTTCGGGTTCACCGGGCACGGTCGACTTCGACAACGCAATGGTTTCACTACCCAACCGTGCAAACACTCCGGAGCCTTCCACGGCAACGAGGGTCTGCTCAGTGTCGGCCGAGGTGAATCTGTATTCGGGCCCCGATTCCGGCGGCGTCGCCGTAATCCACGGCGCGGGCTGGCCGTCGGGCATCACAGACAGCAATTTCACGCCTGCGTTCGCGGACCAGCGGTAGAGGCTGACGATCCCAGCTTCAGGCGCTTCAGGCGTCAATGGAAAGAGTGAGCCGAAGACGATTGAACTGAAGTCGCTCGAGCCACCGATGAAGGTAACTCCTTCGTTGTACGACGTGTAATACTGCATCGCTCGATCACCCGGCGCGCTGGCTACAAAGGTCAAGGCGCCGGTTGCCATATTCCGCATATAGAGATTTGCATCGCCTTCGCTCGCACCCGGCGTAAGTGCTCTGTTGCTCACGACCAGAGCGTGGGTCAGGTCATCGGAGACAGCGAGAGTCTGGCGCAACACGGTAGTACGCACTGGGTTGAAGGCTGGATCCGTAGCCTGCAAGGTCCATCCATCAGGGGTTCGGCGGCTCAGATAGCGAGGCGATGCCGCCGCTGATTGCACGCCGGGCAGGTTCGCTGCATTCGCGGTCGTGAACAGCAAGCCTTCGCCTTCGGTGGCCACCTTAAAGCCCAGGCCGGTAACCGTTCCCAAACCCTTTTCAACCGGCGTGACCTGCTCGTAGACACGCGCTTGGCCAGCCCCGGCTGGGAGGGTGGTGAAGACCGCGTCTGCTCCTCGAGATATCCCGATCGCGTTCGTTGCGACAAGACGATAATGGTAGGTAGTGCCTGGTGCCAGGCCGTTCAGGGTGCGGCTGACGAACTGCGTCGAGAACCCGTTGCCCAGTACACCGGGTGGGATCGGCGACTGCTCGCCGTAGCTGATGGTCGGCCCGTATTCGAAGGAGTACGTCGTGTTCAAGCCGAACGGGTTGACGCGACCGCTGATCGAGGCGCTCGTTTCATGGAGTTCGGCGCTAGGCCCAGTGGTGACTCCTGGCGCCGATTGAAGGGTGGAGAACTGCGCAATAGACGAAGAGGATCCGTGAAGTTCGTTCGAAGCCGCCATCCGAGCCTGATAGGTGCTGTTCGGGATGAGGTCGACCACGTCGGCTTCCACCGGCACAGGCTGTTCGCCCGCTCCGACTTCTTGGATCGCCGTACTGGCCCAATCGGCATCCCCAACGCGGCGGTATTCGAAGTGCGCAGTGCTTGTTTGGTTGACCGGGTTCACCGTGCCCGAAAGATGCACGCTGGTGGCTCCGATGGCCGAGGGCGGGTCGAAGACGATGTCTGGGACCAAGATGGAATCGAAAACCTGGACGCTGTTGATCCCGATGTTCCCTTCGAAGATAGGCGTCGCGAGAGCGTAGAGTCGATGGCTGGGCCCGGCATCGACTGCGAGGCCGGCGGGAGAGGTATTCGACGTCGATTCCGGATAGGCCACTCTGCCCACGGCATTACCTCCGTGGAAGATTGCGAGTTCTGACGGTGGCCCGCCGAAACTGCCTTTCAGGCCGACGATCAGATTTCCCGAGTTGGGATCGAAGGCGATGGAGCGGGCAGCAGCGAGAGCTCCGGCGCCGCCGATGGATCCTTCTGGCGAACCCAGCGAAGAGAACTTGTCGACTCGACCTTGGGTCACATCTTCGAAGAAGACTTCGACCACGCCGCTGACGGTGTAGATATGCCCGGTGGAATCGATCGCCAAGTCGAGGAGGCTGGTGAACGGCCCCCCTTCGCTGCCTTCGCCGTCGAAGCTGCCGACGAAGACACCGGTGCTGGTGTACCGCGCCACTTTGAGGTTGCCGGTGTCGGCGACCAGCAGGTCGCCATTGGTGGGATCAACCGCGAGCGGAGAATTGAAACTTCCGATCTGTCCCGGTCCACTGCCAAGCGCCGGGCTTACAAAAGTCGGGTCGGGCGCGTAGGTCGGAGGATTCGTCGCCGTGGGCGTGTAGCGGACGATCTGGTTGTCTTCGGCATCGCTGACGTAGACGTCACCGTTGGTCTGGTCGATTGCGAGACCGGCTGCCGATGAGAGTTCCCCGTAGCCGATTTTGCCGATCTGGGTCGCGCTTGGTCCGCCGCTGTCGAAGACGGCGACGTAGCCGGGTTCCGCCGTGAACCCGTTTCTGGCAAGCGCCACGAGGACGTCGCCGGTCGCAGCGTCAACTTCGACAGCGGTCTGCAAAGCATGTTCGGGTTCGCCCTCAGCGAAGGAGCCGGTGTTTTCGTAGCTGGTCGCGGCGAGGGCAGAGGTGGTCTGAAGCGTGCCCGCCGCAACTACAAACCCGAGCACGGCGAGTACCAAGCATGACACGGCACGACCCATTCCCCCACCCCATTCCTAGGTTGATGAGCCGTCGCGCCCCCTGCGCGTCCTTCGGCCCTTTTCCCTGAATTTCTCGCGGCCGACCGGTCGTCGGCTCACCGTCGATCTGGAAAGTTAGAAAGTGAGACACATTTTGTCAAGCCCTATTTGGCGGGAATATCCTCTCGCATTTCAGAGGAAGCGAGCAAAATAGCTCTAGAATGGGCAGTAAAGACAACAGGCCATACGATGACAAAAAAGCGATGCAGTCTTCAAACTGGTTGCGATTCGGGCATCCCTACTCCCAACTAGGCTCCGTCACCGAATGGTCGAAACCCCCTGGGGTCCATCCGACCGGCTGCGTGAGGGGCGCCTGAGGCCGGGGCCGGCGACGAGCCGTACAGACGTCGAGATGAGCCAGCGTAGGCGCCTCTTCGGGGCGATGGTCGCCAGCGTCTCGACACGGGGATATACGGCGACGCGGCTCGACGACCTCGTCGAACTCTCCGGAGTCTCCACCGCCAGCTTCTACCGGCTCTTTCCTTCCAAGGACGCCTGCTTCCTCGCCGCAACCGAACAGATGCTGGAGAGGGCCCTGGCGACGGTGAAGGTCGACGGGCCGGGAACCTGGGAGGAGCGGATCCGGGGCGCCCTGTCCACGGTCGGGGAGTTGATCGCCGCCCAACCCGCCGCCGCCAAGATGCTGTTGATCGACTCCTACGCGGCCGGGCCCGAGGTAGCCGCCGCGATAGACCGCGCCGTGGGCGAGCTGCAGCGCCGCGCCGTCGCCCTCGCCGCCGAGGCTCCGGGCGGGACGACCCCGCCCGACGAGGTGCCGGCGGCCTTGGTCGGCGCCATCCAGGAACTCGCCCGCGACCGGCTGTGGCGCGGTCGCGCCCAGACGCTGCCGAAGCTGTTGGGAGAAGTCACGGAGGTGGCGCTCGCCTACCGAGGTCCGAGCGAGCCGCTGGCCTACGGCGGCCGGCTGCCGCGACCGCAGACCGAAACCCTCGAGGTCCCCGGCGCTGCGGAGCGGGCGATCCGCGCCCTCGCGGTGGTCGCCGAGGAGAGGGGGTACCCGTCGGTGACGGTCGACGACGTGGTCAAGCGTGCGGCGATGTCGCCGACGACCTTCTACGCCGAGTTCGCCGACAAACGGGAGGTGATGCTGGCGGCGATCGACAGCGCGGGCGCTCAGATGGCCGCGGCGACTCTTCCGGCCTTTCGGCGAAACCCGGACTGGCCTGCGGCACTGCGGATCGCCTTCATGGACCTGCTCGCCTATCTCGCCTCCCGTCCGGCACTCGCGCGGCTCGTCTTCGTCGAGGCTTACGCCGGCGGGCCGGAGGCGCTGCAACGGCGGGAGGAAGCACTCGAGCCGCTGACGGCCCTGCTCGCGCCGGGACGCGGTTCGGCCGTCGATCTGCCCTCGGTAACCGGAGAGGTGGTCTGGGCGGCGATCATCGCCTTGATCGGACAGCGGATCCGGGAGTCGGGGACCCATTCCCTGCCCGCGCTGGAGCCTGCCCTGACCTTCCTCGCGTCCTGCCCCTACCTGGGCCCCGAGGCGGCAGGCGTCGCCGCGCGCGGCGGCGACCGCAGTCGCCGCACGGGTCGGGGTCGGGTCGAGGCGGTCGTCGCCCATTACGAAGATCCCGAGGCCGAGCGCTTCGACAGCGCCCTCGCCTTCCGGCCGGCCACCGCCGAGGAACTGGCGGCTGAGCTCGGCCTGCCGTTGCAGGATGCCCGGCGCCTGCTCGGGAACCTGCTTCGGGTCGGGCTCGTCGAATCGGTCGAGGGTCGGACGAAGGACGACCCGATCGAGGGTGCATACACCTACTCCAAGAGAGGTCTGATCGAGGAAGAGGTGATGGAGATGAGCCTCGCCGAGCGGCAGCGCCTTGCGACCACGGTCGTCAGCATCCTCGAGCACGAATCCGACGAGGCGCTGGAGGCGGGCACCTTCAACCTCCGGCCCGAGCACGTGCTCGTCCGCGTACCGATGGACCTGGACGAAGAAGGCTGGCGAGAGATCTCCGACGTTCTTCAGACCGCAATGCACGAACTACTGGATGCGATGGGTCGCAGCCAGGACCGCCTCGCGGATTCGGGGGAGCGACCGATCCGCGCGACCGCCGGCCTCCTCTTCTTCGAGATGCCGCAAAGACGGAGGGGGAACCGCGGTGGGTGAAGGGGGCGACTAGGCGGTCGCCGTCGCGTACCAGCTGCGGGCATCGATGGAGAAGGAGCCCGCGGGCAGATCGGCTCGGGCTGCCTCCCGCACGGCGGCCCTCTGGTCATCCGGGAGGCGGGCGAGGGCCTGGCCAGCTGGCCCGACGCCGAATTCGAAGGGCTCCCACAAGTCCTCGAACCCCGAGTACTCGACGCTGACCTCGAGGGAGCCGGCGGCGATGTCGCGAGCGCCCGCACGCCGCAGCCGCGCGGCGATGTCGCCCTCCGCGGTGCCGGCCCGCTCCCGCTCGCCCCCCACGCCGGGGTTCACGCTCTCCATGGCCTTCCAGAAAAGGCGCAGCATCGTCATGCCGCCACCGGCGATGTCCCACATGCACACTCCGAGCTTCCCGCCCGGCTTGCTCACGCGCGCCATCTCCCGCAGGCCGGCGTCGGCGTCATCCATGAAGGCGATCACCAGGCACGAGAGCGCGGCGTCGAAGGTGTCGTCCGCCCAGGGCAGCGCCTCGGCGACCCCCTGCCGCACATCCGCGCCCGGGTTGCGCTCCTGGCAGGCGGCAACGAACTGCAGCGCCGGGTCAATCGCGGCGACGTTCTCCGCCCCGACGCGACCCGCCAGCTCGGAGGCGAGAGCGCCTGGGCCGCAACCAACGTCGATCACCCTCATCCCCGCCGTCACTCCCACCCTGTCCGCGAGGGCGGAGGCGAGCGGCGCGGCGTAGCGACCCATGAAACGGTCGTAGTGCTCGGCGGGGGAGGCGAACTCGGGCAGAGACCCGGATGCTATATGGGTGCGACCGCCTCTCCTACGCTCCGCTGTCAGTCTGATAAGCGGGCTTTCGTCCTATAGCGGGGGCGGGTTTTGGACACCTTCCCGCGACCGGCTATGGCCTGCGGCCAGTTCCGGCGTCACGCTGGCGGCAAGCTCCAGCCGCCGCGTTGACTTCGTGTAGGCCGCGCACACGTCGAAGGCATCGAACAGCTCGATCAGCTCATCCTCGTCGGCCTCGTTAAGGGTTTCGCGCATATCGGGGATCGCGTCGAGCATGGCCACAACCTCGTCGGGCTTGGCACCTTCGGGACGTTTCGCGCGTAAGGCTGCGATGGTCCCCTCAATTGATTCCTGGCGGGACGCCAGCTCCTCTATGCGTCGGGTGGCGAGCGCGACGATCGGGTGGTCGGGATCGTCGTGCTCCTCCAGGCGAAGGGACTGCCGGTAGAGGCTGCGCTCCACCTCGCCCTTCTCGCGCAGTAGGCGGTCAAGCTCGGCGTCGTGGCCACACCCTCCTCATTCGTAGCGCTCGGCCAGCGTCATGATCGGCTGCCCCTGGGGCACCGGGCTCTTGGCGCCGACTGCGGTACAGGCGATCACCGAGGTGCAGGAGATGCTTTCTAGACCTGCGTATTTGAAGCCGGCGGCTGGCGCCGGGTTCTGCAGGGACCACTGGGTGGCGGTCAGGCTCACCACCATCGGCTTGACTTCGGTCGCCACTCCGCCGCTAAGGCCCGAGGCGTAGTAGCCGCCAGCCGAACAAGCACGCGGAGAGAGGCAGGAGATCGAGTTGAGGTTGACGTAGCCGAGGGCATCGGCGGGGGTGGGGATCGCTCCGATCGACCAAGACGAGCCGTCCCAGTTCTCCACCAGGGCTTTTTCGCTGCCGGGTTTTTCCGAGGAATAGCCGACGGCAAAGCAGACCGTCTCTGCGCAGGAGACCCCGAGCATGGCGTTCTGGGCGCTGCCTTCGATCGGGTTCGGGGCTTCCTGGAGGCTCCAGGCGCTGCCGTTCCAGCGCTCGATGAGGGGCCTGAAGAGGCCTTCGGAGTTGCGGTAGGAACCAACCGCACTGCAGGCGGTCTGCGTGCAGGAGACATCATTGAGGGTGGCTTCGATGCCGCCCGCGGGGTTCGGCGGCGCGGCTTCCAGCACCAGCCAGCCACCCTGGAATTCGGAGATCATCCAGCTCTGCGGCGTCCCCGCGTCGGTCTTGCCGACCACGGCGCAGAAGGAGCTCCCCAGTGGGCAGGAGATCCCCTTGATTTCACCCGCGACGTTTTGGAGGAGCTGCCAGCTCCCCCCACTCCAGGTCTCGATGAAGCTGTTTTTTCGGTAGCGGTTGCGACCAACGCCGAAGCAGACGGTGGTGCGTAGGCAGGAGACGTCCTTCAGTTCGTCTTCGGTCAGGGGCGCTGGGTTGAAGGTGCTCTGCGTCGACCACGCCGAGCCGTTCCAGGTCTCGGCCAGCGTCACCTTGGTCTCCCCGGCGGTTCCCGGCGCCGCGAGGCCTACCCCGACGCAGCTGGTCGACGAAGCGCAGGAGACGTCAAGGAGGCCGCTTTGCTGGGAGGCGGAGGGGTTCGGCGTGGCCTGGAGCGTCCAGGCGCCTCCGTTCCATGACTCCGCCAGGGTCTTCAGTTCAACCGCGACGCCGCCGTCGACTTTGCTGGCGTAGTAGCCGACCGCGGTGCAGGCGCTGGAGCTGCGACAGGAGACACCGGTGAAGTTGACGTAGCCTTTGGCTTCGGTCGGGTTCGGGGAGCTCGTGACCGAGAGGGCTGAGCCGTTCCAGCTCTCCGCGAGGGTCTTTTCGGCGCCGGCTTTTTCCGAAGAGGCGCCAACCGCCATGCATAAGGTGGAGGTGGGGCAGGAGACCGAGGCTAACTTTGCCGAGGTCGCGCCACTCGGGTTGGGAGCGGAGAGGATTTTCCAACCTTCGGTGCTCGAGTAGCGCTCAGCGAAGGGCTTATTGGCGGCTTCGCCGACCGCGAGGCAGAAGGTAGTGGCCGAGCAGGAGACGCTCAACATCGCACTCTGGGCGCTGCCTTCGCTTGGGTTGGGGGCTAGCTGGACGGCCCAGGTGCTGCCGTTCCAGCGCTCGACCAGGGGTTGGTAGACACCTCCGGAGTTGCGATAGGAGCCGACAGCGACGCAGGTGGTCGAAATGCAGGAGACATCGCCCAAGTTGGTCTGCGAACTGCCCACCGGCAAAGGCGGCGCGACTTCACTCAGCAGCCAGCCGCCGCTCAGTTCGGTGATCATCCAGCTCTGCGCCGTGCCGCCAGAACCCGTTCCGACCGCCGCGCAGGCGCTGGTCGCCGCACAGGAAATGGCTTTGACCCGACCGGGGACGCTTTGCACCAGGCTCCAGGCGCTGCCGTTCCAGCGCTCGAGGAAGCTGTTTTTCTGGTAGCCGTTATAGCCGACGCCCATGCACATGCTGGCGCTCGCGCAGGAGACGCCGATCAGTTCGTCTTCGGTGAAGGGCGGCGGGTCAACTGAGGCCTGGGTCGACCAGACGCATTTGGCTTCGGGGCCTTTGCAGGGAGGCAGCGTCGTGAAGGTGCTATCGGCGCCGAACGAGCTACCGACTTCGTTTTCGGCGAAGACGCGGTAGTGGAAGGTGGTGTTGCGCTGCAAGCCGGCGAGGTACTGGCCGACGGAGTGGTCGAGGAGATCAGACCCGACTTCCTGCGGGCTGAGCGGGACCTTGGTCCCATAGGAGGTGGTCGGGCCGTATTCGAGCTGGTAGGTGGTCGGGGCGCCGTTCGGGTTGACGGTTGCGGTCAGTCGGGGTTCGAAGGTATTGGCATAGAGGGCAGCGTCGGTTCTGACGACGGGTTTACCGGGGGTACGGAACTGCCGGTCGGTCCCAAAGGAGGTGCCTTCGCTGTTGGTGGCGCTCACCCGGAAGTGGTAGACCGTCGCTTCTTCGAGCGAGGCGATCGAGTTTTCGACCGCGACTGCGGCGGCCCCGGCACCGATACCGGCAGCGGGGATCGGCACGCTGGTGCCATAGGAGGTGGTCGGGCCGTATTCGAACTGATAGGTGGTGGCGGTGCCCTCCGGATTGACGGTGGCATGCAGGACCGCGGAGTGGCCTTTGACCGAGGTCGCAGCTTCGGTGGTGGCGATCGGGCGCCAGTCGGGAGTGGTGAAGGAGACCGTGCCCCCACCGATGTCGTACAAGGCCCCCACGTTTTCGAAACTCGTCGGCAACGTGATTGGCCCGTTGCCGTCCAACCGCACTTCGTAGGTCGTGCTGCCTTTGAGACCGGTTGCCTGGGCCGATACCGCTTGTGGCACGAAGCCATTTGGTGCCGGCGAGAAGCCGTACCAATCCCCATATCGAGCGTCTCTTTCCGATGGTAGGTACCGCGTTCCGCTTGCTCCCATCAGGGCAAAGTTGTAGTTAGCCCCCCAGCCTGCAGCGTTGACGAAGCCATTCAAAGAGGCGGTATGCGGCACAGGGAAGGTCGGCGCCGCCGTGTTGACTTCGAATCTCGCTGGCGAGGCATCCTGCGCCACACAGCGATTACCGGTCGCCGCCCATAGGTAGTCATCTATGACCTTCGCTGCGAAGATCCCAGGAGCAACTTCCGCCTGTTCAGCTGGGGTCCCGGTATTGCAGATGTCGGCAATCTCTCCTCCAAAGTTTTCGTTCTCCCACCCCCAATAATTTTCCGTCGGAATCGGGTCGGTTACCGCCTCTGCATACTCGTGCGAGGCTGAGACCTGCATTGCATTGCCAACGGCCAGGCCACGCTGACATCCTTCCGGCGACCACGGCAGGGCGACCCAGGCGAACTGGCCGCTCCAGCCGTGCGCGGCACAAGCGAATTCCCACAGCGAGCTCGGTTCCGGCCCAGGAGGGAAGAGAACAACGTACTGGTTTTCGTAGTTCGGACTCCAACCACGGGTATTGATGGAGTACTGGATCTCTTCCTTGATAACTTCGTTGTTAAGTTTCGCGGGATAGGCAACCCGGGTATCGACGTAAGAGCCGGCAATTGCGACATCACCCGTGACATATCCATTGAAGTCGAAATATTGGGTCAGAAGCGACTGGTATGACGAACCAGGTAGCCAGTTGTACAGCTGCAATATCTGTTCCTTGACAAGGGTGTGTTTGTCCCAGTCGCTTCCATAAAAGATCAGGTAGATCCGAGGATGATGCTGGACATACCCGCCATTGAACGGGATCGGGCCGGGCCTTTCCCAAGGCGCCGGCCCCGACTGAGCCACCAAGCTCGCGTACTGAGGGGGTTCTTCTTGGGTCGCGTAGTCGATTTCGCTTCCTTCTTCGGTCGCTTCCGAGAGGGGAGGAGGAGAGGACGGAGTCCTTTCTGCGAACACTTCGCAGGCTGCTCCAAGCTGAAGACCCATGCACATCATCAGAACTGCCAATCCGACCTTCACGTCTCTCCCATCGCCGGACGCTTGTCGAGACAGGCGTCAGTTGGCTGAACGCGGGACACTCAACTGGGCGATGGGCTCGGAGTCAATACCCACTATCTTGGAGACGAATCGTAAAAGCGGTACAGACCCCAGTGATTTAGCCGGACTGTTAAGTTCGGCGAACGCCACAATCGGGAGTTCGCGTGAGCCCCCTCCTGTTGACTGGACAGAGTGTCACGTTGGTCCGGTACGTAGATCTAAAGTGGCATTTTCCTCCGAAACCTAGATGAGGCTAGGCGAGTAACCCTTAATTGCCGTTGCTCCACCTCTCTTCGTAACCGGTTAGAGGTAGACTCTGGAGGCGCGTAGACCTGTGAGGCGAGCAGAGGAGCTTGAATGATGGTGTTTAGATCGGTGAAATCACTGCGGATGCCACTGAGCCTCGGGCTCTTTCTGCTCCTTGGAATCTTGTTAGTGCCTTCTTCCGTGGCAGGCGTCAAGTCGACGTGCGGACGCAAGGCTGCTAAGACTCTGACGTCGAAGCAGGACGTCCGCCTCTATGAAGTGCCGATCAAAGGGCGTAGGTCCGGAAATGTCTACGGCTGTCTCAAGGCAGGTGGGCGACCTTGGCTTCTCGGTCCTCACCCTTCGCATGGATGGCCAGCTGACTTTGACCGGCCCTTTTCGATCCAATCGCCGTGGGTGGCAGCAGTGGAAGTCCGGGGGCTGGGACAAGACGTGGCAGAACTTCTCACGACGGCGAGAAACCTCCGCAACGGCAGGACTCGGAAGCGTTGCCAGATCGGAGGAGCGGGCGGCAGTCCGGGGCAGTTGCCTGGGATCAAGAAAGCGTTCCTAACGCCACACGGCTCAGTCGCCTGGGCAGCGGTAATTCATCTCGGTAAGCGAGGGCCTCAGATCGGAGTCTGCGAAGAATCGGGTACGCGAATTGCAGACGAAGGGCCGGAAGTCGACCTAGGATCGGCAGTCCTCCACGGTTCAACCCTTGAATGGAGTCATGGGTCCGAACGGCGAACCCTCGTCCTTCGCTGAGTCGGGCGCGGTGCCTCCTCAATCACGGCAGCTCCCGCACTTCTACGAGCCGATGAAGTGAGGGACAGCGATAGTGAGCGGTCGCGGGACTTTGGTATAGCGGGGGCGGGATTCGAACCCGCGACCTTCGGGTTATGAGCCCGAACCAGAGGCCCGATTGACTACGTGAGGCACAGTTTCAAGCGGTTTTCGCGAACATGCTCATTACGCGGTCGCGATCCGGCGCGTCGGTGGGCGTCGCAGAATCGGAGGGCATCACCACAACAGGGCGAGAAGGAGAGAAAGTGGACCCCCCTTTCGCTGCTTCTGTCACTCGCAACGCTGCCTCCCAGCTACTTCGCGAGCCGCCGAACCCAGACGCGCGGCCCCATGCAACGGGAGTAGCTACCCATTATTGGGGATGGTCAAACACGGCAGTTCCCAATCTCTGCCGAACGGCGCCTCGCATGCGTTACGAGCCGTTTCCTGGCGACAGCTCGATACGGAGAGGGTTTGGAATGCTCTAGGTGCTCCCTAAGCGAAGAGCCCTTCGCCGACAAAGCCCCCCGGCTTGCATCCGGGCGGACAGGCGAAGATTGCACTGGCGGTGTGGAGCGTGTGGTGGTTAAGAGCGTCTGATGCGGCCAACCGGCGCTGAATCGGGATGAATTGTTTTATGGGATCGCGCTGAAAGCAGATGAAGAAGAGGCCGGCGTCGATCTGGCCCGATCCGGGTTCGGTGGGTTCGGAATACGAGTAACCACGGCGCAGGATGCGCTGCCCGTCGTTGTAGTCCGGGCTGGCGAGCCGGACATGTGCATCGGCCGGAATCACCGGCTGGCCACCGCGCTTGGCGTCGAGTTCGATCGGGTCGTACTCGTCCTCTCCTCCGAGCGGAGCGCCGCTCACCTTCTCCCGGCCGATCACCCCCTCCTGGCCTTCCAGGCTGGTCGCATCCCAGACGTCGAAGAGGAACTGGATGCGACGTGCGATCAGGTAGCTGCCGCCGACCATCCACTCGGGACCGTCCTCCGGATGGACCCAAACGAACTCCTGCATCGCTTCCTCATCCTCGGCGCGGATGTTGGCGGTGCCGTCCTTGAAGCCCATGAGGTTGCGGGGCGTCGGCTGCGCGCGGCTCGTACTCGAGGTGCGGCCGAAGCCGGCCTGAGACCAGCGCAGCGTCGCCGCTCCGCTGGCTAGCCGGGTTAGGACGTGAATGGCGTGAAAGGTCACCTGCGGGTCGTCTGCACAAGCCTGAAGGCAGAGGTCGCCGCCCGAGCGATCGGGGTCGAGGCTCTCGCCACGAAACGGCGGCAGCGGTGCGAGCTTGCTGGGCCGCTCTCGAGCAAGCCCGAAACGATCTTCTTCCCCCGTCCCGAAAAGGCCCGGCCCAAGACCGATCGTGATCGTCAGCCGCGCGGGACCAGCACCGATCGCCTCGCCCGTATCAGTGGGTGGAACATCGGCTCCTTCCGGGTTCGGACTGTATGGCTGGCCGGCGGTGAGCGTGGCGGCCGCCAAGGTCCACTCCTTAAGCAAATCGCGAAGGTCGTCGACGGAGCTGCTGGTCAGGTCGAATGCTGCGAGGTCGACGAATTCCTGTGCAGGCGTCGCGATGCCAGCCTGGGAGGCGCCATAGAAGGCGACTTCGCCGGCATCCGACGAGCCGCCCGCATCGCTACCGCCGTCTCGCGATTCCGAAGCACCGAGCAGGTGGTCGACGCCAACGCCAAGCCCGAACATCGCCGCGCCCGCCAATGCGCCCCGTCGCGTGATGCCGCTGCTTCTATCAGGCAACTCGGACCATCGCCGTCTCACCTGGGTCATGAGTGGCTGGTGCGTTCAAGCTGAACATAGTTGCCGCGACCGAAGGTGATGCCATAGATAGCCGTCCAGATGCTGCGAGGACGGCATGTCAACCGCGTTTCTGATTCCGAAGAGGCATGTACGCGGAGGGTCCGACTCTTGCACCAGTCAATCCGTAGGAAGATTCCCGCCTCCCCCGGCTCCACCGACACCTCCCGCGTCTCACCTGGCCTGAGTTCGCCCCGCACCTGTCCGTTGACGACTATCTCGTACGCTCGGAATCGGTCCACCCACCCCTTGGGAGACCGCTCAATCACAAGGCGACAGGTCATTCAGACCCACCTGCCTAAAGACCTTTACGCACACGGCGCGTTGCACTGTCTTTCAATGTCCTCCAAGCCCGCCGAAGCAGAGGCCACGCATAGGTAATACCAATGCCAATGAGAACTGCTAACGGCAACCAAATCAGGATATAGGCACCCCAACTGGAAGGTTCCTTGGACACTTCGGCCAAGGCACCGTGATAGAAGGCGCGGCCAAGAAGACCAACGCAACAAATCAGCGCGTAGAGCCGTGGATTCCACATAATGCAGCGTCGTAGCTTGCCATAGAGGAACAAAGTCTACTGCTCAACAGCGTGACGACCTTGACGGAACAGCCTTTTCGTATAAATGACGAGCAGACTCAATGCCGCCAGAAAGAAGACAACGAAGCAGACTTTTGAAGCAGCTCCCCGTCCAAGAATCGGGGGGAGAAAAAACGCGGCAAGTGCAATAAGGATCAAGCGATGCTCCCATCCGCCCTCGCCGCTGACAAGGAGCGCCACAGCTTGAGCCGCAAGTACGGCCGAGGCCAGCCAGAACGCGACTAGCATTACGTACGCACCCAGGCTGTCGCCCCGGTTGAATAGCGCAACCCGCGCAGTAATCAACACCACCCAAGCCACACCCAAGCCTGGAGTGGGCAACATCTTCAGTTGGCGAGTTGCTGCGCTCATGGAATCAGAATCGGATGCGGTCTACGTTCAGACGGCACGCCTGGGGGGCCCGAAGGGGGGGTGTTATTTGGCGGTTCTTCTGGACTTAGTTCGAATTCGCCATTGCTTTCGTAGCAGCCCTCACCAGTTTCAACATGGATACTCATTTCCGTCGCACACCAGAACGTGTTGTAGGATTCAGTCCACACCGTACCCGCAGCGTTGCCAACGGTGCCCTCGGCGCCTTCAACCCATTCCGCCGCATTACTAGCGGCCGATGGAGCATTGCTGACCCACTTGCCGACTTGATTCTTGACATCGTTCCCAAGGTTTTCAAGGGAGCCGGGTATATCGGGCACGCAAACGTAATAACCGCACATCCCACTCGGGTCCGTGAAACCGAGAGGATCGCCATAGGCGTACCAGTACAAGTTCGTCCCGCTCCCCGACAATCCGGCTGGGTCCTGACTGATGAAGCGACCAGCCTCTGCGCTGTAGTAGCGCGCTCGGTTGTACTGAAGGCCGGTGCCGTCGTTTTCGCGGCCGGTGAACTGGTAGGGGTTTGCGCTAGTCGCCCCGGTGCTGGTCGCCGCGCCGAAAGGCTCATAGCTGTAGGAGGTCGTGACTTCGGCGGCGGCGTTGGCGAGCGCCACGGTGCTGCCGAGGCGGTCGGTCAGGTAGCTATCGGTCCCCGAGGAGGTGGTCCTGGCGAAGAGCTGGTCCGGACGGAAGCCCGTGAGCAGCGCAGTTGGCGTGCCTTCCTGAGATTCGACGGCGACGTTCGCCTGGTCGTAGAGCAGCTCGGTGGTCGTGCCTCCAAGCGTCTTCGAGATCCGGCGCCCGAACGGGTCGTAGGAGAAGGAAGCGCTTGCTTCGCCGCTGATGCCGCTCAGCTCGCCGCGAGCGTTCCAGTCGTATTCGCTGGCCCCGTCGCTCAGGAGGTTGCCGGCTTTGTCGTAGCTGAGTTCGGCGCTGCCGCTTTTCACCATCTCGTTATCGGCATTGTATTCAGCGGCACTGAGCGCTTGGGGAACGTCGAGGCGGGCGTAGCTCCCCCACATCGCTTCCAGCTGCCCGTTGGGGTCGTAGGCGTATTCGATGCCGCCTAGCGTCGTGGCGCCGTTCTTGTAGGAGATGGCGGTCGTCTGGCCGGCGGAGTCGTAGCCGTATTCCTCTTTGATCCCGTCCGGCAGGGTGATCCCGGTGGGCCTGTCGGCTTTGTCGTATTCGAGCACAGCCGATGCTGAGCCGCGCGAGAGGCCGGTCAGCCTGTTGGCGTTGTCGTAGATGTAGTTGACGGCTTCAGCACCGCTGGCAGACATCGATTCCCGGCGACCGGCCGCGTCGTAGGAGTAGGAGACAGTGCCGGTCGGTCCCGCGACGCTTTCGATCCGGCCGAGGGGATCGCGGCTGATCGCGTATTCGCCGCTGGCGCTGTCGCTGACGTGCGTCAGCCGGTCGGCATCGTCGTATTCGTAGCCGATCGTGCTTTCGGCCGTCAGGCCCGAGACACCGAAACTGGCCGCTTCCAAGCGGCGCAGCGGATCGTAGGAGAAGGTCGAGACTTCCCCGTTGCGGTTGACGGCTTCAATCAGGTCGCCCGCTTTGTCGTAGCTCCATTCGGCGCTGTTGCCGAGAGGGTCCGTTTCGGATTTGAGCCGATCCATGACGTCGTAGGTCATGGTCGTTTCTTTGCCCCGCGGGTCGATGACCTTGATCGGGTTGCCGTCGGAGTCGTATTCGAGAGAGGTGGTCGCCCCCAGCGGGGAGGTGATGTTGGTCGGCTGGCCGATTTCGTTGTAGGAGATGCGGGTGCGCTGGCCACCGGGCGAAGTGACCGCCAGGATCCTCCCCAGGCCGTCGACGAACCGCGAGGTGGTCCGACCGAGCGGGTCGGTGATAGAGGTGAGATCGCCCCTGGTGTACCCCAGGTGGGTCGTCTCGCTCATCGCATTCGTGATCGCCGAGAGCTGGCCGGCACTGTCGTATTCGAAGCTGGTCGCATGCCCCAGCGGATCGGTTCGTTTCAGCAGTTCTCCGTTGGCCCCGTGCTGGTATTTCGTCGCGTGGCCCAGCGGATCGACGGCTTCGGTGAGCCAGGCCGTGCCGGCCTGGTAGGCGAATTTGGACGTCTGGGCGTCTTCGGTGCCGGCGAGTCGCGTCACTTCGGTGACGTTGCCGTTGCTGTCGTATTCGAAATCGGTGGTGTGCCCGAGCGGATCGGTTTCTGAGAGCACGAGCCCCGTGCCGGGCTGCACTTCCATCGTCTTCGTCTCTTCGTATTCCGTCCCTGGCCCGAAGATTTCGCTGGTCGCCCGGCCTTCGGAGTTGAAGGTGACCTTCTTCTGGCTGCCCCGGGGGTCGGTGACCGTCGTCGCCTGGACTTTGCCCGCTTCGTTCAATGCGTAAGCAAAGCTGAAGGTAGCCCCGTCGCCGGTGGTCTGTTTTTCAACCCGGCCGTTTGCGTCGTAGGCGACCAGGAGGTATTTGTTGCCGCGGGCGTTGATGACGGCTTTCATCCGGCCCGATCCGTCGTATTCGTATTCGGTCGTCCGGCCGCCGAGCCCTTCGACTTTCGACAGGCGTCCGGAGGTATAGGTGTATTTGATGTGTCTGCCACCGTTGTCGGTCAGTTCCGTGATCCGGTTGGAGGCGTCGTAGGAGAACTTCACCCACCGCCCGTTGGGCGACGTGATCTGAGTGATGTTTTCCCCGCTGCGCGTGATGACGAGTTTGTTGCCTCGATTGTCCCTGATTTCAAGCAGCCTGCCGGTGCCGAAGACATAGGTCGTGCCGTTCGTCAGGTTCAGGTTCCAGTAGGCCCCCGTGCCCGACGGGCTGTATTTCAGGATCGAGCCGTAGAACGGCCCTGGCGTGCTCGTCGATTTGTATTCGCCGTCCGAGAAACCGGTCCCAGGACTGATCCGCGTGAAGTGGACCTGCTGGCCGTCCGGAAGAACCAAGTTCGCTTCAGCTGCTCCGGCGCCGGACCAAAGCCGCAGGTCGTATTGGTTGGTCGTTCCGATGCCGAAGCTGTAGGAGTTGGAATCGGCAGGCCGGTAGGTGCGCTGGATACTGATCGGGATCGTGTCCGGCAGCACCAAGTCACTCTGGTTGTAGGTGAACAGGCCGCTGTAGAGGTCGACCGGGTCCCCGCTTGAGGGACCGGTGGGCGCACTTCCCGGCGGCAGGGGACTGGAGGCCAACATCGCGCCGGTGAACTGCCATACCCGAACTCCCGGATCGGGCACGACCTGCTTGCCGTCGGCGCTGACGGTCCCGCGTCCATACACGTACCAGCCCTGGTCCTTGGCATCGTAGTTCCAGAACTCGGCCCGCTGCCCCGGTCTCAGGTGCCCCCAGTTCGGATAGACGATCTGCGCCCCCTTGCTGAGATAAGCGCGTCCGGGCTGGATCGTGAAGTAGACCGGTATCGGCACGAACGGCGGCAGGGGGAACGGCGCCTGGTTGACCGGGATGGCGGTGATGTTGAGGTCCTTCACCGTTTCGCCCGCGGCGTTTCGGATCACCGTGCCTGCCGGAATGCGGACTTCGAGGCCCGGAATACTCGACGTGGTCAGGCTGGTTTCGCCCTTGGTCGGGGAGTCGATCCGGCGATCTCCCTCCTGGTCCAGAGGTGACAACCAGACTGTGTAGTCGAGAACCGTGGTCTCGCCATCTGCGAGATCGACATTGACCTCGTAGCTTCCGTAGCGTCGATCGCCGGTCACCGTTTCGCCGTTGACGACGAGGGTTTGATTGCCGGCGGGAATGCCGAACAGCAGGAACCTTCCTGCTTCATCGGTGGTCGCCTCCGCCGAGGTTCCCTCGATGGAGACGCGGACGCCCGAGAGCGGCAGGCCGTTGCGCTGGAGGACCTGCCCGGCGAGGGCCGTTGCGCCCGCCGGAGCTCGAAGAGCCCTGATTTGGGCCCAAGGGCTCTTTGGTTCGGCGACTTCCCAACCGGGGATGTTCCTGGGGGGATGCCATACCTTCAGAGGGTCAGGATCGAAGCTGCGCATCTGCGGCGTGATTTCGCGGTCCGTGCCGCCTACGTCCTGGCGGGAAGGCGCCGCCCCAGCCTGCGCGCCCTGAGATAATGCCTTGCGCTTCCGGGCACGAGAGGTGGGCAAGCCGGGAGTTCGATGTCGGCTCTTCTCGTAATGACGGCGGGTACGCAGTTCTCCCTTAGGCGCGAGGGAAGTTTGCTTGCCGCTCCAGGCCACCAGTTGCGAGCGCGACTCGCTCGGTATGTCTGAGTAGCCCTCCGGTCCCAATGGATCTTGCGACCGCAGGCTGACGAGCTCCGTCGTCGGGCCAACTGGCCCGTACCATGCGACGTGCGATCCGAGGTAGACCGTCACTTTGACGCTGCCGGTGCCGTTGGTGACCGGGGCGGACCCGGTGCCCGGTGGGTCGATGACGATCGTGTAGGTCCCGGTCGACGGCAGCGTCAGTTCCCTTCTGCCACTCGAGCTCGACGTGAAGCTCGCATCGCTGCCCGAGAGGGTCGACCCGTCGGGCTTCAGCACCCAGAAGGTGCCACTGGCGATCGTCGATTCCTGAGCTTTGACGGTCACAAGCTGCGATGCCGTCCCCGCGAAGGTGATCAGCTCGCGCTGGCCGGGGATCGAGATCGTCGAGGTGGCCGAGCCGCCGGCTTCTGAGGG
>Ga0207704_10000447_pt1 | contig 18397 bp, 17 predicted proteins | sample KBSMisM12_FD_184308 | JGI IMG/M metagenome (GOLD analysis project Ga0207704, IMG submission 184308) | Miscanthus rhizosphere microbial communities from Kellogg Biological Station, Michigan, USA - KBS Miscanthus M1-2 (SPAdes) (version 2) | ecosystem: Host-associated > Plants > Roots >...
GTTCGTGAAAACACGACGCAACCATACGACCTCATCGTGATGGATAGCACCGACGTGTACGAAGAGGAAAGCGGAGAGTTGAGCGAGCGACTATTCACCGAGAGCTTCTACAAAGATTGTTTCAACGCGCTTTCCGAAACGGGCTTCGTCGTGACCCAAGCGGACAACCTCGTCTTCTGCCCTTACTCACTCGAAGCGATCCGCGCGGACTTTCAAAAGGTGTTTCCAAAAGTCGGTGACTACCAAGCCATTGTCCCCTCGTTCGGCGGCTTCAGCGGTTTCTGCTGGGGAAGCAAGGGTGCCAGCATGGCCAGGGAATTTCCAGGTGAGAAAGGGTTGAATCTCACTTATCTGAACTCTACAACTTGGGAAATGGCATTCAAATCTTTTTCCTTTTCTAATTAGAGTTGTCATCCCGAGCGAGCTTGTGAGTCGAGGGACCTGCCTGGAGTCGAATCCTGCTTGGATCGGAGCGCCTCGGGGTCGTCGCCTCAGATGAGCCAAAATCAACGATACAGATGAACGTCCCCCACGGCCACCACTCCTCAACTCCGTGGTGCCCAATGGGCCATGAGGTGAGTGCGTGAGCGACCTCGAAAACATCTACCGATCGCTCGATTTCCCGGCCGCCCCCGAAGATCGCCCCTACACGTTCATCAACATGGTCGCGACCATCGATGGCAAGACGATCAGTGGTCACCGAGGCGAAGACGTCCTAGACCTCGGATCGCAAGCAGATCACACCCTCATGCGTCGCATCCAAGATCAAGCCGACGCAGTGATGGTGGGCGCAACAACCCTTCGCGCCGCCGACGCCCGCTGGAATCCTGGCACTGCATTTCGGGTTGTTGTTTCTAACAGCGGTCACCTTCCATATCGTGTCCCTTACTTTCAGGGAGGAGGCAAAGCCTTCGTGGCCAGTGCGGAGAATGCAAAATTCCCCGATCCGGATATTGGGGTGCGCAAGCTCATAGCGGGAAAGGATCGAGTCGATTTAGTTCTTGTCCTGAAGAAGCTCCGCGAGATGGGCTCAGAAAGATTGTTGTGTTTCGGAGGCAGCGAGCTAAACGCGCAAATGTTGGAAAAGGATCTCGTCGACGAACTCTTCCTCACAATCACGCCAAAGATAAAACTGGGTCGCGCACTCCCGACCTACGCAGGTGGTGATCCACTGCCGCGCGACAAGATGCAAAATTACGATCTGCTCGAATCTCATACGGTTGGCAACGATGTGTTCCTTCGCTATAAGAGGACAAGCGCCTGATGCAAGCGGAGTCGTCAGTGCCAAAACCTGAAGACAAACTGATTCGATCGGCGACGCGTCCGCTCGCCGCGCCCCTCTATCTCGCGCGCAACGCGGGAAAGACGGCGCCGCTTATCGCGGTCATCACGCTGGCGGTTCTCCTCGTCGCTGGCATCGTCGCACTGATGGACTCGATCCCATATTCCATCAAAGTCATCTACAATTACTCGCGTGTCGCTCTCGGCATCAGTCCGCGATGGGATCCCAATCAAACCGTCAAGCTTCGTTCGATCGTTCAAAAGGAGTGTCCCGTTCCGATCGATCGTTTGGTTACTTGCCGTGCGGCAAGCGGGCAGGTAAAGAGCATTGTAGGGAAGTGGCCATTCGTCGTTCTTGGTCTCAATCAGGACGACATGCGTTATTACACCCACCGACTCGGCGCCGAGAACATCGTTGGCCGATTGCCTGAACCGGGTAAGCCAGAAGCACTTGTTTCTGAGCCCGTGGCGCGCAATCGTGGCCTGAAAATCGGATCGGACCTCCTCGGCCCAACCGACACCGATAACTTTTCTCCGTATCACGTGAAGGTGGTTGGAATCGCGCAGACCAAAGAGTGGATTATGGTCACCGATATCGAATATCTGCAGGCCAATCAATTTCCCGCGATCAACTTCCTCCTCGTCTTCGCATCAAATGCGGTGGAGCAAAACAAACTCGACCACTGGGCAGAGAAACGTTTCAAAGGTTTGCAAGCACAAATCTTTGCCTATCACCTTCTCGAAAAGGATACGAACGACATGTTCAAAATCCTCTACAAGATTCTCGATGTCGTGATTGGCACGCTCGTCCTCGTCATCACCCTGATGATGGGAATGCTCATGAACATCTACCAATCGCAGCGCTTGGTGGAGTTCGGACTGTTGCAAGCCTTGGGCTATACCAAGCGTCAACTGTTGCGTCGTGTGACGATCGAGTCATTGCTCGTCATCGTCGGCGGTTGGATATTCGGCATGATCATGGCATTCATTCTCTTGAACGTCGTCAAAGCGAAGCTCATGGACCCGAGCGCTTTTTCGCTTGACACGTTCGACCACATTGCGTATCTCTACACGGTCCCGATCCCCGTCGCCATATTCGCCGCCGCTGTCCTCACGGTCGTCCTGCGTTTCCGAAACTTCGACCCGGTCGGCGTCGTCGAGCGGAGGCTCGTATGAACTGGGAACTCGGAACTCGGAACGCGGAGTCTTCGTGGCAAGGGAAATTTGGAGTCGCTGCCTCCATCACGCGGACCTTCAAGCACGCGCAATTCACAATGACTAACCGCGTGTGGAGGCTAAAAAAGTTTTCTGTATTGCCTTCAAAACCCAGATCAAGAGCCGAGAGCCGAGAGCCGAGAGCCGGGAGCCCGCTTTGATCCAATCCTGCGCCGCCTCCCTCGTCTACTACGATCACGGCAAAGAAGTTTTCGCCTGCCGCCAGATCGACCTCGACGTCTACCCGGGCGAGTTCCTCGGCATCCTCGGACCATCCGGCTCCGGAAAGTCGTCGCTCCTCTATCTCCTGAGCGGTCTCAAAACTCCGACTAGCGGCGACATCAAATTCGAAGGACGAAGTGTCAGTTCCTTAAACGACGAAGAGCGTAGCCGCATGCGATTAGAGCGATTTGGTTTCGTATTCCAACAGCCGTTCTTGCTCGGCTACCTCACCGCGTTAGAAAATGTCACCGTCACCTCTCCTGGCCAAGAAGGACTCAAAGAAGCGCGCGAACTTCTCGATCGACTCGGACTGAGCCAGAAAGCACACCGCTATCCGCACGAACTGAGTGGCGGAGAACGTCAACGAGTATGTGTGGCTCGCGCACTTCTCGGAAATCCTAAAGTCGTCTTCGCGGACGAACCCACCGCTTCGCTTGATCACACCAACGGAGCACAGGTCGTGCAACTCTTGAATCAACATCGAGGCGACGGCGCGCTCGTTATGGTCACCCACGATCCATCGATGCTCGCGGAAGCAGATCGAATTGTGGAGCTGAATGACGGCGTCATCCTGGGTGCTGTTGATCAATCATGAAAAAGCTGTTGCTTGCCGTAATAGCTTTGGCTGCGGTTGCTTGTAACAGACCTGATCCGTTAATAGGAACGTACAGCGGAACGCTAGACTTCGATCCGAAGACTGCGATGACGGCAATGACCGAAAAAGGGCGTGCGGAGGAAGGTCGGCAAATGGTCGATGCGTCGAAAGATATCGCGGATATGCACCAGAAAATTGAGCTAAAGGCAGACCACACTTTCTACATGGGTGACCCGGACAAAAAGTTTTTGGGCTTGACCGGCACCTGGAAACATGAGGGCGACTCCGTCTTTCTAACTCCGACCGCTGGCTCCATGGACGGCAAACCGCTCACCGGAAATCTGGCGAAAGCCTTCATCAAACCCTCAACCTTGCGCGTAGACGGAGCTTCGCTCGTGATCGGCAAGCCCGGCGTGGGCATGAAGTTTATGAGAGTGTATTGATTTCAGGTTTTGGTAGCAACTCTTCAAGAAAACGTACGCTTGCTCAATCAGCAAATGGCGACCAAGATGTGCAATATTAGTCATAGGGTACACCCCTTTCATGGTCAATAAAAATCCATGGATCCTCATGGAGACCAGACGAATCGTCGAACTGGATCGTGGTGCGTACCTGGGCGGCTGGATTCTCCATGGAGAGCTCGAAGATCGAAGAAGAATCGATATGCGCGTGTTAGCTGTTTCCCTGGCAATCGTCGCCGTGCTATGTGGCTGCTCGAGACCAGATCCTCTGGTTGGAACCTATTCCCAAGACGTCGATTTCAATACCAGCCAAGTGAGGTCAACTCTCAAAGAGCACGGAAGAATTCGAGATGCTGACCAGGCCCTTCAGGGACTGAGTATGATGGCCGGTTCTGATGTCACTCTCGAGCTTAAAAGCGATCATACGTTCGTCCAGCTCATGGATGGCCCAAAGAATTCGATGGTGGGCACTTGGAAGGTTGAAGGCCAGATGTTGACGCTGACGCCAAGGGACTTAACGCTCGGCGGCTGGACTTCAATGGATCAAAGGATGAAAGACCATTTTCTGAAACCGATCAAGTACAGGGTTGAAAAAGGAAATCTGATGCTGGCGACATCGGTTGCAAAGATCGCGTTTAAGAAAGCAGGTCAATAAAGTCGACAGCCAACCGCTTGGGTCTTCTTTACCTTGATCGCCTTGCCCGCTAAACACGCATCTAGCGCGTCGCGAAGATCGTGCGTCTTCGCATACGGGCGCTGCACACCGATGCGCGGATAAAGATCATCGATCCGACCGACATAAATGTCTTTCCCGTTGGCAGTGAGGACGACCGACGGGGAAGTATTCACACCCTTCTGCTTGGCGATCTTCGCTTTCGTATCGAGCACAACGGGAATGCTGAAGCCATACGTCTTCGCATGTTCTTCCGCGCTCTTCTGGGTGCCGTCTGAATCCTCGAACACGAGTTTGAAATGCACGCCGACCGGAGAATAACGCTTGATGATGCGCTGTAGCTCGGGCGCATATTGGTTCGCAATCGGACAATCCTTCAACACAAAGATAGAACAATCTGCCCGATGGGGAGTCGTGTCCGCCCGCCCGAGGGCAAGCACGGCGAGAATCGCTAGCGCGGTCATACAAGGTTTCATACGCGCGACTTACATCCCCTCGTCGCCAAACTGTCCGATTGGCGCGCCTGGCAACGCGACTGGCGGTGTTGCCGGCACGGTCATCGGGGCGAGCGGACGAGAAAGATAAGCTTTGATTTCGCTCGCAATTGCATCGGCATTTCCCGTCGAATCGTTCACTGCCAGCATGGATTCCGTAGAAGCCAGGGCGCGCAAGGCTTTTCTCGCGCGTGCGCGAACAGAAGGGGTTGCGTCAGCCGCATCGGCGAGCGCTATCAAGCGTGAAACATAACTGTGTTGAACCGTCCAGCAAATCTCTCGCTCCATGGCATTTCCCCTCGGCTTCACAACAATCGCCTTTGTCGTCTTGTCGAGAACCTCGTCGAGGCTTGGTAAGGAAATATCGCGCGATGACCACTCCACAATTCGCGAACACCGTCCGGAATCGAGCAATGGCTGCAACACCAAATCTGCGCCCGCAGCAGCTGCGGATAGCGAATCGAATGCGAACGGCGTGCTGCTTACAAATCGCTCGCCGCTATTTGGCATCCCGTTCGCCCACGGTCCCATCAATCGAGAAATGTTTGACGGCACCATCAAGAAGCCTGGTCTCGTGCATGCAAGCAACGAAGCCAAGGCTTCTCGTTGCTTATCTCCTGAGATCGGCGTTTGCAGGGCCTGCGAATCGCCGCGCACGTTGTGTCGGTAATTCACACCGCCGATCATCTTCGCGGTCGAATTCACATCGTATCGATGGAAGAAGTAGAGCGGACCAAAGACAAGCTCCAGATTGGCAAGGGGCTGGCCGTCGCGAATGTTGCCTTGTCCAAACTTCGACATTCCGATTTGACGAATGCGAATGGAGTTCTTCAAATCGCCCAGGGGATCAGAAATATCGTCCCATCGATTGGTGTAAGCACTCGCTCCGCTGCCTTCGTCGGCATCCTGATCGCTAAGGAAGACAAGACCTTGGCTCAAGCCGTCGTTGAGAATCTTCTTCAGTCCGGATGTCTCGTCGGAAAGAGCGAAATCTTTATAGGCGTACTTCACGAGCTGCATGTCCCATGCGCCCACGCTCGTTGCATATGCTTTGCTGAAATCGAGCGATCCATCCGCCGCAATTCGAATGCGCGGGGCTGGATAGTCCATTACCGAGGACCGATCACGTGTGCTCGCAGCGAAGTTATGTTGGAATCCAAGCGTGTGACCAATCTCGTGCGCCGCTAACTGGCGGACGCGGGCCAGCGCAACCTGAATCGGATCATTCGGCCCACCTTTTCCCGTATCCTTCACGCCTTTCAGCGCCTCGAAAATCAGAATGTCCTGCCGCGCCCGCTGGCTGTCTAAATTGACCGCGCCCTTGATGATTTCGCCGGTGCGTGGGTCGACAATCGACTGTCCATATGCGTAACCTCGCGTCGAACGGTCCATCCACTGCACCACGTTGTAGCGAATGTCCATCGGATCGACATCGGCCGGCATTTCTTCCACGCGATAAGCGTCGATGTATCCTGCGGCATCAAACGCCTTCTTCCAATAATTGCCACCTTCGATCAATGCAGACCGAATCGGCTCTGGCACACCTCGGTCGACATAGTAAACGATAGGATTCTTAACCGTAGATCGCGCAGCCGTTGGATCGGTCTTCTCAAGGCGATGACGATTGATCCACTGCTTGATAAGCGGTTGGCCAAGCGGGGAAGAGAAGTCTAAATACTGAAGTGAAAAACATCCGCAGCGAGGATCGAACGCTCTTGGATGATAGTTGCCATCCGGCAACTTTACAAACGACTGGTGTTCGACAAGCGAGATGTCTTGGGCTTCCGCGGTGTGGCTCGGTGCACCGCCGCGCGGCTTGTCGGAATGAAACGTCAGCAACGCCTCGAGCTCCAAGTTATCGGGGAAGGATTTGCATTGATCGGGAAGAACGGTTGAACTGTCCTTCTCAAATCGATAGCCGCCGCTCTCAAGGGATTGGGCAACATTGTTGACGTCTGTCATCAGCAAGTCGGTGATGTCCACCAGATAGGAGCCGTCTGCATCCTTTGCCGCAATCGTCCCCGCCCAATAAACGGACTTCGCAAACCCTTCCTCAACTGCCTTCCGCTCATCAGGATTATCGGAGTCGGCCCGAAACTTGAGATTCGGCACTTCGAAGAAAACCTTATCGGTAATCGGTCGCACGTTAATAACGAACGTGCTATCGAAAGAACTACGATCGACGCCGAGATCGTTTGACCCCAAGCCCGTGCGAAGGCTCCTCACATAGAGATAAGAGCCAGAAAAGCCCGTCTTGGGATCAGCGGCGGGAAACTTGAAGTACACCCTGCCCTTCGCCGAATCGACATACGACTCGATCAATCCCGGCCGCGTCGTCAACCCTTTGGTCTTGTCCGCGATCGTAGGCGGCCCTTCCGGCTTGTCATCCGATTTCGGTGCTTTCTGGGCTAGAGCCCCAGAATGAGTGAGAATGAAAAGGGCGAGAAGGGAAACGGCAGAGCGCACGAATCATTTTGCCTCAAACGCCCGTGATAGTTGGATAATGGACACATGAGGTTCCGACTCATCGTAGTTCTTGGATTCACCGCCTTGGCTGTTGCTTTGGCAGGGCGCTCAAAGCCCGTGCGCGCGACTACCCCGAAGGAACTGAATTTCTTGTTGCCCTATGTCGTGAAGCAGGAGAAACGATACATGCGATTGCGAAGCCCATTCAACCCCAAGCACGCTAGTTACCGTGCGTACTCCGATTTGACACTACGCGGGGTATCGCGAAACGATGTCGTTCGCATGCTGGTGAAGAAATTGCCCGCCAGCGCGGGTTGGCAGTATGACGGTTGTAGCATGAGCTCGACTGCAATGTTGATGCCTGAACCCACGTCTGGTCTTTCCTTTGTGATGGTTGGTGATGACCCTACTGAAACCTACGTCGGTGCTGTCGAAGAACTTTCTCCCTTTCAAGTAGTTCTGATCCGTGCCGAGCATCCAGGGGTGGACCCTTTCGAATCACACGTCTATTGAGCCAGCCAAACCCTCACGGACGATTCAACTGAAAATACAAATATCGCGCGATCGTCCCGAACACGTGCGGACGACTCTCCGCCCGACCAATCCATAAAACTCCCACTCTGCAACGCGCAGGAAGATGGTTCGTGCTTCCGAGCATTGCGGAGGGGGGCAATGAAGCCGAAGGAGGAACGACTGAGGGTGAATTGGGGGGAGGTGTCCGAAAACAACAACCTCCCCAAAATTCCTACGGCCTCGACAACTGGTTGTACAAATACCGCGCGATCGTCCCAAACACGTGCGGACGACTCTCCACCCGGCCAATCGAGTGATTGTCATGCGGATAAGACATCGAATAGAAATACTTGCCGTTATCGATCAACTTCTGATAAAGCCGCGCCGTGTCGGAATACAGAACGTTGTCATCCAACATGCCGTGGACCAACAGCAGATTCCCCTCCAGTCCATCCGCGTGATAGATCGGGCTGCAAAGCTTATAGATGTCCGGATTATCCTTGGGCATCCCGAGTCGTCGCCGCGTGTACCACTCGTTGTAGTTCGCCCAGTTCGTCACCGACGCAACCGCAACGGAAGAATCGAAAATCCCCGGCTTCGTAAACATCGCCATACACGTCAAGAACCCGCCATAACTCCAACCGAACAAACCGCAACGATCAGGTCGAACGTAGCCAAGCGACACCAAATAGTTCTTCGCCGCCACCAATTCGTCGGAATCGATCACGCCCAACGACTTGTAATAACCACTGTTGAACTCGCCGCCGTATCCCCAACTTCCGCGCAGGTCGACTTGCAGCACCACGAAGTCGCATTGCGTCGCCAAGTAATTCTCAAGGTATCCGCTCCAGGTCCATTTCGCGCTATTCGCATAGAGGTTGCTGATAACCGCCGGATGCTGTATGGTCATATCCAAGCCGGGCTTTGTAATCAAAGTCGCGTGGATCTGCCTACCGTCCGCAGCCGGGAAAGTGATCTCTTTGTAGTCCGCCCACTTCAATTTGTCAAAAAGCGGAAGCTGACTCTTAGTCAATCGCTTGATCTGTGGCTCGACTTCGTAGAGCTCAGCGCTCACTTTCCGGTTCGCTGCCATCGTCGCCACTTTCTTTCCGTCGTCACTGACCAACGGATCGCCACTCGCATCAAAGTTGATCGGGGTCGAAACGCCATCGGGCATCACGACGTGTGTCGTGCGCTTACCATCCGGCTCGATCACCGTGATCTCGCTCTGCAACGCACTTCGCGACATCGTCGTCAAGAACAATCGATCGCTGTTCTTTGGCCGCATCAGCGAAGTCACGTCGTAGTTCTCTGCGAAGACTTTCTCCAGCCCCTTGCCGTCAGGATTAACCCGCATTACCGAGCGATTCGCAAAAGCACCGTTAATGATGTCCGTTCCAAAAATAATCGACTTGCTGTCCCGACTCCAAAGCACCGGGCGAAAGTCAGGAATGTAATTCTTCGGCGCCTTCTCGATGTAGGCGTCGACTTTCTTCATCGTCGACATCGGCACTACCGAGATCGTGAACTCCTGAAAGTCTTCTTTGTCCCAGCCAATCGCGAGAGTGTTTCCATCGGGCGACCACTCCACATCCGCCGGCCACATGTAGGTCGGCAGCCCTTCCACGAATTTGATCACGCCGCCATCGGTCGGGATCACGCCGACCTTCACATTGTTCGGCGTTTCGCCGACCCAATCGCGATCGATGCCCACCGTCTTGGCTCGGTCACCGGTGAAGTCCATCATCTCGTACTTTGAGATCTTGCTCGTGTCCGACCAGGAAATCGCGATGTGCTTTGCGTCTGGAGCCCATGTGTAGCCATCCACGCTCTGCCCAGATTTGGAGAGGAACGTCAACTGCTTGATTCGTCCCGTCTTCCGGTCGAATCGATACAAATTCGATCCCTGGTTGAAGGCGATGTACTTGCCGTCAGGGGAATAGGTGGCGCTGCTCTGTCCCGCCCCCGCATCCATAATCGGCGAGACTTCCTTGCCGGAAGCGTCGCTCGTCCAAATCCGCCCGCGATAGGAGAACAAGAACTCCTTACCGTCCGGCGCCCAGGTGAAACCGGAAATTCCCGCGTCGTAGGTGTCCTCGTCTTTCTTCTGCTCGTCTGTGCGCTCGTCGTCCTGCCGGGGTAGTCGTGCAATTTTCGCCGCTTCGATGATCTGGCGTCGATCCCCAGAAGGGAAGTCCATCATCCACACGTCGAGACGGCGGTCTCCCGTCTGATTCCAACCAAACACGATTCTCTTTCCATCGGGCGACATGGCGGGAGCGGTTGGGCTGCGACCGTTGATGACGGGATAGGAATAGAGCCGCTCCAGCGGGATATCAGACGGAGGGAGCTGATGTTGGGCAAAGACCAACGAGGCGGCGGCAAACGCCAACACGCCGAATAGGGCACGAGTTCGGATCATGGGGTAGCCGTAAATTACCCCGCGCAACGAGCGACCGTGAAAAGATTATTCCGAGGCAGCGGCAGCTTTCTTCGGGCGAACCATTCCGGCCCGCTTCGGATCGGCGTCGTGGACTCCACCGCGCGCGATCACCTTCGCATAGCCCGCATGATCGACTTCGTTACCGATGTAGGTGCTGCCGAGGAACTGTTCAGCCTTATTCTCGAATCTTGGATCCGGCACCATGTAAAGCGTGGAGGTGTTGTTGGCTGGCGGGGTCTTCTTCGCGCCTTGCAGATAAACCTCGTCGACTCCGTCCTCTGATCCAGGGGACATCGCACCGTAGGTCGTGCGAGCGTCTCGGCCGCCCGTGGCCATCGCAATTCCGCCCCATGAATAAGGATCGATCGGTTCCTTATTGAAATCTCGTGGCGGGTTGTTCAGGGTCGCCGACTGGACCGATTCCATGGACTTCACCCTTGGCGCCTCGCATCCGGCGAGGAGACAGAGGGCGGTAGCGGTAATCAGGGCCTTGGCGAGCAGAGCGGGGCGTCCTTGCATCTCCCTTATTATGCCCTTTGAAGCGGCCATTCGCTACCGGGTGAACCAGTGCGGCTGCTCGGGGGCCGCAATCCACTGGACGGCTGGCAAATAAGTAGTGCGGCGTTGGGGCGCGGCCAATTCGATGACCGCCACGTAGCCAACCAGCCACGCCACCGTCAGGGCGGCGAAAACCATGGATTGGGCTCGGGTTGAACAACGCATGCCAAACCGAGAGACGGGGTCTAGGACCCGAATCGTTAGCCGCTAGGTCTTCCGTCTAACCATTCGGGTAACACAGAAGCCTGGCTTACTGAACTAGCGCTGCTTCCCAGCGTTTTTCTTTGGGCTACCATAACGTATTCCGATCAAATGGCACGAGCCTTGTAGGAAGCCTCAAATTATGCATAGAACACGGAGTTCAGACCGGCTGGTTTTTGCCACCCTGCTGGTACTGGTGCTGGCAACGACTCCCGCCCACGCGTACATCGATCCTGGGTCTGGGAGCCTCTTCCTCCAAGGGATGATCGCTGGCGTTTTGGCATTAGCCTTCGCCATAAAGAACTACTGGCGGAATATCCGAGCTTGGGTCGCGGCCAAATTCAGTGGCAGCGGCGAACGCAATGCCGGATGAGACGCGGGAGCCATCCTCCTTTCGCGATAACGCCGGATTTCTCTTCAGACGCGATGGCGTCCTCCTGCGTCAGGTCAACAAGGTTTATGAGCGCGATTACAAAGCGCTAATCGATTCTGGGCTGTACGCCGAGCTGGTCTCGCGCGGGCTCCTAGTGAAGACGGAAGAGTTGGGCGCTGCAGCAGGTGTCGATGGCGATGCGATCCAAGTTCTCAGGCCAGAGCTCGTGCCATTCATCTCCTATCCCTATGAGTGGCCGTTCCACGCTCTGAAAGATGCCGCACTTGCCGTGCTCGAAATTCAGAAGCTCGCACTCGCGAAGGGAATGTGGTTGCGAGATGCCACCGCTTACAACATTCAATTCGTGAATGGCAAACCAATTCTGATCGACTCTCTTTCGTTCGAGGTGTACGAAGAAGGGAAACCTTGGGTCGCGTATCGCCAATTCTGCCAACACTTCCTCGCGCCGCTCACGATGATGGCTTACGTCGATCCGCGGCTCGGTCGAATGAGCCAACTTTACATGGATGGTATTCCTCTCGATCTCGCGTCGAAGTTGACCGGAAAGCTGACCAAATGGAAGTTCGGTCTTGGTATTCATTTGCATGCCCACGGGCGCACGCAGCAAAGAGCGTCGACTCAAGAAGGGAAGACCGCCACCGCTACCGTAAGCAAACGCGGCATGGAAGCGCTCATCGACAGTTTGGAAACCACGGTGAAAGGTCTTGAGTGGAAACCCGAGAAGACAACGTGGTCGGATTACTACGACGAGACGAACTATTCTTCTAGCGCCATGGAAAAGAAGGGCAAACTCGTCGCTCAGTATCTTGATGCGATTCAGGGTCCCGTTAATACGGCATGGGATTTGGGTGCGAACGTTGGAGATTTCAGCGCGATTGCTGCCAACAAGGGACTTCATACCGTCGCGTGGGATTTTGACCACGCCTGCGTCGATGCGCACTATCTGAAAATAAGAGGTCACGGCGCAAACGTTCTTCCCCTTGTCCTCGATCTCACAAATCCGAGTCCCGCGATCGGGTGGGATAACAATGAGCGCATGTCGCTGGAGCAGCGTGGACCCGTGGACGTCATTCTTGCCCTTGCGGTCGTCCACCACCTTGCCATCGCCAACAACGTGCCTCTCGCGCGCATCGCCGAATTCTTCGCGAAGATTGGTCGAAATGTGATCGTCGAATTCGTTCCTGCCGAAGACTCCCAGAGCAAAAAACTTCTCGCAAATCGCGGCGACCGCTTTATCGACTATACGCAAGACAATTTTGAAAAGGCATTTGCTGAACGGTTCGATCTCGTCCGGAAAGATTCCATCTCAGATTCCAAACGAACCCTATACCTATTCACCAAGAGGAAAACCACGGGGTGAAGAAGTGGCTGTTCTTCCCGTTCCTGATCGCGATCCACCCCGTGCTCGCATCGTATGCGGGCGGCGGAAAATGGCAACCCATCGAATACAGTGCGCGGGCTCTCATCGTCCTTTTCACCACCTTCATTCTCTTCTGGCTTGTGCTTGCCGGCATGATGAAAAGTTGGACGCGCTCCGCGTACGCGCTCTCCGTTTTCTGGTTCCTATTTTTTGCGTTCGGTGACGTGAACTACAACGCGGTGCCGCAGCCCTTCTGGCTCGTCATCCCTTGCTTTGCTGCCATCGCCGCCATCGGGGCTTTCGGTTTTGCCAGAGCGCGTGAAAAGTCACCTTGGCCGCTTGCGATTTTCATTGCTGCCGTGATCGTTGCGGGCGCGGCCATTGCGAACCCACTTGTTGCGTCTCCAGTGATCTATGCTTCGGTCTGGTGCTTGATCACGCTCGTGTTCACGATGTGGGCGGGCGCGGCGAAAGGCATTGAAAAACATGTCTCACTGATCAACGTCGTCACCATCGGCTTTATGGTGTTGCCCGTGAATTCGATCATCTCTTTCTCAAGAGAAGCGATGAAGTACGAGGCGACGATGAAACCCGCCGTTCTCGAAACAGGAAAGTCGCAGGCGAAAATTGGCGAGCCCGATGTCTATCTATTCGTCCTTGATGCCTACGGTCGCCAGGATGCCCTCAAGAGAACATTCAATTTCGACAACTCCCCGTTCATCGATGCTCTGAAGCAACGCGGGTTCTATATCGCATCCCACAGCCGTTCCAATTACGCTCAGACCGAACAATCGTTTGCCTCCGAATTAAACGGAAATTATCTAGGCGCGCTCCTCCCCGAAGTGCCCGCGGCTTCGCGCAATCGCAGTCTCTTGAACAGCCTCGCCGACGAAAGCGCACTTGAACGAGCGATGGTCGAACACGGTTATAAGTTCGTCACTATCTCGACGGGTTTCCCACTCATCAACCGAGACTCAGATTTGGAAGACTTAAGTGATCCCCCTGGTCCGAGCCTCGCTGAGATAGCTCTTTGCTATCGCACTCCGGAGGCGGGTCTTTGCTTGCTCTCGCCGTACTTCCACCAACTCCATCGCGATCGAATCACTCATGCGATCAATTCGGCCGCTCTCTTGCCCGCAACAAAACAGCCGAAGTTTGTTCTCGTGCATATCCTCGCTCCCCATCCTCCCTTTGTTTTCGACGCTGAAGGCAATCCCATCAACCCGGATCGTCAATTTGGTTTGTGGGACGCGAACGGATTTGTGTTCGGCGTTGGCTCGGGCGAAGAGTATTTCCGCCAATATCCGCAGCAGGTCCAATACATCAATAAGCTGATGCTGCGAACGGTCGATCTCATTCAATCCCAGTCCACGATCAAGCCCGTGATCATCATCCAAGGAGATCACGGCTCGCGCAAAGGACACGACATGACCTCGCTTGAGGGAACAGACCCGACAGAATCCTACGAAAACTTGATGGCTATCGCCGCTCCGCCGTCGGTGCGAAAGAATTTGTACGATTCGATCACGCCGATTAACTTGCCAAGAGCCCTTCTATCGGGTCTATTCGGAGGACCATTCCAAAAGCTGCCCGACCGAAGCATCTACTCGACTTGGGTGAATCCCTACGAATACACCGACGTCACCGACAAGATTCCGAAATAGCTCACTTCAATTCGGTCAACGTCTGTCGCATCGCTTCCGACACGGACCGAAGGTTGTTATTCGCATCCGTTAGTGCCTCACCCTGATCGGCCTTCGTGTACTCCAGAGCTTGCGCGATCGTAAGGGCAAGTCGAGATCGCATCTCAGAAAGCGATGCTTCCGCTTGGCTCAGCAAGGCTCCTTGATAGGTGGCATCCTTGGCCATTTGCGCGACCGACTCAAACTCTGACTGCTTGAACGCGAGCGTCCCCGCCAAAGCCGACTTCATCCGTTCGTCAGTCTCAGATTCGATCTTCGTGCGAAGTTCTTCTATTTCGTCTTGCGACACTTTGCTCGCGGTGACGCTTAGCCAAAGCTTCCGCTGGCGCTGATGAACTTTCTCGGCTTGGTCCACCAGATCGTTCGACTGCAAAATAACGTCGGGGCCAATTGTTTGAACAATTGCTTGTTGCTCGTTGGCAGAGATTAAATCGTGCAGTGACTGGTGCAGTCTTCGAATGGAACGAATAGTTGAATCCCATTCGCCACCTTTAGGGATTGCATGAAGGATCTTCGGTTCTTCGATTGTAAAGTTGATCGCCCGAACTTCACTCCGTTGGCGTTCACGGACCTCGTAAATGACGATAGCGACAAAGGCCGCAAAGACGAGTAAGGCGACGTAGGCGCTAACGTAAGTCGCGACGCCCGCAATGATCAATCCAGCTGGAACGAGCAAACATGCATCTGTGAGGCGAGCACCGTCATCCTTGGACATAGCACCCGCCTAACACAGCGACTTACTCTTCGTCCTCGTCTTCTTCCGTATCGCCGTCATCGGCACCGGCAACGATTCGAGAGATCGTCTTAACTTGGTCACCGGCTCCAAGGTTGATCAATCGCACGCCCTGAGCCACGCGGCCCGTCGTGCGGATCTCCTTCACCTTGATACGGATGCCCTTGCCGTTAACCGTCATCACGAGGAGTCGATCGACGTCCTCCACGACTTCGGCCCCAACGATCTTGCCCGTCTTCTCGGTCACGTTCATCGTGAGGATGCCGGAGCCGCCTCGACCCTGAACGCGATACTCGTCGACCGGAGTTCGCTTGCCGTAACCGTTCTCGGCCACGACGAGCAGAGTCGCGTCGTCGCGAGCGATGTCAGCCGACACGAGATAATCGCCTGGCTTCTTAAACTTGACTGCGCGAACGCCACCCGCCTGCCGTCCACGACCGCGTGCGGCCGTCTCTGGGAAGCGGATCGACATCCCCTCGCGTGAAATCAAGATCACGTCATCCTTGCCCCGCGTGCGGAGCGCCCATGCAAGTTCGTCGCCTTGTTCGATATCGAACGCGATCAAACCGTTGTTGCGGATGTTCGCAAACTTGCTGATCTCCGTTCGCTTGATCTCGCCCATTCGCGTGATCATCGTCAGGAAACCTTCGCCGCCGATGTTCTTCACGCTGACCGTCGCGGTCACGCGCTCATCACCGACAATGGAGATGTAGTTGATGACGGGCATGCCCTTGGCATATCGACCCGTCTCCGGAATTTCGTATCCCTTCAGCTTGTACACGCGACCGCGATCCGTAAAGAACAGGATCGTGTGATGCGTGCTGATCTGGAAGAGGTGTGCTGGCTCGTCGTCCTCTTTCTGAACGTTCTTGAGACCCTTGCCACCACGCTTCTGCTGGCGATACGCATCGATCGAAACACGCTTGATGTATCCATCTCGCGAGATCGAAATGATCGCTTCCTCGTCGGGAATCAAATCTTCGTCGGTGAACTCGCCCGCTTCCTTGGCGATGATCTTCGTGCGGCGCTCGTCTCCGTATTTATCGCGAAGGAACGTGATCTCATCCTTCATCACCTTGGTGAGTCGGTCCTGATCGTTCAGGATGTCCATCAGGTTTTGCACCTTCAGGAGTTCTTCCTTGTACTCCGTCTCCAGCTTGTACTGCTCGAGCTGAGTCAACTGGCGCAGCGGCATCGCAAGGATCGCGTTCGCCTGGAACGGCGACATCTCGAATTCGCGCACGATCGCAGCGCGGGCTACGCCAACGTCCGCCGACTTCCTGATCACTCGAATCACGTCGTCAAGGAATCGCCGAGCGATCTGATAACCCTCTAAGAGGTGAACGCGCTCGAGAGATCGATACAGTTCGTATTGCGTTCGTCGCTCGATGACCTCGCGTCGATGCTTGAGATAAAGGTCGAGGAGGACGATGACCGGGCACGTGCGCGGCGACATCTCGCTGAGGCCGAGCATGATCGCTCCGAACGTGGTGCGAAGGCTGGTGTGCTTAAGAAGGTAATTGAGCGCCTTGTTCGGATTGACGTCACGTCGAATCTGAACTTCGATGCGCATACCGCGCTTGTCGCTGAAATCATCCACCCGGAGGATGCCGTCGAACTTTCCATCCTTGGCGATGGCGGCGATGTTCTTGACCAGCGTCTCTTTGTTGACCTGGTACGGGATCTCGGTGACGACGATGACGCTCTTGCCGCTCTCGCCGTTTTCGATCATCGTCTTCGCCTGCATGATGATCGAGCCGCGACCCGTCTCGTAGGCGCTTCGGATGCCCTTGGCGCCCATGATGATTCCGTAAGTGGGGAAGTCCGGTCCGGGCAAGACCTCCATGACCTCGTCCAGTGTGCTCGTAGGTTTGTCTATGCGGAGCAGGAGGGCGTTGCAGACCTCGGTGAGGTTGTGGGGCGGCAAGTTGGTCGCCATACCCACCGCGATGCCTTGCGAGCCGTTGCAGATCAGGTTCGGGAATTTGCCAGGGAAGACTGTCGGCTCGTTCTTTTCTTGAGAATAGTTGAGCACCCAGTTGACCGATTCGCGGTCCAGGTCCTCCATCATCTCCATCGCAAGAGGAGTGAGGCGAGCTTCCGTGTATCGCATGGCGGCGGGCGAATCGCCGTCGATGGATCCAAAGTTGCCCTGCCCATCCACCAATGGGTACCGGAGGGAGAACGGCTGCGCCATTCGCACGAGGGTCGGATAGATGACCGCTTCGCCGTGAGGATGGTAGTCGCCGCTCGTGTCGCCGCAAATCTTTGCGCACTTGCGGTAGGCGGAATCTGGCGACAGATTCAAATTCCGCATGGCGTAAAGAATTCGCCTTTGGACTGGCTTCAAACCGTCGCGAACGTCCGGCAAGGCACGCGCGACGATGACGGACATCGCGTAGTTGACATAAGAGGTGCCGAGCTCTTTGTCTATCGCGACTGATTCAATTATTTCTTCTGCCACTTTTACAACTCTTCAAGACGCATGAACGGCCCGTTTAGGAGCCTGGGGAATTGAAGCTAAATTGTACCTAGTTTTCTAGGCATTTTGGTGGCCGTTTTGGGGCGTTCTCGAGCCCGAATCCACATCGGATTCCAGGTTCGGTTATATCCGCCCCAACCTCGTCGACTACGGCTGCAGCGCGTACTTCACGACGTTCACGTCCTGCGTACCGCTCGCACCATAAGACGTGCCCGTAATAAACAGATTGCCGAGGCCATCCCTTGTCAGCTGGCAAGCGATATCGTCCAAGCCGCGCGAATCGTATCGAATCGAGCCGTTTGCGAAGATGCCACCGGAAGCGGGCCAAGGCAGTGTGCCATCGGCCGCCAACTTGTACAACTGATAATCGCTACCGTTCTTCGTATCGATGTTTCGTGCGACGAACACGCCGCCGGATTGATCAGGAATCATGTTGATCCAAAAACCGGGGAAGCCGGGCCAGGCATAGTCCGCCGTCCACGAGATCGCGCCGGATGGCGAGACCTTCTGAACGCGCGTGTTTGCATTGTCGTAGCCCGCGACAAATGTGTTGCCCAAGTTGTCGACCGCGAAAGCAGACAACTCGTTAGAAGCGCCGTGGAT
>Ga0207704_10000459_pt1 | contig 18169 bp, 18 predicted proteins | sample KBSMisM12_FD_184308 | JGI IMG/M metagenome (GOLD analysis project Ga0207704, IMG submission 184308) | Miscanthus rhizosphere microbial communities from Kellogg Biological Station, Michigan, USA - KBS Miscanthus M1-2 (SPAdes) (version 2) | ecosystem: Host-associated > Plants > Roots >...
GCCGCCGGAACGCGCAGGGCCGGTTCCTCGGTCAGGAACAGCTGGCGCTCGGCCACCTTGACGACGCGCGGCCAGTCCTCATCGGCCTCGTAGTAGCTGCGCAGCCGCTGGTAAGCGACGATGTTTCGCGGGTCGATCTCCGCGACCAGCTGCTCCAGCGCCAGCGCCGCCTGGTCGGTGTCGTGCAGCTTCTCGTCGAAGATCTGCGCGCGCTGCAGGCCGATGTCCGCGGCGCGGCCCGGCTCGGCGGCCAGCGGCATCTGCCGCTCCATGATCCGCACCAGCGCCTGCCAGTCGGCCTGGCTGTTGAAGATGCGCGCCAGCGAGTCCAGCGCCTCGTTGTCGTTGGGGAGCAGATCCAGCATCTGGTCCCAGGTGTGCCGGGCCCGGCCCAGATCGCCCAGCTGGCCTTCCACCAGGCGCGCGAGCTGCCGCAGGTACTCGGCCTGCTGCGCCGGATCGGCGACCACGCGCTCGACCTGCAGGTCCAGGATGCGCGCCAGGTCCTCGTAGCGATTGAGGCTGGCGTAGATCTCGACCAGCATCCCGAGCGCCTTGCCGTCGTCGGGATCCATCCGCACGACTTCTTCGAGGCGCGCGGCGGCGCCCGGCGCATCCTGCAGCGGGCCGCGCATGATGTCGGCGACGCGGCGGAGGAGCGCCAGCTTCTCGTCCGGGTTGGCGGCGTGCTTGGCGTGCTGATCCAGCACGAGCACCAGCTCGGCCGGCTTGCCGGCACGTTCCAGGATCCGTTCCAGGCGCGTCAGCGTGTCGCGGTCGCCCGGAACCGCCTGCAGGATCTCGTTGGCGGCCCACTGTCCCTGCACCAGGTCCCCGGTCCGCTCGTCGTGAATCACCAGCACGCGCCGCAACAACCCGACGCGCTCTTGCTTGGTGCCCGCGCGATCGATCTGCTCGCGCAACAGGGCGGCCAGGCTGACGAAGTCGCCCTCGCGCTCGTACGTCTCGACGACGGCGCGCATCGAGACGGCGTCGGTCGGGTCGGACTTGAGGATGTCCCTGTAGATCTCGATCGCGCGCGCGGCCTTCCCCAGCTTCTCGCGGTAGATCTGGGCGGCCCGGCGCAGGATCTCGGCGCGCGTTCCCGGATCGGGCTGCGCGGCGGCCTCTCGTTCCAGCAGGGCGGCCAGGCGATCCCAGCTCTTGCCCTTCAGCAGCAGGCGCCGCTGCGCCTCGCGCGCCCGGCCGTAGGTCGGGGCGATCTCCTCGGCGCGCTGCCACGCCGCGATCGCGCGCTCGGCGTCGCCCAGCTGCTTCTCGCTGACGATCGCGATCTCCTCCAGGCGCGGCAACAGCTCCTCGGCGCTGATTCCGGCCAGCCGCGCGCGCTCGAACGAGAACTCCAGCAGGTCCGCCAGCGCCGCCCAGTCGCCCTTCTCGCGGAAGTGCTCGGCATACGCGCCCAGCGCCATCTGGTTCTCGGGCTCGACCTCCAGCACCGCGTGCAGGTAGACGGCCGCCTGATCGCGGTCGCCCAGCCGATCGCGGTACAGCGCCGCCAGCTCCAGCATCGTGCGCGCCCGCTGCTGCGGATCCGCGATGGCGCCCAGCTGGCGCTCGCGCAGCTCGGCCAGCTTCGCGTACTCCTGCCCGTGCAGGTAAAGCTCGACGAGCTTCTCGGATGCGGGTCCGCCCGCCGGCTCCAGCAGCGAGATCTCGTTGTAGACCCGCTGCGCCTCGGCGACGTCTTCCAGCTCGCCCTCGGACAGCTGGGCGCGCTTGTAGAGGAAATCGATGCGTTCGGCCTCGGTGGTCGCCGTCTGGACCCGCTCGCGATAGAAGCGATCCAGCTCCTGGAACCGCCGCGCGTCGTAATAGACGCGTTCGAGCAGCTCGGACGACTCCGCGTGGACCGGGACGGCCGTCAGCGCCCGGCGCAGCGCCGCGATGGCGTTCTCGACGTCGCCCGCCTCCTGGCGGCGGCGCGCGAGCTGGAAGTAGATGGCCGCCGCCCGATCGGCACCGTCGGCGCCGATCCAGTTGGGGTTGGCGTAGAACCCGGCCAGCAGCTCCAGGGCCTTCTCGTCGCGGGGACGGATGCGGACGACCTCGGCAAGCCGTTGCGCCGCCGCGTCCAGCTCCTCCAGCTTCTCGCCCAGCACCCGCCCCAGCCCCAGCAGCAGGTCCGCCCGCCGGCGGGCGTCCTGCGTACCTTCCAGTTCCAGCTCGTAAAGGCGGACGACGGACCGGTAGTCGCCCAGCGCGCGGTAGATCTTGCGCGCCGATTCGATCGACCGGACGTGCTCCTGCGCCAGCTTGGCGCCGGCGCGCTGCGGATTGCGCACCGCGCGTTCCAGGCGCGCGAAATGGTTCAAGAACAGCTGGCTCATCTCCGCTTCCAGCTCGGCGATGCGGGCCGGATCGCGTGTGCGGGCGACCGCCGCCGCCTCCATCTCCAGCATCGTCATGTAGTCGGCGGTCCGGCCTTGTTCGCGGTAGATGTCCTTCAGGCGCGCCGCCGCGCGGATGTGCGTCGGATCGCGGTCGACGGCGTTGACCAGGTCGGCCTCGGCGCCCTCGGCGTCACCCAGCTGGTCGATGCGCAGCTCCGCGGCCAGGTAGAAGAGCTCGCCCGCCTTGGCGTTGTCCTCGATCGCCTGCGCGCGCGCTTCGTACAGCGTGACCAGCCGATCGTGCTTCTGCGACTGGCGATAGGCCTTACGCAGCGCGACGAACGCTTCGGTGTCCGCCGCGTTTCTTTCCATCGCGGCTTCGTATTCGCGGACGGTGGGCATGCCAGACGGTCTTCTTCTTTAGCGATGCCTTGACGGGCTGGGGGGCTAAAAAAGAGACGCTAACCTAACACGCCCCCCGCGGCGAAACCAAGCCCCCTAGGGGACTCAAGCGGCTGATCCGCAAAGCCTTTACGGCGGTGGCCCCGGCTACGAAATCGAAGGCGGTGGTTACTGGCAAACGCCGCCCACGCAGGTGGCCGGGTTCGCGCAGTCCGACGGAGCGGAGCAGGTCGTTCGACAGGCGCCGGTGGCGCTGTTGCAGGCGAAGGGCGAGCAGTTCGTGGTGCCACCCATGGCGCAGGTGTTGGTCGCGTCGCATTTTGGTATGCGCCAACTATTGGCCCCGACGCAAACGCTGGGCCCGCAAGCGGTCCCCACCGGGTATTTGGTGCACCCCCCGAGGCCGTCGCACAGACCGTTGGTACCGCAGGTCGAGACCGGCTGAGTTGCGCAGAGGTCGCGCGGGTCGTCGCCGCCCGCCGGGACAAGCTGGCAGGTGCCTGGACCAGGGCCAGTGGCGACGTTGCATGAGTGGCATTGGTCTGTACAGGCGGTGGCGCAGCAGACGCCGTCCACGCAGAGGGTGCTGGTGCACTGGGGCCCCATCGTGCAGGCGGCGCCCTGAGGTAGGAGGTTGGTGCACGATCCGGACTGGCAGTTGAAGCCGCTGGCGCAGTCGCTGTTCCCCGCGCACGTGGTCCGGCAGACTCCCCCGCCGCACGCGTAGGCCCCACACGTGATCGGCGGCTGGACGCAGGCGCCGGCGCCGTCACAGTGCCCGACCGGTGTGAACGACGAGCCGGTGCAGGAGGTCGTACCGCAGCTGTTGGTGTTGGGGGCGTAACGGCAAGCGCCGGAGCCGTTGCAGGTGCCGTTGAATCCGCAGGGTGGATTGGCCGTGCAGCCGTTATGGGGCTCCATCTCCCCGTCCCCGACCGGGTTGCAGAGGCCCGCCAGTCCGGGGACGTTGCACGACTGACACGTGCCGCACGCCGCGGACGTGCAGCAAACGCCGTCGACGCAGTTGTTGCTGTCGCATTCGGGGCCCGACGCGCAGATCTGGCCGAGGCGTTTCTTGCCGCAAGATCCGGCGTTGCACACGTTGCCCGGCGAGCAGTCGGCGTCGGACCCGCACGCGGAGTTGCAGGTCGCGCCGTTGCACGTGTACGACCCGCACGACAGCATCATGGCGGGGCGACAACCGCCGCTGCCGTCGCACGTGCGAACCAGCGTCGCGGTGTTCATGCCGACGGGACAGGTGGGAGCGGCGCACTGGATTCCAGCCGCGTAGCGCTGGCAGCCGCCTTTACCGTCGCAGAAGCCCGTCGTTCCGCAGCTGGCCGCGCCCTGATCCATGCACTGGGCCTTCGGATCGGAGCCGCCGGCCGGCACCATCGTGCAGGTCCCCTCGGTGCCTGCCAGCGCGCACGACACGCAGCTGGCGGTGCAGGCGGTCGCGCAGCAGATGCCCTGGGCACAGATGCCGCTGGCGCACTCGACGCCGTACCCGTTGCAGCTCGCGCCGTTGGGTTTGAAGCCGCACGAGCCAGCGGTGCACACCGCGGGCGGCGCGCAGTCCGCGTCGGCGGTGCAGATCGAGTTGCAGACGCTGGCACCGCACCGATAGGGGAAACAAGACGTCGCGGGCGGCGTCACACAGGCGCCGGCGCCGTCGCAGGACGACTGGCGGGTCAGCGTGGTCGTGCCGGCCGGGCAGGTGGCGTCCGCGCACGGCGTCCCGACCGCGTACCTCTGGCACGTTCCGCCCTCGCACTTCCCATTGGTGTTGCAGCTGTTGGTGCCGCGATCGACGCAGGTCTGCGACGGATCGGGCACGCCGGTGGGCACGTTCGTGCAGGCGCCCATCGATCCGGACAGCGCGCAGGAACGGCACGAGCTGGTGCAGGTGCTGGAGCAGCAGACGCCCTGCGCGCAGAACGTGGACGTGCACTCGTCGCCGTTCGAACAGAACGCGCCGTTGGGCTTCTTGCCGCACGAGTTGCTGAGGCAAAGGTTGCCGGGCGAGCAGTTCGCGTCCACCGCGCAGGCGTTGAAGCACTGGTTGCCGTTGCAGGCGAACGGCACGCAGGTGATCGTGTTCGGCGCGACGCAGGCGCCCGTCGCGTTGCAGGTCGACTCGGGCGTGAAGACGTTGTTCTCGCAGTGGGCGGGTGCGCACACGGTGCCCATCCGGTACTTGCGGCAGCTGCCGGCGCCGTCACATCGTCCGTCGGTGCCGCACGACGACGCGCCTTGGTCGGCGCACGTCACCCGCGGATCGGCAGAACCCGCCGGCATCAGCGTGCAGCGACCGAGCGAGGACGGAAGCGAACAGCTGCGGCACGATCCGGTGCAAGCCTCGGCGCAGCACACGCCGTCGACACAGAAGTTGCTGGCGCAGTCCGCCGACACGGTGCACGGCTGGCCGATCGCCCTCGGTCCGCAGCTTCCGTTCACGCACGAATGGCCGGCGACGCAGTCGTCGTCGCTGGTGCACTTGCTGATGCAGCCGTTGTTGGCGCACTTGTACGGCGCGCAGTTTTGCACGCCCGGGGTCCGGCAGGTGCCCAGGCCGTTGCAGGTGCCCGCCGTGTTGATGCGGTCGCCGGCGGCGCACGACGCGGGGACGCAGACGGTCTCGGGCGCGTACAGGGCGCAGCCGCCGATGCCGTCGCACGCTCCCGTCGTTCCGCAGGTCGAAGCCAGCTCGCTCATGCACTGGCCGTGCGGATCGGGGTTTCCGGCGTCCGTCGGCCAGCAGGTTCCCTGCCGATTGTCCTGGTTGCAGCTGACGCAGGCGCCGGTGCACCCGACGTTGCAGCAGAACCCGTCGGCGCAGAAGCCCGAGCCGCACTCGCTCGCCTTGGTACACGGCATGCCGTTCGGCTTCAGGCCGCATTGGTTGTTGATGCACAGGCCGTTGTTGGCGCAGTCGGAGTTGGACCGGCAGCTGGTGCGGCAGGCGTTCGTCGCGGGATCGCAGTTGAAGGGCGCGCAGACGTTGGTGGGCCCGGGCCGGCAGCGTCCCTCGCCGTCGCAAACGTTGGTGTTGGTGACGGCCGCGCCGTCGCACGCGCCCGCCTTGCAGACGGTGCCCGCCGGAAATTTGCGACAGTGTCCCTGACCGTCGCAGGTTCCGTCGAACCCGCAGGTCGAGACGTTCGAAGCCGTGCACATTCCAGCCGGCGCGGGCATGCCGACCGGTATGAACGTGCAGACGCCGGGGGCGCTCTGGGCCGAGCACGTCATGCACGCGTCCGTGCAAGCGGTGTTGCAGCACACGCCGCCGGCGCAGAAGCCGCTCTGGCACTCGCCGCCGCAGCCACACGCCTCGCCGTTCGAACGCCGCGCGCCCGCGTCGCTGGAGCAGGAACCGTCCTTACCGCCGTCCTTCTTGGGGCCGCTGCCGCCGCCGCACGCGGTTACCAAGAGGAGCAGCGCGCAAGCGACATAACGAAAAATCCGAGGCACGCGTTGAACTTACAGCGAATAGCTTTATCAGTGATAGAGGAAGACGATCTCGATCCGGTTATTCTTGGCGCGACCGGGCGCGGTCTTGTTGTCGAAGCGCGGATCGTCGCCGCCGAGGCCGCTGGCCATCAGGCGCTTGGTCTCGACGCCTTTCGCCGCCAAGGCCGAGTAAACCGACTGCGCGCGCGCGGCTGAAATCGCCAGTAATTCAGATGCTTTACCGCGATTGTCGGTGTAGCCGATGATCTGGACGGGGTAGGTCGGGTACTTCTTGATCAGCTCGGCGATGGCGCCGATCACCCCGTCGTTGCCGGCCGCGATGTCGGGCTTGCGCTTGGTGAACATCGCCGGCACCGCGATCACCAGCCGCTGCAGATCGCCCCGCCGCTCCAGCCGGACGTCCGTCCCGTTGATGCCCGAGGCGTCACGCGCCAGCGCCTCGTCGCGCGCCTTGTTCTGGCTGGTCTGTTCGGCCTGCTCGTAGAGCGGCTTCGCGAGCTCGGTCGCCTTGTCGGCGTTCTTCTTGGCGACCTCGGCGCTGGCCTGCGCGCCCGGAAAGTCGTTCTGCTTCAGCTCGGCGGTCGCCTTCGCCAGCATGTCGCTGGCGGCGCTGTACTCGGCCTTGGCGTACTTCGCGGCGTCGACCGTGTCGGCGGTCCGCAGCGAAAGCTGGGCGGCCGCGATCTTCTGCTCGCTCGCCAGTTGCAGCGCCAGGCGTTCTTGTACGGCCTGCGCCTTCTGCTGCTCGCTGGACATCTGGGCGGACAGCCGCTGCTTCTCGGCGTCGGCCGCCTTTCGCGCCTCGACGTACTTCTCGAGCAGCGTGACCTTCTCCGTCTCGTTGGCCAGCTTCTCGGAGAGATCGCTGGCTTCCTCTTCTGCCTTCGCTTGCTCGGCGGACAGCGTCTGGATCTTCGCTTTCAGCTGCTCCTGCTCCATCAGCGCCAGCGCCGTCTTCAGCTTGATGTTCGCCATGATGGCGTCGCGGCGTGACTCTTCCAGGTCGTTCGACTGCCATTCCTCGCGCGAACGGTCCGCGAGCTTCTCGGCGCCCGCGACCAGATCGGGAGATCGCTTGTTCGCTTCCTGGAGATTGTTGGCCGAGCGGAGCAGGTCGTACGCCTCGAGCTCGCGCGGCTTGGGCGGCGTCGCGCACGCCGCGAGCGCCGTGGTCAGCAGGAGCGCGCCGATGCGCGTTGTCGTCTGCGTGTTCATGGTCCGACCGCCTTCTCCGCGCCGGGCGCGGCGGACTTCTTGTCCGTGCTGGGCGCCATCGGCTTGTCGGCCGGTCCTGCCGGCTTGTCGACCGGCGCGCTCTCCAGCGTCTTCTTCCGCTTCGCAGCGTCGACAAGCGCCTTCTTGGTCCGCGCGATCCGCGCGCGCACATCCGCCAGCGACGCTTCACGCGACGTCGCCTGGGCGCGCAGCTTCGACGCCGTGATCTTCGCGCGGATCAGATCGGCCTGCTTGCGCGTGCGTTCGAGGACCTCGCGGACTTGATCGTATTCGTGCTTGGAACGCAGGTTCCAGGCTTCGTCCAACCAGGATCTGAGCAGCGTGATCTCGTCGCCGGTCGCCTTCATCTCGTCGAGGCGTTCGAGGTCCGCGACGCTGACCCGCTGGGTGTCGATCTCGCGCTGAAGGTCGTCTTCCTCGCCGGCCATGACGGCGCGAGGGCCCGCGCCGAGCGCCGCGCACGCGGCAGCGGCGGCAGCAATGAGCTGCAGTGTTCGTCTCCTCCGCGCTGTCATCAGATGGTGGCCTCCGGTTCGGGTCGGAACTGCGTGGATCGACGGAACTGCCCGATGACCTTAAGCCCCTGTTTTCTTAAGTTCAAGAGCCCTGAGGCGTTCCGCCACGATCGTCATCGACCTGTCATGTGTTCATGTCCGGTCAGCGATTGCCCGTCGGGGCGGCCGAAGGACCCCGGAGGCGGCCGATCGCCCAGTCGATCGCGTAAGCGAGCAGAACCCCTGTGGTCGTCCCCACCACGTCCCAGGTGAGATCGCGCCAGGACGCATCTCCGTGGCCGCTGAGATCCCAGGCTTCTTTCAGCAGACCCATGCCGAGGGCGAACGAGGCGCCGACCACGATGCGGGTCGGGCGGCTGTCGGTCGCCAGCGACGCGCCGCCATAGCCGACCATCGCCAGCGAGGCGCTCGCCGCGAAGTGCAGCGCCTTGTCGCGGCCGAACCAGGGGTCGGGTTGGTCGGATGGGGCCTGCTGGGCGCGGGCTGCGGAGGGGGCGAGCAAGACGGCCAACCCCGCCAGCACCAGCGCGGCGCGCATGGCGCATCTTAGCGCTAAGCAGCCGATCCGAGCCGAATGTCCGCCGTCACCGGCAGGTGATCGGACGCCATGCGCGCCGTGGCGCTGGCGTGCACGCCCAGCGTCGCGAGGGCCCCCTGCGGTTGAACCCAGATGCGATCCAGCGCGAACACCGGAAACGCCGCCGGAAAGGTCGCGACCGCCGCGGTCCGTCCCAGGCGCGCGTGCAGCCAGCGCAGCGGCCGCCCGACCGCGAACCATTCGTTGATGTCGCCGCACACGACGAGGATGTCGGACCGGCTCTCGCCCAGCAGATCGAGGAGGCGCCGGACCTGCGTGCGCCGTTCGCCCGGCAGCAGGCCCAGGTGCGTCACGACCACGCGAACGGCGGCGCCGTCGATGTCCAGGTCGACGTCCAGCGCGGCGCGGGGCTCGCGTCGATACACGGTCAGGTCGACGTGGCGGACGTCCAGCACCGGGCGCCGCGTGAGCAGGGCATTGCCGTAGTGACCGTCGGCGCGCTGCACGGTCGGGCCGGCGACGGCGTGAAGGCCAAGCTTCGCGGCGAGAAACTGCATCTGCATCGACGTGCTGGTCTCGCTGGGACGGGCATCGACCTCCTGCAGGCCGACGATGTCGGCGTCGATCTCGCGCAGCACGCTGGCGATGCGCGCGGGATCGCGCGCGCCGTCCGAACCGACGCACTCGTGGATGTTGTAAGAGGCGACGCGAAAGCGTTGCGCGTCCGCGGTCATCGGCGGCGCCTCGCGATGCGGCGCTTGAGCCACCACAGCGCCGCGCCGATTGCGGCCGTGACGAGGGCGAGAATGATCAGGTTGTCGGCCTGCGGGTGCCGGAGCGTGGCTCCGATGCGGTCGGCGAACACGGTGAGGGCGAGGACCCCGGGCAAGAGGCCGATCGCGTTGCCGATCAAGTAGTCGCGAAAGCGGATGCCCAGCGCGCCGGCGGTGATGTTGATCAGCGTGAAGTTGCCGACGGGCAGCATGCGCGCCGCGATGATGGCCAGCATGCCGCGCCGGCGCAGCTGCCGGCTGATCCGCTGCAGGCGCGGGCGTTCCAGCCACCGCGGGCGGAATCGTCCGACGAGGCGGCCGATGCCGTAAGTCATGCAGGCCGATGACAGCGCGCCCCCCATGCAGTAGGCGATCGCGAGCGGCGCCGGGAACAGCAGCGCCGTCCCGCCCAGCAGCAGCGTGATCGGGAAGAACACCAGCGCCCCGCCCAGGTACGCGCCCAGGACCGCGAGCGGGGCGGCCGGGTGACCGCTCAGCGACCGGCCGAGGTCGGCGACGCGGTCGACGCTCAGCAACGTGCGCAGCGGTGTCAGCCGCCAGACCGCGATCACGGCGAACAGCGCCGCCATGACCAGTCCCCACCCGACCAGCGATCGCCGGACGGGCGGGCGCAGGCCTTCGGGGACCAGCATCGCCAGCAGCCGGTCGGGCGCCGGCTGTTCCGGATCGCAGGCCAGCCCGTCGAGGAAGGCCAGGTCCAGCGGCGGCTTCCCCCCGACGGTGACCGGTTCGGGCTCCGACGTGACAGCGGGCGTGGGCAACAGCGCCAGCGAACGCGCCCGCCCGCGCAGCGATTCCACCGCGGCGATCAGCGAGCCGCGCGCCGCCATCGTGTCCGCCACCGCCTGCGGTTCGCAGTCGAGGTGCTCGGCCAGCAGCCGTTGGCGCAGCGACGCGATCGCGCCGCCCAGCCGCGCGTCCAGGTCGGCGTCCAGCACCAGGTCGCACTCGGTGTCGAGACCCATCGATCGATTGCTGAGGTTCGCCGATCCGATGCGCGCGCAGCGATCGTCGACGATCATCACCTTGGCGTGGACGTTCATGCACGCCTGGTCGTCGAGCGCCGGAATGCTCGGAAAGTACAGGCGCAGGCGGCCGTATCGGTCGGCCGCGCGCAGGTGCCGCAGCAGGCGCGCCCGCATCAGCCCCATCGAATTCTGTTCCAGCCAGCCGTGCTCCTCGCGGGGCAACACGGCGACGATCTCGGGGCCGTCGGGCTCGACCAGGCGGCGCGCCAGCGCGGCGCCGACGGCCGCCGACGTCAGGTACTGGTTCTCGATGTAGATGAAGCGGCGGGCGGACGCGATCGCCGCGAGCGCGCACGCGGACACCTCCTGGACGGCCGGCGCGTCGCGGAACGCGGGCATCGTGCGCGCGATCCCGACGGGCGCGTCGCGCAGGTCGGGCTCGGTCGCTTCGGGCCAGAAGTCGTCATGCGCAGGTGGCTGCGGCGCGTCCGCCGGCATTTGCCCGGTGGCGGCGTGCCAGCGCGCGCGCGCGATCTCGCCCAGCGCTGCGGCCGCGTCGCCGTCGACCATCATCTGGATGTCGTGGGCGGGCGGGTAGGGACGCCCGACCGGATCGATGCGGCCGGGATCCTCCGCGTGATGGGCGGGCGTGTCCCAGCGCCGGATGGTCAGGTCCAGGCCGCCGACGAAGGCGAGCGCGTCGTCGATGACGACGATCTTCTGGTGATGAGACGCGCCGAACGGGTGGGCGTCATCCAGCTGGAACGACAGCCGCGGGTGGGCGTTCCACGCGAAGCGATAGGAGGGCAGCGGTTCGCGTTCGAGGGCGAACAGGACCGAGAAGTCCCAGGCGAGCGCGAACACGCGCAGGGTGGGGCGGTGCGCGAGCACGTCGTTCAGGAACGACAGCAACGTCAGCGGTTCCTCCGCCGTTCCTGGATTCAGCCGGACGCGGCTATCGATATCCCAGCCCAGGATGAACACCGAGCTGCGGGCGCGGGCGATCGCGTGGCGCAGCGCCGTGAAGTAGGCGTCGGCGTCGATCAGGAAGGCGGCGCGCCGGGCGGTGGCGATGCGCCAGCAGTTTTCCTGTTCGCGAAGCACGCCCCAGAATTTAACCACGGTGATAGACTCAGATCCGTGGACATGGAGGTTCGATATGGGGGCGTGGTCGTCGGGCGGTCGCCGCAAGTACGCGATCGCTCCGACGCAGGAGCCTTCATCGTGTTCAGCGAACCGCTGCCGGTCGGCACGTCTCTGACGTTGAAGATCGACGAGCGGGAGCAGCCGGCGTACGTGACGGAGGTCGTCGAGTCGGCGGACGCGTCGGCCGCGGGCATGCGCGTCCGCTTCGGGAGCGCACCGGCCGTGAAGAGCGCACCGGCAGCGCGGCCGCCAGAACGCGTTGCCGCGCCGGCCCCTGCCGCCGCCGCCGCGCCTGCCCCCGTATCGGCACCGCGCGCCGAGCCGGCCGCCGCGCCCGCACCCGTCGCGGCGCCGCGGCCCGAGCCGGCCGCGCCCGCACCTGCGCCTGCGCCTGCCGCGGTCGTTGCCACGCCGGCGTCGGAGGCGGCTTCGTCGCCCGTTCCTGTTCCCGTCGGCGGGGAGGGATCCACCGGCTCGACGGGCGTCCCCGCCGGTGGTGACGCGAGCGCGCAGCACGGCGGCGACCCGAACGTTCACCACGAGCGCCGCAAGCGCCGCCGGAAGTGATCCGGGCGCCGCGTCTCGCGCCCGGCGATCCCGTTCGCGTCATCGCCCCGTCCGGTCCCGTGCCGCGCGAGGCGTTCGCGGCGGGGCTGGAGGTGCTGCGCGCGCGTTACGACGTTCGTCACGACGACGGCGTGTTCGCGCGCGAAGGATATCTGGCCGGGCCCGACGAGCGCCGGCTCGCAGAGCTGACGGCGGCGCTGGCGGATCCGGACGCGCGCGCGATCGTGATGGCCCGCGGCGGTTACGGCCTGATGCGGCTGCTGCCGTTCATCGACGTGGGCGCGCTGGTCGCGCGTCCGCGGCCGATCGTCGGGTTCTCGGACGGTACGGCGCTGCTGGCCCTCGCGGCGCGCGCCGGCGTCGCTTCGATTCACGGACCCGTCGTCACGCAGCTGGGCAATCTCGCCTCCGCCGACCAGCGCGCGCTGTTCGAGCGCCTCGAGACGCCCGGCCCCAGCCTGCTGCTCGAGGGGCTGGAGGGATTGATTCCGGGGCGCGTTCGCGGGCCGCTGATCGGCGGCAACCTGGAGATGTTCTCACGCCTGATCGGGACGCCGTACCTGCCCGACGTGGCGGGCGCGATCCTGTTCTTCGAAGATCTGGGCGAGCGGCCCTATCGGATCGATCGGCTGCTGGCCCATCTGGACCTCGCGGGCATCTTCGGGGCGGCGAGCGGCGTTCTGCTCGGCGACTTCTCCGGGTGCCGCGAGCCGGAGGCGACGCGCGCGGATTCGCCGACGGCCGAGGAGGTGCTGGTCGACCGCCTGGGCCGCCTGTCGATCCCCGTCGCGCTGGGCGGCGCGTTCGGCCACGGAACGCGCAACCGCGCGCTTCCCTACGGCACGTTGTGCGAGCTGGACACCGCCGCCGGAACGCTGACCGCGCTCGACGGCGCCGTCAGCTGAGACGTCGCGCGGCGATCAACCCGCCGGCGGCTGTCGATTCCCGGTGATCACGAGGCCGCCGCGAGGCGATCGACGTCGGCGTGATAAGCGAGCACGCGGGCGCGCCGAGCGGCCGGCGCGAGGCCGAGGCGGAGGCCGCGGATCGCGGCGCCGGCCGCGTCGGCGGCGTGGATGGCGCTGACGAGCGCCGCGCCCGCGAACCAGCGCACACCACGGACGGCAGAGAAGCGCTGCTGGCGCAGTGCGATCAGGCTGCATGCGCAGCGGACGGCCAGCACGGCAAGGCCCGACAGCGGGCCGAGGCGCGCGAGCCAGCGGGCGCCTCGCGGCAGGTAGGCGCGCGCCAGGTGGGGCGCCAGTTCAACGGCGTCGGCACCGCGCAGCAGGCGCAATCGAACGAGATCGCGGAACGAGTCGGGCAAGCGGTGAATCGTGTGCGCACGCGCCGCGAAGTGGACCGGAACGCCGCGGGCCTGCAGCGCCAGTCCCAGGACCTGGCAGCTGCCCCGGTAAAAACCGTGCGCGCCGAAGCCGGCTGCTTCCAGCACGCCCCGCCGGAAGGCGACGTTGTTCGCGTAGAAGTTCCGCGTGCAGGCCGGGCCGAGCGGGCTGGCGAAGTACATGAAGTCGATCGCCGTCGCCGCTGCGCCGAAGATGCCGTCGCGGTAGGTCGTGCGGCCGGCGACCGCCGCGACGTCGGCGCGTGCCGCGAACGGCTCCAGCAATGCGTGCAGCCAGTCGGGCTCGGGCCAGCAGTCGGCGTCGGCGAACACGACAACCTCCGCGTTCGTGGCGGCGAATCCGGCGTCCTTTGCCGCGTAGTAGTCGTCCGCGGCGTCGTCGATCGCGTGTGAAGCCGGCGAGCTCTGCTCGCCGCGTAACATCGCGGGAGGGTTTGGGAGGGGGAGGGTGGGGGCCCCCACCCTCTCCCCTCCCATCTTGACGAAGCGAACGGGGCATCCGGCAGCGTCGCGCAGGCGCTCCTGCGCGGCCGGCGCGATGCCGGCGTGAACGACGATCACGTCATCCAGCGTTGCCAGTGGCCGCGTCTGTGTCCGCAGGCGCGCGAGCAGCCGCGCGAGACTGCGCTCGACGGTTGCGGGGTCGGCGTCGCCACCGCCGAGGTTGTTGGTCTCCAGCACCAGGGCGGTCGTCGGTGAGTTCGGGGCGGGTTGCATGGTCGTTCTCCTTTGTCAGCGCTGCGAGGGACAAAAAGGTCTCGCGCCAGAGGCGGTGAACACGGGCGTGCTCGTCGGGAAGCGCGCGCGACGCCGGGGCCGCGGCGGCGAGTGCTTCGATCGCAGCGCCGAGGCCGTCGGGCGCGGCGGCGGCAACGGCGCGCGCCTCGATTCCGGTCGCGGTCGCTTGTTCGAGGTTCAGCGCCTGTTCGGGCTGATCACCGACGAGCGCGAGCAGCGGCACGCCCGCACAGCGCGCCTGCTCCAGCGCGGCGGCCCCGGCGCCCGAAACGAGCAGATCGCTGGCGGCGACGACGTCGCCGAAGCCCGCATCGAAGGCGCGCCAGCACGGGCGACTTGCCCACGGTTCGGATACGCCGTGGAAGCGAAATCCGGCGGCGGCCAGGGTTGCTTCCAGGTGCGCCGCCAGGCGTTCGTCGCGAAAGTGCGGGTTCAAATAGATCGCCGCGAAGCGATCGCGTGCGGACAGACCCAGCGCGCGGCGCGCCTCGGCGCGCGTGCGGAGCGGGGCGGCGGTCAGGGGAGGGAGGCGAAAGCGATTTCGTCCCTCCTGCACGCCGAATCGATCGCGAAGCGCGAGTGAGTGCACGATCCCCCCGAACGCGCGCGCGTCGATGGCCGCCAGCAGGCGGCGGAACGTCGCGCTCGCCCAGTCGGGCCCGCGCCGATCGAAGTTGTGAACCGCTGCCTGCCAGAGGTTCTCGCCGTGCAGGTTGACGACGTGCGCGGCGCCGGCGCGGCCACCCGCCGCCGCGAGCGCCAGCGCGGCGGGATGCAGCGAATCGTTGACGATGAAGCGGGCGCCCGAGGCGCGCCGCGCGAGATACGCGACGTCGCGACCGAGCTGCCGCGGCGACGCGATGTACGCCGCCAGCGCCCGTTCCGTCGGCCGCGCCAGCAGGCGGTGACGATCATCGAACAGCAGCGCGAAGCCACCCGGTAGCACGTCGGCGGGCGTTCCCAGGCCAGCCAGGAATGCCTGCCCGGCCGCGGATGTCGTGACCACGTCGATCGACAGATTGCACAGCGCCAGCAAGCGCCGAAGCAGGTGCGCCCGCATCAGGTGGCCGCGCCCGTCCGCTACCGCGAGATAAAGGACGCGAGCTTGGCGCGCATCCACAGCAGACCTCCCCATGTCCAGAGAACAACGGCGCCGGTGACGCCGAGGCGCCGCTCGATGCGGTCGATGCGTTCCACGAGCAGCGCCAGCGCCGCCTGCTCGCGGTCGGACACCAGACGCTCGACGCAGCGTCGGGCTGCGCGGGCGTGGCGTCGTTCGTCGTCGAGCACCTCCTGCAGCAGCGGCAGCAGCGGCGCGGCGGGACGCGCGCCCGCCAGCACCTCGACGTGGCGGGCGAACACGCGGACGCCCATCTCCTCCATGCGCCAGGCGATGGCCAGCGCCGGGACCAGCGCGCCCGCCGCGAACAGCGGCGCGTTCCGGATCACCAGCCGGTGCAGCGCCGCGAGCTTGCGCCGGCTGATCGCATCGAAGCCGCCGCGCCCGTCGTCGCGGGTGTCGCCCGCCAGCAGGTGCAGCCGCGCCGCGAACAGCTCCGCGTGGCGCCGCTCGTCGGCGCGGTGCCGGTCCAGCCACGCCGCCAGCCAGCGCGGCGCGTTCGCCAGCAGCGGCTCCCACGGCGCCGCCCGTTCCGCGTAACGCTCGGCCTCCAGGTAAAGGCGTACCAGCAGCGCCTCACCGTCGCGCGTACGGTGCAGCAGACGCAGCGCCGGTCGCTTGGTCGCTTCGAGAAGTGCGTCGCGCGCGCCGTTCACGAGCCCATCGATACCAACCGCCGTTGAATCGGTGGTGGCGCCGTTGTGAAAATGCTGTGGCCGCGGCGATCAGCCGGCAGGCGGGCAAGCGAACGCGATCGTGATGCTCTGCACGGTTCCGTTGCGAAGCGCCGTGCACGTGGGGCCGAAGAGCGCGATCGACGTGTGCGCGGCGTCGGCGTAGTCCCATCCGGCGAGGTGATTGGTGTCGCGGGCGACCGTCGTGCCGTTGGCGCGCACGCTGATCGCCTCCAGGCTGGACCCGGGTGGAGGCTCGCCGATTCCCAGCGTGCAGGTGCCCGCCTGGCCGACGATGCCGTCGAGCGCCGTCACCAGCTCGCTGGTGCTGCCGACCGGGTAGTACGCCGGCGTGCCGCTGCGCGCGCGGCCGCCGGCCACCGCCATCTGCGAGAGCGCCTGGTCCGCGAACGGGATGCTGGCCGTCGCGATGCCGACGACGAACGTCGCGAAGCCGCGCCCTGCGGCGTCCGACACCGCCGTGACCGTCCCGGCGCTATCGTCCGCGGCTTGATCCGACACGCCGGGCGCGCAGTTCGGTAAACCGTCCGTCGCCAGCAGGATGAAGCGCGGATTGCTGTCGGTGAGCGTCGAGAGGACGTTCGCGGCGACCGTCTCGGCCACCCGCGTCGGCGTCCGGCTGCCGTTCGTCACATTGCCGTCGGCGGTGGTGCGGCCGGCGAGCGCGGCCGCGATGACGGCGGCATTTTGCGGCGCGATCGGGACGGCGACCCCGGACCCGACGCCGCAGGTGCCGTTGGTGTCCGCGAAGAACTTGAGGCCCCAGTTCACGCTCGATTCGGTCGCGGCAACGATCTGGTTGATCGCCGGGACCATCTGGGCCCATTTCGAGTTAAGCCCGCAGCCGTTGGAGCAAGCCATGTCGTTCAGGTCGTTGTTCATCGACCCGGACGCGTCGAGCACGATCAGGATGTCGGGCGCGCCGTGCAGCGCGGGGCGCTCGACCGGCGTGCACATGGCCGCGTCCTGCCCGCCGTCGTCGCCGGCATCGACCGTCCCGCCGCCGGTGCCCGCCACACCGCCCGTTCCCGCAGCGCCGCCTGCGCCGCCCACCCCTGCCATGCCGGCTCCCGCGGCACCGCTCGTACCCGCACTACCGCTCGTACCCGCACTACCGCTCGTACCCGCACTACCGCTCGTGCCGGCGGCGCTGCTGTCGCCTCCCGTGCCGGCGCCACCGCTGGCGCCGCCGCGTCCCGCGGACGCCCCGCCGGCGCCCGCCGCGCCGCCGCCTTTACCACCGCCGTCGTCGTTCTTCGAGCTTCCGCCGCCGCAACCGGCCAGCAGCGCCATCAGCGAGAAAACCAGGCCCGCGCGCAGACGCATCGACCCTCCGTAATCTAGAAAGAGGGCCTGATGTTATCAGCTAATCAGGCCGCCCGACGGCATGGGCGGGATCGGCATCGGCTCCGGCTCCTCGATGCGGCCGAAGCGTTCCTCGTAACGGCGGACGTTGTGCTCCAGCGCGCGCAGCAGGCGCTTCGTGTGGCGCGGCGACGAGATGATGCGCGCCCGCACGCGCGCGCGCGGCGCCGACGGCTGGATGTACGCGAAGTCGAGCACGAACTCGTTCTCGTTGTGGTTGATGAGCACGAGGTTCGAGTACGCGCCCTGCGCCGTCGTCTCGTCCACGTCGATCTGGATCTGCGGGGCGCCCGCTGCTGCGGGCTGATCGGGCGTGGGACCCTTCGGTTGGTCGGCCATGGGTACGGTATACCTTACCCCCGTGCCGGGCAGGGTGATCGCAATCGACCTTGGTGCGCGCCGTATCGGGATCGCGATGACGGACGGTCTGGGCCTGACCGCGCAGCCGCTGGAGACGGTTCCGCGCCGCGGCGGCCAGCGCGATCTCGACGCGATCGCCGCGCTGGTGCACCAGCACGGCGCCGAACGGATCGTCCTCGGATTGCCGCTGGATCCTGACGGCGAGCCCGGACGCGCCGCGAAGAGCGCCGAGGCGTTCGCGACGCGTTTGCGCGCCGCCATCAGCGTTCCCGTCGAGCTGATCGACGAAAGTTTCAGCACCGTGGAGGCGGAGGAGGTCCTGCTGGCAGCCGACGTTTCTCGCGCGCGCCGGCGCGAAGTGGTCGATAAGATGGCGGCTGCGGTTATTCTTCGCCGCTGGTTGGACGCCCAAGCCAAATGACCAAGCCAATGAAGCGCGCGCTGATCGTCTTCCTGAGCACGACCGCGATCGGCGTGATCGCGCTGATCGTCGTCGCACGCACCGCCTGGCGGTACGGCGACACGCCGGGCGGA
>Ga0207704_10000473_pt1 | contig 17873 bp, 17 predicted proteins | sample KBSMisM12_FD_184308 | JGI IMG/M metagenome (GOLD analysis project Ga0207704, IMG submission 184308) | Miscanthus rhizosphere microbial communities from Kellogg Biological Station, Michigan, USA - KBS Miscanthus M1-2 (SPAdes) (version 2) | ecosystem: Host-associated > Plants > Roots >...
AGCCATCTTGATGTACTCTTTGTAACGAGCACTAAACGCTTCACCATAAAGCTCAGGGAGGTCAGGTGTTTCAGCTGGGTCAAACATGTACCATTCTTGGTCTTTTTCAACGCGCTTCATAAACTCATCAGAAATATATACTGCAGTGTCGAGGAATCGAGTACGGAAGTATGGGTCACCAGAGTTCTGGCGAAGGTCGAGGAATTCTGGGAAATTCAGGTGCCAGTTTTCCATGTACATCGCGGCCGCACCAGCTTTTTTGCCCTTACGACTCACCGCAAAGAGTGCTGTGTCGACCATCTTCATGAATGGAATTGGGCCGGTACTCTCAGTATTGGTTGTGTGCACAGGGCTACCAGCCGCACGAAGCTTAGTCATGGTAATACCAATACCGCCTGTGCCCTTCGCAATCCACATAGTGTCGCGAACGCTTTTCGCGATTGACTCCATATCATCCTGTACTTCCATAAGGAAACAGTTAGAAAGCTGTGGAAACGCACCCCCTGCGTTCACACGAGTCGAACCGCCAGCAACGTATTCGAGGCGTGCCATGTGTTCGTAGAAATCAATCGCAGAGGCGGTTGGATCTTCTTCGTTATAGCTAAGGCCCATCGCGATACGCATGTGGGTAAACTGTGGCACTTCCATCGGAGCACCGCTGTTTTTGCGAAGTGCATATCGGTTGCGGTTTGTCACGACACCAATATATTTAAAGAGTTCATCGTGAGTTGGCTCAAGCACACTACCAAGCTTTTTAAGATCAAAGCGACCATCAGTCATTCGCTCATCAAGCAAGCCATCTTTTGATGCTGCTTTGATGTAACCAGGGAACTTCTGGGCGTGAAGCTTTTTAAGATCAGCTGCGTTCTCATAATCGCCCAAAATGTTCTTGTAGATAGTCTTGAGCAAAAGCCTTGCTGCAATCTTGTCAAAGTCAGGATCGTCTTTAACGTTCTGAAGTGCAGTGTGAATCACTGATTCATCAAGCTGCTCGGTAGTAATACCATCAAAGAGTGTCAACTGAAGCTGCGTCGCAACCTCCACTACTTTCTGGATTTGGTTTGGAAGCCCCTCACTCGCCGCTACAAGAGCTAAATTAATCTTATTAGCGTCGAAATCTTCACGGGTGCCATCGCGTTTTACGACTTGAATACCGGCCATACTCTATTCCTTTGTTACAGTTATTATATTCACCGACCCCAACCCCTCCGGGGCGCAAGAAAGTCACCTACTAGTGTGGTGTGCTAGTTTTACGACAAACTTGCATAAGTGTCTATTTTGCTGAACTACTACATATGTAGCGTCTAGTAACTATGATAAGCGCTATATATAGTGATTTCAAGCGTTTTGGTTTGTTTTTTTGACAATACACGTAAATAACACCTTGTAGTGTACATGGTAATTTTTACCACGCTATATATAGCGTATAAAGCATACAGTGCACGTATATCTGAAATGTAAATTAACACTCGAGGTAGACCCTCCCAAAACCAACCATAAACAGTGTATAATGGTGGACGATATGGAAAATATAATTACAATAAAAGACTTCAAAATGCGCTTCGGCACCACCGAGGTCATCCATGGCCTTACATTTAGTGTAAAGCGTGGTGAAACATTTGGGTTTCTCGGCAGCAATGGCTCTGGCAAAACCACAACAATTCGTGCACTTCTCGGTATTTATCAACCGACGGGCGGCGAGCTACTGCTCGATGGCAAACCATACAGTGTATCTGGTGGCGTAAAACTCGGTTACTTACCAGAAGAGCGTGGTCTCTACAAAAAAGAATCTGTCATCGACGCAATGGTCTATTTTGGCGAACTAAAAGGTATGAGCCGCGACGAAGCTAAAGAGGCTTCCCTTGCCTACCTCAGCCGCGTCAACCTCTCAGATAAAGCAAACACGCGCCTCGACAAGCTTTCTGGCGGCCAGCAGCAAAAGATTCAGCTCGGCATTACTATTATGGACAACCCCGAGCTCCTCATTCTCGACGAGCCAACCAAAGGCTTCGACCCTGTCAACCGCAAGCTCTTGATGGATATTATTGAAGAGCATCAAGCAAAAGGCGCAACCGTTGTTATGGTGACCCACCAAATGGATGAGGTCGAACGCCTCTGTGATCACATTATTCTTCTAAAAGATGGCGTGTCGCACGCATATGGCACCGTCGATGAAGTGAAGAAGAAGTTTAACAAAAAGTCACTCGACGAAGTATTCCTCCAGGTCTACGGCAATGAAAACGAGGAGACAAAATAATGCATAACCTTTCAACCGTTATTCGATTCGAAATCGTTCGCACACTCAAAAAGAAATCCTACTGGATTATGGCCCTCGGCTTCCCAGTGATGATGGTGGCGATTTTCGCGATTATCTATTTCTCAAACCAGTCAACCAACCAGGCTGCCGAAGAGCTCCAGCATCAATCGTTCAGTATCGAAGTTACCGATGAAACGCACCTAATTAAGCCTTCAATCCTTGATGCGCTCAAGGCAAAAACTATCACCGATAAACAACAAGGTATCAAGGACGTCGCTTCAGGTAAAGTAGACAGTTACATTTACTACCCAAGCGATATCAGCAAGCACCCTGTTGAAGTCTATGGCCAAGATGTCGGTATCTTTAATAACAGCCGCTACGATGCCGTTGCGAGCATGGTTCTAAAAGAATCGATCCAGAATTCGGTCGACGTAAACGTACGGAGCGTAATTAGCAATCAAGCTTCAACTAACGTCACAACCTACCGCGATGGCGAAGAGTACGATCCAGTCAAACAGATGATTCTTCCCGGGCTATTCCTCGTTCTCTTCTATATGCTAATCGCGTTCTCCGCAAACCAAATGCTAACGAGTACGATTGAAGAGAAGGAAAACCGCGTTATCGAGATGATCCTTACAACTATCGAGGCGCGCACTTTGGTGATTGGTAAAATCGTATCGCAAGTTGCACTTTCCCTCTTCCAAGGCTGTATCATTGTACTTCCAGCACTTGCAGGGTACTTACTCTTCCACGACAAGCTCAACTTGCCATTCATTGACCTTACCGCACTTCCAGTTGATATCCCTCGCATTTTGACAGGTGCGCTCGTCTTCGTTGTGAGCTTCCTGTTCTTCACGGGTGTTCTCGTGTTGATTGGCTCAAGCGTACCAACTGCCAAAGAAGCAAGCCAGTTCCTCGGCGTCGTAATGATTGCAATCTTTGGCCCACTCTATGCTGTAACACTGTTCATTTCAGCCCCAGATGCACCACTCGTACGGTTCTTAAGTCTCTTCCCATTCACAGCACCAATTCCATTACTACTCCGTAACGCAGTTGGTAACCTACATCCATGGGAACTTGCAGTCGCACTACCAATTCTTGTCGTGTCTGCAGCCGTTGTATTGATGCTTGCCGTTCGCGTATTCCGCTATGGCGCACTTGAATACAGCCGTAAAGTTTCACTCCGAGAAATCTTCGGCCGACGTTAAGCCGAGCTGACATAAAAATACACTGAACCAACTGGCTCAGTGTATTTTTATGGCGGAGAGACAGGGATTCGAACCCTGGGTGCTTTGCAGCACACACGCGTTCCAGGCGTGCCAATTCAACCACTCTTGCACCTCTCCGTAGTGTTAGTATTATAGCAAAGTCATACCCCTTGTGCTTTTTATAGTAAGGTTGTATTTTATACACTTCCCATCTGTTGCTTTCGCACACTCAGAGTGCCTATAATAGACAGAGATGCCGAAGACCACCACATCCACACCGGTTATACAACTCACCGATCTCACCAAACGCTACGGTTTTGGGGATACTGCCCACAAAGCGCTCAACGAGGTGACACTCACAATTGAAAAAGGTGAGTTTATTGCTGTGATGGGCCCGTCCGGCTGCGGCAAAACTACACTACTTAACGTCATTGGGCTACTCGATCGCGCCAGTGAAGGCGATTACGATCTCGATGGCAAATCAGTCGCGAGCCTTTCAGGCAAGCAACACGCGCGTATTCGCTCAAGCCAAATTGGCATTGTATTCCAAAGCTTCAATCTTATCCATCGCCTTAACGTGCTAGAAAATGTAGCCCTTCCGCTTACCTATAGCGGCATTCCACATCTAAAACGACTTGAGCGCGCGAGTGAAATCCTCAAAACATTTCACCTACAAGAACGTGAATACTACATGCCATGGCAGCTAAGCGGCGGCCAGATGCAGCGCGTAGCAATCGCTCGCGCACTAGTAAACAATCCGAGCATCATCCTCGCTGACGAACCAACAGGCAATCTCGACAGTCGCTCAAGTCACGTAATTATGGAAGAGCTCAGTCAGCTCCACAAACAAGGCAACACAATTATTATGGTGACACACAACCCAAATCTCACGAGCTATGCAAGTCGAGTCATTACGATGCTCGATGGTAAAATTGCCAGTGACACCAGTACAATGCCCGATCCAACCACACCAAAAAAATCTGTAAAAGTCCCGTTAAACCAGCACGCAAAACGCAAAGAAAAAGCTCCAAAAGCAGTAAAATCACCTCGTAAAAAGACACGAAAGGCAGCCAAATGATCCAACTTCTCACCGATCATGTCCAGAACGCCTATCACTCATTAAAGAGTAATCGAGGTCGCACACTGCTAACAGTGCTTGGTATCGCAATTGGTATCGCGAGCGTAACATGCACGCTTGCAATTAGCGATGGTGTACGAAAAATGGTTGACACGCAAGTTTCTGCGTTTGATGGCAAACTTGCGGTTGTTCGGCCTGGATTCAAGTCACACGACCCGAATCAACTTGTAAATCCTGTCACGCAGCAATCTTTTAGTACGAGTACTCTCACGGATGCCGATATAACCGCACTTTCAAAACTGCCAAATGTCGAAGCAGCCGTACCACTTATGACAATCGAGGGTACAATTCATGCGCAACATGCAACTGGTCCGAATAGTGTTGTTCTAGCAACAACGCCTGATTTTGCCAAGGTCTCTAATATCACCATGCTCTCTGGCAAATTCCTTGATGATACCGCCGACAACAACACGGCCGTCATCGGCGTTCAGCTCGCTATCTCACTCTTCGACACCGACCACCCTATTGGCGAAGCATTCACAATGCGAGGCCAACAATTTACAGTTGTTGGTGTCCTCCGCCAAGAAAGTGCGCCAATCAACTTCAATAATGTCGACCTCAATAATGCCGTAGTTGTAAGCTTCGAACAAGGCAAGAATTTTAACCAAGGACGTTCCCAGATTCAACAGATCGACCTGCTTGCTAAAGAATCATCCAGTCTTTCAAGCGTTGCCAAGCAGGCAAAGTCTAAGCTCATATCACAGCATCAAGGCGAAGAGGACTTCTCAATCACCAGTGGCAAGGCAATCACTCAGCCCACCGGCCAGCTCTTCCAGGCAATGACAGGCGTAATGACAGCAATCGCCGCTATATCACTTATTGTTGGCGGCATCGGCATTATGAATATTATGCTCGTAGGTGTTGCTGAGCGAACCCGAGAAATTGGTATCCGCAAAGCTGTCGGCGCCAGCCAACGTGCAATTGTCGCACAGTTCCTGATTGAATCTCTCATTATGAGTGGCTTTGGCGGCCTCATTGGCTATGGCTTTGGCTACTTATCTGCCTTTATTGTCAGTATTTTCCTCTACTTTACCCCAGCATTTAGCTGGCAAACAGCGGGTATTGCACTTGCCATGATGATTGCTGTCGGTCTCTTCTTCGGCCTCTACCCTGCCCTAAAAGCAGCCCGCAAAGACACTATCGAATCATTGCGCCAGTATCATTAGAGATATACAAATACGAGACCTCTATCTTCTTTGCAACGGTACTAAAAGCGAAGTGCAGCCAAAGAGTCTCCATCAGGAGACTCTTTGCATGTAACGGTACCTTGAAAAGGATGGTAGTGGTTGAGTATTTACCAGACTTAAGCCAGCTCTTTTTTCAGCTTATCAACAATCTCAAGCCTCGTTGGGTCAACATTATTAAGTACTGCCCCATACACACTCACAAATTCACCCAAAATACACCCCCACAACAGCTGCTCCATCACACCCTTACCAGCAATTGGCACGACTGTCGCTTTTGGTCGGCGACCAGATAGGAGCCGATCGCTAATATCAAACCGCTTTAGTACCCTAGGGTTTTCAAGCTCGCTTACTAAATCAAACACCGCAAATGGCTTTTCAACCGGATGACTTGTCCAGCCAGCGAATTCATTGTGACTAAATTCCGGCAATGTATTCCAAACCGCTACGTTCTTGGCATTTTCGTTCCAGCTAATCTTCCATTTATACGCCACCGGCGCCATAAGTGGCCCAGCGTAAAATACCGGCGTCTTACCCAGCGCAAGAAGTGCGAGCTGCTTCGCATAATTACGCTCGATTGGCACGTCTTTCTCCCATAGCTCACTTTCTTGATGGAGCCACGCTTCACATTTTGCCATATCCTCATATATGTTTTTTGGCGCAAGCCCAAATTCCACGAGCACACGTAGTAAAATACGCAAATTATAAATCATACCATAACGCGCCTCAGACTCAGCAGGAATCAAGCCAAGCATTGCGTGACTTCCTGTAGCAAGATCTTTCAATCTACCTCCGCTCGTAATCGCAACAACTTGGCAAGACTTTTTAATTGCTTCTTCGACACATGCAACTGTCTCTTCAGTGTTACCTGAAAAGCTACTTGCAATCACAAGAGTGTTTTCATGTGCATAGTTTGGCAACTCATATCCACGTACAATTTCAAACGGCACTGTAAGCGTATCACGTAAGATTATCTTTGCCATTTCAGCAGCCAGCGCCGAGCCACCCATACCAGCCACAACAATATTATTTATTGCCCTATTATCATGCTCGCTATCAACTAAATTAACATCAAGCGCCACCTGGCGATAGATGTCCGCCACCACAGCAAGCGCCCCAGATCGGTCGCGCTGTTTCAATACATTTACATCGTCCAGCATTGTTACCACTCCCTTGCGAAATATTCTCTTACTATGATACAGTATTGTATAAGTAAGCATAACTACTAAATATTCAAGAGGTGGGCATGGATATTCAACCGCAATCAACACAACCAATTAGTGACGACCAAGAACTTGCGAAAGTACTCGCAGGGGTAAACGCAGATGCGAATGAGGCTGAAGCTGCACCAACAGTAGCCGAGATGCAACCTCCGGTAGCACCTATGGAACCGCCAGTTATTGCGCCTACACCAGACCCTATTATGTCTGCTGCACCAGCACCAATCGCGTCACCAGTTGCAATTCCAGTTGCCGGTGAGCTTGATGGCGTAAAGCAAGCTGCCATTACCGAACTGCGCCCACTTGTCGATAAACTAACCCTTCCTCCGGAAGAAAAGTTCGACACCTATCTTTTGCTTATCCGCTCCACTGACGATAAGTCACTCATCGGCCCGGCGCATGAGGCAGCAAAAATGATTAGCGATGAAACTCGCCGCGCTCAAGCACTCCTCGATGTAATCAAGGAAATCGACTTCCTCTCTGGCTCACAAGCTGCATAGTCATACAGACCACTCCACATAAAATTGCCTCTCTAAAAGAGGCAATTTTTAGTAGTAATGTATAATGGTACCAATGAGTATTCGCTACGCGACAAACGAAGAGATACAAAACTGGGACAAGCACCTTGCCAACAATCCAGATGGCGGTAATGTCTTCCAGGCCACCGAAATGGCCGACGCAAAACGTCAGAATGGCTGGCTACCTCGCTACCTTATAGCCGACAACATTGCTATTACCGTATTAGAAAAGCATGTTTTATTCCTTGGCAAATTTTGGTACCTACCAAAGGGCCCGGGCATCACAGCCGAAGCAGAACTACTACCGCTCATCGATGAGCTGAAGAGTTTTGCACACGCTAAAGGCATTTTTATAGTAAAGATTGAGCCTGAGATTCTCGAAAGCGAAGATACTAAAAACGCTATCATGGAAACCGGGCTTATCCCTGCACGCGCCATACAGCCGAACGTCTCAACGGTTATTATCGACACTGCACCTGATCTTGATGAAATCATGGCAAGCTTCAACCAAAAAGGCCGTAACGCTCTGCGCCGCGCCGAACGCGAAGGCGTTACTACTCGTCCTGTAGAAGTGAACGATGCCAACATGCAAACAATGTATGAATTGCTCGCCAAAACTGCCGTGGGCCGCTTCGATAGCTCGCTGCGAAACTTTAGTTACTACAAAAAGTTCTGGCAAAACTACGCCAAATCAGGTCATGGAAGTCTCTTCTTTGCAGAATATGAAGGTCGCGTGATTGCCGGCGCCTTTTGTATGTATCTGGGTCAAAAAGGTCTCTATAAAGATGGCGCAAGCCTCCGTGAAAAAGTCGTCTATGGAGCTAGTCATCTATTGCAATGGGAAGTCATCAAATGGATGAAAGAACGCGATGTCACAACCTACGACCTCTGTGGAAGTCCACACTCAACTGAAATTAACGATACCAATAACCCGTTCCATGGTATTGGGCGCTTCAAAACAAGCTTCAATAAGCATGTTACCGATTATGTCGGGTGTTACGATATCGTCATTCGCCCACGCGCCTACAAATTATGGAAATCCTATGGTCAACGCATCGCCACGAGCCTATCTTGGCGGCTCAAGCATCAACAATGGCTATAAAGAAAACACCCCAGACGGGGTGCCTTTCCTAATCTTCTTTACCGAGTATCTCGCGTACCACTGCTGAATCGTTCCACGGAATCCTCTCACCATTCACAATACGGAACATCTCGTGGCCCATACCGGTGATTAGCACCGTATCGCCTTTCTTCGCAACCGCAAGCGCCTTCTCAATCGCATCACGACGGTCAGGCACCTCCGTAGTCTTCATTGCGCCACCCTTTGCTTGTTCAATGCCATCGTATACCATGTGACGAATCTGCTCAGGGTCTTCGTTATAGCTCTCTTCATCGGTCAAGAAAATACGATCCGCAAGTCGCGCAGCAATCTCGCCCATAATCGGGCGCTTGCCTTGGTCGCGATCACCCGTTGCACCAAATACCAAAATAACACGATTTTTAGTAATCTCTTTTGCCGCCGTGAGTAGCTTCTCTAATCCATCCGGCGTATGTGCGTAATCAACAATCACGTCATATGGCTGATCCTCAACTACACGCTCAAATCGCCCTGGCACAGCCTCAAGATTAGCAACACCTTCAACAATATCCTTCAGGCTCACACCTAGCAGATATGCCGCAGCCGCAGCCGCCGTCATATTGTACGCATTAAACTCACCTGGCAGGTTTGTCGCAAGTTCAAGTTTCGTCTGGTGATCAATCGTCACCACCGCTTCTGTGCCCTTGCGGTATAATTTAACATCACCCATCCGAGCCTCAGCCGTCTCATGCTTACCATAGGTAATCTTCTGCTCGGAAGCTGGAAATTTATTGAAGAAATCGAACCACTCGTCGTCGCGGTTCAGCACAATAAATCGTGGAGAATCTGCAAACAATCGCCCCTTCACTTCAGCATACGCTTCCATAGTACCGTGGTAGTCCAGGTGATCTTGTGTAAGGTTTGTCATAATAGCCATCTCAACCGGTACGCCGTCAAGTTTATGCTGATGAATCGCATGGCTCGGAAACTCCATGACAACATAATCAACCTTAGCTCGCTTAGCACTATTGAAAAATTGCTGCATGCGCGACACCGTACCAACGGTGGCATTCAAGTCATTGCGCTTAGCATGGCCTGCAACTTCAATAGTTGCAGTACTAAACATTGCCGTTGTTTTGCCAGCCTGTTTAAGAATCTCATTGATAAAATTCACCGTAGTCGTTTTGCCATTAGTACCCGTTACCGCAATCACCTTTAAGTGCTTTGCCGGGTTTCCATAGCGAGCAGAAATCGCCCGCACGCGCGCCTTACGATACACATCCTCGAGATTTTTCACCGTCGATCGAGGCAGCACCTGCCGCACACTTTTCACCAACCTATCCTTCATATCCCCAGTTTAGCACTTTTTAATATGCCTCGCCTCGAAAACCCCATACGGCAATGCAACCATATCAATATTTGAGGTAATTTTATGGTATAATAACAGAAATGAAAATCCTGGGAATTGAAAGTAGCTGTGACGAAACTGCTGCCGCTGTTGTCGAAGACGGCTCGATACTTCATAGTAACGTCATTGTTTCGCAAATCGATATCCATAGTCACTACGGCGGCGTAGTACCCGAAGTAGCCGCACGTAGCCACATCGAAGCCATCAATCCTGTAATCACCGAGGCCCTCGAAAAGGCCAATTGTACCTGGGATGCTATCGACGCAATCGCTGTCACCTACGCACCGGGTCTTATCGGCTCGCTCCTCGTCGGCACACTTGCCGCACGCACGCTTGCCATTCTTCACAATAAGCCGCTCTACCCTATTCACCATGTCGAGGCACACGTATACGCCAACTTCGTCACAGGCACAACTGAGCCAAACTCAACACTCGCCTTCCCTTCTAAGCAACCACGGTTCCCCATGCTTGCCCTCATCGTATCGGGCGGCCACTCGCAGCTCGTACTATTTCGTAATCATGGTGATTACGAGCTCCTCGGCCAAACCCAAGACGATGCTGTGGGCGAAGCCTATGACAAAGTAGCCAAAATCATTGGCCTCCCCTACCCTGGTGGCCCATCAATCGCCAAAGCAGCGGCGCTTGGTGACCCTAGAAAATACCGTTTCCCTAAAGCTAAACTCCAAAACCCATACGATTTTAGCTTCTCTGGGCTCAAAACAGCCGTTCTGCGCTCCGTTCAGGCTGCAGTTGGTAAAGATTACACATTCCCGTCTCACGAGCTTCCAGCGCTCTTAGACGAGGTCACACGCAATAATTTCGCAGCAAGTTTTCAGCAAATCGCCAACGAAACACTTGTCGATAAAGCCGTTAAAGCTTTTGATGATTATCAGCCCGCATCAGTCGTTATCGCTGGTGGCGTTGCCGCCAACCAAGACCTGCGCAAACAGCTTAAAGGGCGCCTTCCTATCAATATCGAGTACGCCCCAATGCAGCTTTGTACCGATAACGCCGCAATGATCGGCACACTCGGCTATTACTACGCACAGAAAATGGCTCCAGCAGATCCATACACACTCGAGGTCGTTCCTAGTCTTTCAATGACAAAAACGGCATGGAATAAACAAGAGGCGTAAACATGACCCAGTATTTTTCATCACTCGAGGATCAGAATCTTATTGATTTAATTACAAACGGCGCCGTCGGCGTACTTCCAACAGATACCGTCTATGGTCTTGTCGCCGCAGTTCGTCACCCCGAAGCCGTCACAAAGCTCTACGCGACAAAGCCTCGCGAGCTCGCCCCTGGTACTATTATTGCCGCAAGCGTCGATGACCTTGTGTCGGTTGGATTCCGACTCGACCAGCTCAAGCAAGTTGAACACTACTGGCCAGCATCATTGAGTGTCGTATTAGACGCAATCGATGTAAATACAGACGTAAAGCAAGTACGCACCGAACTACCTGTTCGCATTCCAAATAATCCAGCACTTGCCAATCTCCTCCGCCAAACCGGCCCCCTCATGACCACCAGCGCCAACGCGCCAAAACAGCCTACTTCTACCTCTGTTGCAATGGCCGAAACCTATTTTGGCGACAGCGTAGACTACTACGTCGATGGCGGTGATCTCTCAAACCGCCCGCCTTCAACCATCATCGGCATCAAGCCCGACAACTCAATCGAAATCTACCGCCAAGGCGCTGTAAAAATCTAGCTGATAGTCTAAAGAAGCCCGCTCTTCTATTAGCTTTTGAGACCATCCAGCGAAGTGCAACCCTAAAACCTCCCGGCTAGGGCCGAGAGTTTTTAGGCGTGTAACGTGGTTTTGAAAGCTAATAGAAGAAAAGGGCTGAATCGACACTCCAAAAGACGGTGAGTAGGATTACGGTCTTGTATAACGACAACAGGTGTTGTATTTATCTCAACGATTTAATCTTGCGCACAATCGACTTAGCTTTTGGTAGCGCAACCGTCCACACCGAATAAAGTGGCGATAGTGGGTAGTCAAACGTACCCACCAACATATCCTCATGGCTCGCAAACCCTTGCTTAAACGTACTCACACCGTCATTAAGCAATCCGTTCATATCGTACCTGGCAATTCCCCATCGCTTACACGTCGTAATCGCATGCCACTTCAGTGCATAGTTCGCGCGCAGCTCTTGCCCATGGTCATTCATGCCACCATACAGCTCGAACGCCGTCTTCCCACTCACGGCAAGCCATACGAACGATAACAACTTCTCGCCCTCAAACGCAGCAAAAATCACCGATGCATCCCCTAGTTTCTCGTGCACATCGTAATAGTAATCATCACCATGGAGCGCGAAGTTAGCCCGCACCGCCGTCTCATGGTAAATCTCCAAGCATTTTGCAATCTCCTCACGTGAGGTCACCTGCTTTAGTGTCACACCTTCCCTACCCGACTTGCGAATGTACTGGCGAGTCTTCTTTGTCATCGCTTCAAGCAAATCATCTTCATTCTTACCCAGGTCAAGAATCAATGTCCGTGGAATCAAAATGGTATTCTTCGACCGCTGATACCCTTTAGCGTTAGGAGCCTCTTCGCTGTCTGGCTCAACCGTCAATACCGTACCCGGCAAATGCTGCTTCACATACGCAGCAAGCGCATCATACACTTCCCCGCTCTTATCGTCTGCCCAAACAGGCCCTCGCGGTACATAACTAAGTTGTTTAAACGGCCCAGGTAGTGGCCGAAACAAAATCTGTGCAGCACCTACGGTAACGTCATTTTCACGGAAAAATACCCTTTTGGCGTGCCAATTATGTGCCGATTTTAGTTCTCCCCACCCCCATAGCTGCAGCGGGTGCCCACCAAGATCAAGCACTGTCTCATCCCATACACCTGCGTCCTCGCACACTTCAGCCGTAATCATACTGCATATTGTACTACAAACTTACCTACGCACGTGAAATGTGCTATACTAGAGGTAATACAAACACGGGAAAAGAACAGAGGTCAACAACTAGGAATTTATTGTGGTGGTTTTTCATGTGAAATTCTGCCAGGTTGTTTTTGTATTCTTTTTCACGTGAAGATTTAAGGCGTCTAACACTTATGAATTTAGCGAAAGCATATACACCAAACGAATTCGAACCAAACATCTACGCTCTCTGGGAGCAATCAGGAGTTTTCAACCCAAAAGGGAAGGGTGAGCCATACGCAATCGTCATGCCACCGCCTAACGCCAACGGCAATTTACACGTTGGCCATGCACTCTCGTTCGACCTCGAGGATATTCTCGTACGCTTTCACCGTATGAATGGCTACGATGCCGTTCTTATCCCTGGTGCTGACCACGCCGGCTTCGAAACATGGGTTGTGTACGAACGCGAGCTCGAAAAACAGGGTAAAACCCGCTTCGATTACACTCGTGAGCAGCTCTACTCACAGGTGTGGGACTTCGTCGACCAAAAGAGGGGAGATATGGAACTCCAGCTTCGCGCACTTGGTGTAGGTGCTAGCTGGGACAACCTCGTATTTACCCTTGATGAGAAGGTGATTAACACCGTATACAAGACTTTCAAAAAGCTCTGGGACGACAAACTTGTTTACCGTGGCGAGCGCATCGTCAACTACTGTACCGTACACCAAACCAGCTTCTCTGATATCGAGGTAGAGCACAAAAACGAGAAAGGGAAGTTGTACAAAATTGCTTACCCAACACTCGATAAAATCGGTGAGATTGTCGTTGCGACAACTCGCCCAGAAACGCTCCTTGGCGATACCGCAGTTGCCGTCAATCCAAACGACGAGCGCTACAAGCACCTGATTGGCACGAAAGTGCAGTTACCGCTCACATCACGCGAAATTCCAATCATCGCCGACGATTACGTTGATATGGCGTACGGCACTGGTGCAGTAAAGATCACCCCAGCACACGACCCTAACGACTTTGAGATGGGGAAGCGCCACGACCTCGAACAAATTCAGGTTATTGGCTTCGATGGCAAGATGACCAACGTCCCATCACAGTTTGTAGGTCTCACCGTAGCTGAAGCCCGCAAAAAGGTACTTGCAGCCCTCGACACCGAAGAAGCTCGCCGCGGCGAAACCGACATAGAGCACGCAGTAGGGCACTGCTACAAGTGCGGTAGCGTTATCGAACCACTCATCAAAGACCAATGGTTCATCGAAATGCAGCCACTTGCCGAGCGTGCTATTTCTGTTATTCGTGGCGGTGAAATCACATTTAGCCCAAGTAACCGTGGCGAAATCCTCGCCAATTACCTTGAAGGCCTCCACGACTGGAACATCAGCCGCCAAATTCCATGGGGTATTCCTATTCCTGCATTCCAAAACGTCAACGATCCAAGTGACTGGCTCTTCGACGAGCATGTGACTGAATCAGAAATTGTAGTAAATGGTACAACATATAAGCGCGACGAAGACACCTTTGACACATGGTTTAGTAGCGGTCAGTGGGCGTTCATCACGACAGACGTTCTCGACAATGGCCCAATGGCGAAGTTCTATCCAAGTGCAGTTATGGAAACCGGTTTCGACATCCTCGACCGTTGGGTAGCCCGCATGATCATGCTCGGCGAATACGTCACCGACAGCATCCCATTCAAACACGTTTACCTACACGGCATGGTACTCGATGAAAAGGGCCAGAAGATGAGCAAAAGTAAGGGCAACGTGCTAAACCCTATGGAAGTCATCGCGGAATACGGCTCAGACGCAATGCGTATGGGTATTATCGCCAGCCGTAGCGCAGCACAAAGCCAAGCATTCAGCACTGGTAAGGTTGTCGCTGCTCGTAACTTCTGCAACAAGCTCTGGAACGTCGCTCGCTTTATCGAGACAAGCGTAGGGGAGGTAACGCCAACGCCAAATCCAGAGCCACACTCGATGGCAGATCACTGGATCATTGCACGCCTTAATGAAGCCGCTGAAACAATTGCAAGCCAACTCAAAGACTATCGCTTCGCCGAAGCCTCAGAAACGCTCTACCACTCCCTCTGGGACGATGTAGCCGACTGGTATGTCGAAGCAAGTAAAGTCGAGCAACACAGCAGCATGAGCGCTCATGTGCTTGATACTATCCTGCGTATCGCGCATCCGTTCGCGCCATTTGTAACAGAAACCATCTGGCAATCACTCAGCTGGCACGACACACTCCTCGCAGGCGAAACCTGGCCAGAGCAAAAGCCATACAACGAACTAATGGCAGCTGAATTTGAGCGCCTCAAAGCACTCGTTGGCGAAGCCCGCTACGTTATGAGCGAGCTCCCAGGCAACGCACGTTACAGCATCCTCTACATGGACGATTCACTTGTTGCCGATAATGCTGAACTCATTGGCAAACTCTCGCACGCAAAGTCCGTCGAGCACATCGACCAAGCCCGAGGCCTTCGCCTTGCAGCGAGCGGTCGTGATGCTTGGCTGGATCTCGATGCCGAAACACTCTATGAGCACCAAACTAACCTCGAAAAGCGCCTCGCCGAAACACACGCAGCAATCAAAACGCTCCGAGGCCGCCTCTCAAACGAAAGCTATGTAGCAAAAGCCCCAGCAGCGCTCGTTGAAGAATCAAAGCAGCAACTTGCAGAGAAAGAGACGCTCGTGAAGCGCCTCGAAGCCGAACTAGAGGTTATTACGAGCCCATCTAACTAATAATCGGTAAGTGTACGTCATCAAAGGCGTGACGGCCACCACCTATTTCTAAGATTCGTAAGAGTTCTTTGTGGTGGCTATGGCGACGTGGCGCCACACTTGGTGACTGGTAATGAAAACTGTTCGTAAGCATTGAACCAGTTGGGTTATAGTCACTGTGCACATGTTGCGTATGGCCTGCAGATATGTCAGCGCTATCATGCGCGCTCACAAGCCCAGCGCCTCGCGCTCCCGATACCGACTCTGCAGCAAGACGGGTGAATTGTCCATCGTAAATAGCTACTCCGCAAGAGGTAACGATACTGACTAGGGCGACAAAAGCGCTCGAAATGGTAGTGGGTATTCGCATATTTTTTGTTGTTTATTTCGGTTGTATATTGTTACAAATTTAGCATAAACACAATAAAAAGTCAATAGCTATACGTGATGATACGGATGTCCGAGCGCAATCTCCTGCGCCCTATAGATCTGCTCAATCAAAATAAGCCGCACCAATTGATGCGGGAATACAAGAGGCGAAAGCGACCATACAAGATTCGCGCGCCGAGTAAGCGCCTCATTAACTCCATAAGCCCCGCCGATAATACATACAATATTTTTACTAGTCGGGAATACCGTCTCCATCTGCTTTGCAAGGGCAGGGGAGTCAAGCAACTTACCCCGCTCATCGAGCAAAACCACAAAATCATCAGGGTTGAGGCGCTGTAAAATACGATCAGACTCATCCTGGCGCGCTCCAACACCCTCAGCTGGGCTATGAGGCAAAAGTACCCATTTCACGTCCCATGGCTTCACCAGGCGCTTCTCATAGCGTTCTAGGCCGTCCGTAATCCAGCCCTCGTGTTTCTTGCCAACCGCAATAATCGTTATCAAGCAAGCACACTCCGCAGCTTATCCGCCTCTGTGTGCAGCTCTTCCGCTGTTGCCATTCGTTTATTGGCCTCGTGCTCAGCAATCGTTGGCTCAATTGGCTGCATAAGTCCAAACAAGTGTATATGAGCATGCGGCACGCCAAAGCCTTCCACGATCTGACCAACTCGTGGATAGTCATACACCTTACGCATGGCATTTGCGACCTTCTTCGCCACCTCCATAAGGTGTTGGTATAGTTCATCATCAGCATCCCACAAATGATCAACCTGCTCACGTGGCACCACAAGGCAATGGCCCGGAGTAAATGGCTCGATCGTCATCAGCACAACGCACTTATCATCTTGATATACCATTTCACCGGGGATTTCTCCCTTAATAATCTTTGTGAATACCGAATCATCCATATCTATAGTATACACCGGGCTTTTCCTAACTGAGGTCGTGCGCTATAATTACCGACTAGACCATTTCGTGGAGAGATGCAGGAGTGGTTGAACTGGCCGCTCTCGAAAAGCGGTGTGCCGCAAGGCACCGAGGGTTCGAATCCCTCTCTCTCCGCCAAGAAGTTATTAAAACGAGTAGGTTTGCTCGTTTTTTATTTATATGTTAATCTATGCATCGAGTCACCCCTGGTCCACAGGGGAGGCAAAACCCGAGAGGTAGTACGCGATGAGTTCGCATATGCAGAACCTCGGCGCGCCGGACAGCACTGTCATCAACGGGGAGTTCAGGCTTCTCCAGGTCGCAGTCGTCCAGCAGTCGGTCAAGACATCGGGCAGTGACATGCTGCTGTGCGTCGATGCCAGGTTCAACGGCTCCAACCACCAGTTCCTGGTGGGCGGCTACTGGTCGACCAGCGGCTTCCGCCTGACCTCGATGCTGCAGATGGATCGAATCGCTTCGAGCGAGGGGAACGGGTGCCACAACGCCACGGCCCTGCTCTACGGCGTCACGTTCTCCAACCCGAGCTCCGTCCTGAAGGACCGCGTCCAGCAGTCCATCAACAACCAGGACGTCGGCCGGCCCGAGAACCCGTCCGAGGCGTTCAGCCAGCGCAAGGCTGTAGAGGACTGGCTCCCCGATGGTGCGGGCACGATCGACGGGCCCGCCCCGCGCACCTGACACCCTCCCGGGTGGGCGATGCGCCATGCTGCAACCCGCAGCGTGGCGCATCGCCAGCGACACCCTTTAGCAAAGGGATTTTATTTTGCAAAGAAAAAACTGCCATACAGGCAGTCCTTTCTTTGGTACACTCGGCGCGATTCGAACGCACGACCTCTTGCTCCGCAAGCAAGTGCTCTATCCAGCTGAGCTACGAGTGCGTATAACTGGTATATCTTACCATACA
>Ga0207704_10000487_pt1 | contig 17727 bp, 20 predicted proteins | sample KBSMisM12_FD_184308 | JGI IMG/M metagenome (GOLD analysis project Ga0207704, IMG submission 184308) | Miscanthus rhizosphere microbial communities from Kellogg Biological Station, Michigan, USA - KBS Miscanthus M1-2 (SPAdes) (version 2) | ecosystem: Host-associated > Plants > Roots >...
CGTGCGCGCGCCGTGGCCAGGGCCAAACGCGCCGGACGTATGTCAGCGCGCGAGAGACTCGCGGAGTCGAGCGAGGCGTGCAGCGGTGTCACGGTCGCCGGCCCACCGGTCCAACTCCTTCTCCACCGCAGGAATGGCTTCGGCGCCGTAGACCTCGTCGATGGCCTTCGCAGCGGCGCGGCCGGCGACCGGATGCACGGCGGCCGTGAGAAGATCGGCCAGCATCCGGGGATCGCCACGGCAACCTGGATCCATTCGGGCGGCGCGGAGGTAACGCTCGACGGAGTCGCTCCGCCAATCGAGCTGTGCGTAGGCCCGCCCGGCCAGAAGCCAGGGTCGCGGGTCGGCCGGATGCTGGCGCGCGAATGAGTAGACCGGGCGAAGCGAGCCCTCCGATATCCGTTTGCCGCGATCGAGGCGATCGCGCAGCGGTCGAAGGGCCCTTGGCACGGGATCTTGCCAGGGATCGCGAGCGGGCACTCTTGGTCGCTCCGCATTGGTTTGCGCCTCCGCCTTGGTCGCGAGCGGCCGAGAGGAGATTCCGGACGGTGCTATCGAGGCCGACGTCGCCGGCGCGTTCGACGGTGGCGAGAGGACGGGGCGCGCTCTCTCGATCGGCCTCGCATCGTTGCGATTCATGAATGTGAACACCGTGACCAGCGCGGCGGCCAGAGTGACGAGGCCGACCACAGCTCGCCAAGGGTGTGCGCCCGTCGCCCGCGCTTTCTGCGACACCGCGTCGATCGCTTCGAGCGCCTCGAGCATCGAAGCGGCGTCCGGAAATCGCTCCGCAGGCGCCTTGGCCAGCGACCGGTCGATGACTGGCTGCAGGACGCCCGCGACAGAGAGGTCGGGCCGTGTGTCGGCCAGCGACGGGATCGGCTCGACGAGATGCGAATGCAGGACGTCGAGCACCGAGTCGCCCCCGAATGGCTGGCGGCCGGTCAGGAGCTCGAACAGGATGACGCCCGCCGAATAGACGTCAGTCGTCGCGTCGACGGGCTCGGCCCTCCCTTGCTCAGGAGAGATGTAAGCCGGTGTTCCGCAAACCAACCCCGCCCTCGTGAAGCTATCGAGGACGCTGCGGGACCCCGACCCCTCGAGGAACTTCACCATTCCGAAGTCCAGAAGCCTCACGTGATCGGTTTGATCGGGCAGGGCTTGCAGGAACACGTTGGCGGGCTTCAGGTCACGGTGGACGATGCCTTTGCCGTGCGCGAATGCGAGCCCGCGCAGCACCTGGCGCGTGATGTGAAGCGCCCTCGCAGGAGGCATCGGTCCCTCCTTGATCAACTCGGAGAGCGTCTTTCCCTCGAGAAGCTCCATGACCAGGTACGGCACGTCATCGTCGATCCCCGAATCCGTCACCGTGACGACGTTCGGGTGGGAGAGGGCGGACAGGGCCTTTGCTTCCCGCGCGAAGCGCCGCCGCCAATCGGGATCGGTGGCCGCGTACTCCTGGAGGACCTTGATCGCGACGAGTCGACCGAGCTGCGCGTGCTTGGCCCGGTAGATGAACCCGACCCCACCAGCCCCCAGGCGTTCTACGATTTCATAGCGTCGATCCAGCGTGCGCCCGATGTATGGATCGGGCACCGAGTCGGACGGAAACAGATCACCGCCCGCGGTTCGACCGAGAGAGTCTGACCTGCCCGGCACGGGATCCTCAACCGGGACGAGCGTCGGTGGTAGCTGGTGGCACCAGCGCAAACAGCATGCGTCTCATAGGCATCTCCACGAATCGGATTCTCGACGATCTGCTTTAGCCCGAACCGTCCGACAGGTGCTGAATCTCGCCCTGTTCACGTACCTCCGATGGTCGAGGTTCGGCCGTTCGAATGCAGGCGATCTCAGAGCTTCTGAGTGATGACGTAGACGGCGGAGCCTGGGACGGTTGCCGGAGCGTTGTCGCCGTTCTCCCATTTCGGCTTGTCGTGCCAGGGTACGGGGTTGAACAGCGGTCGGATCTCGGGCGTTCCCTCATCGACGTCGCCATGCGCCAGTCGCAACTTTGTCGTGGCTTGAGGCGGCCCAACACCAAGAGGGCGGCGGACTGTGTAAACGGGGGGAGGGGAAGATGATCCGGAGACTTGCGTGTTTGGTGGTCGTTGCTTCGATGGCGGCTGCGTGCGGTATGGCAGATCCCGAAGCAGCCGGTGCTCCGGCGTCGGACCCGAACGTCAATGCCCTCGAGGCGTCCGGTCAGGTCGAGTTCTTCGTCAGGACGGTGGGCGCCGGCGGCCAGGTCTTCGACGGAGAGTCGAGCAACGCGGCCTTCCGGGATTCGATACCCGCCATCCGATACTTCTCGGACGTGAACAAGGCAGCATTGAACGCCCGCACGCGTTGCACTGCCTTCCGCTTCACCAAGGTAGTGGGAGCGGCCAGCCCACAGCTCGTCGGGGCCCTGGCATCGGGCGAGACCCTGCAGAGTGTGCATTTCGACTTCGTGCGCTCCAATAACTCCGCCTTTCAGGAGGTCGATCTCGCCGGCGTCCGGATCTCCAAGGTGGAACAGGCCGTCTCCCCACCCGTCGATCTTGCCCCGTCGGTGATCCTGGAGGAGGTGACGCTGGTACCCGCCGGTACGGCGACCGTCACGCTGACCGCCAATCCCCTGAATGCCAACGGTTCGGCTGGAACGCCCGTCGAGAGCACGTTCACCTGCAGAAACTGAGCGCGCGGGCGAATGAAGGATCTGCTCGATGGTAGCGGATACGTGGCGAGCAGGAGATGTCGCCAATGCCCGCCACCCGGTCCTTCCCACACTATTCGGCGCTCGCGCTGGGTTGCGCCCTTGCCGGCTGCGCGTTCAACCCGAACGCGCCGAAGGTTACTGGCAGCGGCGGCTCGAGTCCGCTAAGGCCGCGGCGGCGGACCGGGCTTCGCGGGCTCGTTCGGCTCCGCCGGTTCGGACTCGGCGGACGCAAGCTGCAGCAACAACTGCTCCTCGAAATCCAAATGGAGCCAGGTGACGTGGGCGCTCAATCAGGTCGTCGGCGCGACCGACACGACCGTCAACTGGGGACCGCGCGTCCGCTTCGACGAGCAGATCTTCCGGCGCGAGGACGACGATGTCGATCCCCATGTCGCCCATGCGCTTCAGACCGCGCTCCACCATCTCGACGGTGCGCTCGCCGCAAGGCAATTCCAGTTTTCCTTTGCATCAGCCCGCGCGCGGGTGGCTGATGCGGGCGGATCCAGCGAGAACCCTTGGAGCTACCGAATCGACCGTGAATGGATGGGTCGCAGGCAACGCGCGATCGTTGCTAGACAGGCGCCGCCGTGTCCGTTTCCGACGGGACGGCGTTCCGCGGATTGCCCGCCTCGAGCAGCTCGCCCTCCGTCTGTTCCATCGCCGCTGCGAGGGTCTCGAGCTCCTCGTCGTCGAAGATCTTCTCGACCTTCGGAAACAGCTCTTCTTCTTCCTCCTCCACGTGGTGCTCGACGTCTTCCTTGAGCACCGTCACCTTGGCCTCGAAGGTCTCGTCGGAAGCATCCAGCGCCAGCAGGTCGGCGATCACGCGTTTGATCTCGAGATGTTCTTCCACCGCCTCGCGCAACATGTCCTCTGTCTGTTTCGCCTTCACCGCCGGATAGAAGTGTCTCTCCTCGATGGTGGCATGGATCGCCAGCGCGTCTGCAATCTGCTCGAAGACCTTGCGCCGGGGGCCCGCCGACTTGGCGGCCTCGAACTTCTCAAACAACTCCTCGACCGCCCTGTGTTCCTTCTTCAACATTTCGATCGCATTCATCGCGCGCCTTCCTTCCCTTTACGAAACGTAGGCATTCCCAGGGAGGGCGGAGCCGAGGAAACGACCGGCTCAGGCGGCCCGTTGCCGGGCGTAGAGGTGGGCGTGCTGGGCGAAGAAGCGGGCGAGCTCCGTCGAGGCGTCGGGCCCACGCGGATCCGTGTACGTGCCGTGCGGACTCCCGCCTGACCATGCGTGCCCGGCGCCGTGGATGGTCCAGTGTTCGACGCGCGGTGTGCCGTCGCGGTCCGCGTAGACGCGGCGGGTGTACGCGTGGCCTCCGGCGACCCTCCCGCTCGTCGTGACAGGGCGCTGCCGATCCCGGGCGTCCGGCAGCACCGCCCTGACGAGGCCGTCGGCGTTGACGTGGTCGACGGTTTCGTCGCCGTCGCCGTGGAAGACGATCAGCGGCACGGGCAGGCCTACCCCGGTCGGCGCGCCCTTCGCCATCGCGGCGAACGCGGAGGGGACGTCGTGGGCGGTCCCGGCGGCCAGGCCGGAGTGCACGCCCGCCGCGGCGTAGACGTCGGGATACGCGGCGGCCATGACCGCGGCCATGGCGCCGCCCGCGGAGAAGCCCGCGACGTAGACACGGCGCGTGTCGATCGCGTACGCGTCGATGATCTGCGTGGTGAGCCCGGCGATGAGCGACGCCTCCCCGCTGCCACGGTGCTGGTCCTGGGGCCGGAACCAGTTCCAGTACCCCATCGGATTGGCGCTGCGCGACTGCTCCGGGTAGGCGACCAGGAATCCGCGGCGCTCGGCCAGCTCGTTCATCCGCGTACCGGTGGCGAAGTCATCCGCGCTCTGCGTGCCTCCGTGCAGCATCACGATCAGCGGGACGGATTGACCGCTGTACCCGGAGGGCACGTAGAGCTTGCACCGGCGCTCCCCGGCCGCGTTGGCGTGGGCGACGTCGAGAAACCGGCCGGGGAGCACCGGCGCGGGACGCGGCCTGGTCACAGGCGCGGGCATGCGCGGCAATTGCAGTAGCGCGCTCGCCTCGACGAGCCGCCCCTGGCGCGTCAGCCGCGTCGCTTCGTACATTCGGGCCAGTCGATCCTGATTCATCGGCGATCCTTTCTCGTGCGGCTCAGACGATGCGCGACGCGAGGGCGGCCCTCACCGCGGCGCTCGCCCGGAACGCGCCCAGCACCTCGACGGAGGAAATCGTCTGCAGCGCGAGCTTGGGGGGGACATCGTCGGCGATGGTGGCGAGACCGAGGACGCGAATCTGGACGGTCTGCCCGCGCTTGCGCAGCTCCTCCAGCTGCGCGCGGGTGAAATGCGCGCTGCCCAGCACCAGCGTCCTGCGGGCGACGCTTTGATCCACCGCCGCGGCGCGGGTGGCGAGCTGGGTGCGGATCGCCGAGCGGATGAAGTCGGTGCGGTTGGCGTAGAAGCCTTCCTGGACCAGCAGATCGATCTGCCCGAGATCGACGAGCCCGAGGTTGATGGTGATCTTCTCGGTCTTCTCTACCTCGGCCATCGCACCATCCTACCACCATCCATATAGCATCCCTCCACCATCTGGACAGATGGTTTCTGGCCTTTACCGGCCTCGCTTGACCGCGCTCGCCTGTCACCCAGGTTGAAAAAGGGGTAGCGGGAAGGGAGAGGCGCCATGCGAATCACCGACATGCTCCGCGACGCGTTCGGAAGGGCCGTCGCATTCTTGCCCAACGTCCTGGCGGCCCTGGTGATCCTGGCGGTCGGGCTGTTCGTCGCGAAGATCCTCGAGAGGGTGACCCGTCGGTTGCTGATGGCGGCCGGCCTGGACCGCCGCCCCGCCGCCCGCAAGCTGCTCGGGCAGGGGAGGTCTCTCGAGCGTGTGCCTCCGGCAGGCGGCCGGATCGTCTACTGGGTGCTGGCGCTCGTGACCATCGGGCTCGCGGTGGATGCGCTCCACCTGGCCTGGCTGAGCGCGGGGGTGGCGCGTGTGCTCGCGTATCTGCCCAGCGTCCTCGCGGCCGGCGCCATCGCCGTGGCGGGCTACGCCGCCGGCAATTTTGTCTACCGCAAGGTGAGCAGCGGAGAAACCGCGTCGCTTCTCTGGGCCCGCCTCACGCGCGGCGCGATCTTCGCGCTCGCGGCGTTCATGGCCTTGCAGGAGCTGCGTATCGCGACGTCGATCGTGACGATCGCGTTCACGGTGGCGCTTGCGGCGATGGGGGTGGCGGCCGCGGTGGCCTTCGGCCTCGGGAACCGTGAGCTCGCCGGGCGCGTCACGCGCGAATGGTACGAGCGGCGGGGTCCCCGCTACCGGAGATACGCGCCGCCCAGCCGCGAGCGCGAGTACGAAGAGCGCGACGACGAAGAGCAAGAGGGTCCGCAGCACTGAGGCGGCTCGGCTCGCGATGCCTCCCTTGGCGCGTCCCGGTCAACGATCTAGGTCGCCTGCGTAGGGATTGCGCTACGCCCGCACGCCGCCCAGGTACCTCAATGCGCGGTCGAAACCTACCCGCCAGTGGGCCAGGAAGACCCGGGCGGCATGTCGCAGGCTCGCGATCAGCCCAGCAAGAGGCCTCCGCATCGCGAGCTCACCTGGACGACCCGCGGGCTGCTGTCCCTCGCCGCTCACCGGTCGGCCCGCGGGGCTGGACACGGCCGGAGCCGTGGTGGCGGCGCGACGTCGAGCCTCGCGAAGAGATCGTTCCAGAAGCTACGAAGACGGTCGCGCCAATGGAGAACCGATTCCTGCCAGCCCATCTGCCCCATCCCTTCGTCCGCGACGGCGCTTCCGGCGATCGCGGCCCAGTCCTCAACCTATTCATGAATCGAATCGTCGAGCTGCGGGTTTCCATCGTCGAGATGCGTCTACCGCCTGATCGAGTCATGAAAGCGCGCGTCGCGGCCGGCGCCGAGGCCGGTGACTAGGTTACAAGTGGAGCAAGGCGGGACCCATGCGTCTTTCTGACAAGACCATCTCAGGAGGCTCGGAACGACTCTGGAGGTGGATCAAGTTCGAGTGCCACGCAGAGCCCGGTTCGGTGGTCTTCATCGCAGGCACGTTCAACAACTGGAAGCCCTCCGGCTTCCACAAGCTCAGGGACGGCAACCGCGACGGAACCTTCGGAACTCTTCTCAAGCTCAGAACGGGTCGCCACGAATACCGATTCTCGGTGAATGGCGTGTGGCGATCCGAGTGTGACGACCCCACACGCAACAGCGTCGTGAACGTCGCTTGAGCGACCCGCTTGGTCAATCGCTGGCGGGTTGGTCAGGCCGACTGACAGATGACTTGTCCGTTGCTGATGAGGCCGCACCCTCCGCCGGTCTGGCACACGTTTGACGGAAGGCACGCGCACGTGACGGTGGCGCCGCACGATGCGGGCCGCGTGGTGCAGAAAGCAGCGGGCGGCGTGCACGGTGGCTCCTCGCAGCCTGGCCCCGGTGTCGGGGACGTGTTGCAGAACGCCTTGTAGGTCCATCCCATCGGGCACTGGCCGCCGTCGGGGACCGGATTGCAGCGCGGAGCCGTGCCGCCACAGCTCGGGTGCACGCAGATCTCGCTGCTCGTACACGCGCGATCGCCGCAGGACGCGGCGCCGCCGGTTCCGCCCGATCCGGTGGTGCCGCCACGACCGCTCGTGCCTGCGCTGCCGGTGGTGCCGCCCGCTCCCGACGCGCCGGCTCCGCCGTCCGGCGGAGGACACGCGCTGCCCGGGCAGCCGCCAGAGTAGCAAGCGCCGGTGCCGGGCTCGCAACCGGGACACCAGACTTGATTTGGCGCGCACCCGCCACCGTCGGGCCCGGGCTTGCCCGTCGATCCACACGCTCCGATAGCCACCAAGAGTAGAAGAGCGCTCCACCGCATCATCGCGCGCACGGGCATCATCATGCATGCCACGGCGGGTCTGGTGCTGGTTTTTCGTCAGAACCACCAGCCGATGCCGGCGCGTCCCTGGGGAAGGATCTGGCCCGCGTGAATCGTGTCGCCGACCTCGGCGACGTCGTAATGGAAGTCGGCGAGCGGCATCGTCAGTCCCAGCGTCGCCTGGAACGAGAAGCCGGAATGAAAGCGGCACTCGATACCCGGCACGTCGAGGTTCAGCCACGGGATCGTGCCCGGATTCGGACCGTGTCCCGTCTCCGCCTGTTGCCCGCCGACCGCGAGAGATGAACCGAAGCCCGCCGTGAACGCGCACCGTTCGCCACCGATGGCGATCTTCGGCATCAACGACAGCTGAGCGCCTGTCGGCCCCCAGCCGACGGCGCCCTCGAGTCGTAGCCAACGCACCGGCGCGATCTGATAGTTCACGCCCGCGAGGCCCGACGCGGAAGCGACTCCGAAGTCGGCTCCGACGCGCTGCTGGATCCCGGTAGGAGCCGAACCGACTTGGGCCGCAGCCGATCGTTGCGCGGCGGTCGCGGTGAGGATCGTGGCAGCCACAAACATGACGGCGATGCGTGGGTGATTCATGGCGAACTGTCCGAGCAAGCTACGCGCCGGGCGTCGGGCGCCGCAGAATCGAGTCTCTCGCGCGGAAATCCCAAGAGCGGTGTCAGGAATCGCACGGCCACAACCGCCCACCTGGCGACGCGCTCACCGGCGCGTCAATCCTCTCGCCGCCCAAGCGCGATCGCAGTCGCCACCACGTAGAGGATGACCAAACCACTACGCCGCATTCCGTCACGGTACACCGTTGAGGTGAACGTTCGCGCCGGGCCCGGGACGGTCGCTTAGGGCTTCCCTGCGTTCACGTCATCGGAGAGGATGGCGCTGGTGCATTCGTCCTGGGGGAACGAACGCCAACACAGGGGGCGTGTGTCATGAGTGAAGGCGCCAGTCGTGCGTCTGCGAAGCCCGACACGTCGGTCCTGTTTCGGGCGCTGTTCATGAACATGGCGGAGGGGGTCGCGCTTCACGAGATCACGGTCGACGGGGCGGGGCAGCCTGCCGGCTATCGAATCGTCGAGGTGAATCCGCAGTACGAAAATTTCATGGGGAAGTCACGTGACGACCTCATCGGAAAGCTGGCGACCGAGGTGTTCGGCCCGGATGATCCGCGGCGTCTGGACTTGTACGGCCAGGTGCTCTCCGAGGGCCGCCCAGCGCGGGTGGAGACGCACTGCCCGTTCACGAATCGGGACTTCGACGTCAGCGTGTCGCCCATGGGCTCCGGGTTCTTCGCGACGATCATGGTCGATGTCACCGAGCGGAAGCGGCACGAAAAGGCCCTGCGCGAGGGCGAATGGTTTCTGCAGCGCTCGCAGCGCGCCGGCAAGCTCGGGTCCTATCGGTTCGAGGTCGCCTCGGACACGTGGGTCAGCTCGCAGGGCCTCGATGACGTGTTCGGGATCGACGCCGAATTCAAGAGAGATGTCGCCAACTGGCTCGGCCTCGTCCACCCGGATGACCGTGACATGATGGGCCGGTATTTCGCCGACGAGGTCCTGGGCCAGCGCAAGACCTTCGACAAGAGATACCGGATCATCCGTCGCAACGACGGCGAGGAGCGTTGGGTCCACGGCATCGGCGAACTGGAGCTGGATGCGAGCGGCGCCCCCGTCATCATGATCGGCACGATCCAGGACATCACCGAATCGGTGCGGCGAGAGCAGCAACTCCTGCAATCCCAGAAGATGGAATCGGTGGGGCTGCTGGCGGGCGGCGTGGCCCACGACTTCAACAATCTTCTGACGGTCATCCTCGGCTGCGCCGGCGTGCTCGGCGGCCGCATCGGACCCGATGAGCAGCAGCAGGCGCTGCTCTCGGAAGTCACGTCGGCGGCGCAGCGCGCGGCCGATCTCACCCGCCAGTTGCTCGCCTTCAGCCGCCGCCAGGTCCTGCAACCACGCGTGCTCGACCTCAACAACGTCGTGGTCGACCTGAGCCGCATGCTGGGGCGGATGCTGGGGGAGAACGTACAGATCTCCCTGACGCTCGGCGCGCAGGTGGGCGCCGTGTTTGCCGATCCGGGGCAGCTACATCAGATCATCGTCAACCTTGCGGTCAACGCGCGGGATGCCATGCCCCAGGGCGGCACGCTGACGTTCGAGACCAGCGACGTGCCGGCCGCCGAGGCAGCCGGTCTGGTTGCCGACGCCCCTCGCTCGTACGCCGCTCTGATCGTCCGCGACACGGGACTCGGCATGGACGAGCGACGCGCGCGCGGATCTTCGAGCCCTTCTTCACCACCAAGGGTGAGATGGGTACGGGCCTCGGGTTGGCGACGGTGTACGGCATCGTCAGGCAGAGCGGCGGGCAGATCGTGGTTTCGAGCCAGCCCGGGCTGGGCACCACCTTCAAGGTCTTCTTGCCGCGGGCCGACGCGGGGCTGTCGGTCCTTGCTTCGTCGGCGTCGCCGCCGAAATCGCGCGGCGGACGAGAGACCGTGCTCCTCGTCGAGGACGAGCCGCGGGTGCGGGCCGTTCTGAAGAGGGTGCTGGTCGGGGCCGGCTACGACGTCCTCGAGGCCGCCAACGCCGACGACGCGTCGGTGGTCCACGACGGGTTCGGTGGGACCATCCACGCGCTGGTCACGGACGTGGTGATGCCCGGCAAGACGGGCCTGGAGCTTGCCCGCCACCTGACGGCGATAAGACCCGCCCTCAAGGTGGTTTACATGTCCGGCTACGCGCCGAACGGGCCACAGCTCGCTCTCGGGACCGAGAACGGCGTTTCGTTTCTGCAGAAGCCGATCATGCCGCCGCAGCTGCTCTCGATGCTGCGAAACGTGCTGGACCAACCGTCTCGAAGCGAGTGACGGAACCCGCGCAGGCGTTTAGCCTTCCGGTAAGGAGGGCCCCATGGATTGGAAGCTGGAGCTCGTCTCCATCCCCGTCACGGACGTCGATCGTGCCAAGCGGTTCTACACGGAGAAAGCCGGTTTTCATGCCGACCACGATCACCAGGTGAACGACAACCTTCGATTCGTCCAGCTCACGCCTCCCGGCTCCGCATGCTCGATCGCGCTGGGCGTCGGCCTCACCGACGCGGCGCCCGGCAGCGCCCAGGTGCAGCTCGTCGTCGCGGACGTTCATGCCGCGCGTACCGAGCTCCTGCGACGCGGACTGGATGTCGGTGACGTCCAGTCGTTCCCATGGGGATCCTTCGTTTACTTTCGCGATCCGGACGGCAACAAATGGGCGGTGCAGCAACTGCCGCCACGTCCCTGATCGTGCTTCGCGGACAATGGGGTCGAGAACCCATGGTGCCCGCGCGTCGACGATCTATGTTGGAGATTCGTGAGTGGGGTACGGATGGGGTGGTTGTTGGCGGGTGTGTTTTGCCTGTCGTCGACAGTGGGTGAAGGCGAGGCGGCGGCGCGGCATCGGCAGCGCGCCCGCGGGGGCGCGGGCCACGTGGTGGCGCAGCGCCGAGGGCCGCAGCGCTCTCATGTCAGGGCAAGCCGTCGCGCGCGCGCGGCACTGGCGGAGGCGGCGGCGAATGCGCAGCCGGACATCGCCTTCGTGACCATCACGACCGCCGCGAAGGGGACGTCGTTTTACGTGGATAGCCGTCGCATCGGCACCGGGTCGAAGGTGCGCCAGTCGCTGCCGCCGGGGTACCACCAATTTCAGGCCGTGCATCCGAGCGGCGCGCGCTGGCAGAAGTATCTGAGCTTTGATGCGGGCGACGATCGCGAGTTGATCATCCATTGGTGACGAGGAGCCAGAGCCGGAGCTCCAGGCTGGCGACGGCCGCGGTCGCCGCCGTGTAGGACGCCGCGCCGAGCCAAATCGACGGACGGGGCGCGCACAACGTGAGCTATTTCAGGATCCTGGTTCCTCTCACCTTACTGAACGCAGCCGCGCGGACACTGACAGGGGAGACCAAAATGGATGCTCTGACCTGGTTCAAGTCTGTCTTCCAACGCGCGCGGGCGACTCCGGCCCCGGTGCGGGCCGACGTGGCCTCGGAGTCGTGGGCCGACGTACCGTTGCACCTCGTGGCCGCACGCTTGCGACCCCCTCCGATTCCGCAGGACGCAGTGCCCGAGGAGATTCAGGACACGCCGCCGCCCCCAACGCCGCTCCCGATGCCCAGACCCAGAGGCCCGCGGCCTAACCTGGACATCGTCGCCTGGAACGGTCGGCAGCAGCCGGCCGTGCCGCCGCCGCCGCCGCTCGCCGCCCATCAGGCCCGGCTCCCGCCTCCGGGGAAGCCCGGGCGTGGCGCCGTATCTCTGTTCAGCCCGGCGAAGCGGCGCTAGCGCCCGCGCTCGCCAACTCAGCCCCGGCCGGCGACGCGAATCTCCCCAGAATAGAGCCCGTCCGGGCATTCACTGACGTGCAAACGACGGCGCGGTCGCTTTTGGCTGCGCTCGTCGCGTTGGGCGCGTGCAGCCGCGCGTCGACCCCGACAGCCGCGACCGCCACCAGCGAGGCAGCTTCGGATCCCACGGAGCTACCGCGGGTCGTCGACCCCTGGAGCTGGCCGCGCGCCGCGGGCGCGAGCGCGCACGAGAAAGCGCTCGAGGACGTCGGGCCGTACGAGCCTTCCGACCGGAACGACCCGCGCGCGGAGATCATCAACACGAACGCGTTCTACTGGACCGATCTCGTCGGAATCGCGTGGCGCCGCGACGTCGATATCGACTTCGACGGCGAGCCCGTCGACCTCAACGGCGACAAGGTACCGGACGCGCGCCTGACCCGGCACGTTCACGCCCGCGGCGGGATCCTCGCGAACCCGCAGCTGTTCGGGTTGACGCCGACGCCCGACGATCCGCCCGGGCGGGTGGGCAGGATCTCGGTATCGACGGGTTTTCTGGGTCTGCGCGAGGCGCTGACGCCGGACGGAAAGCCGAGCGGTCGAATCGGAATGACGTGCTGGCTCTGTCACGGCGGCACGAACCCGACCGACGGTAAGGTGATTCCGGGACTGGCGGGGACGGCGTTCGACTATGGCTTGCTGCTCGCGACGTCTCGGCTGCTGGACGATCACGATCCGAAGGCGGTGGCGTACCGGCGCGAGCGCCACTTTATCGACGGACGGACAGTCACGGCGCGGCTGCTGATGGCCGGTCCCGGCCGCCAGGACCTGATCAACGAATTCGGCCTCGATCTGACCGTTCCCGGATTTCGCTCCGGGTTTTATCCGCAAATGGCCAAAGCGCGTCCGAGGCCCTGGGGTGCGTTCAATCCGCTCAGCGTCCCTGCGGTGCTCGACACGGCCGGTCTGCGGCTCCAGAACTGGACGGGCTCCGAAGATTCGGACGCGCCGACGCTGGAGCGCCTGATCGCCCTCGACAAGGCGCCCGAACCGGACGTGCTGCGGCTGTTCGGGCTCGCCGGCCCTGACCGTGAAGCCGAGCGCCGCGCTCTGCTCACCGACCTGCGCGACGTGAGCACGCTGTCGTTGCAGCAGGATTCATATCCCGGGCTCATGTGGTCGGATGCGGTTTACGGGAAGATGGATCTGGCGCCCGCGGTGCTCGCCGAGGTTCCGCGTCTCTACGCGGCCGAGCCCGTGCGTGAGGAGCTCGCGCGACAGGCGGGCGCGCTCGCGAGACCTCGGCAGGATCCGGCGCGCGTCGCGCGCGGGCGCGCGATCTTCGCGCAGGCGATCGTGGGCGAGATCGAGAACCGACAGATCCTGCCGGACCCGCCCCCCGCGTGCGCGGCGCTGGGCACGCGAGGACCGGTCCTGGGCCCGATCGATCCGTCGCTGCCGCTCGACGCCAAGCTTCGCGTTCGCTGCGCGGACTGCCACAACGCCTCGCCCCTCGAGCGCCGGTTGCCGTTCGCGTCCAACCCGCCTCCGCTCGGGCGGTGCTCTCACTGCCATCATGCGCATCCGCCGCGTTCCGGCGAGGGTCCGCTCGTCTCGCTCGCGAGCCTTCGGGTGCCGAAGGCGGCGGCGGCCGAGGTTGCGTTTTGCGAAAACTGCCACGACGACCATCGCGACTTCGGGCCCGTCGTCTACACGTCCAGCATGCTGTTCCCCTTCGACGCCGACGGCGACGGCCTCGCCCAAGGCGACGAGCAGGATGACGCGCGGGCGGGCGGCATCGCCACCGAGCCGCTCATCCAGATCGAGATACCGCCCACGATGGGGTCGAAGGGGATCGACGTCCCCGTGATCCGTTCGCCGGACGATTGCGCCGCGCCGGACGTCTTGCACATGGGCGTGCTGTGGGTCCGGACCGCGCCGCTGACCGCGCTGTACGCCACCGCGCCGTATCTCCACAACGGTTCTGTTCCCAGCCTGCTGGCGTTGCTCGCGCCCGCGAAGCAACGCCCCGTCGCGTTCCCCGTCGGCGCGGGTGGATTCGTCCTGGACACGCGCGTGCCCGGCAACAGCAACAGCGGACACGACTTCGGAACCCACCTGTCGGGCGCGCAGAAGGCAGACCTGGTGGCTTTCCTGAACAGCCTCTAGATCGTCGACCGTCCGCCGATCAGTCGGTGCGCGCGAGCTCGTCGACCATCCAGCGAAGGCCGTTCGTGAAGGCGGCTGGAAAGACGGTCAGGTGGTATTCGTCGGGGACGATCGCCGATTTCATGCGCAGGCCGTCGCGCGCGCGGCCTTCGAGCGCCGCGACCAGCTCGCGAAAGTTCTGCACCTGACGGAGCCTGGCGATCGCGTCGTCGGAAAAACCTTCATTCCGCCAGCCGCCGCCCGGGCTTTGCTCCTTCTCCCCGACCGCCAGGAACAGGCGAGCGGCGAGCGATTGATTCGCCTCGCGCGACGTCTTCTCGTATTGGAATGCGATGCGGTCATCCCACCACACGGAGGGACTCACCAGAAGGTAGCCGTCGAAGTATCGAGGGTGGTGAAAAAGCGTGTAGAGGCCGAAGAGGCCGGCGAGGGAGTGTCCGGCGAGGACGCGGGCTGACGGTCGGGCGCCGAGGCGATCTTCCACGACCGGCATCACCTCGTCATGGAGGGCGGCCAGGAAGGATGTCGCGCCGCCGAATGACAGCGGCGGCAGCTGCACGCCGGCGGGCGCTCCCTGACCCGTGGGCGTCAGGTCGTGTGCCCGCCGGGTCATGACCTCGCGCGGATCATCCGTCTGGTATCCGACGCCCGCGATGGCGATGTCAGGCCATTTTGCCCCCACCATGCGTGCGAAGTTGCCCAGGAATTCCGCTGCGGCGACGGCCGCGGAGAAATTGAAGCTGGGATCCAGGAGGTACACGGCGATCGGCTTGCCGCCGCCCGCAGCGCTGGACGGGCGCGCGATCGAGATGCGCAGCTCACGGTCCAGGTGTCCGGACGCAAGCTGAAACGTCTCCACGCCCGGCCAGGAATGAGGGGGAGCGCTCTTTATCGTTGGCTTCTTCTGGGACAACATGGGTACAAAAATGAGGCGCGCTTTACACCATGTCAAGTAAGATTTACAGCGTGTCAAGTCAGGCCCCCGATGTCGCGGATACGCGCAGTCGCCTGCTGGACGCCGCACGCAAGCTGCTCGAGGAGCGCGGCCCCCACGGCGTCGGGATGGAAGAGATCGCGCGGGCGGCCGGGGTCAGCCGACAAGCCGCCTACCTCCATTTCAAGTCGCGGCGCGGGCTCCTCCTCGCTCTTGTGACGCACATCGATCGGGGCCGCGACGTCGATGAGCGGGTCGAGCGCCTCTGGTCAGCTCCCGACGCGTTGACCGCTCTCGATGACGTCGCGGAGCTGGCCGCCAAGACGAACTCGGAGGTTCATCGCATCGGCACCGCGCTGGACGCCGCGCGGCGCTGGGACTCCGATTTCGATGCGGCCTGGCAGGACCGCATGCGCCTGCGGCTGGCGCGCTATCAGCGCCTCGCGCGGTGGCTGGCCAAGGAAAAGGCGATGGGCGCCGGATGGACGACCCGCGAGGCCGCCCTGTTCCTCTGGATGGCGACGTCCATCGCCACCTACGATCAGCTGGTCCTCGAGATGCGCCTGTCCATTCCCGCTTACACCAGGCTGCTTCGTTCGATGATTCGATCGACGCTGCAGGCGCCGATGCGGGCGTCGTGAGTCCGCGCGATCGTTGAGAAGGTTGGGCGTTCTTCTCATCCCCTGAATGCGAACGGCTCGGCCGGAACGCCCGTCGTCAGCACGTTCACCTGCAGGAGCTGAGCGCGTCGTCTCAGGCTAGGGAGCAGGGCGGCGGCAATCGAACAACTTCACGTTACTTCCGGCGGCCGTTAGGTACGCAATCACGAATGGCGGATCGGTTGCGACAAGGCTAGACGACCCTGAGAGCCCAGGCTCGTTGATCTGTGCGACGGTGCTACAGCTGAACAGCGTTCCGCGGTTGGACGTATGAACGACCGCTCCGTCGGGACAGGTGATTGTCTCCGCGAGACCGCTTCTCGTTACGGCGACGGTCTGATCGCCGGCCACGACGAGCTTGGCGTCGCCTGGCTCGACGCCGTTTCTCGGGCCATCTTCGTAATGAAGGCAGGGCCCGCCGTTCGTGTCGGTGATCGTGAAGTTCCAGAGGGCGAGAAGCGGGGGCGGTATTAGAACCGCAGGCGTGAACGTCACTGTCGATCCATTCGCGTAGCGGCACGTCGAGTTGTCGGCGCTCAGCACGCCTATCTCGGATTCCGGCGGTAAGCAGGTCTTCGCGACCAGCACGGTGTTCTGCCAGCAGTTATCGGAGCTGACGAGCCAATCGCAGGTCAGGGTGTCGGGGCGGTGACCGGAACAACCGTGCAGGAGTGTCAACGAGGTCGCTAGCGGCAAGAGCCTGACCAGATTCATGGCGCGATGGTGCCACCAAACTGGCACCCGGCACGAGAATGCAGAAAGGGTTCAAAGCGGGCGCGCTTCGGAGTATCTTCCGGCGCTGCAATCCCCACCCACAACCAGGAGCAAGTTCATGAAGCTCATTCGCATCGTTTTCCTCGGCCTCGCCGTTCTCCTCCCGACCACCTGGACGATCGCCCAGGCGGGTGACGAAGCTCCGGCGGGCGACGCCAAGCCGGCCAAGAAGGGCAAGAAGAAGGACAAGGGTGGGGACGACAAGGGCGGCGACAAGGGCGACAAGAAGGCCGAGTAGTTTTCGAGCGGGGGGCCCGGTCAATCGGCCGGGCCCTTCCGCTGTTCTCCCGGCCTAGCGCGGACCGCGCGCCCAACCGTGGCGGCGCAGCAGGTCGACGACGCGCTCTTTCACGTCGTCTCGTATCTCGCGAACGCGCGCGATGGCCTTCCCCTTGGGATCTTCCAGCGGCCAATCGTCTCGCTGGAGGCCCGGTACGACGGGGCACTGCTCGCCGCATCCCATCGTGATCAACAGCTGGGCGCCGCGGGCGAGATCGTCCGTCAGCTTCTGAGGCGTGCGATCGCTCAGGTCGACACCGACCTCACGCATGACCTCGAGTACCTCCGGGTGGACCTTCGTGCCGGGGTCCGTTCCCGCGGAGATGGCCCGCGCCTTCGTCGAATCCGCCAGCGCGTTGAACCACGCCGCCGCCATCTGCGAGCGGCCGGCGTTGTGGACGCAGGCGAAGATCACGGTGTTCATGGCAGCTCCTCGTCGGATGCAGGCCTGGGAAGGGCAGGGACCAACCAGCGAAAGACGGCGGTCGCGGCGGCGCCGCCGGCCAGCTGGGCGCCGATGAATCCGGGTGCGTCGGCCGGCCGGATGCCCGCGAACGTATCGGTCGCGGCGCGCGCAAGTGTAACGGCCGGGTTGGCGAAGGACGTGGACGACGTGAACCAGTACGCCGCCGTGATGTAGGCGCCGACGGCGAACGGCACCAGGCCCGGTCGACGTCGGGCCGAACCCCAGATGACGGCAAGGAGGCCGAACGTCGCCACGAACTCGGCCACCAGCTGCGCGATCCCGTCGCGCCGGTGCTGGGAGGCGAAGAACAACGCCGGCTGCTTGAACATGATGTGCGCGACGCCGACGCCCAGGAACGCGCCGCCGACCTGCGCGGCGATGTACGCCGGCACCTCGCGCCAGGGAAGTCCGCCCTGGCTCGCGTCGGCGAGGGTCACCACCGGGTTGAAGTGCGCGCCCGAGATCGGACCGAACGTGATGATGAGTGCGACCAGCGCGGCGCCGGTCGCGACGGTGTTGGCGAGCAGCGCCAG
>Ga0207704_10000507_pt1 | contig 17378 bp, 16 predicted proteins | sample KBSMisM12_FD_184308 | JGI IMG/M metagenome (GOLD analysis project Ga0207704, IMG submission 184308) | Miscanthus rhizosphere microbial communities from Kellogg Biological Station, Michigan, USA - KBS Miscanthus M1-2 (SPAdes) (version 2) | ecosystem: Host-associated > Plants > Roots >...
CGTGACCGCTGGACGGGAGAGACCCCGTTCCTGGCCCTGCCGCGCACCACCAAGGACGTCGCCGCCGTCGTCGGCATCTGTTTCGAGAGCGGCACGCCGATCACGCCGCAGGGCGGCAACACCGGCATGGTCGGCGGCCAGATCCCGATGGGCGAGATCCTGCTCTCCACCGAAAAGCTCGCCGCCATCCGCGAGGTCGACACCTTCGACGACGTGCTGACCGCCGAGGCCGGGGTGACGCTGGCCGCCGTGCATGCGGCGGCCGCCGACGTGCGCCGGCGCTTCCCGATCGGCCTGGCCTCGGAGGGCACCGCGACGGTCGGCGGGATCGTCTCCACCAACGCCGGCGGCACCCAGGTGCTGCGCTACGGCATGGCCCGCGCCCTGGTCTTGGGTCTCGAGGCGGTGCTGCCGACGGGCGAGGTCTGGAATGGGCTGAAGCGCCTGCGCAAGGACAACACCGGCTACGACCTGAAGCAGCTCCTGATCGGCGCAGAGGGCACGCTGGGCGTGGTCACCGCCGCGGCGCTGAAGCTCTATCCGGTGATGGCGTCGCGCGCCGTCGCCATGATCGGCGTCGAGAGTCCGCAGGTCGCGATCCAGCTCCTGGTCCGCGCCAAGGACGAGACCGGGGGCGCCGTGGAGGCCTTCGAACTGATGGCCCGCATCGGCGTCGATTTCGCGCTGCGCAACATCGCCGGCACGCGCGATCCGTTGGCTGAGGTCCATCCCTGGTACGTGCTGGCCGAGTTCTCCTCCGGCGAGCCGGGCTCGGCCGAGGCGGCGATGGAGCGGTTCCTGGCGTCGGGCCTGGAGGACGGCCTGATCCGCGACGCCGTCGTCGCCCAGACCGACGCCCAGGCCAAGGCGCTCTGGGCCATTCGCGAGAACCAGTCGCCGGCCCAGAAGCCCGAGGGCGCGACCTGGAAGCACGACGTCTCGGTGCCGGTCAGCCAGGTCGCCCGGTTCCTCACCGAAGCCACCGCCGCCATGACCGCGTTTGCGCCCGGCGCGCGCATCGCCGCCTTCGGCCACATGGGCGACGGCAACATCCACTATGACGTCCTGCGTCCCGACGGCGGGTCCGACGCCGAGCATTCGGCGCGGCGCGACGCCGGCTCGCGCATCGTCCACGACCTCGTCCATTCGCTGGGCGGCTCGATCAGCGCCGAGCACGGCCTGGGCTCGATGAAGACCGAGGAGGCGCGGCGCTACAAATCGCCCGTCGAGATCGAGGCGCTCTGCGCCATCCGCAAGGCGCTGGACCCCAAGCGGATCATGAACCCGCGGGTGCTGTTCTAAACCTCAACCACGGTGAACAGCGCGCGCGTTACCGGCCCGCCGTCGGTGACTAGGGTCCCGCGCCGATACGGAACGTGGGAGCCGATCGTGAAACACGGACTATGGGCCGCGGTTGCGGCCGTGACTTTGTGCGCGGCGCCGGCCGCCTCGGCAGAGGTGATGGTGGCCGACTATTCGGGCGTCGTGACCTACATGCTGGGCGACGCCTCGCTCTTCGGGCCTTCGACCGGCGTCGGCTCCGCCTTCGACCTGACCCTCAAGTACGACACCGATGTTGGCCAGATCATCGACAGCCTGCCCGACGACATCGGCCTGCTGGGCGGGACGACGGACGTTCCGGCCGGGCCTTCGCCGATGCGGTCGGCGGTGATCCGCATCGACGGCGTGAACCACGGGTTCGTCCCCGAGGCTGACGGCTACATCAACCTCGATTTAGCGAACGGCGGGATTTTCCACGGCGCCTCGACGTGCCCCTCGTTCTGCGAAGGCTTCAGCGCCGACTTCCATCCGGACGCCATGCCCGCCTCGCTGACCTCGACTTTGGATGTCGTCGGGACCGGCCAGGGCAACTTCACCTTCATCCAGGGTGGCCGCGCGGTCTTCGCCTACCTCGACCTGCAGCATCTCAGCATTTCGTCCGCCCCGGAGCCGGCCGTCTGGATGAGCCTGATCTGTGGGCTGTTCGCGGCCGGCTCAGCCCTGCGCCGACGCAAGGCGGCAGGTCCGCGGCGGATATGATCCTACGGGTGCTGTTCTAGGCCCGCCCGCTCGGCTATCGGTTCGGCGACCAATGCAGGGAGCCCGTCATGGCCGTTGACTATCATCTCGAGGGCCAGGTGGCCGTCATCACCGGCTCGACGTCGGGCATCGGCCAGGCGCTGGCGACCGCGCTCGCCGAACAGGGCGTCAATGTCGTGCTGAACGGCTTCGGCGACCCGGCGAAGATCGAGGCCGATCGCGCCGCCATCCAGAAGAAGACCAACGCCGCCGTCCGCTACCACGGCGCCGACATGACCAAGCCCGGCGAGATCGCCGACCTGATCGCCTATGCCATGAAGGAATTCGGCCGCCTCGACATCCTGGTGAACAACGCCGGCATCCAGCACGTCGCCCCGGTGGACGAGTTCCCGGACGAGAAGTGGGACGCGCTGATCGCGGTGATCCTCAGCTCGACCTTCCACGCCACCAAGGCGGCGGTGCCGATCATGAAGGCCCAGGGTCGTGGGCGGATCGTCAACATCGCCTCGGCCCACGGCCTGGTCGCCTCGGCGTTCAAGGCGCCCTACTGCGCGGCCAAGTTCGGCGTGGTGGGCTTCACCAAGTCCTGCGCGGTGGAGCTGGCGCGGACCGGCATCACCGTCAACGCCATCTGCCCGGGCTACGTGAAGACCCCGCTGATCGAGGGCCAGATCGTCGACCAGGCCAAGGCCCGCGGCATCACGCCCGAGCGCGTCGTCGAGGACGTGATCCTGGCCGCTCAGCCCACCAAGACCTTCGTCGAGTACCAGAATCTGGCCGGGATGCTGCTCTATCTGGTGTCCGACATGGGCTCGGCTGCGACCGGCGCGGCGCTCAGCGTCGACGGCGCCTGGACGGCCACCTGAGCCCTCAGCGGGTTTTCGGCAGGGCGTCGATCGCGGCCAGCACCGCGCTGAGCGGCGGGCGGACCTTGTAGTCCTCTTCGGCCAGCTTGGCGCGCAGCACGCCCTTCGGCGAGATCACATAGATCGAGGCGTAGGGCACGCCCCAGGCGTAGCTGTCGGGCTTGTAGCGCACGTCGCGCAGCTTCCAGGCGTCGATGGTCACCGAGCCGGCGTCGGACAAGAGCGGGTAGGGGATCTGCCGCTGTTCGGTGAAGCGGGTCAGCACGTCGGTGGGGTCGTAGCTCAGCGCCGCCAGCTTGTAGCCGCGCTCGGCCAGCGGGCCCGGCGCGTCCTTCATGGCGATCAGTTGCGCCTGGCAATACGGGCACCACTTCGCGGACCGGAAGAACATCAGCACCACGCCGTTCTTCCCGGCGAGGTCGGCCAGACCCTTCGGCGCGCCCTGAAGGTCGGTGACGTGCAGGGCTGGGACCTTGGCGCCCACCGGCGGCCCGACATCCCAGCCCGCCGCGCCCGCCGTCATTGGCCAGAGCAGGGACAGGGCAAGCGAAATCGCGGCGAAAAGCTTCATGATCGTGTCCTCGGGGGTAAGCGGTGCGGCCCACGCATCGGCCTATTCGACGGCCTCGCGGCGAAGGTTACACGGCGCTTGACGACGTGCGCCGATCCGGGCCTTTCGCTTCCAACGCCTGTTTGAACACAGCAACGAGGGAGGAGCCGGTCATGGCCTACAAGCCGTTCGACCTGACGGGGAAGGTGGCGCTGGTCACCGGGGGCAATTCGGGGATCGGGCTCGGCATGGCCGACGCCATGGCCCAGGCCGGCGCCGATGTGGTGATCTGGGGCACCAACGCCACCAAGAACGCTGCCGCCGAGGCCCAGCTCAAGGGCCACGGGCGCAAGGTGCTGACCCAGAAGATCGATGTGGCCGACGAGGCCGCCGTCGTCGCCGGCATGGCCGAGGCGATCGGCCAGATGGGCCGGTTGGACACCGTGGTCGCCAACGCCGGCGTCGGCGGCGGCGCGCCGTCGTTCTCGGAGTTCGACACGGCCACCTACCGCCGGGTGCTCTCGGTGAACCTCGACGGGGTGTTCTTCACCTTCCGCGAGGCCTGCAAGCACATGGTCGAGCGGGCGGGGCAGGGCGACAAGGCCGGCGGCTCGCTGGTCGTGACCTCGTCGCTCAGCGCCATCGACGGCGCCGCGCGCAATGAGGCTTACGCCTCGACCAAGGGCGCGGTGATCTCGATGATCCGCGCCATCGCAGTGGAGCATGCCCGCTACGGCGTGCGCGCCAACGCCGTCCTGCCGGGCTGGATCGCCACCGACATGACCGCCGGCGCCCAGGGCAACGACAAGTTCAACGACGCGGTGATCAAGCGGGTGCCCTTCCGCCGCTGGGGCGAGCCGGAGGACTTCGGCGGCATCGCCGTCTACCTGGCCTCCGACGCCTCGAAGTTCCACACCGGCGACAGCTTCCTGATCGACGGCGGCTACGCGATCTTCTGAGCGGGCCCTTCGGATGACTTCGCGTCAGCGTTCCCTTCGCAGGAGCGCGGCGCCATGCTTGGCGCAAGAAGATCGAGAGGAGCGCTCATGACCATCCACACGAAGCTCTGTGACCTGCTGGGCGTCACCCATCCGATCATGCTGGCCGGCATGGGCGGGGTCTCCTACGGCGAGTTGGTGGCCGCGGTCAGCAACGCCGGCGGCTACGGAGTCCTCGGCATGGCCGGGCGCAGCCCCGACTTCATCCGCGAGGAGATGCGCAAGGTGAAGACGCTGACCGACAAGCCGTTCGGCGTCGACCTGCTGGCCGCCAGCCCGGAGAGCCTGGAGGCCTCTGTGGAGATCATCATCGCGGAAGGGGCCTCGTCCTTCGTGGCGGGCCTGGGCGTTCCCTTGCCGATCATGGAGCGGCTCAAGAAGGGCGGCCTGAAGGTGATGGTGGTCTGCGGCGCGGTGAAACACGCGGTGAAGGCCGAGCAGGCCGGCTGCGACGCGGTGATCTGCCAGGGCGGCGAGGGCGGCGGCCACACCGGCCTCGTCGGCACCCTGCCGCTGGTGGCCCAGGCCGTGGAGGCGGTGAAGATCCCGGTGGTCGGCGCTGGCGGGCTCTACGACGGACGCGGGCTGGCCGCGATGCTGAGCCTCGGCGCCGTCGGCGTCTGGATGGGCACCCGCTTCATCGCCAGCCAGGAGGCCCACGCGGGCCAGATGTACCGCGACGTGATCCTGGAGGCCGCCGACGACAGCACGGTGCGCACCCGCAGCTATTCCGGAAAGCCCATGCGGGTGAAGAAGAACGCCTGGACCGACGACTGGGAGAGCCGGCCGGGCGACATCCAGCCCTTCCCGATGCAGGCGCAGCTCTCGCACCGCTCCGGGGCGATGGGCGGCATCGGCGGCCAGATCGAGAACCTCGACATCGACAAGTCGGCCTTCGCCATGGGCCAGAGCGCGGGCGGCATCCACGACGTGCCGACAGCTGGCGAGATCGTGCGCCGGATCATCGCCGAGGCCGAGGCCTCGATCGACCGGGTGTCGGGCCTGCGTCAGAAAGCCAAGGCGCCGGCCTAGGGCGCCGCCGCCAGATACGCGTTGGGGTCCTTCAGGAACGTCCGGAAGTCGCCGATGCAGCCGGTCCAGGCCAGGAACTGCTGGCGCAGGCGCGCCTTGCTGTCGTCGGCGAACAGCAGGGTCGAATAGACCACGTGCGGCCGGCCGGTCTTGTCCTCGTAGCCGCGGCACATGGCCGAGGTCTGGTTGAAGGCGTTCAGCTGGGCGAAGCTGGGCCCGGCCTTGTCGGTCATGTTGTCGAACAGCACGACCTTGCAGGCGCGGCCGTGGCTGTCGCAGCCGGCGAACTGCATGGAGAAATCCGCGGCCGTCGAGGTGACGGTGACCAGCACCGAGTCCTGCTCCTTGCCGGAGATCTGGGCCTTGCCGCCGGCGGTGTTGAGCAGGTCGACGAGGCTCATCGGATTGCGCGCGTCGAAGTCGCCGGGCGCCGCGGCCGTGGGCTTGGCCGGCGCGGTCTTGGCGGGCGCGGACTTGGCCGGGGCTGGCGCAGGCTTCGGCGGCGGGGACTTCGGCTTGGCCGCGAACCCCATGGCGAGCACGGCGGCGAGCGTCAGGGTGAGGGTCTTCCACGACATGGATCCTGGGCTACCAGAGGCCGCGCGCCTGTGCGAGCGCCGGTTTCCGTGGCGTCGGCTGCGGCGGCTGGCTAAGCTCGCCGAAGTTGCAGGGGGAATGGTCCGATGATCGGCGGCGCGGTGCTTCTCGTCTTCGTGGTGCTGGCCGTGGTGGTCGCGCTGGGCTCCATCAAGATCGTGCCGCAGGGCCGCGAGGTCACCGTCGAGCGGTTCGGCCGCTACACCCGCACGCTCAAGCCCGGCATCAGCATCCTGACGCCCTTCGTCGAGGGGATCGGGCGGCGCATCAACATGATGGAACAGGTCCTGGAGGTGCCCCAGCAGGAGGTCATCACCAAGGACAACGTGACCGTCCAGGTGGACGCCATCGTCTTCATCCAGGTGATGGACGCCGCCGCGGCCGCCTATCGCGTCACCAACCTCGACTTCGCCATCACCCAGCTGACCATGACCAACCTGCGCACCGTGGTCGGCAACATGGAGCTGGATGAGGTGCTCTCGCAGCGCGATCACATCAACTCGCGCCTGCTGGAGGTGATCGACGCGGCGACCAGCCCCTGGGGCGTCAAGGTCGCCCGCATCGAGATCAAGGACCTGCAGCCGCCCCCGGACATCACCAACGCGATGGCCCGCCAGATGAAGGCCGAGCGCGAGCGGCGCGCGGTGATCACCGAGGCCGATGGCGAGAAGCAGTCCGCCATCACCGTGGCCGAGGGCCAGAAGCAGTCGGCGATCCTGCAGGCCGAGGGCCGCAAGGAGGCCGCGTTCCGCGACGCCGAGGCCCGCGAGCGTTCGGCCCAGGCCGAGGCCAAGGCGACTGAACTGGTCTCCAGCGCCATCGCCAAGGGCGACGTCAACGCGATCAACTACTTCATCGCCCAGAAGTATGTGGAAGCCTTCGGCAAGCTGGCCGAAAGCCCCCAGGCCAAGACCGTCATCGTGCCGGCCGAGATGAGCGCGCTCGTGGGCTCCATCGCCGGCATCACCGAGCTGGTGAAGACCGCGCAGGCCGAACAGCCGCCGATCCCGCCGCCCGGCGGCGGCGGGCGCGGGCGTGGCGGCGCGGCGGTCCCGCCGACGAAGACCTGATCGGGGAGCCCGGCCATGACCGACCTCACCCTGTTCCACGATCTGCACGGCTTCTGGCTGTGGGTCGCGCTGGGCGCCGGCCTCCTGGCTGTCGAGGCGCTCACCGGCTCGGGCTGGCTCCTGTGGCCGGCGGCCTCGGCCGCCGTGGTGGCCCTGCTGGTCCGGTTCGCCGGGCTCAGCCTGGAGGCGGCGGTGCTGACCTTCGCGGTCCTGACCATTGTCACGACCCTGCTGGCGCGCCGGTTCCTGCCGCACGCGTGGTTCCATCGCGGCAGCCGCGACATCAACGACAACGTCGGCCGCCTGCTGGGCCATCAGGGCCGCGCGGTCGCCGCCTTCAAGAACCGCGCGGGGCGCGTGTTCATCGACGGCAAGGAATGGGCGGCCGAGCTTGACGAGGGCGAGGCGCTGGAGGCCGGAGCGCGCGTGGAGGTGACCGGCGTCGCCGGCGCCGCACTCAAGGTTCGCAGCGTCTGAGATTCGCCCCCCTGCGGCGCCAAGCCGCGCACTCGGTCCCGAGGCTAAGCCATTGGAAACCGGACATAGTTCCGCCAAGCCTGCCGGCCGAGCTTGACCCCCGGGGCATCCCGGCGCTTATGTGCGCCGACAGGACGAACGTCCCGAGGAACCGCCAGGAGATACGGAAGAAATGAGGCCAATAGGATTGGGACTGCTCGCGGCGCTGATGGTCGCCTTGATGGCGCCGGCCGCGGCCATGGCCGCCCCCGCGAAGCCGGCGGCGCCTACGATCAAGCCGGACGATCGCAAGGCGGGGATGAAGGACGCTCCTGGGATCATCACCACGGCGAAACTGCCCTGCCAGTTGTCGGACGCGCGTCTGGCCGGCAAGGCTCCGCCCGACAAGAAGACCGGTTCGCTGGGCGCCAGCGTCTATGAAGTCGCCTGCGGCGCCGGCAACGTCGGCTACCTGGTCCAGGTGAACGCCACGGGCGACCCGAACGTGTTCAGCTGTCTGATCGCCAATTATCCGCCGGACAACCCCGACAAGCCGGCCAATCCGTGCATCCTGCCGGACAACATCGACCTGAAGCCGGCGATCACCAAGATCACCACCACGGCCAAGACGCCCTGCGCCCCGGACAAGATCCGCGGCATCGGCCAGACCGCCTCGAACACGGTGTTCGAGATCGCCTGCCCCGACGGCTCCGGCTACATCATCATGGCCAGCGCGCCGCTGGACACGACGAAGCCGGCCACGGCGCTGAACTGCCTCGCCTACGACGCGTCGGAGACGAACATCAAATGCGCGCTGGGCACGCCCGCCGCGCGTCTGGCGATCGCCGACAAGCTGGCGCCCGTCGCCCAGCCGGGCTGCACCGTCAAGGATCGCCGCTACATCGGCGTGCTGACCGACGGCACCGAGGGCTACGAGTTCGCCTGCAACGACGGCAAGGGCTTCGTGGCCAAGATCAACTCGACGGGCGGCGTCGCCTCGGTGATCGACTGCGCCAAGCTGAACGGCGGCGGCTGCACCCTGACCGACACGCGCTCGGCGCTCGCCGAACAGGCCGGCCTCTACACCAAGCTGGCCGCCAACGCCGGCTCCAACTGCCAGGTCACGAAGTACGCGGTGTTCCCGGCGAAGGACCAGACCGAGATCGTCGAGCTGGTCTGCAACGGCGGCGCAGGCGCCATCGGCATGTTCCCGGCCACCGGCAAGGGCAAGGTGCTGGATTGCGGCCACTCGCTCGTCGCCGGCTACAAGTGCACGCTGGGCACGGCCGACTACTCGGCCCTGACCGCTGACCTGAACAAGTTCGACAAGAAGGAGTGCAAGGTCTCCAGCGTCGGCCAGCCCCTGAAGGCGCCGGACGGTACGATCCGCCTTGAGGTCGCCTGCTCCGACGGCCTGCCGGGCTACATGATCAACTACAGCGACCCGACGACCCCGAAGGAAGTCGTGGGCTGCGCGTTCGCCGGCAACTGCATCCTGCCGACCAACAAGAAGAAGGGCTGAGGCGCTCCAGCGTCTGAGCTGAAGAAGCCCGCGGGGTTCGCGCTCCGCGGGCTTTTTCGTGCTCAGATCACCGCTTCGATGAACACCGGGCCGCGCTGGGCCATGGCGTCGGCGAACGCCTTTTCGAAGGCCTCGGCGGTCTCGCAGCGGTGGGCCGCAAGTCCCATGCCCTTGGCCATCGAGACGAAGTCGATCCTCGGGTCGCCCAGCTCCAGCAGCTTGGCGGCCTGGGGCCCCGCGGCGCCGGCGCCGGTGCGCTGCATTTCGATGTTCAGGATGCGGTAGGTGTAGTTGGCGAAGACCACGACGGTGACGTCGAGGTTCTCCCGCGCCATCGTCCAGAGCGACTGGATCGTATACATCGCCGCGCCGTCGCCGTTCAGGGACAGCACCTTGCGGTCCGGCGCGGCCACGGCGGCGCCGATGGCCAGCGGCAATCCCGCGCCGATGGCCCCGCCGGTCAGCGCCAGCACCTCGTGCGGCCGCGCCGTTCCGGCCGCCGCCGCCACGCCCGCGCCGGAGGTGACGCTGTCGTCGCAGATGATCGCGCCCTCGGGCATGTGCCGGGCGATCGAGGCGCCGACCGTGTAGGCGTTGAGGCCGCCCGCGGGCGCCGCGTCCGGCAGTTTCAGCGGCTGGCTGGGGCCTTCCTTGGGCGCGCCCAGCGCGTCGGCCAGGGCCGCCAGGCCCGCGATCGCGTCCTCGCTCCGCTCGGCGAGCGTCAGGGTCGCGCAGCCCTCGGGGACCAGCACGCTCGGCCGGTTCGGATAGGCGAAGAACGCCACCGGCATGGTCGTGCCGGCGTAGACCATCAGGTCGACGCCCTCGAGCTCGGCCAGCGCCATCTCGCCGAAGTACTGCATCCGCTTGGCTGCGAAGACGCCGGCGCCGCGCGGCGTGCGGGCGATGAAGGTGTCGGTGTAGACGGTGACGCCGGCGGCCTGCAGGCGCGCAGCCTGGGCCACGCCGCCGGCGAGGCAGGCCTGGCCGCCGATCAGCACGACCGGGTTCTTGGCGGCCTTCAGCGCCTTGGCTGCGGCCTCGACGGCCGCGCCGGCCGGCGCCGGGCGCTGGGGCTTCTGGGCGATCACCGGCTCGCCTTTCGCCGGCAGCCAGGCGGCGTCGGCGGGCAGGATCAGGCTGACCGGGCCGCCCGGCGGGCCGAAGCTGGCCGCGACCGCCTCGGCGGCGAGGCCGGCCACGGCGTCGGCGCTCTCGGCTGACTTGGCCCACAGTGAATTGGGCTTCACCAGGGTCGCGATGTCGGAGTTCAGCGGCGCGTCGTACTGGCGGTGATAGGTGGCGTGGTCGCCGATCACATTGACGATCGGCGTGAACGCGCGGCGCGCATTGTGCAGGTTGGCGACACCGTTGCCGTAGCCCGGCCCCAGGTGCAGCAGGGTGCAGGCCGGCCGCTCGGCGATGCGGCCATACCCATCGGCCGCGCCCGTGGCGACCCCCTCGAACTGGCAGAGCACCGGGCGCATCGCCGGCACGCCGTCCAGGGCCGCGACGAACTGCATCTCGCTGGTCCCGGGGTTTGCGAAGCAGGCGGTGACCTCGTTGGCCACCAGGGTCGAGATCAGGGCGTCGGCGCCGTTCATGCGATCACCTGACGTTTGCGAGAAGCTGGGGGCATTCAGAACACCATCACGTCTGGAGCGGGCGGGTCGGCGAACAGCCGGGCGATGTCGGCGACCCGCATCGTGCGGGCGAGCGCCTGGGCGATGTAGCCCTTGTCGGTGATCTCGCCGTGCGCGGCGTCGGGCGGATCGGCCAGCACCAGGGCGCGGACGATCCGCCCGCCGGAACCCAGCTGGTGCGAATTGTAGCCCTCGAGCCCGGCCTTCACGGCGGCGGCGATCTGCGGCCGGGGCATCTTGGGGTTCGGATAGAGCAGGAGACCCACGCCCTCGCGGTTCTCGCCGCAGACCACCGCGTCGGTCACCGCATCGCCGATCGCGCCCACCGCGCGCACGCGCAGGTCGCCGACCCCGACGAAGGTGCCCGACGCCAGCTTGAAGTTCTCCGACAACCGTCCGTCGAACACCATGCCCCGGTTGGGGTCGGCCGGGTCCACGAAGCGGGCGGCGTCGCCGATGACGTAGTAGCCCTCGTCGTCGAACATCTTGGCCGAGGTCTCGGGCCGGCCAAGATAGCCGGGGGTGATCTGCGGGCCCTTGACGCGGAAGTCGAGCTTGCCGGCCTGCGGGACCAGCCTGACCGAGGTGCCCGGGATCGGCAGGCCGATCAGACCCATCCGGTCGTTCGGCCACTGGACGCTGCAGGCGGTGGGGCCCGTCTCGGTCGCGCCATAGCCCGAGCCGAAGCTGATCTTCTTGCCGACCGTCCGGATGGCCACGGCCTGGATACGGTCGGCCGCCGCCTGGCTGAGCGCCGCGCCGCCGTACTGCAGGTGTCGGACTCGCTCGAAGAACCGCCTGGCGAGGCGTGCGTCTTTCTCCAGCGCCTCGGCGAACAGCATCCAGCCGGCCGGCACCATGTTCTGGTAGGTGGGCGAGATCTCGCGCAGGTTTTCCAGGGTCTCGCCGAACCGGGCCGCGGTCGGCTGGCCGTGGTCGATGTAGAGCGTCCCGCCCCGGTGCAGCGTCTGGTGCAGGATGGTGTTGGCGCCCAGGCTGTGGCTCCAGGGCGCGGAGTTCACCAGCACCATCGGGTCAGGGTCGTTGAAGCAGGCGGCGTTCTGGGCCGAGTTCAGGCTGACATTGCGGTGGGTGCAGATCACCGCCTTCGGATGCCCCGTCGAGCCGGACGTCAGCAGGTACTTGGCCGGATCGGTCGGCTTGGCGGCGGACACCTCGTGACCGGACTTCAGCAGCGCGCTGAAGGGGATGTGGCGCGGATGGGCGGGTTTGGAGGCGATCACCGGCAGGCCGGCGAGACCGGGCTGGCTCAGGCCCTCGGCGAACAGCGCGGCGTCGTCGGTGTAGACGGCGGCGGGCTTCAGCACCTCCAGCGCCCGGTGCAGCCGCTCGGGATGGGCGCCGCGCAGGCCGTACTGCGGCGAGACCGGCGCCACGGGCATGCCCTGGCTCATCGCCGCATAGGCGATCAGCGCGTGGTCGATGCCGTTCATCGCCAGGATCAGCAGCGGCTCCAGCCGCACCACGCCCAGCGTCATCAGGCCCGAGGCGATCGCCACCACCTGCTCGCGCGCCTCGGCGTAGGTGATCGTGCGCCAGCCGCCACCGGAACGCTCCGCCAGCCAGACGCGGGCCGGCGACTTCAGCGCCCAGTGCTCCAGGGCCGCGGTCATGGTCTGGAAGCGGGTCTCGTAGGGCGTCGGATTGGTCAGCACCATCTCGCCATCCGCGCGATGCTCGACCTCCAGGCGCACAGGCGCATAGCGCGCGTCTCGGAACGGGGCGGTTGTGGTGCGAAGCTCGGCGTCCATGGCAGGAAGCCTTATTCCAACTGCGGCGGTTCCCAGCAACCGGGGATGCGCGCTCAGACCACGCAGTGGTCGCGCAGGTGCTCGAAGGCGGAGCCCAGCATCTGCAGGAACATGCGGTCGCCGCGCTCGGTGGGCGTCACGATCATGGCGGCGAAAAAGGCCGTGGCGAACAGCAGGTAGGCGCCGTGGCCGTAGTGGCGACGCAGGTCCTCCATGCCGTAGCCGCGCACGCCCAGCTCCGTCAGCGTGCGGAGATAGAGCTCGAGCAGTTCCGGCTCGTGCGCGCGGCGCACCTGGGGCGAAAGGGCTCCGGCCAGGAAGTAGGCGAGGTCGGTGGCGCCGGCCCCATAGGCGAACGACTGCCAGTCGAGCACCGTGACCGGATGGCCGCCACGCGGCCCCCCGAACATCATGTTGTCCGGCCGGAAGTCGTTGTGGGTCAGGCAGCGCGGGCCGTCGTGCCCCGCCGCGAACTCCAGGAACCGGGGGGCCAGGTAATCGCCGGCCACAATCCATTCCGGATCCATCTGCGGGCGATAGCGCGCCACGAAGGCCGCCCACAGAGCCTGCACCATATCGGACGTGGCCATGCTGGGCGGGGCAGCGCTAGAGCCCGAGACCCAGGGCAGGGCGTCCAACGCCGCGTCGCCCCAGTGCGACGCGTGCAGCTTGGCGGCCTCGACGACCACCAGCCGCGCCTGCGCCAGGCTCACGCCCTTCAGCTGGTCGCCCTGCTCGGCCGGGGCCAGGTCCTCCATGATCAGGACGAAGTCGCTCGTCGCCTCGTCGACGTCGGCGAACCAGCAGCGCGGCGTGCGGATCAGGGCATTGTCCGCCAGCTCCTGGTAGAAGCGCACCTCACGCAGGTAGTTACCGAGTGCGACGCCGGCCTGGCGGCTCTCCTCGCCGGCGGCCGGGAACTTGCCGACCAGCGAGGCCGGCGCGTCCGGCGCCGCGTGGGCGTAGCCCAGCCGGAACCGCACGCTGTCGCCGATCTGGCCGGTGCCGACGGGCTGGGCCGCGACGCTCTCGACAGTCGCCTCGACGCCGCCCTGCCGCAGGACCCGCGTCATCCAGGCCGCGTCGATCGCCCCCGGCGGGCGGATGTCGGGTCGCGCGAGATCGGTCATGCGAGCGGGTGCACGTAGACTTCGTTCAGTGTGATCCGGCCGTCCTTGAGCAGCACGAGGTCGAAGCCGCGCAGCCGCTGGCCGCCCGCGACGTCGCAGTACCAGCGCCCGCAGAAGCCACCCGGGATCGGCCAGGCCTCGTCGGGCGTGTAGGTCATCGCCGGCGTCGCGCCGAAGAGGCCGTTCAGGTAGACGCGCAAGGCGTCCTGGCCCACGAGGCCGGCGGTCGTCTGCGGGTCCTTGTAGACGCAGTCCGGCGCATAGAACGCCACCAGGGCCTCGACGTCCTTGTCGGTCCACGCCTGCAGCCAGCGGCGGTTGAAGTCCGCGACGTCCGGAACGTCGGTGTCGACGAAGCTCATGGCCAATCCTCTCAGGCGCCCAGGACGCGGGCGCGGTGTTCGGGCGTGAAGATCTCCGCCGGCGCGGCCTCCGGCCCGGCCATCACCGCGATGCCGTGGGCGCGCAGGCTGGGGTCGCTCGCGGCGTGCCGGAAGTGCTCGCGCCGCCGTTCACGGGCCGCCTCGCCGAACTCCATGTCCAGCCCGGCCTGCAGGGACGCGGCGATCCGCAGCCGGCGCATGCGCTCGGCCCGCTCCTCGGCGTAGGGCGCGAACGACAGCCGCGCCCAGTCGTCGTCGCCCTTCAGCAGCTCGCTGACGATGCGCACGTCGCGATAGGTGATCGACAGGCCCAGGCCCACGATCGGATCGTTCCAGCCGGCCGCGTCGCCCACCAGCACGACCCCCGGGGCGAAAGGCTCGTCCGTCCAGGAGTCGGCGTTGACGTAGCTGTAGAGCGGCCCGGCCGGACGCCCGGCGACCAGATGGCGGTTCTCCGGGCTGCAGCTCATGGCGAACGCGTCCAGGAACCGGCGCGGCCCGTCGGAGCCCTTGAACCGCTGCGCCTGGTCGAGCGCGTAGCCGCCATAGACGCGCACCCGACCCGCGCCTTGCGGGAAGGCCAGGAAGGCGAAGTCGCCTTCGGTGCCGATCGCCTGCAGGTCCGGGCTCCAGCCCTCGACGCCCTCGACCAGCAGGCCGGCGAACCAGTGATGCGGCCGATCCTGGTGGAGCCGGATGCCCGCGGCCTCGCGCACCTGCGACACCCGCCCGTCGGCGCCGACCAGGAGGCGGGCGTGGGCCTCATGCCGGGCGCCCTCGTGCTCGTAGACGACGCGCGGGCGATCCCCACCTGCGACCTCCATCACCTGCACCCCGCGCAGCGCCACGGCGCCTGCGGCCTTGGCGGCGTCGAACAGCGTCTGGCAGTGGAGAGGGTGGCCCAGGCAGAGTGGCCCAGGGACCCCTTCCTTGAAGATGCCGAGCGGCAGGGTCGCGGCCTCCGCGGCCGCCGGGTCGAGGCTCTCGTCGTAGGTGACGTGGCGCGTCAGGTGGTGGCCGCCGGCGCCGACCAGGATGTCGTAAAGGCCAAGCCGGTGGACCTCGGCCACGCCCCACGGCGCGATCCATTCGCCGCGCACCCGGTCCTCATAGACCTCCGACTGCTCGAGCAGCAGCACCGAGCGGCCGGCGTCGGCCATCACCTTGGCCAGGGACGAACCCCCGATCCCGCCGCCGACGACTGCCAGGTCATAGGCGGTCATCTCAGCGGTCCAGCACGGCCAGCGCCGTCTCGGCCAGGGTGCGCGTGCCGGAGTTGTCGCCGACAGCGTCGCTGGCGCCGATGCCGTCGAGGTTACGCTTGAAGACGCCCTGCGAGATCGAGGCCAGCCGGAAGAGCGAGAAGGCCAGGTAGAACGGGAAGTGCGCGATCCCGTCGCGGCCGGTCCGCCGGCAATAGGCGGCCACGTGCTCGGCCTCGGTCGGGATGCCGCTCTTCGCCAGGTCGATCCCGTCCAGCGTACCCCAGCCTTCCGAGCGCGAGTGCCAGAGGATGCAGCTGTAGGCGATGTCGGCCAGCGGGTGGCCGAGCGTGGAGAGCTCCCAGTCCAGGACCGCGATGATCCTGGGCTCGGTCGGGTGGAACATGACGTTTTCCAGCCGATAGTCGCCGTGCGCGATCGCCACGGTCTCGTCGGCCGGGACCAGGGCCGGCAGGCGTTCGATCAGGGCCTCCATCGACGGGATGAGGCTCGTTTCGGCGCCGCGGTACTGCTTGATCCAGCGGCCGATCTGGCGCTCGAAGTAGTTGCCGGGCCGGCCGTAGTCGGCGAGGCCGACGGCGGCGGGGTCGATGGCGTGGAGGCGCGCCAGCACGTCGACCAGCTCGGCGTAGATCGCCGTCCGCTCGGCCGGCGCCAGCCCGGGCAGCCGCGCGTCGCGGAAGATGCGGCCCTCCAGGAAGTCCATGACGTAGAAGCTGGTGCCGATGACCGCCTCGTCCTCGCAGAGCGCGCGCATGCGCGGGACGGGAAAGCCCGCGCCGCCCAGCGCCTTCATGACGCGGTGCTCGCGGTCGACCTGGTGGGCGCTGGCCAGCAGCTGACCGGGCGGCTTCTTGCGCAGGACGTAGCGGGCCTCGCCCGCGGTGAGCAGGTAGGTCGGGTTGGACGCGCCGCCCATGAACTGGCGCACGCTGAGCGGGCCGCGGTAGTCCTCGACGTGGGCGGCCAGCCAGGCGTCCAGCGCGGCCTCGTCCAGCCGGTGCGCCGCCCTGACCTCGCCCAAACTCGGGACCCCGGGATCCGCCATCGTCCGCTCCTCGCGACTTCGCCGCAGGCAGCTTACCAGGGCTTCCCCGGCGTGATGGGCGCCGATCTTCCGGCGCGAGGGCGCCTCACATCCGTTCTAGCGGCTCGGTGTCGATGTCCACCCAGGCGCAGCGGCGGAAGGGGTCGTAGACCGAGACAGCGGGCGGCGGGAACGTGGCGTCGGCGAAACAGCCGGCAGGGATGGTGACGAAGTCCGGCATGGCGTCGACGCGGTAATAGACTGTCGCTCCGCACTCGGGGCAGAAGCTCATGGCGGCGCGCCCGCCCTCGTCGCCGACGAGCGTGAATTCCGCGGCGCGGCCTTCGACGGTGACGTCAGCCGCCGGCCATCGGGCGTTCCAGCTGAACGCGCTGCCCGAGCGCCGCTTGCAGTTCAGGCAATGGCAGACCGAGACCCGGACGGGCTCGCCCACGCAGGTCGCCGACAACTGACCGCACGAACACGCCGCCCGCCGCATGGCTTTCTCCCTCTGCGCTTCGCGGTTGCCTAGCACGGCCGCGTCAGGCGGCAAGCTCGGCCAGCCGACGTTCCAGGAACAGGCGCTCGGCCGGGGCGGGCTGCAGGGCCAACGCCCGACGCAGGGCGTCGGCGGCTTCGGCGTTTCGGCCGGCCTTGGCGCAGAGGCCCGCGCGCGCGGCCTGGTAGGGCAGCCAGCCGGCCAGGCGCTCGGGATCGGCGACCGAGGACAGGGCGTCCAGGCCGACCTCGGCGCCCTCCGCCTCGCCCAGGGCCACGGCGCGGTTGACCTCGGCCACGGCGGAGGGGCGCACGGTGATGAGCGCGTCATATAGGGCCACGATGCGGTCCCAGGCGGTGACGCCCGTCTCGCGGCGCGTGGCGTGGACCGCATGGATCGCGGCCATCAGCTGGTAGGGGCCGCTGCGGCCGATTCCGGCGGCGCGGCGCAGCAGGGTTGCGGCCTCGCCGATCAGGCGGCCGTCCCACAGGTCGGTCCGCTGTTCGGGGAGCGGGGTCATGGCGCCGGTGGGATCGAGCCGGGCTGGGCGGCGCGCCTCGGTCAGGCGGA
>Ga0207704_10000508_pt1 | contig 17330 bp, 11 predicted proteins | sample KBSMisM12_FD_184308 | JGI IMG/M metagenome (GOLD analysis project Ga0207704, IMG submission 184308) | Miscanthus rhizosphere microbial communities from Kellogg Biological Station, Michigan, USA - KBS Miscanthus M1-2 (SPAdes) (version 2) | ecosystem: Host-associated > Plants > Roots >...
AGGGGGCCGAAGTCGGAGCGCAGGGCGGCGACCATCCAGCCTGAGAGGTAGATGTAGCGGCCCTTGGTCGAGCCGAAGTGCTTCTTGATCGAGATCATCTTCTGCTGGGCGACGAAGCCGTGCCAGCAGCCCAGCGACTGGGTGTAGTTGGCGGGATCGGCGTCGTAGGCCGCCATGTCCTCGCGCATGATCCCGGCGGTGTACTTGGCGATCTCCAGGCCGGTCTTGAAGCGGTTCTGCAGGCGCATGCGGGCCACGGACTCGGCGTTGATGCCGTCCCAGGCGCCGCCCTTGCTCTTGATGAGCTGGCCCATCTCGATGATGTGGTCTTGGTATGACATGCGACTGATCCGGATCCTGACGGCGTGTGACAAGCTAGGGTACGGCTGTAACCCTTGAATTTGCTTAATTGGAAGCCGCCTTGCTTTGCCAAAAGGCCGCGTTGTCACAGTCAAATGTTGTCAAGTTTGTAAATCTGTGACAATGCATACAGCCATGGCCCTCGGCGCTACGGACCGGAAGCTGTTCCTCGGCGCGCGCATGAAGCGCATGCGCCGCGACCTGGGCCTGACCCAGACGCGGATGGCCGAGGACCTCGGCGTTTCGCCCAGCTATCTGAACCTCCTGGAGCGCAACCAGCGGCCGGTGACGGCCCAGGTGCTGCTGCGCCTGGCCGAGGCCTACGACCTGGACCTGAAGACGCTGTCGTCGGATCCCGATTCCGGAGGCGCCACCGGCCTCGGCGAGGTCTTCTCCGACCAGATGTTCCGCGACCTGGCGATCGCGCGGCACGAGGTGGCCGAGGTGGCCGAGAGCGCGCCGGGGGTCTCCGAGGCGATCGTGCGGCTCTACCGCGCCTATCTCGATCAGCGTCGCCTCAGCGAGCTCGGGGCCGTGGGCCGGCCGGAAGACGGCGCCGAAGCCCCGGTGGTCACGCCGTCGGACTGGGTGCGCGACTTCATCCAGGCGCAGAAGAACTACTTCGGCGAGCTGGAGGACGCCGCGGGCGACCTGGCCGCTGAGCTCAAGCCCGAGCCGCAGGATTTCGCCGCCGCCGCCCGCGAGCGGCTGCAGGCGCGCCACGGCATCGCCGTCCGTGTGGTGCCGGTGGACGTGCTGCCGGAGAGCGTCCGCCGTTTCGACCACCACCGCCGCCGGCTCTTCCTGTCGGAGGTGCTGACCGGCGCGGGCCGCGCGTTCTCGCTGTCCTACCAGCTTGCGGTGCTCGAGCACGGCGAGCTGATCGAGCGCCTGGCGGACCGCGCCGCCCCGCCCGACCGGCCGACCCGCAACCTGCTCAAGGTCTCGCTCGGCAACTACCTGGCCGCCGGCGTGCTGATGCCCTACCAGGCCTTCCACGACGCAGCCGAGAAGACCGCCTACGACATCGAGCTGATCCGCGCCCGCTTCGGCGTCTCGTTCGAACAGGCCTGCCATCGGCTGACGACTCTCGCGCGGCCCGGCCAGCGCGGCGTGCCGTTCTTCATGGTCCGCGTCGACTCGGCCGGCAACATCTCCAAGCGGTTCGCCGGATCGGCCTTCCCGTTCTCGCGTTTCGGCGGCGCCTGTCCGCGGTGGAACGTCCACTCGTCCTTCCGCACGCCCGGCCGGATCATCAGCCAGATTGTCGAGACGCCCGACGGCCAGCGCTATTTCACCATCGCCCGGACGGTCGCGCGGATCGCCACGCCCTATGCCGGCGAGGACTCCGAGCTGGCGGTCGGGATGGGCTGCGAACTGAAGTACGCCGAGCGGCTGGTCTACTCCCGCGGCCTCGACCTGAAGGACCCCGTCGCGACCCCGATCGGGCCCGCCTGCCGCATCTGCGAACGGCCTGCCTGCCCCCAACGCGCCGCCGAACCGATTAGCCGAACGCTGATGGTCGACGATTTTTCAAAGTCGATATCTCCGTACCCGTTCGCGTCCTCGTGAGATTGCCTCCGGCGCGCTTCAAGCCTCTGGCGGTGCGGCGTTTTCCGTGCGCACAATCGTCCAAAATAATAAGTTGCTGGGACGAAACGTATCATGGGGCAGGCAGCCGCGGTCCAGGCGACCGATCGGTTTGAGCGTAAGCGTGAGGCGATCCTCGACGCATCAACTGAGCTGTTGAACAGTCGCGGCGTGAAGGGGCTGACGCTGGGCCTTGCGGCCGACGCGGTGAACCTCTCGACCACCAGCGTCACCTACTACTTCAAGCGCAAGGACGACCTGGCGGCGGCCTGCATGCAGCGTGGCATCGCCACGCTCATGGAGATCGTGACCGAGGCGCTGGCCGAAGCTGGTCCGCGGGCGCAGCTGAACGCGCTGCTCACGCTCTATCTCGACCGCGTCCGCCAGGCGGAGATGGGCGAGGCGCCTCCGCTACCCTTGCTGTCGGACCTGCGCGCGCTGAACCAGCCGCAGCGGGCCGAGGTGGCGGCCGCCTTCATGAAGGTGTTCCGCAAGCTGCGCACGATGTTCGAGGCGCCGGAGCTGGAGTGGCTGTCGCGGGGCCGGCGGACGGCGCGCACCCACCTTCTTTTCGAGCAGCTGTTCTGGGCCGCCGCCTGGCTGCCGAAATACGATCCGGAAGACTACGGTCGAATCCGTGCACGGATGTTCGACATCCTGGCCGACGGCCTGGCCGGTCCGGCCGCGACCTGGGCCCCTCAGATCATCCCGATGGCGGAGCTCGCGCCGCGGGGTCAGGAGCTGGGCCGCGACATCTTCCTGCTGGCCGCCACGCGGCTGATCAACCGCTGCGGCTATCGCGGCGCCTCGGTCGACAAGATCTCGGCCGAGCTCAACGTCACCAAGGGCAGCTTCTACCACCACAACGAGGCCAAGGATGACCTGGTGGTCGCCTGCTTCGACCGCACCTTCGAGGTCATGACGCGGGTGCAGCGCGCCGCCATGGTCCTGCCGGGCTGCCAGTGGACGCGGCTCTCCAGCGCCGCGGCGTCGCTAGCCGAGTACCAGCTCTCCGAGCACGGCCCCCTTTTGCGCACGTCCGCGCTCGCCGCCCTGCCGGAGCCGATCCGCAAGGAGATGGTCAAGCACTCGGACCGGGTCTCCGACCGCTTCGCCTCGATGATCTCCGACGGGATCGCCGAGGGGTCGCTCCGCCCCGTCGATCCGTTCATCGCCGCCCAGATGCTGAACGCCACGGTCAACGCCGGCGCGGAGCTGGGTTTCTGGGTGCCGGGCGTCAGCCAGAAGGCGGCGCCGGCGGTCTTCGCCCGCCCGCTGCTGACCGGGCTCTTCTCGCGCTAGCTAGCGCTGGCTTGCCGGTTCGCCCTCGGCCGCCAGGTCGGCGGCGGCGGCCAGCTTGCGCAGCGTCTCGGCGTGGGACCCTCGGCTGATGTTGTAGCCGAGCAGCAGCAGCACCGTGGTTCCGTACAGCACCGCCTGCACCGGCAGGTAGGTGGTGGCCAGGCTGCGGACGATCTCGGGCGCCACCGTCCCGGGCTTGGCGCCGGTCGGGAAGTGGATCGCGGCGATGATCATGCCCGAGGTGAAGATGCCCATGCCTGAGACAGCCTTGTTGATGAAGGCGGCGGCGGCGAAGAACAGGCCTTCCTGCCGGCGTCCCGTCCGGAGCTCGGAGTCCTCGACGACGTCGGCGATCATCGAGGTGAAGAGGATCGACCCGACGATGCCCAAGCCCACGCCGACGATGCTGGACGCGAAGATGATCGGATAGAGCCACGGCGAGCCGTTGGGCGCGAGCAGGCCCAGGAGCCGGAGCACGATGGGCGTGACCTGGATGATGATGCCGGCCGGGATCAGGATCATCGCCGCCGGCTTCTTCTCGAAGGTCTGGGCGATCCTGGGCGCAATCGCGAAGGCCAGGACGGCGGCGGCCAGGCTCGAGAAGGTGAAGCCTGCGATCTGGGCGGCGGAGAACTCGTAGAAGTAGGTCGAGAAGTAGAGGTTGATCGCAAACCCCAGGCCGATCCCCATGGCGTAGAAGAAGCTGGACGCCAGGATCATCAGGAAGGTCCGGTTGGCCAGGGTGCCGAACATCTCGCGCGCCAGCTGGCCCAGGCTCACCTGGTCGTGCGGCGGGGGCCGCAGGTTCGGGATCTCCCGGTGGGTGCCGATCGAGGTCACCAGGATGGCGAACGCCATCAGGCCCGCGGCGAAGAGGCCGTAGTGCGCGTAACCCGCCGGATTGAGCTGGCCCACGGGATGGGCGGCGTCAGGGGTCAGGAAGACCGAGAGCGCCAGGCCATAGGCCGCCAGGCCGCCGGACCAGCCGAACAGGAAGCGCCAGGACAGGAGCCGCGTGCGTTCGTCGTAGTCGGTGGTCAGCTCCGCGGCGAGCGCGGCGGAGGGGATCTCGTAGCAGCTGATGAAGCTGCGGATCAGCACGGCGGTGGCGATCAGATAGGCGACCAGCGCGCCCTGGCTCCAGCCGTGCGGCGGGTTCCAGAGCAACAGGAACGACGCCGCCACCGGGATCGCCGAGGCATACATGAACGGGTGGCGGCGGCCCCACCGCGAACGGGTGTTGTCGGACAGCTGGCCGATCACCGGATCTATGAAGGCGTCCAGGATGAAGGCGAACATGATCGCCAGGCCCACCGTCGCGGCCGGCAGCCCCACGACCTGGGTGTAGAAGAAGCCCAGGAAGTAGGAGAAGCCGTTGTCCTTGACCCCGAAAGCCACCGAGCCGAAGCCGTAGAAGAACCGGGTCGGCAGGCTCAGCCGGCGTCCGGCCGCGGACGGCGCGGTGTTCATCCCGCCACTACGTGGCGTGTTCCGGAGCGGGCGTGCTGCCGCCGGCGACATGGGCTTCCTCGGCGATCGCCGCGGCCTCCTGCAAGGTCTGCAGATTGCGCTCGTGGGTGGCGCTGTCCAGTTTGTAGAACACCAGCACCGCCACTGAGCCGCCGTTGAAGATCAGGATGCAGGGCAGGTAGAGCAACGCGAGCAGGTGCAGGACGTGCGGGTCGACCGTTCCCGGAACCGCACGGATGGGGAAGCCCACGAACGACAGGATCGCGCCCGCCACGAAGGCGCCGAAGCCCAGGGTGAATTTCGGCACCAGCCCGTTGGCGGCGAACGTCAGCCCCTCCGACCGCGTGCCGCTTTTCGCACTTTGGTCGGTCGCCACATCGGCCACCATCGAGGTCAGGATGACGATGCCCATCAGGCCCAGCGCCGCGGCGACGAACACGTCGCCGAACAGCAGCCAATAGACCCACGGGGCTTTGTCGACCGACGGGATCAGGCCCAGAAGCCAGCCGCCGATCGGGATCATCGAGGTGAACACCGAGACGGTGAGGAGCAGCAGCATGGAGCTCTTCTTGCCGAACCGCCTGGAGATCATCGGCGCCACGAGAATGCCCACGAGGGAGGCCAGCAGCCCGCCCGGCGCCAGCAGCCCGACCGACTGCGGCGAAAGACGCCAGAGGTGCAGGTAGAAGTAGTTGGAGAGCGCCTCGGTCACGCCGACGCCTGTGCCGCCCAGCATGCTGGACGCCATGATGACGATGAGGCCTGGGTTGCGCACGGCGTTCCAGATCTCGCGCAGGATCTCGCCGGGCGTCGCCCGGGTCGGCGGCGGTTTGTGCAGATGTTCGATGCGGTCGTGGGTCGCGAGCGCCGCGGCCAGCATGCAGACGAAGGTCACGCCCGCGACGACCATGCCGAACTGGGCGTAGCGCTCCGGGTTGAGCGCGCCCAGCGGATTGGCCGCGTCCTTGCGCAGGAACACGCCCCACAACACCATGCGCGTCAGCGCGATCGCCGCGATCGCAAAGAACCAGCGGTACGCCAACAGGGTCGTGCGGTCGTGGTAGCCAGGGGCCAGCTCCGGCGCCAGCGCCGTGGACGTGATCTCGTAGCTGGCCACCGAGACGCGGATGCCGACCATCATCAGCATGCCCAGGCCCATGGCTTCGGCCGGCGTCACCCCGACCGGCGCGCGCCACAGGAGGTAGAAGAAGGCGGCTGTCGGCAGCGGGGCGGCGTACATGAAAGGGTGGCGGCGGCCCCACCGCGAGCGGAAGTGGTCGGACCAGCGGCCGATCAGCGGATCGATGATCACGTCGGCCAGCAGCGAAACCATGATCGCCGCGCCGACCCAGACCGCCGGGACGCCGACCACCTGGTTGAAGAAGAGCTGCAGGACCGAGCCGCCGACCGCCGCGGCGGCGACGCCGTTGGCCACGGCGCCCAGGCCGTAGACCAGCATGACCGGGAAGGTGAGCGGCGGCGGAGCGTGCGGATGCGGGCTGGCGGGTTCGCTCATGAGGAAATGAGCCCTGCGCAAGAGCCGCTGCACGCCATGCCGACCTCCCGCCGCGGACCGCGGCATTTCTGGCGGGCGTTATCGATGGCGAAGGCGCCGTCGCCGCCCGCTCTTGAGCCTTCGACCGTGCGAGGGCGCCCTAGGGGACGTCAACGCCTTTGATCTTACAAATTCGAAACGTTGGAATGGCCTAGGTTGCCGGATTTCCAGACAAAAAAGGGGCGCGCCGCCCCAAACGCTATGGGTGGCGCGCCCCTGGTCTTGAGCAGCCGGTCTGGACCCGGCGGCGTGTCTAGAAGCGGTACTGGAACTCGATCCCGTACGTCCGCGGCGGCGTCAGGGCGTAGCTGGTGGTGAAGCCCTGCACGGCGTTGAAGTTGCAGTTGTTGATCGCCGTGTTGCACGTCGCCGAGACCGGGTTCCCCTTGGTGGTGATCCCCGCCGCCGTGATCGTCGACTGGGCGTAGGAACCCGTGGTCCGGCCTGCGCCGGCGCCGCCGTCGTAGCCCAGGGTGTCGCCGATGTTCTTCACATAGGCGATGATCGAGTACTTGTTGTCCTTGTTCTTCCAGGTGACGCGGGCGTCCCACTGATCCCAGGACGGCGCGGCGCCCAGGGCGCGGGTGAAGATGTTGGAGTACTGCTTGTCGCGCCAGATGTAGCTGACCGACGGCGAGAGCGTGCCGTGGTCGGTGACCCAGCTGTAGGTGCCGTTGATCGCGAACTTGGTCTTCGGCGACTGCGGCAGCTGGTTGCCGCTCAGGTCCTGCGGACGCGACACCAGGCCGGTGTTGGCGTCGCAGGGCTGGGTCGGCAGGGCCGCGCAGGTGCCGAGCGGCGTCAGCGGCTTGGCGCCGGGGGCCACCGCCTGCGGGTCGGTAGGATCGATGATCCCGCTCAGTTCCGTGATCTTCCCGTCGTTGTAGTCGTAGGTGAAGATGAAGGTCAGGTTGTCGATCGGGATCCAGGTCCCTTCGATTTCGACGCCCTTGATCTCCGACTTCGGGATGTTGAGGTAACGGCTCTCGCTGACCGCCAGGGCGCCGGTGTTGTTCACCACCGTCAGCGGGGCCTGGTAGCCCTTCAGGCTCTCGTAGAAGAGATCGACGTTGAGCTGGAAGCGGTGGCCGAAGTCCTTCTTCAGGCCGAGTTCGAAGTCATCCACGTGCTCGGCGTTGGTGTAGGGGAACTTGCCGAGCGTGCTGGTCACGCCGGAGGCGAAGCCGCCCATCAGGTAGCCGCGGCCATAGCGGGCGTACATCATGGTGCCCGGTTCCGGATCCCACTGGAGGCCCGCCGTACCGGTGGTGGCCTCCCAGCTCGCGTCGTAGTCGCGGTGGGCGAAGCCGTCCGGAGTGAACGTCACGCCGCCCAGCGTGCCGTTCGGCACCACGCCTTGCGGCGTGAGGTTCTTGCCCTCGCCCGTGTAGACGACCGCGGCCGTCACATCGACCGGCGGCGTGAGCGTGCCGAGCGTCTCCGGCGTCGTGCCGCAGGCGGTGGTGGCGAAGCACATCACGCGGACGGCTTCGGTGCCGGTCAGGCCGTCGTGGTTCCAGCGCAGGCCGAGGGTCAGTTTCCACTGGTCGTTGAACTTCCAGTCGATCTGCCCGAAGGCGGCGTAGGATTCCTGCTCGAACTGCGGACGGTCGTCATAGAGCCGCCGCTGGAAGTCCAGGCCGACCGGCCCGGTCAGCGCCGGAACTGCCGCGGTGACCGGGTTGTCGAGCTGGGCCTGCTCCGGCTGGGTGGTGAACACCGGCTGCCGGTAGCCTTCCTTGTAGTAGTAGAGACCGCCGACCCACTGCAGCGGACCGTTGCCGGTCGAGGCGAAGTCAATCTCGTGGCTGAAGTTGTGGTAGTCCTCTTGGTAGGTCGAGATGAACTTCGGATTGATCGTCAGCGGCGTGCAGCCCGGCACGAACGTGCAGGTGGGCGGCGTCGCCGTCGCGCCCAGCGAGCGCAGCGGGATCTGGAACGAGACGATCGTGCCGCCGCCCAGGTCCGAACGCAGGGTGTAGTGATAGTTCAGGCCCCCGCCGATGTACTTAATGTCGAAGTTGTCGAAGTGGTACGTCAGGTTGGTGGCCAGGCCGTAGGTGTCGTCCAGGGCCACGTTCTGGTTGAAGTTCGAGGCGAACTTCCGCGGATCCTGGGACGCCGGGTTCACGCAGCCGATCGGTGAGGTGTTGACCACATTGGTGACCACGCCGCCCGGCGCGCAGGCGAAGCCCGCGTTGACGTTCTGGCCGCCGAACTCGCCGAAGCCGAACGGGCCGCCGCCGTAGCCGGCGCGCGCGCCCGGGCCGCCCGAGCCGTTGTTCCATCCGGAGATGAACAGCTTGGCCCAGCCGTCCATGTGGTCGCCGAACTTCGCCTGCAGCTGGCCTTCCACGTAGAAGGTGTCGACCACGCCGCCTTCGCTGGGCATGCCCGGGACGATGTTGGTGTAGAAGCCGTCGCGCTGCTTGTCCCAGTTGCCGGCGAGGCGGAACTGCAGACCCTGGGTGATCGGGCCGGACACCGCCATTTCCAGGGTGGTGTGGCCGTAGTTGGCGACCGCGCCGCGGACTTCGGCGTAGAAGTCCTCCGTCGGGTGCTTGGAGATCACGTTGATCGCGCCGCCCATGGAATTGCGGCCGTAGAGGGTGCCCTGCGGACCGCGCAGGACCTCAACCCGATCGGTGAAGATGGGGGTCTTGCCCGCCGTCACGGTCGAGGTGGTGTAGATGCCGTCATCGTACACGGCCACCGGCACCGGCACCGGGTGGGCGTTGGTCAGGCGGCCGACGCCGCGGATCGAGGCGCGGTCGTTGGCGCTGGTGTAGTTCAGGCCCGGGGTGAAGTTGGTCATGTCCTGGATCGTGTTGATCCCGACCAGGTCACGCCGCTCCGAACTGAAGGCCGAGATGGCCACCGGAACGTCCTGCAGGCTCTGCGCGCGCTTTTCCGCGGTCACCACCAGTTCTTCGATGGTGTTCGACGCGTTGGCCGCAGCGGCGGCCGTCGTGGCCTTGCTCGACTGAGCATGAGCGGACGTCGCGAGCGCGGCGGCCAGCAGCAGCGTGGTGGATGTGAGCAAGCGTAGCTTATGAGACAAGGTATCCTCCCCCAGACAACTAAATTGTTGATTTGAAGCCTATTTTTGGGAAGAGGACGGCATGCGTTCGACGCTTGCGCGTCGTCGGCGCAGCCTCGCGGCTGCGCGCTGGGCCAAGAATGGCCGCGTGCCCCATGGTCGCCCTCCCACCGTCCGAAGACGGCGTTTCCGCCGAGCTATTGAAACCGAAAATGGTCCCCGCGCCCGATCCCTTGAAGCTGAGCCTGTGTTAGGCCCGACGCAGCGTCAACACATTTTGGAAGATCGGGTGCGTTTCGGCGCGGTGTAGGGCGTCGAATTTACAACGAAAAAGGGCGCGCCGTGGCCGGCGCGCCCTTCCTCTTTCGAAGCGTCGTCCGGTCTAGAACCGGTACTGCAGCTCCACGCCGTAGGTGCGCGGCGGGGTCAGCGGGTAGGTGATGTTGAAGCCCGGCTGAACCGCGTTGATCTGCGGCGCGGCGACGGACGAGCCGATGGTCGTGCCGGAGAGGCGCGAACCGCTGGCGCCGCCGTCGTAACCCTTGGTGTCGAAGAGGTTCTTTCCGTAGAGGATCACCGAGTAGCGGTTGTCCTTGCCCTGCCAGGTCAGGCGGGCGTCCACCTGACTCCAGGACGGCGCCTCGTTGTAGAAGCGCTCGAAGATCGAACCGAACTGCTTGTCGCGCCAGACGTAGGTGAGCGACGGCGAAAGCCGGCCCTCATCCATCACCCAGGTGTAGGTCGCATTGAGCGCCACCTTGTTCCGCGTCGACTGCGGCAGCTGGTTGCCGCTCAGGTCCTGACCGCGCTGGACGAAGTGCGAATATACGTCGCAGGCCGGGTTCGGCAGCGGGTTGGTCGGCGTCGCCACCGTCCCGGTGCCGGTGCAGGCCACCAGCGGGCCGAGCGGCTTGGCGCCCGGCTGGACGGCGGTCGGGTCGGCCGGATCCACCACGCCCTTCAGGTCGGTGATGTGGGCGTCGTTGAAGGCGTAGCTCAGCAGCAGCTGCAGGTGGTCGATCGGCGACCAGGTCGTCTCCAGCTCGAGCCCGTAGCTGACCGCCTTGGGCACGTTCAGGAACACGCCCTGGCTCTGACCGATGCCGCCCGAGGTGTCGATGATCGTCACCGGGGCCTGGAAGTCCTGATAGTCGAGGTAGAACAGCGCCAGGTTGGTCTGGAGCGTGTGGTCGAACATCTCCTTCTTCAGGCCTACCTCGTAGGCGTTGGCGTGCTCGGCCCCGGTGTAGGGGTTCGCGCCGAAGGTCGTGGAGATGCCGACGTTGAAGCCGCCGGCCTTATAGCCGCGGCTGTAGCGGGCATACATCATGGTGTCCCGATCCGGATCCCACTGCACGCCGGCGGTGCCGGTCCAGGCCGACCAGTCCGCGTCGTAGTTGCGGTGCGCGAAGCCGTCGGGCGTGAAGGTCACGCCGCCGATGCCGCCCGGAACGACGCCCCGCGGCGTGGTGGCGAGGTTCACCACCGCGGCGGTGACATCCACCGGCGGCGTGAAGCTGCCCAGGCCTTCCGGCGTCACGATGGTGCTGCCGGGGCCGTTGAGGCAGGCGGTGACCGCGAAGCAGACGATACGGACGGCCTCGGAGCCTTCCTTGTGGTCGTGGCTGTAGCGGAGGCCCAGCGTCATCTTCCAGGTGTCGGCGAACTTCCAGTCGATCTGGCCGAAGCCGGCGTAGGAGGAGTCCTCCAGCTCAGGCCGGTCGTCGTACGGACGCTGCAGCGTGTCGGGGGCGAGCGCCGCCCCGGTGATCGCCGGGACCGCCGCGGTGATCGGACCCGCCAGCTGCGTCTGGTCGAACAGGGTGGTGAACACCGGCTGGCGATAGCGCTCGTGGTAGTAGTAGGCGCCGACCAGCCACTGGAGGTTACCGTTGCCGTTGGACGACAGGTTCAGCTCGTGGCTGTCCCAGTGCTTGTCCTCCTGGTAGGTCGAGGCGTAGCGCGGCTTCACGGTCACGCCGGTGCAGCCCGGCACCACCGAGCAGGGCGTCACCGCCACGCCGACCGCCGGACCCGCCGCGCCGAAGAACGGCGCCACCGGCAGCGTCAGGGACTGGATCGCCCCGCCGTCCTGATCCGAGATCAGGGTGTAGTGATAGGTGTCGTAGCCGCCGATGTACTTCAGGTCGGCCTGGTCGAAGTGGTAGGTCCACTGGGTCGAGAAGATGTAGGTCTCGTCCAGCGAGACGGTCTGCGCCGTGTCGGCGGCGAACTTGCGCGGATCGCTGTTGGCCGGGTTCACGCAGCCCTGCGGGTTCAGGTTGACCACGCCGGTCGGCGTGCCGCTGCAGGCGTAGCCGGGGTTCACGAAGAGGGCGCCCGGCAGGTACTCGGACGTGTTGATCGGGCCGGTGGTGTAGGTCGCCCGGGCGCCGGGGCCTCCGGCGCCGTTGTTCCAGCCGGCCACCGAAGCCTTCACCCAGCCTTCGAGGCGTTCGCCGAACTTCGCCTGGAGTTGGCCCTCGATATAGAAGGTGTCGATGACGTTGCCTTCGCTCGGGCGGCCCGGGACGACGTTGGTGAAGTAGCCGTCGCGCTGCTTTTCCCAGTTGCCGGCGAGTCGGAACTGCAGGCCGGGCTCCAGCGGGCCGGAGACCGCGCCTTCAATCAGCGTGCGGCCGTAGTTGCCGATCGTGGCGCGGACTTCGCCATAGGGCTCCTCGGTCGGGCGCTTGGAGATCACGTTGATCGCGCCGCCGATGGAGTTGCGGCCGTAGAGGGTGCCCTGCGGGCCGCGCAGCACTTCCACCCGGTCAACGAAGATCGGCGTCTTGCCCGCCTCGACGGTGGACGAGGTGTAGACACCGTCGGAATAGGTCGCCACGCCGGGATCGGCGGCCTGGACGTTCGTCAGGCGGCCCACGCCGCGCAGGCTGATGCGGTCCAGCTGGCTGGAATACTCCAGGCCCGGCGTGAAATTGGTCATGTCCTGGACGCTGTTGATGCCCAGGAGATCACGCTTTTCTGACGTGAAGGCCGAAATGGCCACCGGGACGTCCTGCAGGCTCTGCGAACGCTTTTCGGCGGTGACCACGAGCTCCTCGATGGTCGTGCCGCTCTCGGCTGCGGCCGGCGCAGCGGCCGCGGTCGTGGCGGCCTTGGATTGGGCGTGGGCAGACGTGCCGATGGCGACGGCCAGCAGCAGGGCGCTGGATGCCAGCAGGCGAACCTTGTGATTCAAAACAACCTCCAGGGGCCTATCGGCCCCGCAAGTGAACGAGCGGATTTTTCGTTTTCAAAAAAATCGCCCGTGCTTACGGGAGGGCGCACGGCCTTGGCCATACGCAATCTTCTAACACAGGGTTCAGCTTGGGTGGACTGTCGCCAGCCCGCCACACTTTTGGACGTTATTGCGCCTCAATTGACAGTGAGGACAATTTTCCCAACGTGAGCACCGTTCTCTAGACGGGCGTGGGCCTTGGCGGCCTCGGCCAGCGGGAAGGTCGAATCGACCTGCGGGCGGACCATTCCGGCCTCGATCCAGGGCCAGACGATGCGCTCGACCTCGCCCGCCAGGCGCGCTTTTTCGTCGGCGCTGCGCGGGCGCAGCGTCGAGCCGGTGATCACCGCGCGCTTCTGCATGACGCGGAAGATCTGCAGCGGAACCTCGCCGCCGCCCAGGCTCGCAATGAACACAATTCGCCCACCAGTGTTCAGGGAATCCAGATCCTTAGGGAAATAGTCGCCGCCGACCATATCCAGAACCACATCCGCGCCGCCCGCCGATTTGGCGACCTCGGCAAAATCCTGCTGGGTGGTGTCGACAGTGATGTCGGCGCCCAGCGAGGCTGCGACCGCAGCCTTGTCGGCGCCGCGGGCGGTGGCGATCACGCGCGCGCCGGCGGCCTTGCCCATCTGGATCGCGGTCACCCCGATACCGGACGTCGCGCCGTGCACCATGAGGGTCTGGCTGGCCGTCAGCGCGCCGTGTTCGAAGACGTTGGCGAAGACCGTGAACACCGTCTCCGGAAGTCCGGCCGCCTGGATGAAATCCAAGCCCTTCGGCAGCGGAAGTGCGTGCCTTGAATCGCATACCGCATATTCGGAATAGCCCCCGCCGCCCAGCAGGGCGCAGACCTTGTCGCCGGCCTTCCAGCGGCCCGCGCCGACCTCGACCTCGCCGGCGACTTCCAGGCCCATGGTGTCCGGGGCGCCCGGCGGCGGCGGGTAGCCGCCCAGCCGCTGCAGGATGTCCGGCCGGTTGATCCCGGCGGCGCGCACGCGGATCAGGATCTGGCCCTCCGCCGGCTGCGGCCGGGGGATCTGGACGGGCTTCAGCGCCTCGGCCGGCCCCTTGCCGCCCTCGATAGCGATCGCGGTCATCATTTCAGTCATGGGGACTCCAGCTTCGCCAACCCTGTTCGCCAAAACTTGCGCTTGTGCGTCGGGCAAGGTTGGATAGCGCCCCATCGGGAAACCGGAAAGGGAAGCCCGCCATGGATGAACCGGCTGAAACCCGCGTGGGCCGCGGCCAGCGGCTCCACGAAGCGGTGCGCGAGGACCTGGAACTGTTCGGCTTCGCCGAGCTCGAGGAGCGCATCGAGGTGCTCCAATCCGAGATCGCGAGGGTGCAGGCGCAGCTCGACCGCAAGCGGGCCGGCCGCGCCGCCGCCGACGCCCTCTTCGGCGCGCGTCCCGCAGGGTGAACAGCCTTCATGCCTGTGCGGCTAGGCGACGAACCCGGATCGGCGCAAAATGGCTTGGACTCGCGTGGGGACTGGTCGAATGGCATGGGGGTTGCACGGACGGTCCAGACGACCGCCCTGCGGCCCACAGTAGAGAGTTGACCACCGGATGAGCGACCAAAACGCCACCGCCCGACCCTGGCGCGCCGAGGTGATCCAGGACTTCGCGCGCTCGGAGCTCTTCCAGCGCACCTTCCAGGAGGGGATGGACCTCGTGGAGGAGACCGCCGGCTACCTGGACGGGGCCGGGCGTCAGGCGTCTAAGCTCCTGTCCCGCAGCGCCGCCCTGGCTTACGCCGCCGAGAGCATGCGGCTCACCACCCGGCTGATGCAGGTGGCCTCCTGGCTGCTGGTGCAGCGCGCCGTGCGCGAGGGCGACATGCCCGCCGACGCCGCCTGCGAGGAGCGCTATCGCCTGGGCGGGGAAGAGGTCAGCCGCGCCGGCGGCGAGGCCGGGGACGGCCTGCCGAGCGAACTGGTCGCCCTGCTGGACCGATCCGAACGGCTGTACGAGCGGGTCCGCCACCTGGACAAGCGGATGTATGTCGAGAACGAGGCCGACGACGCGCCGCATCCGGTGCTGTCGCAGCAGGATCGCCTGAAGAACGCCTTCGGGAGCTGATCAGCCCCGCAGCCACGAAAAACGCCGCGGAGAGCGATCTCCGCGGCGTTTTTCTTTGGGATATCGCGTTGTCCCGATCCCGGCCTGCGCCGGACGGGCTACGCCCGGCTCACTTGCGGGTGAAACCGCCGAACTTGGCGTTGAAGCGCGACACGCGGCCGCCGCGGTCCAGCATCTGGTGGCCGCCGCCGGTCCAGGCCGGATGGGTCTTCGGATCGATGTCCAGGTTCAGGGTCGCGCCTTCCTTCCCGTAGGTGGAACGGGTCTGGTAGGTCGTGCCGTCCGTCATCACCACGGTGATGAAGTGATAGTCCGGATGGGTGTCTTGTTTCATCGCGAAAGCGCCTGACGTAAGGAAGCATCGAATGTGTCGGGCGGGCGCCTGGAGAGGCGTCCGTTCGAGGAAGCGCGGCGTATAGAGAAACCCCGCCGCAAAAGCAAGGTGTGAGCGTCTATGAGCGAGCCGGGCGGGGAAGCCGTCGCAGCGGGGCGGCCGACGGCGGGCCAGGCGCTGGCGCAATCCCTGGACGAGGCGGCGGAGCGGCGGCCGCGCAGCCGCAACGTCCGCGCGCTGGGCCGGCTGATCCCGTTCGCCGCCGGCCACCGGCTGGACGCGCTCGCCGCCGGCGTATTCCTGGTCACAGCCGCCGGTGCGAGCCTGGGCCTGACCGGCGCGGCCCGGCTGCTGGTGGATCACCTGACCCGTCCCGAGGCCCACGCCTCGGCGCGCACCGTGGCGCCCTGGTTCTGGCTGCTGGGTGCGGTGGCGTTCGCCTTGGCCCTCTCCTCGGCCCTGCGCTACTTCTTCGTCACCAAGCTGGGCGAGCGGATCGTCGCGGACCTCAGGAAGGCGACGTACGCCCACATCCTGACGCTGGACCCCGCCTTCTTCCTGATGACCAAGACGGGCGAGGTGCTGTCCAGGCTCACCACCGACATCCAGATCGTCGAGAACCTGCTCACGACGTCGATCTCGGTGGCGCTGCGCAACGTCCTGATGCTGATCGGCGGCCTGGCCTACATGATCGTGGTCAGCCCGAAGCTGACGGGTCTGGTGCTTGTCACCTTCCCCTTCGTGATCGCGCCGCTGTTCCTGTTCGGCCGCGAGGTCCGCAAGCTGACGGCCTCGACTCAGGACCAGTTCGCCGCGGCGATCGGCCACGCCGGCGAGACGCTGGACGCGCTGGAGATCGTCCAGGCGTTCGGCCGCGAGAAATCCGGCGCCCAGCGCTTCGGCGAGGCCGTCGAAGGCTCCTTCCGCACGTCGCTGCGGCGGATGGGCGCGCGCGCCCTGATGACCGGTGCGGCCATCGCCCTGGTGTTCGGCGGCGTGGTCTGGATCTTCTGGTTGGGCGTCAGCTCCGCGCTCACCGGCGCGATGAGCTGGGGCGTGCTCTTCCAGTTCGTCTTCCTGGCGGTGATGACGGCTGGCTCTGTCGGCGCGCTCGGCGAGACCTGGGGCGACGTGCAGAAGGCGGCCGGCGCCATGGAGCGGGTCTCCGAGATCCTGGCCGCGCGGCCGACCATCGCCGCCCCTGCCCACCCGATCCCGCTGCCGACACCGGCTCGGGGCGAGGTGTCGCTGGAGGGCGTGACCTTCGCCTATCCGGGCCGGCCCGACCTGCCGGCGCTGCGGGGGCTCAACCTCCATGTGAAGCCCGGCGAGCGGGTGGCGCTGGTCGGGCCGTCAGGCGCGGGCAAGAGCACGGTCTTCCGCCTCCTGCTGCGCTTCTACGACCCGCAGTCGGGGACGGTCCGGGTCGACGGCGTCGATGTGCGCGACGCCGAGCCGGCGGCGGTGCGGGCGCGGATGGCGCTGGTGGCCCAGGACAGCCCGCTGTTCTCCGGCTCGGCCGCCGACAACGTCCGCTTCGGACGCGAGGACGCCAGCGACGCCGACGTCGTGGCCGCGGTGCAGGCCGCCCAGGCGGCGCACTTCCTGGCCGCCCTGCCGCAGGGCATGGACACGCCGGTGGGCGAGCGCGCGCGGTCCCTCTCAGGCGGCCAGCGCCAGCGGCTGGCCATCGCGCGCGCCCTGGTGCGCGAAGCTCCGATCCTGCTGCTCGACGAGGCCACCAGCGCGCTCGACGCCGAGAACGAGCGGCTGGTGCAACAGGCGCTGGATGCGGCCATGACCGGCCACACCACCTTGGTCATCGCCCACCGCCTGGCCACCGTGCTGAAGGCTGACCGCATCGTGGTCATGGACGAGGGCCGCATCGTCGAGCAGGGCACGCACCACGAGCTGGTGGGCAAGAGCGGGCTCTACGCGCGGCTAGCCTCTTTGCAGTTCGGCGAGGCGGCCTAGCCCCGCGCCTTCACCGCCAGGCCCGGGAAGTCCGAGAACAGGCCGTCGATGCCCGCCGCGTAGAGGGCCTTGTAGACAGCGTCCACGTCGCCGTGGGCCGATGGATCGCTCCCCCGCCGAAGCTTCGGCGGCAGGAAGGCGTTCTCGGCGCGCACGGTCCAGGGGTGGACGGCCAGGCCCGCGGCGTGGGCGTCGGCGACGAGGCTGGTGGCGGGCGCGAGGCCGCCGTCCGGCGCCGTGGGAATCACCAGCGGCCATTCCGGGCCGACGCCGGTGGCGTAGGTCGCGATGGTCTTCAGCCCCGAGGCGGAGACCATGTCGAGGTAGCGCGCCTTGGGGTCGTCGGCCGGCCCGTCGCCGCGCGAGACGAGCTGGAT
>Ga0207704_10000517_pt1 | contig 17172 bp, 20 predicted proteins | sample KBSMisM12_FD_184308 | JGI IMG/M metagenome (GOLD analysis project Ga0207704, IMG submission 184308) | Miscanthus rhizosphere microbial communities from Kellogg Biological Station, Michigan, USA - KBS Miscanthus M1-2 (SPAdes) (version 2) | ecosystem: Host-associated > Plants > Roots >...
ATCTGGAGTATTGAACGCCGTGCAGCAACTCGGTGGTGCAGTAGGTACTGCGCTGATTGGCGTGTTCTTCTTCGGTCAGCTCGTTACAAGCGCACCGGCAAGCTTTACATCTGTAGAATCAAGCATCCGCTCGAGCCTCGCTGATGCACACTTGCCAAAGGCAACCGAAGACGAAATCCTCAAGGGCGCAAAGACATGCTTTGTCGACACTAACAAGGCAAAGGATGCCGATGAAACTCCTGAAAGCTGTAAGAAACTTCAGCAGCCTGCTGCAGGTCCGTCTGCTGAAATGCTAGCAAGTATGACTCCGGAACAGATCAGCCAGATGAAGGCTGCACAGGAAAAGACAGGCAAGATTATTGAGAAGTCGATCACTGATGGTGTAAAGAAAGCCAACGCTGCGAACTTCACCGATGCATTCCGTGCAGCAGTGTTCTTCGAACTTGCAATCCTTGCAGCAGTGTTCTTGCTAAGCTTTGCACTTCCACGCCACATTCGCCCAAGCGAAGAAGGCATGGGCCACTAGAATCTAGTTACTTTAGCACCTTGTGTGCAAGACTAACAACATCTGAAACCGGCTTAGACTCTAGGGTCTGGCCGGTTTTATAGCTGAGCATAATCCATTGTTTATCGGTAAGAATGTGAAGTAAACCCAAATCTTCATCAAAATAAGCTACGGTACCAAGGTCTTTAACTTCTTCGCTGTGTACAACATTCTTTTTGTGGCCGCTAAATTCTGTTTTATTCTGGGTGATTCCTGCAGGATTAGTTGCTGAGCGCACCGAAATAGCAAGGCTTTGCATTGCACTGCCATCAGCGTTTTTGTCAGTGTAGCTACAGCGGCTCGTTGCAGTTTCGGCGTCAGACGCAATCGCTGGGGTATTAGCGTCGGTACTGATTACTTCATTGCCGAGAACGTCCATTGCCTTAGTCGGCGTGAGCATGTCGCAGGCTTTCGTCGGTTCATATGCGAGCTTCGGTGGATGTGGCTGGTTATAGATGAAAAGTGCACCAAATACGACGATACAAACTGCGGCAATGATACCTACGGTAAATTGTTGTTTGTGTGCGGTAACGTAGGTCGTGGCTGTCTCAAGGTATTGTTTCATAATTAGTTACAGTATAGCAGTAGTAATAGCTATACAGCTAATGAATATTTTGTTACTTTAAGGATATATTAACGAGAGTCATCTTAACTGATAAGCATGTTGAAGAAATTAGCCGTTGCCGGATTTGTCATTGTCACGTTTATTATGTATAGTCTTCATCAACGAAATGAAGGTTCTCAGGCGGCGCAAAAAGTTCCCAAAAACCAAACCAATACTTCGCAAACCACCGCTCCTAGCTCAAGTGCAATAACCCCGGCTTCTTCTGCAGCAAACTACAAAGATGGCTCGTACACCGGCAAAAGTAGTGATGCGTTCTATGGGTTTGTACAGGTACGCGCAACGATCACTAGCGGCAAGCTTACCGACATTACAGTCTTAGATTACCCGCAAGATCGTGATACCTCTATTCAAATTAATGACAGTGCGTTACCACAACTCAAGCAAGAAGCAATCCAGGCACAAGCTGCACAGGTTGATGGTATCTCTGGTGCGACCGATACAAGCAGGGCATTCACAGAATCACTTGGCGACGCGCTTGCGCAGGCTGCGGCATGATAAAACAAACGCGGCTTATCATGGGTATGCCAATCGTGCTCATGACGCCAGATGTATCAGTGACAAACGAAAATATTGAGGAAGTCTTTACGTTTTTCAAATATGTAGATAAAACCTATAGTCCATTTATCGATTCGAGCATCGTGTCACGTATTAATCGCGGCGCGATAGGCGAGCCGGAATATTCCGATGAGCTACGCGAAATCTTAGCAATTGCAAAAAGTACCAAGCGGCAAACAAATGGCTATTTTGATGTGTGGCACAAAGGTAATTTTGACCCCTCAGGCATTGTAAAGGGATGGGCAATCGCAGAAGCGGTAAAAATCCTCGCTAAATATACTAACGCTTTCTACGTAGAAGCGGGTGGCGATATTCAAGTAAGTGGGGTAAATGATGAAGGCAGCCCATGGCAAATCGGCATACGTAATCCTTTCGATCGCCATCAAAACATCAAGGTTATTGCGCTCAAAAGCAACGCAATTGCCACCTCGGGTACGGCAATCCGTGGGCAACATATTTATGATCCCGTTCAAGGCAAGGAGCTTAACGAGGTGATCTCAGTCAGTGTAATCGCGCCAAGTATTATCGATGCCGATCGCATGGCGACGGCCGCATTCGCAATGGGTGTCAAGGGGATTTATTTTATCGAGCAACTTGATGGCTATGAAGCCTATGCGGTAATGCATGATAAAACAGCGATTGCTACAACAGGCTGGCATAGGTATGAGGTAAAAGCATGAACTTCGTAGACAGCCTTATTAACCGCATTACCATGTATCGGTTGCTTATATATTATTTGTGTGGTCTCTTGCTCGCGGCAATGTTTTTTGGCGCCGTTGGCACGCTTGCATATTCACCGCAAATGATACTATTGTCGGCGTCAGCCACAGTCGGCGTTTGCTACGTAGTGAATTATGCATTTGCCAAGATTTATGAAGCACCGAGCAATACCGAATCGGCGCTCATTACTGGGCTAATTTTATCGCTAATCATTACGCCAATGTCATCCCTCAAAGATGTCACATTCCTCTTAGCGGCCTCTGGCCTGGCGATTGCGTCGAAATACATTATCGCAGTAGGCAACAAGCATATCTTTAACCCTGCAGCGATTGCTGTGGCACTGACCGCATTCGGCCCTAGAGAATCCGCTAGTTGGTGGATTGGGTCTGCGGTACTATTGCCATTCGTCATTGCAGGTGGCTTACTGATTATTCGCAAGATTCGCCGCGCGACAATGCTCGGCATCTACTTCGGCATCGCACTCAGTTCAGTAATCATAATGGCCGCGGCCACAAATCATGATATAGGCGCTACAATTCAGGCAACGCTCCTGCATTCATCACTCTTCTTCCTTGGGTTCGTAATGCTAACCGAGCCATACACTTCGCCGTCGACCAAGATGCATCGGTATATGTATGCAGGGATTGTCGGCCTCTTATTTTCACCGCTTATTCAAATCGCAGGTGTTTATTCCACGCCCGAACTTGCTCTAATAGTGGGCAATCTTTACACCTTTTTCGTAACGCCAATTGCTAAAACGAAAGTTCGTATCACTCATCGCACAATGTACGGCGCAAATACCGAAGATATCGAACTAACACCCGAGCACTCATTTACATATAAACCAGGGCAATATATTGAAATGACACTACCGCATCATAGTAGCGACGCCCGAGGTGCCAGGCGCTACTTCACACTCGCGTCATCACCAACCGAAGATACACTACACCTCGGTGTTCGTTATTACGAAAACGGTAGTAGCTTTAAAGAGGCGTTACACGATAACAATAATGCGCCGATGTCCGTGGGGCAAGTGGGCGGCGACTTTACATTGCCGCGGGACCCAAACGCTAAGCTTGCGTTTATCGCGGGCGGCATCGGCATTACACCGTTCAGAAGCATAGTGAAATACATGGTGGATATAAACGATCAGCGGCCAGCTACTTTACTTTATGGCGAGCGAAGTACGGAGGATATCGCATATAAAAGCATTTTCGAGGAAGCACACGCAAAAATAGGGCTGACGACAAAGTATGTCATCAGTACGGCATCAAAAACACAGGATAGTGAAATTGTAGGTAATATTAGTCGCGAACTTATCGAGCACGAAATACCAGATTACACATCACGAATATTCTATATTTCTGGCCCGCAATCAATGGTGCAAGGGGTGAGGCGAGAGCTTCGAGCTATGGGGGTACCAAAGCGAAATATTAAAGCAGACTACTTCTTCGGGTACGCGTAATAAGCACATGTAGTATGATGAGGGTATGGATGTCTTCATTGTCTTCTGCGCAAAGTATCTCATTATCGTAGTTGGTTTATTCGCTTTAAGCTACTGGCTCACCTTGGCTCGCAAGCAAAAGACAGAGGTACTCATCATGGGCGCTATCACTGGCATTGTAGCGTTTATCCTCGCTAAAACGGGTAGCGTACTATTTGTAGATCCTCGCCCGTTTGTCTCTGATGGTGTCACGCCTCTGTTTGCGTATACTGCCGATAACGGCTTCCCGTCAGACCACACATTGCTTGGTATGGTTATTACGATGGCTTTACTAAGCGTGTCTCGCAAGTGGGCGGTAAATCTGTTTGTTCTTACGGTAGTAATTGGTGCTTCGCGAGTATTCGCTGGTGTTCACCACCCAATCGATATCGTCGGTAGCATCGTATTCGGTGCGCTCAGTGGGGTAGTTGCAATGTACTATACGCCAAAAATTATCAACTCACTTGCAGCTTCAAAATACGCCAAAACACTTGGTTTACATAACGTAAAGAACAAGAAAAAGTAGCAAATTATAGTATTTTTCAAACTTCACCACCCCTGTAATATGGGGGTTTTAGTATTTTCTTGTATAAGATACCTTGACAGTCATAGTAATCTGATATACAATGTAAATATGATCGATACGAAATTAACGTCAGATCTTTTACGCGGACACACCGACACGATGATTCTCAAGCTACTCATCGACGGCGATAGGTACGGGTACGAGATCACCAAGCACATCCTCGACGCCTCGGGCGGTGAATACGAGCTGAAAGAAGCCACGATGTATTCCAGCCTCAAGCGCCTCGAAGCTGATGGCCGCATCTCCTCGTACTGGGGAGACGAAAGTCAGGGCGGCCGACGCAAATATTACCATATAACTGAAAGCGGCCGGGAAGTATACGATACGAATATCACTACCTGGAACGCGGCAAAGAAAATTTTAGAAAAGTTACTTTAGGAGAATATTATGGAAGACAAACTACAACAATTTATCAACCAAGCATTTGCGCCGTACGGGGAATTCCCAGCACGCAAAGATGTCGAGCAAGAGCTACTAGCAAACTTAACTGAAAAATATAACGACCTCAAACGCGATGGTAAAAGCGACGAAGAGGCCTACCAGTTAACAACTGAATCATTCGGCGATGTATCAGAAATCATGGAGCAAGTTGCCCCAGCAGAACATGCCCGCGAAACTCGTAAGCAAGATTTGCGCCAAACAATTGTTGATGGTATTAAAGACACATTCGGTATCGGCGACACCTCACGCTTCCGTGCATCAGCACTTGAAGAATCAGACCTAGCTGGCACAAACCTTCGCGGCGCAGACTTCAGTATGAGCGCACTGATGAAGAGTAACTTCAACGGCTCAAAGTTGCAGGGCGCTACGTTTAAGGCAGCTGCATTGAAAGGCTCAACATTTGCGGATGCAGATCTCACTGGTGCTGTATTTAACAGCAGCGATATCCAAGAGGCGGATTTCACGAACGCCGACCTGTCAAATGCAACATTGATTAGCTGTGCGCTAAAGGGCGCAAACTTCGATAATGCAAATCTTACGAATACAGTGTTCAAGCACTCTGATCTTGGCGAAGTAATATTGGATGGCCATACGCTTAACGGCACGGTATTCGACGGTGCGGGCCTCAAGAACACGTCGTTCCAGGGCGCAACGCTCGTAAATGTATCGTTCCACCACTCACAGGTTAAGCACACGATCTTTGACGGCGCAACAATGGATAAAACAACCTACGCCTTATTGAAAGGTGCGAAAGCTAACCTCGAAAACGTAACGGTGGAATAAACCTAATGAGTACAATCACAGTAAAAAACCTTACCAAAGCATATGGCAAACAGCAGGTGCTAAAGGGCGTCGACTTTACGGTCGAAGAGGGCAAAATCTTTGCACTTCTCGGCAGTAACGGTGCCGGCAAAACCACCACAATCAACATCCTCACGACGCTCATTCCAGCTGATGGCGGTGATGCAAACGTTGCGGGATTCAGTGTTGCAAACGAAGCGCAAAAGATTCGTAAAGCGATTAGTCTTACTGGCCAATTCGCAGCAGTTGACGACATGCTTTCAGCACGCGAAAACTTGCAGCTTATCTGCGATCTACGTCATGTTAAAAATGGCGGCAGCGTTGCGGCGAAACTCCTTTCGGATTTCGGGCTGAGCGATGCTGCGGACCGTCGCGTAGTAACCTTCTCGGGTGGTATGCGCCGTCGGCTCGACATCGCAATGAGCCTCGTCGGCTCACCTAAGATCATCTTTCTTGATGAGCCAACTACTGGCCTCGACCCAGAAGCACGTAACGAAATGTGGCGCACTATCCATAAGCTCGCAAATAGCGGCACAACGATTTTACTGACCACTCAGTATCTCGATGAAGCGGACGAACTCGCCGACCGAATCGCAGTGCTCGATGGCGGCAAAATTGTCGCAAATGGCACGGCAGCTGAACTCAAAAAGCTCGTACCAGCAGGCGTTGTTGAGATGACCTTCGCTGATGACGTAGCTGCACAAAAGGCGGCGGGCGCACTTGCAGAATTTGCACCAAAACAAGATGGCGTAAAGCTGACGGTTACTGGCGACGGTAGCGTAAAAGGTCTCGCGAGCCTCTTCCGTAAAATGGAAGTTGCTGGCTGCGAACCAGCCGAATTTTCACAAAAGCAACCAACCCTCGATGACGTATTCTTCAAGCTCACGGGCAAGCAGAAGTCAAACTCGAGTGATAAGAAAGTGGAGAAATAACATGCTTCGCGATACATGGACAATGGCAAAACGCAGCCTGAAACACATCCTGCGCAGTCCAGACACAATCATTACAGTTGTAATGATGCCAATCGCTATGCTTTTGCTCTTCGTGTACGTCTTTGGCGGCGCAATCGGGCATGGCACAGGTGGCAGCTACATTAACTTTATTACGCCAGGTATCATCGTGATGACGGTCGTAAGCGGCATTGCCTACGCGGCATTCCGTCTAAACATGGACATCCAGCGCGGGATTATCAATCGCTTCCGTACGATGCCGGTAGCACCAAGCTCAATCCTCGGCGGGCAGGCAGCGAGCTCGACGCTCTCGAACCTCGTCTCATCGCTACTTGTGCTCACCGTTGCATTTGCAGCCGGCTTCCGCACAAGTGCCGGAGTGGGTGAATGGTTGCTATTTGCAGCGCTCACAGTACTCTTTACCCTAGCACTCACCTGGATGGCAGTATTCTTCGGCCTCCTCGCGAAAACCGCAGAAGGCTCAGGCTCATTCAGCTACCTACTAATGCTCCTTATCTTCATCAGCCCATCATTCGTACCAACAGCAAGTATGACGCCATTCCTTCGTGGATTCGCTGAGCATCAGCCGCTCACGCCAATCATTGAAACGATGCGCTCATTGTTGACGAACGGCACCGCTGGAAGCCACGCCTTACTTGCATTCGTATGGTGTACTGGCATCCTAGTTGCCGCTTACAGTGCATCGGTAATGCTCTATAAGCGACGGAGCGCATAAGCACAACTCACAGATAAAAGAAGCGCCCGTTTTGGCGCTTCTTTTGATGGAATCGTTTATTATACTTCTTCGCGTGGGCGAGTAATGGTTGCAAGTTTAGCGATACCCCAGCCAACTATGTAGTACACAATAATGGCCACGATAGTACTCACTTCAAGATACGATTTACCATAGCTTGGCTCATAGCTGAAAATCCCAAAGAAAGGCGCGGCAAACATGCCACTAAGGTTATATACAAAGCTTACGAAGCCTGCGCTATCATTTGCGCCAAGTAGTTGGAGAACAACGCGCATAAGCAACAGAACAATAATCGCACCGGTAAGGTACCATACTACTCTTTGAAATATGACCACACCTGATGTCGGCGTCTGTTGAGTGACGGTTCTACGGTGAACATCAGTCCCGCCGCTACTTGTATTTGTTTCTCTTACCTCTGTTGTCTGCTTCTCTTCTTCCATAGAAACCTCCTTAGATAGTACTTTTATTATACGCTCTAAAAATAAGCTAAATCAAAGAGCTGCATAGGCGATAGCGATAAATTTAACAACTTTACGGCTAATTTTCTGTTTAACTCTTGAAAAATCCATCGTTTTACCCTATAATTTCAGGTTGTACGCGGGTATAGCTCAGTTGTTAGAGCGCATCCTTGCCAAGGATGAGGCCAGGAGTTAGAGTCTCCTTACCCGCACCACGAACGAAATCATTACTATCAAGGAACCCTGCCCAGGGTTCCTTTAGTTTAAAAGATACCTCCGACCCCTTACGAAAGTCCTTTTCGGTAGCTGTAATTGTAAAGTTAGAGAAGAAAATTCTAATGAATGTATCCATTTGCTTCATATCGCGGATTTTTCCAAGGATAACAGGGGTAGATTGAAAAAGTTTGAGATATTCCTTGAATTCTGGAATTGAGTTAGGTGCACCCTCCCGAAGCTTGAGAACTTTATCGTATCTAGCTCGAAGCTTCTCAATTTCAGCAAGCTCAGTATCAAGATCATAATGTCCCTTGAGTTTGCCCGATTCATCGTCCCTGATAAGCTTCTTTAGATTCTCGTAAGAGGTCTCTTTGTTGCCGATTCGCACTTTTAAGCTTGCAATCTCCGAATCCATTGTCTTCTGACTTTGTTTGACGCGGACTTTGGCATTCTTAACAAATGTATCGTAATTGCTTTCAGTTACAAATAAATATGTCGAGAAGAACTTTTGAACTTCAGCAATTACAAGGCCTGCTTTTGCTGACTTGCCTTTGAGCCTGCAATCTACAGTGTCACATCTGTAGTAATATCGGAGTTCATAGATTTCACCATCTCGGCGTTTATTTGTCATGTGTGACGTCATTGACTGATTACAATCACCGCAATGGACAAGCTGCCGTAGGAAATCGGACTTAATATTGCCGCCTTTGGGACGGTTAATAGTAAGAATCTTTGCAGAATTAAGACTATCAACCTTGTTGAGCTTTAAGAAATCGTCAACCTCAATTAGAGGCTCGAAGTCATAGTACTCGTTCAAATTCACTAGGGTCTTACCCCATTTATGTATTCCCGCATAATGAGGGTCTCTCAATAGGTCAGAGACATCATCTTTGCTCCATGTATGCGGCACTGAATCAAACCCACGACGCTTCTGTACTTTATAGTCTTGGTCATTGATCCAGAGCCGTATCTCTTTTTGTGATCTACCAGCTAGCGCCATATCGAACATTTGCTTCACTAACGTAAAGCTATCCTGATCGGGCTGAAAGTGACGCTTGGTATCAATAATGTACCCGTGCTTAAACTTGCCAATAAATTCACCATCTCCTACTGCACGACGGTTTCCACGATTAACAGACTCACTGAGGTGTTCTGAGTACTGTTTTGCCATCACAAATGTAATGCCTAGCAGCATCTTTCCTGCAGGAGTATTCTCAAACGTAAAAGTAGGGAACTGAAGATCCTTGATGAGATCTCTATCAACAAAGTCAATAATCGTTCCCGCCTCTTTCATATTGCGAGATAGCCTATCTGGATGCCATGCAATCAATCCGTCAATCTTACCGCTTTTAATATCTTGAATAAGCTGCTTGAACGCATCGCGCGTATCAGCAACTTTTGCAGAAAACTTATCTTCGTAGATGCGGACAACGTTTAGGCCTTGTGGACCGCTGATGCGATCCATGCACTCTCGCACTTGATCTTCGATTGAAGAAGCCTGTTTTTCATCACCCTGTGTTGATTTACGGGCATACAAAGCATATCGAAGCTTTTGTCGATCGATTTCTTCGGGTTCATTCCCCTTAAGTAGCTTAAGGAGTTCTTGTTGTTTTTGCAGCTCGTCCATAGCACTCAGTATAAGGTGTACGTGGAGTTAGAGCTACTTTAGGCTAATGGATCATAATATAATTTTGATGCCATCACGGACGAGAAACACTTCATCACTCGTCTCTTTTTCAAGTTGTGCCTGCAAGATTTTCATTAATTCCTCGTAACTAACAGAGGTCTCGTCTAAAGTTTGCGGCACAACTGTAACAACCTATGATTTGCGTAATACTTATCATAAGATTTTCCGGCTCAATGGAGCGATATCGACCACCCACCCGCTTGAGATTACAGTTTCTCCAAGTACCCTACAGCCCCCTCCCAAAAGCTGCTGTCTCCATAAAGATACTCGCTTAGTTTCTAATAACTATTATAATGCTTTTGGTTACATTTTTCAAGGGTAAAAAATACACGACAAAATCAATTATAACCTTGATACTACCCTGCTAAATCAGAGGAATCTGTTTCTTCTTTTGGTTGAATAATTTCCATGTCATCATCAGTTAAAATGAATCTTTTTTGCGCGTCTTCATCCATATTGTCATGTTACGCTATTTTGTTAATTCTATGAACTATGCGCTGACAAAGTGCTATTTTACTCAGTTTATATAAAGAATCCGATATAATGACTATAAGCACATTTAGTGCCTTAGCCTAGAGCCACTTGCAAAAGAAGGTATGGCTGAAAAATCTATCAGGAAATAAAAGCTCGTCGTCAGAGCCTATTTCCTGATAGTCATGCCCGAAAGGGTGTGGGTGACTGTAAAGTCATCGCTGGCGGCGGGCTTTTTAGTTTGCCGCAATAATCAACTATGAGAATCGACAGGAGGATTCTTTATGAACAAAGCACAATCAAAACCATGGTATAAAAAATGGCAAATCTGGACAGTAGCCATTGTCGTACTCGGTATTGTCGGCTACGTAGCAAACCCAGACAGCGCCCAGAAGACTAAAGATGCAAAGAGTGACACGAATGCTCAGACTACTTCACCGAAGCAATGGACAAAGGTCTCAGAGCTTGTAGGAGATACCGCACAAAAGAGTGGCGATGTCTTCACTGTTTCTGGTGGTAATATTCGTATTAAATACACCGTTAACTCAACATCTGATTCTGGTACAGCACTGCTCTATATGCTCCCAGAAGGCTCTACAATCACAAAGAATAGCAAAGGTGAAATGGACGTAGCTGTTCAAGATGTTACAACTATTGGCAATAAGAGTGGTGAGCAAGTGCTACAAAAGCCTGCAGGAAACTATTATCTCTACATCAATACTTCAAGTATTAAAGACTACTCAATTACAGTCGACGAACAGAAATAGCCATGAAAAACCGTACAGCGTATAAAGTACTTACTTGGTTGAGCTGGTTCGTGCCGATGAATCGTTTTTACTTGGGTGAACGCATTTCATTCATGCGACTCATTACCCTCAACTACTTTATGATGGGCATCTTTGCAGATTTATTCTATATGGATAAGCGATTCGATGAGGCGATGGCGAAGCGTGGGTTTGTGAATAGTGAGATTAGGAATTCACAGAAACACTGATATAGATCCTCTTCTGCGCTTAGGATATGCTCATGCTTGCATATATCGATAGTCAAAGATACTTTAAGAACAAATGAAAGACATACCACTCTCTAAGCTATTGCAAGATGTCAGTGCATTTATAGGTGGACTACTTCCATTGGCTCAACTATTTTTCTACCAATGGACATACGCCTTTGACAATATTTTCATGGCAAAAGACCAATTTCTGGGAATATCTATAGTCACGCTCATTGTAAGTTACATTCTTATTATTGCTTATGTGACCAAACCTTATTCGCAGCTTATTCTTCCAGGGCAGCGTAAAAAAGATGCGAAGCTTCAAGAGTATTGGAATAAACGCAATCAATTACAAGAGAGGGCTAATCTTCTCGCCACCGAGCATCCGATCAATGTCCCAGCATTCAATAAAGTGTTTAAAGAAATGGATAATCTTAAGCAACCTGGCATGCCGCTTAAGATTAACCAGGAGAACGTAGTGTTTATCTGTGTATTTATCGCAGTTGTTGCGGCTCTCTCCTTTGTTATGTTGTCATTTACTTCAAGTCGGCCTTCATGGGCTCAGGCAATACAGTCCATAGCCTACATTATTTTTATTGCTTTCTCGGCTTTAATGCTTACAATCTACAAAAAAATGAGCGATAATAGCGCTCACTGGCGTCGCAATAATCAAACGCGCGCAGATAAAGCTATAAAGTTAGCAATAGACGCCAATGGTTTTACGGATCTTCCTCAGGTTGCTTTTATCAACCAGTATGAAGCAGGCAATCTCGGTTCTGAATTTCATGTCAGGGCGAGCTACAAAACGGATATTTTTGAGATTGTTACAGATCGCGAAGCTGAATACTTGATTAGTATACAAAGAGACAATCTTCTTCCAGCTCCCACCAACCAAGGGTAATAAATCATATTAAGTGGGAGAGAACAGCCTACAGCCAACTCGCAACACCGCCATGATGAGAGCAAGTCCCACGTCGCGACTGACTATAACTGTAGGTACCGTCACTACATCGTGCAGTAGCTCCAGCAGGCACTGAGGGTGCAGAATAAGGGCTACAGACAATGTTTCCTGCACTATTAGTGTATGTCCCATTCGGACAGCTTATGGGCGCTGTGTACGCTGGCGGTGCGACATACGTACCAACAGTAGTGATCTTAGCTGTAGACTGCTTTGTAACAACCTCGCTCTTTTGCTGTCGGCTAATCTCTTTATTGCCCTTATACGTAACGACGTAAATAATGTCTTTTGAGCCGTTCGCGCCTTCTTGAGTTACTTTCGTTTCACCTTTAGCGAGGCTACCGCTTTCTACAGTCTGCTCGGTAAATGGAACTGATTGTGAAACCGTTGCTTCCTTTGTGTAGGTAGGGAGGCTAGCAAGAATCTTATGTGCATGGATATCCACATATTTGTCGTCAGTAATCTTCGTGTCTCTTGAGTTAAACCAGCCAGTAGGCACGCGCTCAAAGATCGCCACGGATACGAAGTTAGAATCCAGCTTAATACCTGCAACCTTGAATCGCCCTGTGCTGTCTACCTTTGCTTTGGCTAAATCTTTACTGCCAGACTTTACGACAATCTGCGCGCCAGGCGTATACGTCCCAGACATCTCGTACGGTGCTTTATTGCTAATGCCAAAGATAACGGGCTTAATTGGATTATTACTGTGCTGAGTATTGTCTTTATCGAGCGCGTAGTAGGTTTTAGCAACTGTCTTGTCACCACCAAGCCATAGACCATTTGTATCGCGAACTAACTCCATCGAGCCAAAGATAGGAGCGTTTTTTGATAGTGTAAGCTTGAACTCACCGCTGCCATTCGTTTTAACATGCTGCTTTGAATTATCTAGCAAACGAACAGTATAGTCCGTATTGGCAGCACCCGTGCCACTTATTGCGTATGAGTCACCGCTCACAAATACATCAGAGATAACCTCTGCCCTATTCGTTACCTGAGATTTGGTCGAAGAAGATGCTGTGTGAACTTTCGTGCTAGCGGCAGAGCTTGCCACGACTGGCTTTGGCGATGGTTCAGATGTCTCTAGAGAAGGTGGCGTGAGCACCATTGCCGCAATGAACACGACAAATGCTAAGCCGATGCGAGACAGTCTTCCGAGAGTCTTAGGATTGAGCCTACGAATCTTTCGCCAGGTAAATGGCATAAGAAGCAAAGCAAGAGCGAGCATTGCAATAGCGGCAGGCAGGGCTTTAGTGAGATAAACAAGCGCACCCAGCAAGAAAAATACTCCAGCTATCCATAACAGGAAGTTGGCGACCAACCGTACAAGGTGATTTGTTTTACTCCGCATAACCTACTCTAATTATATGGTAGATTTAAGATTTTTAGTGTAGAGAGCTCTTTCCTTAAGAACTAATAAACAATTTTTTGCTTACGCTTGCGGTGCTGTCCTTGCAATAATATAGTATCGAAAAGATTAAAATGAAGGGTCGGTGTTATGAACAAAGAAGCGAATCAAAATAGTTTTATTGATAGTCTTGCAAGGGTTTTAGGATGGATTGTTATCTGGGCTATCCTTGTAGGGCTCGCGGTTGTATTACTTGGCTCCGGATTGTGGATAATTTCCATTATCCATTGGGCACATTTTGTTCAGCTAGATGCACGTCTCGTACTGCAATATATCCAATCCCTAATCTGGCCCGTTATTGTTATAGTTCTTCTGACTGTATTTCACCGAGACATTAGCGCACTAATCTCCAGGATGAAAAGCGTTAACACGCCTGCGGGATCGGCAGAGTTTGACGCCTTACAGAAACTACCAGAAGAGGGGGTGCGTACTGAGATTGAGGATATAAATAAGAGGGTAGAAGCACCGACGCTCAATGCGAGCGAAGAGGATGTCTACAACGATCCAGAGGTTCGCCTAATTTTTGAACGTATCTATAGGGATATTTTTGGCACTCAGTTCCAGGCACTGAATTTTTTAGCTGCAAACCCAGTTCCGCTAAGTGCCTCGTTGCTTAGTCATTTGTATGATAAGCATCGGACATTGCTAGTATCGGATACAAAGCCGTATCCGAATGTGCAAGCCTGGATGCAGTATTTGGTTAATTTCGGACTGGTTGAGTACAATGAAGGTGCAGATACCTACCAGGTTCTTTCGGCTGGTCTCCTCTTTCTTAGGTATATGGCCTCTCAGGGCTTAGCTGCAGATAATAAAAGCCTTTAATCTATGAACTGTAAAAGAGTGTGCGAGAGGGTTTACTAGCGCATGTCAGCAATAAATGATAAAGATTATTACGACATTGGCAATTGGCTCCCGTCGGGTGCTAAAGATCAAGAATACCTAAAGATGCGCAAAGGCAAGCGGACGAAGTATGCACCAAAGATCCAAAGTCTAGAGGCCTACGAATCAAGGTATATTTACGCACTTTTTGATGCAGTTTTAGACATTAAGCCCAATGGTCTCATGACGGCGTTCCAATCACCGACGCCAATAGAGAACCCTTTTTGGTGGGATTTTGTGATTAAATCGAAACTTGGATATATTTCAGTTGTGCGCGGCGCGTCTACGCTAGAGGTTCAAGCAAGGCTACTAGATGACACCTTTGATTTAGACAAGTTCTTTATAGAAAACTTATCTAAGTATTCCGAACAAATTAATTCAAAGCTTTCTGAGTATTCTCAATTGAAGACTTTTATTAATCACTACAGGAGTTATCAGGAGTGTACCGAAGCATTACGTAAGGAGATTGAAGGCCTAGATCTTACCATTCCAGAGCTACCTAGCGCGAAGGAGAGGTCTGGAAAAGAAATGCATATATATGAAAATCGACAAAGAGAATTCATACAAAACAGTATTAAATTTCATGCTCTCGGAAAAAGTTTAATTCTGAACTCAGCGTTTATGGTTGAGGCTTTCATTACTCTATTCATAAGATTCACAGCAGGCAATAAGCTACAAGAACAGAAGCATCTATTGGCGCTTCACCTGAAGTCGAACTTTAAAACTAAGCTGCAGAATCTAAGCGCGCTCTCAATTGTTATGAATGATGACGTAAATTTATCAAGACATGAGGTTATAAGGGTATTGGATCTAATGACGCTTAGGAACAAGTATGTTCATAATGACGAAACATCCGCTCTTAATAGATTGAATGATATTTATTTTGATGATCTCTTCCCGCTTTTCGACTTTGATACAAATGCAATACAGGATACGATTATTTCTACCCACCATAATCCCAGTTACGAGAAAGTAATCGAAAGTCATGAGGATGCAAAAAACTTTATAGAGTATGTCTACAGTCTAGTTAAGGCAAAAGATAGGCCGCATCTACTTCGATACATGAAGCAATCCCGAGTTGTTTATAACCCTCAGACATACAAATACGAGCTTGTCTATCCAGAAAATACTGTGATGGCAGTATTTTAATACTGTTTTATAATTATATCTGTTAACTCTGGATTTTCTTTTCTCAGAAAAATCATTGGCCCATTCGGAATGACCCGAGCCTTTAACATGTTATTTCTAACTAACTTCTTTATCGTTGGATAGGGAATACCGAACTTCCAGTTAAGCTGCGAGTCGGTGACATGCTTTTCATTATTTCGATCTTTGAGTATGTATCCTGGAAATGCCTTCTTCTCAAATGCAGCTTGGCAACTCTCGCACTTCAACCCCCATTCATCAAACCAGATGCGGTTGTGAGCGCTCATATGGCATACAAAGCAAATCCTGCCATCGCCTTCAATCCAGAAACCTTTCGGCTCTTTTTCTAGTCGTCGTTCCCAGCTTCGTTGTTCCATCGCTATATCGAAACTGAGTTCTATAAAACTATATACATCTCGCGCAGCCTTCTCATATTCCGCTTCACTCTCATAAAGAATACCTTCCTTTTTACAGATTGCTTTGAACGTAGCATATTGTTCTTTTGTTAAATCAATCATAATTCTTTACCTCCTTGCGTAAACTATGCTCTCAAAACCTTAGAGGCTGGTATGATGGAGGTATGAAAGAGAGTGAAGATGCGCGCGAGGCTACTCGAATAGCAATCGCTGCATTTATCGTCGGCACAACGCTTACTATTATGGCAAGCGAGTTTACGCTACCTAAATCATTTCTTATTCCAGTAGGTGCATTTTTGTTCGGCCTCATTGCAACCGCAGTACTAGCATTTCTTTTTATTCTCGCTAAAGGCTATGAACTTCGTTATCACGCAAAGAAGCCAAATGTTTTCGATAAATACAACTACATCCTCTATAACGCAGCGATGACTGCTTACGTAATCATCATGAGTGTAACTCTCTCGATATTTCTTCTTGAATATCTTGAAAAAGGCCTAAAAGCAGGGAATGTGCTTGCATCATTTATACTTGGTCTTATCTTTGTCGGTATAGTTGCTATCGTGAATCGAAAAGATATTGAAGATCTTGTCACCTACTTGAAGGGTAGGCGCGAAGGGCAAAAGTAGCAATGGATAATGCTCAGGAAAAACTCTTATACGAGCACCTCGGCGGGGATGCTCTTAGTTACTTATTGGCTGCAGATGGAGACTTACTCCGAAAGCGAATAGAGGATCCAACGAACAACTCCCTTAATTATCTTCAAGAACAGGTACTTGTTCAGCTCGTGAGCCTCGATGGACAATTTGGCGGATGGCATGAAACGGGGAACTCTACGGGGGAATGGTCTACTCGACTTGCAACTAGACAAGACAACGGCACGCGAACATCTCTTGGAAATACTATACGTGAGCTGTCAGGTGGTGAATTACAAACAGTGCCCAGTGGCTTAAGGCCTGTCGATACAAAAGTCATTGAGATAGCTTTAGAGAATTATCCGGGAATGATTGTGAAGGAGAGCGACGACCCGATCGTCGACACCGGCCGCAGTAATGGTGGCGCCACCATAGGAATGGCCAACGAGGA
>Ga0207704_10000520_pt1 | contig 17149 bp, 12 predicted proteins | sample KBSMisM12_FD_184308 | JGI IMG/M metagenome (GOLD analysis project Ga0207704, IMG submission 184308) | Miscanthus rhizosphere microbial communities from Kellogg Biological Station, Michigan, USA - KBS Miscanthus M1-2 (SPAdes) (version 2) | ecosystem: Host-associated > Plants > Roots >...
GCCGGCCGCGGCCGCGCCCGACAAGCCGGCGCAGCCGCAGAAGGGCCCGGGCGCCGGTCCCGAGGTCTACAAGGTCGCCGTCGGCGACGCGCCGACCAAGGGCGGCAAGCAGCCCAAGGTGACGATCGTCGAGTTCAGCGACTTCCAGTGCCCGTTCTGCAGCCGCGTGAACGGCACGCTCGAGCAGCTGACGAAGGACTACGGTGACGACGTCAGCATCTCGTTCCGCCACAACCCGCTGCCCTTCCACAACAACGCGATGCCGGCGGCCCTCGCGGCCGAGGCGGCGCGCGAGCAGGGCAAGTTCTGGCAGATGCACGACAAGCTGTTCGCCAGCCAGCAGAACCTGGACCGGCCCGGCCTGGAGAAGATCGCGCAGGAGATCGGCCTGGACATGAACAAGTTCAAGGCCGCGCTGGACAAGGAGAAGAACAAGGAGCGCATCAAGAAGGACATGGACGACGCGGCCAAGTTCGGCGCGCGCGGCACGCCCAACTTCTTCATCAACGGGCGTAACTTCCGCGGCGCGCAGCCGCTGGAATCGTTCAAGGAGGTCATCAACGACGAGCTCAAGAAGGCGGACGCGAAGATCGCGTCGGGCACGCCGCGCGGAAAGCTCTACGCCGCGATGACCGAGAAGGGCCTGGACAAGGCCGCGGCGCCGCCGCCCCCGCCCGGACAGCCGGACGACAAGACCCGCTTCAAGGCCGAGGTGAAGGGCGCGCCGATCAAGGGCGCCAAGGACGCGCTGGTGACGATCGTGCAGTTCTCCGACTACCAGTGCCCGTTCTGCAGCCGCGTCGAACCGACCATCAACCAGGTGATGAAGGAGTACAACGGCAAGGTGCGCGTCGCGTGGCGCGATCTTCCGCTGCCGTTCCACCCCAACGCGATGCCGGCCGCCATCGCCGCGCGCGCGGCGGGTGACCAGGGCAAGTACTGGGAGATGCACGACAAGATCTTCGCGGACCAGCAGCACATGGATCGCGAGACCTACGAGAAGTACGCGGGTGAGCTGGGCCTCAACATGGGCAAGTTCAAGGCCGCCCTCGACGCGCAGAAGGGCAAGGAGTCCATCGAGGCCGACGCCGCCGCAGGTGGAAAGATCGGCGCGCGCGGTACGCCGGCGTTCTTCATCAACGGCAAGTTCCTGTCGGGCGCCCAGCCGTTCGAGGCGTTCAAAGCGAAGATCGACGAGGAGCTGAAGACGGCCGAGGGCCTGGTCGCCAAGGGCACGCCCAAGGCGAAGGTGTACGAGGCGCTGCTGAAGGAAGCGAAGTCCGACGTGCCGGCCGCGCCCGCGGCCCCCGCCGGCGGTGAGGACAAGGGACCGGAAGCGGACACGAAGGTGTACGCGGTCGCCGCGGGTGAGTCCGCGTCGAAGGGGCCGAAGGGCGCGCCTCTCCAGGTCATCATCTTCTCCGACTTCCAGTGCCCGTTCTGCAGCCGTGTGGAGCCGACGCTGAATCAGATGGAGAAGGAGTACGCGGGCAAGGTCCGCTTCGTGTGGAAGAACTACCCGCTGCCCTTCCACAACAACGCCGAGCCGGCCGCCGAGGCCGCGATGGCGGCCCACGCGCAGGGCAAGTTCTGGCAGATGCACGACAAGCTGTTCCAGAACCAGACGGCGCTGGACAAGGCGAACCTCGAGAAGTACGCGCAGGACGTCGGCCTGAACATGGCCAAGTACAAGGCGGACACCGAAGCCTCGAAGTTCAAGTCGACGATCGAGGCCGAGACCAAGGAAGGTCAGGCGGTGGGCGTGAACGGCACGCCGGCGGTGTTCATCAACGGACGTAAGATCTCGGGCGCCTACCCGTTCGAGACGTTCAAGAAGATCGCCGACGAAGAGCTGGCCAAGAAGACGGGCAAGAAGAAGGGCTAGTCCGTCCCGCGAAACGCGGGGAGGGAACGCCCTCCCCGCGTTGTACACTCGGCTCCCAGATGTTGATCGTCATGAAGGCCGGCGCCTCGCGCGCCGACGTCGCCGGGGTCGAGGACAAGATCCGCGCGCTCGGGTTCACGCCCAACGAGATCCCGGGCTCCACGCGCCTGGCCATCGGCATCACCGGCAACCAGGGGCCGCTGGATCCGGGGATGTTCACCGTGATGTCCGGCGTGGCCGACGCGGTCGCGGTGTCGAAGCCGTGGAAGCTGGTGTCGCGCGAGGTGAAACCGGACGACAGCTTCATCGACATCGGCGGCGCGTGCATCGGGGGCGGCCGCTTCGGCGTCATCGCCGGACCGTGCGCCGTCGAGAGCCGCGAGCAGGTCGACCAGGCCGCCACGGCGGTGAAGGCCGCGGGCGCACACTTCCTCCGGGGCGGCGCGTTCAAGCCGCGCACGTCGCCGTACGCGTTCCAGGGCATGAAGGAGGACGGCCTCAAGATCCTCGCCGACGCGCGCGAGAAGACCGGGCTGCCCATCGTCACCGAGGTGATGGACACGCGCGACGTCGAGCTGGTCGCGCGCTACGCGGACGTGCTGCAGATCGGCGCGCGCAACATGCAGAACTTTTCGTTGCTGGAGGCGGTGGGCGCGCAACCGAAGGCGGTCATGCTGAAGCGCGGCCTGTCCGCGACCATCCAGGAATTCTTGATGGCGGCGGAATACATCGTCAAACAGGGCAATTACAAGGTCGTGCTGTGCGAGCGCGGCATCCGCACGTTCGAGACGATGACCCGCAACACCCTGGATCTCGGGTCGATCCCGCTGATCAAGCGGCTGACCCACCTGCCGATCATCGTCGACCCGTCGCACGGGACCGGCGATCGCGCGTCGGTGCCGGCGATGGCGCGCGCGGCGGTGGCGCTGGGCGCCGACGGCTTGATGATCGAGGTCCACCCGCAGCCCGAGAAGGCGCTGTCGGACGGGCCGCAGTCGCTGACGCCGGCCGGCTTCGCGACGCAGATGGAATCGGTGCGCGCCATCGCGCCGCTGGTGGGATTGAGATTGTGACGGTGTGAAATGAAGGGCGCAGGCAACAAGACGACGGCGACCGAATCGAAGGGCGGCGGAGACGTCGAGATGCTCCGGCGCGTCGGCCCGATCGCGCTGACCGTGCTGGCGATGGCGTTCGTCGCGATCCGCTTCATCGGCGGCGCCCGCGAGACGCTGGCCCGCACGCGCGACGGCGCCTGCGTCGCGCTGCAGCCCGATCCGCTGCCGGATTTCCTGCGCAACGGCCCGACGCCCGACTTCCAGCTGCCCGACGCCGCCGGGCGGACGGTCTCGCTCAGCCAGCAGCGCGGCCACCCCGTGTTCCTCAACTTCTGGGCGACGTGGTGTCCGCCGTGCGTCGACGAGGTGCCGGCGATCGAGGACCTGGCGCGCCGCCTGAAGGGCACCGATATGCGCATGCTCGCCGTCAGCGTCGACGACGACTGGGACAAGGTCCGGCGTTTCTTCGCGAAGGGCAGCGACATCGGCGTGCTGCTGGACGTCTCGCACGACATCCCGAAGAAATTCGGAACCGAGAAGTACCCCGAGACCTTCCTGGTCGATGCCGCGGGCCGCATTCGCTACTACTTCATAAACAAGCGCGACTGGGGCCGGCCCGAAGCCATCGCCTGTTTGGAATCGCTGCGCTAGCCATCGGGTCCCCTCGCCCCGCGAAGCGGGGAGAGGGTCAGGGTGAGGGGTCTGCCGGCTACGGCCCGTCGACTTCGTCGAATGGCTCGTCGGGTTCGCCGGGGGTCGGGCCGCGGGGGCCGCTGATGTCGGGGCCGCCCTCGGCGGGGATGACGGGCGGGATGTTGGCGGCGACGGCGCGGTTCGTGACGACCTTCCAGCCGCGGTCGCAACGGACGACGCCGTAATGTGGGTGCACGCCGCGGCAGCCGGAGCGAACCGCTGAGACCGGTGCGCCGCCCAGGACGTCGCCGTCGGTCGGAATCAGCTGGACGGGAAGCGCGTGCCACCGATCGGGCGTCAGACGAAACACCGCGATCCGCCTCCAGAGCCGAGCCTTGTAAGGGGCGGGACACAGGGCGGTGTCTCCCCACGAATAGCAGGCAGACCGGTTGGCGGGCGTCGGATCGACGACGGCGGCGAAATGCGTTCCGCCGCTGTTGGCCGCGCGCATCGCGAACCCATCCCTGGCCTCGTGCCAGCCGATCAGCGTCGCACCGGCGCGGTTGATGACGTCGATGTCCGAGGTGGTCTTCAGCAAGAACGCGGCGGCGAGGATAGGCGGATGCGGCGCCGCCCCCTTCTCTTCGGGCCTCCACGACTTCTCCGACGGCGGTCCGTGCATGCCGTGCATGCACGACGCCGACAGAACGAGACCGGTCAGCAACACCCCCGTCACCAGCGCTCTCATCGCCGCGAGAATAAGACAGTTCCTTTCTACGCGGCGATCTGGACCCGCCTGTGGCGCAACACGGATGTTGCGCAACAACGCCCGGAAAATGCGGCATTTACGGGTGTTTTTTTTACGTCGCTGCTCGACCAGGGGCGTACAGTTAACGAACTTAACTGAGCCGGTTTTCGAACCTGGTGTTTTGTTTCGACGGGGCTCGTGGGTGGCGGTCACAAATTGTTGCACCCGCCGTTTGAAGGAGGCCGCGCAATGACACTGACTATCGGCCGAAAGCGTTCCCTGCTGCTGGCACTCGTCCTCGCCGGCGCGGCGTGCGACGGAGCGATCAGCAACCACGGCCCCGGAATGGTCACCGGCGGCGGTGGGATGGGCGGCAACGATGGCCCGACGAACGTCGACCCCGGCAAGGTCACCGCGCCGACCACGCCCTTCGACGCGAAGACGGCGTTCTACGCCACGTCGAAGGTGAAGAACCTGCTCACGGGTTTGCCGGTCACCGACGACGATCTCTCCAAGGTCACGACCAAGGGCGCCGCCGCGCTGCAAGAGCTGGTGTCGACCTGGATGACGGACCCGAACATCCAGCCCGCGGTGCAGGCGAAGATGGTCGGCTTCTTCCGCAACATGTTCCAGCAGTCGGGCTTCATCCCGACCGAGGACTTCAAGCTGCAGCTGCTGCAGAACGGCGGCTTCGACTTCGGCAACACCCGCAACGTCGGCGACGACGCGTTCCCGCGCCTCGTCCAGAACCTGCAGGACAGCTTCGCGCTGACCGCCTGGCAGCTGGTGAAGGAAGGCCGGCCGTTCACGGAGACGCTGACCACCAACCGCTTCCGGATGACGACGGCGCTGAAGAGCCTCTACATCCAGATCGAGATGCCGGCCGACACCAACCAGCGCTCGACGTCGACGACGGTGCTGAACTGGACGATCGACTTCTCGGGCACTGCGATCCCGATCGAGACGGCGCTGACGAACATGGTGTTCAGCGACGAGGCCCCTGTCCTGACGTCGGCGACGAACACCGGCATGTGCCGCGGCACCGGCACCGTCGCGTCGGGCGCGTACAAGGGGACGTCGGTGCTGTTCCAGCGACTGCTCGGGTTCACGCCCCAGCTGCGCGACTCGATGAATACGACGATCTGCAACGACCACTCGTCGAAGCCGTACTTCACCTCCGACGACGTGAACGACTGGGCCTGGGTGACCATCAACCCGAAGGCCAGCGCCGCCGACCGCACGCCGGCAATCCAGCCTTACGACCTGCCTGCGCTGCGCGCCGCGAACACGCTGACTCTGTCGCTGCCGCGTTACGGCTTCTACACGACGCCCGCGTTCCTGGCGCTGTGGAACACCAACGACAGCAACCAGCACCGGGTCACCGCGAACCAGGCGCTGCTGGTCGCGCTGGGGCAGGCGTTCACCGCCGAGAACACCATCACCCCGTTCTCGGCGGCGGGCCTGGACGGCAACCACGCCGTCGCCGGCAGCGAATGCGTCGGCTGCCACGCGACGCTGGATCCCATGCGCCAGTTCTGGGCGAACCAGCTGGATTACAACGACCGCAACGACTTCCAGGCCGCCAGCCGCAACAACCCCGGCAACCCGCGCCCGGCCGGCACGCTGGTCGACGAGTTCGCGTTCGGCGACATGCGCGCCACCGGATCCAGCATGGCGGACTTCGGCGGCTACCTCGGCCAGGTGACCGACGGGTCGGGGCTGCCGCGCTTCGGCATCTCCGTCGTACAGCAGCTCTGCTTCTACGCGAACTCGTCGCCGTGCAGCGAGAGCGACCCCGAGTTCCGCCGCGTGGTCGGCACCTTCAAGGACAGCTCGTTCAACTACGCGGCGCTGATGAAGGAGTTCTTCTCCTCGCCGATCGTCACGGGCGCCGCCGCGACGGGCAGCTTCGCGGCGGGCGAGGTTCCCATCAGCATCTCGCGTCGCGACCACGTGTGCGCGTCGCTGGCCAACCGCCTGGGCAAGCCCGACATCTGCGCGCAGGCGGTGGCGCTGCCCAGCAGCGCGCAGACGGCCACCGCGCGCATCGCGGCCAGCGTCGCCGCGGACGCGTTCAGCCGGGGCGCGCAGTCGCCTGTCACCCCGTCCGAGCCGACCATGTTCTATCGGGCCGCGACCGAGATGCTGTGCGAGAACATCGCGACGCAGGTGGTGGACGCGGCGTCGGGCGCGGTCTACACCAGCTCGGACATCCCGACCGCGATCAACGCCATGGTCGAAACGGTGATGGGTTACCCGCCCAGCCACCCGTTGCACGCGCAGGCTGCGCAAATCCTGATGGACCACCAGACAGCGGCGGCGGCCGGGGCGTCCGGCTCGTCGTCAAGCAAGGCAACCGTCGGCCTGCGGTCGGCATTCGCGCTGGCGTGCGAATCGCCGCGCGCCCTGGGTATCGGACTCTAAGGAGGCACGTCGATGACTATGCGAATTTCCCGACGGCAAGGTCTCCTGGGGTTGTTCGGCGGCTCGCTGGGCTTCAAGGCGTTCGTCACGGGGCTGCCGGCCTGGTACCTGCTGAACCCGCGCCGCGCGACCGCGCAGGACCTGCAGTGCGCCATCACGGCGAAGCAGAACCTGCAGTACCTGATCCTCAGCGTGTCGAGCAACGGCGATCCGCTGAATTGCAACGTGCCGGGGACGTACGAGGCGACGTCGATCATCCATCCGACGCAGACCGAGGTGGAGGCGGTTCAGGTGACCCTGGGCGACAAGGCCTACGGCGCCGCGCTGCCCTGGGCCGATCCGTCGGTGATGAGCCCGACCGACATGGCGATGGGCGTCGCGACGCCCGCCACCGGCCAGCTGACGTCGGCCGTGCTGGCGCGGACCGCGTTCTTCCACCACCGCACTGGCACCACCGTCCACGGCGATCAGCCGAAGGTGATGAAGCTGCTGGGCGACATGAGCGGCGGCGAGATGGTGGTGTCCGCCTTCGCGAAGCACCTGTCGACCTGCTTCGGCACCGTGCAGGCCGCCCCCATCGCGGTCGGCGCGCGCGGCAATTCCAGCGAGCTGGTCAGCTTCGCGGGACGCACGCTGCCGTCGATCTCGCCGACGCAGCTCAAGCAGCTGCTGACGGGATCCAAGAACGATCCGCTGGTGAAGGCGCGCGTGCTGCGCGACCAGGCGCTGAACCAGCTGAACCAGCTGGCGAAGGACGACGGCAGCCCCGTCCAGAAGCAGTTCCTCGACAAGCTGGCCACCAGCCAGACGCAGGTGCGCGCGCTGGCCGATCAGCTGGCCACCACGCTGTCGGCGATCACCGCGGACGACGTCAACGGCCAGGCGCTGGCGGCGGCGGCGCTGATCTCCGCGAACGTCACGCCCGTCGTCACCATTCACCTCAGCTTCGGCGGCGACAACCACACGGACGCCAACCTGCAGGCCGAGGCGGACCAGCACGTCAGCGGTATTCGCGGCATCCAGACGGTGATGAACGCGCTCGGCACGCTGACCGACTCGGCCGGCGTCAGCCTGACCGAACGGGTCACGTTCGCGACCCTGAACGTGTTCGGCCGCAACCTCAACGGCATCCAGAAGGTCACCGACCGGACCGGCCGCGATCACTACGGCAACCACTCGGTCATGGTGATGATCGGCAAGAACGTGAAGCCCGGCGTCATCGGCGGCGTCGTGGCGGCGTCGAACGGCACCTACTCGGCGGGCGACATCGATTCGGCGTCGGGCGCGCAGGTGACCGGAGGCGACGTCAGCTCGACCAAGAGCCAGGCCGCGGCTGTGCGTACGCTGGGCGCGGCGCTGGGCATTCCCGACTCCGTCGCGGCCGGCGATTACACCGCGGGCGCGGGCGGCAAGGTCGTCCCCGCCGCCCTCACGACCCTGCCCGCCGGTTAATCGGGGCGCCTGGCGCCTCACGCGCCAGGTCCGGGTACCGGTTAGACTCGACCGGCTAGATGTTTCGCCGGTCGTCAGTCATCGCGACGCTCATCCTGAGCGCCTGCGCCACCGCGCCCGCCGTCCCGCCCGATGTCGCGGCGCCGCCGCCCACCGTGGACGGCGCCGGATCGCCCGCCCCCGCGTCCTCACCGCAGTACGTGACCGCGCCGCAACCCGATGGGATCGTCGGCGGACCGCGGGCGGCGCTTCTGGCGAAGAAGATCCGCGAAGCGCTGCAGGCGCGCGGCGACCAGGCTGAGCCCGACGGCGCGCTGGCCGCCGCGGCCACCTGGCTGGCCGGACAGCGTGCGGGTGCCAGTGAGCTCGCCATCCGCGAGGTCGCGCTGCGCGCCGGTTTCCCCGGCGCGGTCGCCAGCGCGGCCGCGTTTCAGGTGGACGGCGGCGACGACCTCTGGCGCCGCGCGCTGGGCGACGTCGCGAGCAACCTCCCGATCACGCGGTACGGCGTGCACGTCACGCCGGACGGCGTCGCGACGGTCGTGTTCGGCCGGATGGAGGTGCGCCTGGATCCGTTCCCGCGGCGCTTCCGTCCCGGCGAAGCCTGCCGCCTGCACGGCGAGGTCGCGGCCCGTTACGATCGCGCGCGCGTCTACCTGACCCGCCCCGACGGCAAGGTCGACGAGACGCCGCTCTCCGGGCGGACGATCGATGTGTCGCTGCCCCTGTCCGGGCCGGGCAAGTTCCAGGTCGAGGTGATGGGCGACGGCGCCAGCGGGCCCGTGCTGCTCGCCAACGTCCCGATCTACGTCGGCGTCAACGAACCGTCCTGGCCGGCCGCGCCGGCGCGGCCGTCGTCGGACGACGGGCGACCCGTCGCGCCCGCCGATGCCGAGACGCGGATGCTCACGCTGCTGAACGAGGTCAGGCGCGCGGCGGGGCTGCCCGCGCTGACCCGCGATCCCGAGCTGCGCGCCGTCGCGATCGGACACACCGAGGACATGATGGCGGCGCGCTTCTTCGGCCACGTCTCGCCGACGACCGGCACGGTCGAGAGTCGGCTGCAGCGCGCGGGCGTCATCGTGTCCCTGTGCGGTGAGAACATCGCGCAGGCGGACAACGCCGACGGCGCGCACCGGGTGCTGATGGACAGTCCCGCCCACCGCGCCAACATGCTGGGCGCGAAGTTCACGCACGTCGGCATCGGCGTCGGCGTCCGTCCCGGCGACGCGAACGATCTCCTGGCGACGCTGGTGTTCGCGCGCCGGCCCCCGCCCCCGGCCACGCCCGTGACGCCGGCGGTGGCGACCAGCTTCGTGTCGTCGCTGCGACGCGCGAAGAGCGCCGCGCCCATCCGCGTCGATCCCGTGCTGCAAAAGGCGGCCGAGGCCGGAATCGCCGCCCTCAAGGGCGACGGGCCGGTGGTGCCCGACAAGGCGCTCGCCGCGGCGCACGACGCGCTGGTCCAGGAGTCGAAGCGCCTCCACGTCGGCCACCACGCGATCTGCATCGAGCTGGTCCAGGTCCTCGAGCTGGACGAGCTCGAGCAGGATCACATCCTGCTGCAGCAGCCGCCGATGACCGTGGGGCTCGCGACAGCGACCAGGCAGATCGGGCAGGCCGTGAAGATCTTCGTCCTCGTCGTGGCCGACGGCGCGAAGTGCCACTGAACTGGCGCGCGGCTCGACCGTGCGCCGTGATGGTAACCCGGCCGCATATCGGGTAGAGCTACGGCTCGCGTATGAGCGTGTCCGCGTCACCTTACGTCCCGGCGCCCACGCCCGCGCACGGGCGCCACGGCATCCCACCGCTGCCGCTGCTGACGGTCCTGAACTTCTTCAACTACATGGACCGTCAGGTCGTCTACGGGATGGCCGACAAGATCATGGCGACGTTCCAGATCAACCATGCCCAGTTCGGTTGGCTGGCCTTCGTCAACCTGATGGTGTTCGCGCTCGCGTCGGCGATCTCGGGCCCGATCGCGGACCGGATCGGACCGCGCAAGGTGATCTTCACGGGCGTCGCGGTCTGGAGCGCCGCGACGATCGCCTCGGCGTTCTGTCATTCGTTCTGGGCGCTGCTCATCTGCCGCGCGATCGTCGGTGTCGGCGAAGGCGCCTATGGGCCCAGCGCGAACGCGCTGCTCTGCGCGGCCGCCCCGCCCGAGAAGCGCGGGCGCGCGCTGGGCATCTACAACATCGGCATGGCCTTCGGCGCGACGACCGGGCTGGTGCTCGGCAACGCGCTGTCGACGAAGATGGACTGGCACCACGTGTTCCTGATCGCGGGCGGGCCGTCCACCCTGCTCGCGATCAGCGCGGCGTTCGTGGCCGCACCCGCCCGCCTCGAGCGGCCCACGAAGCTGCCCGCGCGCGCTTACATCCTGGCGCCGACGTATCTGATCGCGCTCGCGGGCGGCATCCTGTCGACGTTCGGCGCCAGCGCGCTGGTGGTCTGGTCACAGAAGCTGATCGTCGTGGAGCGCGGCCTGGCCGGGATGGTCGGCAACGTCTTCATGGCCGGCGTCGGCCTGGTCTGCGGGATCGGCGGCGTCGTCGCGGGCGGGTACTTCGGCGACTACCTCACCCGTCGCGGCGGCCGCGGCGGACACGCGCGCGCGATCGGGCTGTCGCTGCTGGCGGCGATCCCCTTCGGCGTCGCGTCGCTGCTGATAACGGACACGCCGGCGTTCATGGTGCTGACCGCGATCAGCGTCTTCCTGCTCTCGGTCTACAACGGCCCGGCCGCGGCGGTGATCGACGAGATGGGACCGCCCCGGTTCGCTGCAACGCTGCAGGCGTTCGCGATGTTCTGGGTCCACGTGCTGGGCAACGCCCCCGCGGGATCAGTCGTCGGTATGGTCGCCGATCGGTCCACCGTCGCGCTGGGACTGCAGCTCGCCGTCGGCGCGTTCGGCATCGCGGGCGTGCTGTTCATGATCACGGCGCGCCGCCAGGCGCGGGAGACCGTGGCGTGACCACGACGCAGCAGTATTACGACCGGTTCTCGGAGACCTACGAGAACGAGCGCCACCGCGGCTACCACAGGCTGATCGACGAGCTGGAACTGGACCTGGTGCGGCGGTACGGCGCGGGCAAGGATGTGTTCGAGGCGGGGTGCGGGACGGGGCTGTTGCTGCGCGAGGCCGCCGGCGTCGCACGCTCGGCCGTGGGGCTGGACCTGTCACGCGGGATGCTCGCGCCGGCGCGCGCGCGCGGCCTGAGGGTCGTGCAGGGATCGCTGACCGACGTCCCGCTGCCGTCGGAGTCGTTCGACCTGGTCTACAGCATGAAAGTGCTCGCCCACATCCCGCCGATCGAGCGCGCGGTGGCCGAGCTGGCCCGCCTGGTCCGTCCGGGCGGCCACCTGCTGCTCGAGTTCTACAACCCGCTGTCGCTGCGCTACCTGGCCAAGCGGCTGGGCGGACCGGGGCGTATCCACGGCGACGGCACCCACGAGGGTCACGTCTACACGCGCTTCGATCGCCTCTCGCAGGCGCGGTCGTACTTGCCCGCCGATCTTCAGCTGGTAGCCGTGCGGGGCATACGCGTGGTGACGCCCGTGTCCCACGTGTTCGCGTGGCCGCCGCTGGGCAAGCTGTTCACCTGGGCCGAGCGCGCCGCCTGCGACGCGCCGCTGTTGCGAAATCTCGGCGGCTTCCTCATTCTGGTCGCCCAAAAGTCCGGCGAGACACGATGAGCGGCCTACGCTTCCAGGTTCCACCCAAGGGATCCGTCAAGCCCAACGACGCCGAGAAAGATCCGATCGGGTACTACTACCACCCCTGGATCGGCTGGCTTTTCCGTCACCGGCTGCAGATGGGCCTCAACCTGCTGCCCAGCGGCGGCGACCGCATCCTCGAGGTGGGCGTGGGCAGCGGCGTTCTCGTTCCCACGCTGACCGCTCGTTACCGCGAGTACACGGGGACGGATCTGTTGCTGGCGCCCGGGCTGGACAAGCTGGTCGCGCCCACGTGCAAGGCGAATTTCATGCGCGCCGACCTGCTGGCGAACGATCTGCCCGCCGATCACTTCGACGTCGTGGTCTGCTTCTCCGTGCTCGAACACATCGCGGACTCCACCGGTGCGGCCCGCGGTCTCGCCCGCGCGCTTGCGCCCGGAGGCACGCTGGTCTGCGGCTACCCGATGGTCAACCATCTGATGACGCGCGCGTTCGCGGCGATCGGATACAAGCAGATCGACGACGACCACGTGAGCAAGCCGTCCAAGATCGCCGCCGCCCTCGCCGCCGTCCTGACACCGGCCGGCCGGATCGCATTTCCGCCTGCCATGCCCGTCGACGCCTCCCTCTACCAGTGCACCGCCTGGACGAAGCCGGCGTAGCCCAATCTTTGGCGGGCATCCGATCGCTGATCAGGCGCGGACGCGCAGTTCGCGGTTGCGGTCGATCCACCAGGCCCAGACCGGGAACAGCCAGCCGGTGATGCCGAGGTACTTGATGAAATCGACGCTGGGTGGCGGCGGGCCGAACATGTTCGTCACGTAAAAAAGCGACAGCAGGACGACCAGCGCCCACAGCGCGAAGGCGCCCCGCCGGTTCAGCGCGCGGGTCGTGCGCGCGTAGATCGCGACGCCGATGACGAACAGCGCGATCTCGACGGCCATGGTCGCCGACCGAAAATTCCACAGGCCCAGACCGACCGAGGTCGGACTGCCCGGGTAAAGCGGCATGTCCTGTCGATGCGTCACGAAGTCGAGCACGAAGTGGCTGAACACACCCACCGCGAGGACGAACGCGCCCCGCGCGTAGCGCGTCGCGGCCCAGAACGCAGCCGCGAACACGGCCGACCAGGCCAGCGACGTCACCAGGCTGTGCGACCAGGGGAAGTCGTGCAGATCCAGCGGCGTGACGACCGTGTTGCCGGGATCGATGCGCACGGTCTCGATGCCGGCGATGAGGAAGATCGGCCAGAGCAGGTCGGCGAACAGCGGCGCCGCCATGAGCACGCCCAGCGACGCGCGCGGCGCCAGGCGCTTCGCCGCGAAGCCGACCGCGAAATGCCCGATGAACACGCGGCTAGATTAAAGCCGTTCGACGACGACGAGCATGCGAAACGCCATCCAGCGCATCCAGGCAGATGGCAGCTGCCGATCGATTCGATGCAGCAGTGACCAGAGCGCCCAGGGCAAAAACGGCCGGTGCGAGAATCCGCCCGACGCCGGCAAGCTGAATCCCGACATGTACTCGACGCTGCGGAGCGAAAGCGCCGGAAACGTCTCCGCGAAGACCTGCCGCTTGCGCCCGAACAGGACCGTCGGGATCGCCTGATTCGAATCGAACGGATCGCGCGCGTCCCCCTGGTGCAACGCCAGCGGATCGGCGCGCATCCGGGTCGGCTCGTCGTGGAACAGCTTGTAGACGGGATACGACGCGGGACTCATGTACGGCTCGCACATCACGATGCGTCCCCCGGGCACCAGCACGCGCACCGCCTCCTCGAAGAACCGCCGCGGTGACGGGATGTGATGAAGCACGTCGAACAGAACCAGCGCGCCCACGCTGCGGTCGGCGTACGGCAGCGCCTCGGCGCTGGCCTCTCCGTCGTGCCAGGGCGCCCGCACCAGGTCGGTCAGCTCGAGATCGGGGATGAACTCGCGCGAGAATCCCGGCCCCGACCCCAGCTCGACCCGCCGCCCCAGGTCGCGCGCCGGAAGGTGCTGCGCGACCCGTTCATAGAGCTCCGCGTTCAGCGTCCGCAGCGCGCGGTTCTCCGACCACGCGCGCCGGAGCTGCTCGAAGCGTTCGAGCGTGCGCTCCCGCAGCTCGTCCGGCAACGGCGTGGCGACGGGCTCCGGGGCGGTCACACGAACTTGATCTTGCGCGCCGCGATCGCCGACATCCGCAGCAGCAACAGGCCGTGGCGCCAGCGATCGATGTTTGTCGTGCCGTACGTGCGTTCGCGGTACCGCACCGGTATCTCGACGATCTTCAGGTTCAGCCGCGCCGCCCCGAAGATCAGGTCGAAGTCACCGAACGGATCGAAGTCGCCGAAGTACGATCGCGCCGCCGCGATCCGCTCGTAATCGCGCCGCCACAGCACCTTCGTCCCGCACAGCGTGTCCTTGATCGGCTGCTGCAGCAGATAGGTGAAAAGCTGCGAGAAGGCGACGTTCCCCAGCTTGTTGAAGAAGCGCATCGCGCCGGGCTCCATCGGATAGATCATCCGCGTCCCCTGCACGTAGTCCGCCAGGCCGCTCGCGATGACGTCGTAGAAGTTGGGAAGATCCTCGGGGGGCACCGTCAGATCGGCGTCGAGGATCATCAGGATGTCGCCCGTCGCCTTGGAGAAGCCCAGGCGGACCGCGTCGCCCTTCCCTTTTCCAGTCTGCTGGTAAGCGCTGACCTTCAGCGGCCCTTTGTAGCGGCCCATCTCCGTCTGGATCGTCGTCCAGGTGTCGTCGGACGAATGCCCCTCGACGAAGATCAGCTCGGTGCCGCTGCCCATCACCGGCGTCCGTGCCAGGGCGGCCGCGACATTGCCGGCTTCGTTCCGGGACGGCACGATCACGCTCACGGTCGCCCGGCGCGGTGCTGTCGCCGTGCCGCGGTCCCGCAGGATGTACATCCGGTACAGCGTCACGACCGACATTCCCGGCGCGCGTACGACGTACCGGTTCAGCGCGGCCGTCAGGCCCGGGACCTCCGCCGGCAGCAGAATCCGATCCTCGTGGCGCACCACCTCCAGGCCGACGATGTCGAACAGGTTGCGGTAATCCGTGTCGGACAGCCAGTTCGAGATCGGCCCCGGCCGCTTCCACCCGGTCATCTCAGCGACCCGGACGGGCACCTCCCACGCGTAGTTGAAGGCGGTCATGTAGATGCGCCCGCCCGGCGCCAGCTGGCGCTTCAACCCGGTGAGCAACGCCTTCACGTCGAGGACGCTGTGGCACAGGCGATCGCAGATCACCGCGTCCCACGCCCCCGCCGTCGTTTCGATGCGGGCGCCCGCGTCGGCCGTGATGTCGCCGACCTCGAAGCGGATGTCGGGGTGGCGGGCGCGCGCCCGTTCGATGGTGTCGGGCAGGTAGTCGATGCCAATGCGGCGCGTCTGGGGCAGCGCCGCCAGCAGCTCACCCTCGCCGCACCCGACCTCCAGCACCGACGCGTCCGCGGGGATGATGCGCGTGAACGTCTCCGTGAGATCCCGATGCAGGAAGTCGCGCGCGTGGGTGTGCGGCGGCCGCTCACGGCAGCGCGCCCAGTAATCGCGCCAGGCGGCGTCCAGAACATCCGGCAACTGCGCGGCAGGCGCCTGGCTGACGGCGCCCGCCGACTTGGGATTCGAACTCACTGGCCCCCCGGTCCGGTCCTGGTCAGTCCTCGGTCGCCAGCGTATACCGCTGCTTGAAGTTCTGACCGGGACGAACGTTGATGCTCTCGGTCTGATCGATCTGCATGTCGGGCCGCTTGAACGCGAGCTTGTGCTTGCCGCACGGTACCTTGAAGTCGACGACCGGCGTGTGCTTGGTGGTGTTCTTCCCGTCGATCCACACCTCGGACCACGGGATCGAGTTGATGGTGATCGAGCAATCACCGCCACCGCCCGAGTCATCGGGGGCGACCGTCCTGCGCGGCGCGGGCTCGTCGCCGGCAATCTCGCCGCCGCCGCTGTCGTCGGTCGGCTCCTTCACGCGCTTGCGCTTCGGCGTCGTCGGCGGCGACGCGATCCCGCCCGCCCCGCTCCCGGTCGACGCGTTGAGGGCGCTGCCGCCCGGGCTCGACCCGCCACCGGCCGACTTGCTGCGCGCTTGCGTCCCGCCACCGGGCGGCGTGGTCCCGCCACTGGGAGGCGTCGTACCACCACCGGGCGGCGTCGTCACGGTCGGCGGCGTCGGCGGCGTCGGCGGCGTGACCTGCGACGGAGGCGGCGTCACCATCGCCACCTTTTCCCCGGTGCCTCCGGCGGCCGCCGCCATCCCCAGCGCGACCGGCTTGCTCCCGCTGCCACCCGACGGCGCACCGGCGGGGATCAGCGTCGCGGTGACCTTGCGAATCTTGCCCGGCTCGATCTCGACGTCCTCCTGCCAGGGCTTGAAGCGTTCGCTGCGGATCTCCAGCTTGTGATGCCCGGGACTGATGCGCGACGCACGGAAGTTCGTGTGCGCCTGCTGGCCGGTCGCGTCCTTGACCGGGTTGCCGTCCAGCCACACCAGCCCGCCGGCCGGCTCGCTCATCAGCTCGAAGCCCGTATCGGGCGACGGCTCCAGCGTCACCGTGCGCGACAGCGCCTCGCCGGCCTTCAGCTCGATGCTTTGATCGTTGCGGCCGTACCCATCGCGCATCACCGTCAGCGTGTACAGGCCCGGCGGCTTCTCGATCGTCACCGGCGAGTGGTCCCCGACCTTATTGTTGTCCACCAGGACCGTCGCGTCGCCGGGCGTGGTCGCCAGCTCGATCTTCCCGGGTTTGACGTTGGTCGTGTACCAGTAAACCATTCCGCCGCCGGCGAGCACCGCGACCGCCGCCAGAACGGCGACGCCGCGGCGGGCCGGGCGCCTGGGCGCCAACGTCTCGAAGCTTCCGGTGCCGAACGGCGCTTCCGTCGGTTCGCGGAACCGCTGCCGCTGGGGCGGCGGCGCCATCGGCGTCGGACGGCGCTGCGGTGGCGGCGCTGGCGCGGGCGCGACGGCGCTGGCCGGCGGCAGGTTCAGACCCGAACGTCGTATGCCCGAGCGTCCGGGCGGCGGCCCCGGCGGCGGAAGCGTCGGCACCGGACCGGTCACCCGACCGCCAGGCACGGGCAGACCGGCCGGCGGAACGCCCACCAGGGTCGGACGGCGCGCGGTGGGCGGAGGCGGCAGAGGACGCGCCAGCGGCGGCGGCGTCATCTTGATGTCCTCGCTCGGCAGCGGCGTCAGCGTGATCGGCTTCGGCGTCGCCAGCTCGGGCGGGCGCGCCTGCTCGAGGATGTCGGGCGCGGGCTCGTTGGCG
>Ga0207704_10000523_pt1 | contig 17060 bp, 17 predicted proteins | sample KBSMisM12_FD_184308 | JGI IMG/M metagenome (GOLD analysis project Ga0207704, IMG submission 184308) | Miscanthus rhizosphere microbial communities from Kellogg Biological Station, Michigan, USA - KBS Miscanthus M1-2 (SPAdes) (version 2) | ecosystem: Host-associated > Plants > Roots >...
CAGGCCGCCGTCAATATCCCCGTCGACCGCGTCGACCTCGAAGAATGGCTATTCACGCTGTCGGATTCGGAGTACCAGGCCGCAGCGAAGGGACACCGCGCAGCGGGCACGTTCACCGAGAACGGCGTGCGGGGCACCGTCAACGTCGAGAGCATCGGTGGCACGCTGATGGTGCAGCACTACCACGCGGTGAGTGCCGAACCGACCCGGGTCGAGATGCTATCCAAGCGCAGCCGCGGCTATGTCATGCATCTGATCCCTGTTCACTTTCTGGTGCGCTGGACGATGACCGCCGCGTCGAGGACTGGCGACACCACGACGTTCGATTGCACGGTCGAGATCGAGATGCCAACCCTCGTTCGCTTGGCGGCGAAGTTGACCGGTGCGCCGTACTTCGTCCGCAAGCATGTGGAAGAGGAGGCGCCGAACTTCGCCGCAGATATCGAGCGGAAGTTGCGGGCGCGGGTGCGGTCGGTGTAGCTAGTCGCCTTCGCCCGCAAGCGCATACCGGCCGTCCGCCGTCTGTTCCACCAGTCCGTCGACGAGCAATGAGTCCAGCGCACGGTCCCGCTGCGCGGTGTCGGACAGCCACGCCACGTCGAGCTGCGCACGCGTGACCGGAGAGTCGTTGCCGCGCAACACATCCAGCAGCCGGCCGCGGACCTGGCGATCGGTACCGGCATACCGCTGAACGCGGCGCGCCGCGGTGCCGGCCGGGTAGCCGCGCGACCGCCATGCGCAAGCGGTCAACGGACACAGGCCGCACCGGGGTGCCCGGGCTGTGCACACCGTCGCACCCAACTCCATCAGGGCGACCGAAAACCTCGGCGCTTCAGCATCATCGGGCAGCAACGCGGCGACGTCGTCTAGATCATGCGGTGACGATGACGCCTGCGCGTCGGCTCGACCGTGCACGGCCCTTGCGACCACGCGACGGACGTTCGTGTCGACAACAGGCACCCGCTGCCGGTACGCGAAGCAGGCGACCGCGCGGGCGGTGTAGGCGCCGATTCCCGGCAGTGTCAGCAGTGTCTCAACATCCGATGGCACCTCATCGTCGAACTGCCCCGCGATCACCGTTGCGCATTCGTGTAGCCGCTTGGCCCGCCGTGGATAACCGAGTTTGCCCCAAGCCCGCAGCACGTCCGCCGCGCTGGCGGCGGCCGTCGCGGACGGTGTCGGCCAGCGGGCCACCCAGTCAAGCCAGATCGGTTCAACGCGGGCCACCGGCGTCTGCTGAAGCATGAACTCGCTGACCAGGATCTGCCACGGCGTCACTCCCGGTCGGCGCCACGGCAGGTCGCGCTGCGCGTCCTCGTACCACCGCGATAACTGATGTGAATCGATCACAGCCGCAGACTCCGGCACAATGTCGGCCATGCCGAACACGAATCCGGTGGCCGCGTGGAAAGCACTCAAGGAGGGTAACGAGCGCTTCGTTGCGGGTAAGCCCGAACATCCAAGCCAGAGCATCGAGCACCGGGCCAGCCTTGCCGAGGCCCAGAAGCCGACTGCGGTCGTGTTCGGCTGTGCTGACAGTCGGGTGGCCGCCGAGATCATCTTCGACCAGGGTCTGGGCGACATGTTCGTGGTGCGCACGGCGGGCCACGTCATCGACTCCGCGGTGCTGGGTTCGATCGAATACGCGGTCACGGTGCTGAACGTCCCGCTGATCGTGGTGCTGGGCCACGACAGCTGCGGCGCGGTGAAGGCCACGCTGTCGGCCATCGATGACGGGGCGGTGCCAGGTGGTTACGTCCGCGACGTGGTCGAACGGGTGACACCGTCGATTCTGCTCGGCCGCCGGGACGGGCTGACCCGCGTCGACGAGTTCGAAACCCGCCACGTCAACGAGACCGCCGCGCAGCTGGCGCGCCGCTCCACGGCCATCACCGAACGGCTCGACGCCGGCACCGTGGCGATCGCCGGCGTCACCTATCACCTGGCCGACGGCCGGGTGGTTTTGCGGGATTATCTGGGCGATATCGGCGAAGGCTGACCGGCGACACGCCGAGTCACCTCGGACGAGGCGGCGTGACCAGCCCTTACCGTGAAGTTGTGCTGGATATAGAACCGCATGGCCCGCTACCGACGCAGATTTACTGGCGCCGCAGGGCACTCGCGCTGGGCATCGCGGTCCTCGTCATCGGCGTCATCGCCGCGGTCGTGGTGATGGTCGTGATGAACAGCACGGGTACCGAGGGCAAGACCGCAGGCAAGCCGAATCCAACGCAGGCCGCCACACCGACGCCGCTTCCCGGGGAGAACCCCGAGATCAAGACCCCGGTCGTGCCGCCCGCTCAGCAGGCCCCGCCGCCGACGCCCACCCCGACGGCGGCCGTGATGCCGCCGCCGGTGCTCAAGGAGGGTGACGACTGCCCCGACTCCACCCTGGCGGTCAAGGGCATTACCAACCAGCCTCAGTACGTCGTCGGAGACCAGCCGAAGTTCACCATGGTCGTCACCAACATCGGACTGGTCGCATGCCAGCGCGACGTCGGCGCCGCGGTGCTGGCCGCTTACGTGTACTCGCTGGACAACACCCGGTTGTGGTCGAATCTCGACTGCGCCCCGTCGAACGAGACGCTGGTGAAGACGTTCCAGCCGGGTGAGCAGGTGACGACCGAGGTCACCTGGACGGGCATGGGCTCTGCGCCGCAGTGCCCGCTGCCGCGCCAACCGATCGGGCCGGGCACGTACAACCTCGTTGTGCAGCTGGGCAATTTGAGGTCTGCGACGGTGCCGTTCATCCTCGCCCCGCCCGTCGCATCCGTTCCGGCGCCGCCCGCCGAGGGCGCGCCGCCCGCCGAACAGGCGCCCGCGCCGCAGGGCGGCTAGGCAGCTGGTTTCCGGTTAGCCGGCGTTTTCGCCGACGAGGTCTTCGTGCCACCCGTTGACGTGTGACTCTGCGGGCTCCTCGGGCTCGTCGTCGGCCTCTGGCTGACGAGGTTGCAGGTGTTCCGTGCCGGGCACGCCGCCGAGGGCGGCGATCGCCTCCAAGATCTTCGCCGCTTCCTCGTCGGTGGGAGTTGCGCCCCCTCGAGGTCATCGAGGAGGCCTTCGCGAACTCCCGCGCCGTTCTCGACCTCCCGAGCGGACAACCTGGCCTGAATGCGGGTGGCGTACACCTGTTGGCCCACGCTCGATCCCGGCGCAGCGGCGGCGTGCTCCATCAGCGCGTCATAGCGTCGGCGGACATTGCTCAGTGCCACGATGACCGCGGGTGAAGGCCTGCTGGAGCTTGCTGCGTCGGTCAACGCGGCGCGCAATTTCCGCATGCCCGACAAAACGACATCCGCGCGCTTGTGGAACTTCTTGTCCTCTGCGAAAGGCAACGCGTCGATTGCCGCCGTGTACATGTGCATCGCCGCCTCGGAGAGGTCGACGATGATCGACGAATCACCTTCCAGCGACGCGGGTTGTGCCACGAGCCCTCAATTCTCCAGCGGGTCAATTCGGTAGCGGTGAATACGGGATGACGCTAGCGGTCCGCGCTGTCACGCGTGCACCGCCGGGGAGGTGGTAGCGCGACGGCTCGAATGGGGTTCCCTAGGCTGAACCCGCATGGCCGCAGGTTCGGATGAACGGAGGTCGGGATGACCGAACTAGTGCAATCCACTAGGGCCGCTGAGGATTCGGAGCGCAGCGATGTGAGCGGCGCACAGCCGGCGCCAATGGCGGTGCCACATCGGTTGGGCTGGCGCGGAGTCTGGTGGTTTGCCTGCGGTGTCGCCGGGACCCTGGCGATCGTCTGGTTCATCATCTTCAGCCGAGGCGAGATCGGGTCCAAGGCGGAGTGGTTCTTCGGCGCGGTCGTCTTCTGCGTCGTGATGGTGACCATGTGGCAGACCCTCAACATTCAGCGGCAAGCGAACCAGCACGCCGCCGAGGCCGCCGAACGACTATGCACGGAACTGGTGGCCGCCGAAGAGCGAGCGGCGCGCGAACTGGCGATGACCCAGGCATTGCACAGGGTCGAAATGCAAGCGCGGGAGAAGGTGTTCCGCGCCGAGATGGAGGCTCAACGGGAGCTGGCTCGCGTCGAGCGCGGCCACCTGATCAATCAGCTGCAGAAGCAGGCGATGGTCGAGGTGTCGCGCGCGGTCAACGCACATACCCAAATGCGCCAACGTATGGAACGAGGGCGCCCGTACCCTGCGGATCGAGGACCGCGACGAGCGGGAGCAGGCGATGAACCCTATCTTCGAGCAGATCAGCCGAGTCGTGAACGACTTTTCGGTCGAGGTCAGCAACGCCAACGTCCTCATCGAGAACGGTCGCCTGCATCGCGCGCTGAATGAGGTCAACGAGGCTGCCGTGATGGCGATCCGGGTAGCAGAGGATATGCACGACGCGGTCGTTGACGGGCGCACACCGAAACCGGATTCGATCCGGACCGCGCAGCGGCTCATGCACACGCGGGCGGCAGAAGCTCGGAGGCTCGCATGGGAGTTGCTCCGAAACGGGCTCGACGATACCGGCGGCGCAACGGAATGGCGACTATGCCAGCCGGTCGGCGATCGTCGACTCGGCGAGCTGCGACAGGCCTTCCCGGATGTGGCGGGCCCACATCGAGCCGATGCCTTCCACCGATTGCAGATCGTCGGATGTCGCGGCCAGCAGGCCCTGCAACGAGCCGAATGAGCGCACCAGCAGGTCGACGTGCGCGAACTGCAATCGCGGGATGCCTGCCATCGCGCGGTAGCCGCGCGAACTCATCGCCGAATCCTGCGCTTCGGCCGTCGACGGGTAGCCGAAAACCCTTGCCAGCGTGGTGAAGTCGAGAAGCTCGTTGTCCGAAAGCGAGTCGAGCTCGTCGAGCGTTGCGCTGACCTGATCGGCTGTCGGCGGGTCGGGGTTGGCGTGATAGTCACGCACGATCAGCTCGCGTGCCGTGTCGTTGTCACCGACGAGTTCCTCCAGCTGCAGTTTGAGCTGGCGTCCATCGGTGCCCAGTTCGACCACGTCGGAGTCGATCTCGAGACTGATCCGGCGCACCATCTCCAGTCGCTGCACGACGGTCATCACATCGCGCAGCGTCACGAAGTCCTCGATCTCGGCGGTCGAGAGCTGCCTGCTGACCTCGTCGAGACGGGTCTTGTACCGCTCGAGCGTGTCGATTGTCTGGTTGGCCCGCGACAGGATGGCCGCTGAATCGGGGATCACGTGGCGCTCGCCCGCGACGTAGACCGTGACGATGCTCATCGAGTGGCTCACCGAGATCACCGGATAGCCGGTCTGGATGGCGGTGCGCTCGGCGGACCGGTGCCGGGTGCCAGATTCCTCGGTGGGGATCGACGGGTCGGGCACCAGTTGCACGTTCGCCCGCACGATGCGGCCGCCGTCGGTGGACAACACCACCGCACCGTCCATCTTGGACAGCTCCCGCAGGCGGGTCGGCGCGTAACGGATCTCGAGTTCGAAGCCGCCGTCGCAGATCGCCTCGACGCTGTCGTCGTAACCGATCACGATCAGCGCGCCGGTCCGGCCGCGCAGGATGCGCTCAAGGCCGTCCCGGAGCGCGGTCCCCGGCGCCAGCCGCGCGATGGTCTCCCGCAGGGTCGGCCGTGCCAGCTGCACCACGTTGCGGCTCGACCTGCCGCTCGCCTTGACGGCCATCGCCCCCTCCTAGGATCGGCCGCCGTCAGTCTGACTGACTTGCCGGAGCACCCGCAACGCCGCCTGAATGTTGTCAGCCGGCAGGGGCCGCAGCCCCGTGGGCACGGCCGTGACGCCCGCAGGCACGACGGCGCAGCCGAAGCCCAGCCGCGCCGCCTCCGCAAGCCTGCGGTCCATGCCGCTGACCCTGCGCAAGTCCCCGGCGAGCCCGACCTCGCCGATCGCCACGGCATTGATGGGCATGGGCAGATCGGTGTAGGCGGACGCGATGGCGAGTGCCACCGCCAGATCCGAAGAAGGGTCGGTCAGCCGCATACCGCCGACGGTGGACAGATAGATGTCGTTGGTGCCGACGGGAAGCCTGGCGCGCTTCTCCAGCACCGCGGTGATCATCGCGGCGCGGGACGAGTCGATGCCGCTGACCGCACGACGCGGCGAACCGCTTGCGGGTGAGCCGATCAGAGCCTGGACCTCACCGATCAACGGTCGTTTCCCGTCGAGCGTGACCGTCACCGCCGTGCCGGACACCGGCTTGGGCCGCTGGTCGAGGAACAGGCCCGACGGATCCGCTACACACTCGATTCCGTTGTCGTGCAACAGGAAACAACCCACCTCATCGGCGGCGCCGAAGCGGTTCTTGACGCCGCGCACCATGCGAAGCGGCGACGTGCGGTCGCCCTCGAAGTGCAGCACGACGTCGACGAGGTGCTCCAGTGAGCGCGGCCCGGCGATCGCGCCGTCTTTGGTGACGTGGCCGACAAGGAGCATCGCCACCCCGGAGGTCTTGGCGGTCATGGTCAACGCTGTCGTCACCGCCCGCACCTGGGTGACGCCGCCCGTAACGCCGTCGGCCTCGGTGGTGGACATGGTCTGCACCGAGTCGACGACCACCAGGCTCGGCCGCACCTCGTCGATGTGGCCGAGCGCCATCTGCAGATCCGATTCGGCGGCCAGGTAGACCTCGTCGTGGGTGCAGCGCGTGCGTTCGGCCCGCAACCGGATCTGGCCGGCCGACTCTTCGCCGGACAGATACAGTGCGCGCCTGCCGGCCTGCGCCCAGCGATGGGCGACCTCGAGCAGCAGGGTCGACTTGCCGACGCCGGGGTCGCCCGCGAGGAGCGTCACCGACCCGGGGACCAGCCCTCCGCCGAGGACGCGGTCCAGTTCACTGACCCCGGTGTGGAAATGACGGGTGCTGCCGGGGTCTATCGAGCTGATCGGCACCGCGGGTGAAGTCGGCGCGACCGCGCGCCGTGACGGCGAACCGTTGACCGCGGCCAGCACCGCGACCTCGTCGACGGTGCCCCAGGTGCCGCAATCCGGGCAGCGGCCGACCCACTTGGCGGTGACGTGGTGGCATTCCGAACAGCGGTACTGCGAACGCGCTTTAGCCACGTCGTGACCGTAACCGGTCGGACCGACAGCCCGCCCGAAAAACCTAGTGATGACCGCCCGTGTCGCCGGCTTCTGCGGCCGCTTCGCGACGCGGTTGCTCACCGGCCGAGATCGGCACCGCAACCGTGGTCTCGCCGGCCTTCTCGAAGTCGAAGGTGAACCGGTACGTCAGTCCGTTGGTGATCGGCTTCGACAGCGCAACCTTTGCCTGGACGGCGTCGGCCCTCTCGGCGGACTCCAACGGCGCGATCTGGCCGTCGGGCTCACCGACCACCAGTACGCCGTTTGCGGGGAGCGAGCTGTCACCCGAAATGCTGACGGTGCCGATGTCGGAGGTGACCGATACGAGCTTGTCGTTGACGTCGGGCGAGCCGTTCACCGCGACGAACAACAGCTCGGCGTCGCCGCCAGGCTCGACGTAGTCGGTGGACTGCGCAGCGCGTAGGTGAACGTTGCGCAGCGAAATCGGGCCGACGGTGGCGGTCGTGCCGTTCACCGCGGGTTCCTGCGTGGCCATCTGCGACACCTGACCGGCCCCGCAGCCGCTCAGCGCGACCGCTACTGCCAGCCCACAGGCGGCCAGCCCGGCGGTCACGACAGGGGTGCGTGGTTTGAAGCGTTCCATCCAGGCCTCCTGCTCGCCGACGACGCGACCGTGCTGGCGGACGCGGTGGTTCGACTATGCAGAGTAGTAGGTGGCGGTTGAGCGCGGTAGCTGAGGGCTGGCGGCGTCTCGGCAGCTACCTCGAAGCGGTCCGATAGCTGGAGCAAAGGGCGCGAAAACAGCTCGCGCAATGCACGTATTCGTCACCCTGTCAACCCCTGCTCTTCACCGACTGTGCCCCTGACCTGCACCGTTGATCCGCGCCTGTCTAGCCCCCGTGCTAACATTGAGTCGTGAAAGGGGCTCGTATCTGATGATTTTTAAGGTCGGAGACACCGTTGTCTATCCACACCACGGTGCTGCGTTGATCGAGGCGATCGAAACCCGGACCATCAAAGGCGAACAGAAGGAATACCTCGTCTTGAAGGTCGCCCAGGGAGATCTCACCGTTCGAGTACCCGCCGAGAATGCCGAGTATGTGGGCGTGCGCGACGTCGTCGGCCAGGAGGGCCTCGACAAGGTTTTCCAGGTGCTTCGCGCCCCGCACACCGAAGAGCCGACCAACTGGTCGCGCCGGTACAAGGCCAACCTCGAGAAGCTGGCCTCCGGAGACGTGAACAAGGTCGCCGAGGTCGTGCGTGACCTCTGGCGCCGGGACCAGGAGCGCGGCCTGTCCGCCGGCGAGAAGCGGATGCTGGCCAAGGCGCGTCAGATCCTGGTCGGTGAGCTCGCGCTTGCCGAGAACACGGACGACGCCAAGGCGGCGACCATCCTCGACGAGGTCCTGGCCGCCGCGTCCTGAAGGCAGTGATGTCGATCCCGAGAGTCGGGCTCGGCACCGACGTACACCCAATCGAAGCCGGTCGGCCGTGCTGGCTGCTGTGCCTGTTGTTCGAAGACGCCGACGGTTGCGCCGGCCATTCCGACGGTGACGTCGCCGCTCATGCGCTGTGCGACGCATTGCTGTCGGCTGCCGGGCTCGGCGATTTGGGCGATGTGTTCGGCACCGGCCGCCCGGAATGGCGGGGTGCGGGCGGTGTGGACCTCCTCCGCCACGTCAAGGGGCTGCTGACCGCGGATGGTTACCGCGTCGGCAACGCCGCCGTTCAGGTGATCGGCAATCGGCCCAAGGTGGGCCCGCGACGCGCCGAAGCGCAGAAGGTTCTTTCCGAATTGCTGGACGCCCCGGTTTCGGTGTCCGCTACGACTACCGACGGCCTCGGCCTGACGGGCCGTGGCGAAGGTTTGGCGGCCATCGCGACCGCATTGGTAATTCGCGCCGAATAGTGCCGGTAAGCTGGCACGTCGTGACCGACGGCCCCGCATTGCTTCCGCGCACGCGAGGAGCGCAAGAGCCACTGCGGCTGCACGACACCATGACGGGTGCCGTGCGCGATTTCGTGCCGCTGCGGACCGGCCACGCATCGATCTATCTCTGTGGCGCCACCGTGCAGGGCCTGCCGCACATCGGGCACGTCCGCAGCGGTGTCGCGTTCGATGTGTTGCGGCGCTGGCTGATGGCCAAGGGCTATGACGTGGCGTTCATCCGCAATGTCACCGACATCGACGACAAGATTCTCAACAAGGCCGCCGACGCTGGCCGGCCGTGGTGGGAGTGGACCGCGACCTACGAGAGGGCGTTTTCGGCCGCCTACGACGCGCTGGGGGTGCTTCCACCGTCGGCTGAGCCTCGGGCCACGGGCCACATCACCCAGATGGTCGAGCTGATCGAGCGCCTGATCGAACGAGGGCACGCCTACGCCGGAAACGGTGACGTCTACTTCGATGTTCTGAGCCTGCCCGACTACGGCAAGCTGTCCGGCCACAAGATCGACGATGTGCACCAGGGCGAGGGCGTCGCGAAGGGCAAGCACGACGAGCGCGACTTCACGCTGTGGAAGGGCGCGAAGCCCGGTGAGCCGTCATGGCCGACGCCGTGGGGCCGGGGCCGCCCCGGCTGGCACACCGAATGCGTCGCGATGTGTGAGGCATACCTCGGACCTGAATTCGATATCCATGCCGGCGGGATGGATCTGGTGTTCCCGCACCATGAAAACGAGATCGCCCAGGCCGAGGCCGCGGGCGACGCGTTCGCCCGGTTCTGGCTGCACAACGGCTGGGTCACCATGGGCGGCGAGAAGATGAGCAAGTCGCTGGGCAACGTGCTCGCGATTCCCGCTGTGCTGCAACGGGTTCGGCCCGCGGAGTTGCGCTATTACCTGGGCAGCGCGCATTACCGCTCGATGCTCGAGTTCTCGGAGAGCGCGCTGCAGGACGCGGCCAAGGCGTATGCGGGGATCGAGGACTTCCTACACCGGGTGCGCAACAGGGTCGGCGCTGTGGTGCCGGGGGAGTGGACGCCGAAGTTCGCCGCGGCCCTCGACGACGACCTTTCGGTGCCGATCGCATTGGCCGAGGTGCACGCCGCCCGAGCGGAGGGCAACCGGGCGCTGGACGCCGGTGACCACGAAACGGCCCTGACGAAGGCGATGTCGATCCGGGCGATGATGGGAATTCTCGGCGCCGATCCGCTCGACGAGCGCTGGGAATCCCACGACGAGACCTCTGCCGCCATGGCAGCGGTCGACGTCCTCGTGCAGGCGGAGGTGCAGCGCCGCGAGGATGCCAGGGCGCGACGGGACTGGGCGGAGGCCGATGCAATCCGCGATCGGCTCAAGGAGGCCGGCATCGAGGTCACGGATACCGCCGACGGACCGCAGTGGGCGCTCCTCGACGGGTACACCAAGTAGAGATGGCTGGAAACTCACGGCGCAGGGGTGCGGTACGCAAAGCCGGCACCAAGAAAGGGCCGACGGTCGGGTCTGGCGGGGTGCGCCGGCGCGGGCTCGAGGGCCGCGGCGCTACCCCGCCTGCACACATGCGACCGAATCACCCCGCCGCCAAACGTGCGGCGAAGGCCCAGCAGCGGCGGCCCGCCCGCAAGACCGATGACACCGAGATCGTGTTGGGCCGCAATCCGGTGGTCGAGTGCCTGCGGGCCGGGGTGCCCGCCACCGCGCTGTATATCGCGCTCGGCGCCGAGGCCGACGAGCGGCTCACCGAATCCGTGAAACTGGCCGCCGACTCCGGCATCTCGATCCTCGAGGTGCCGCGTCACGATCTGGACCGCATCGCCGCCAACGGACTGCATCAGGGCATCGCATTGCAGGTGCCGCCGTATCGATACGCGCATCCCGACGACCTGCTCGCGGCTGCGACGAAGGACAGCGTGCCCGCGCTGATGGTCGCGCTGGACAACATCTCCGATCCACGCAACCTCGGCGCGATCGTCCGCTCTGTTGCGGCGTTCGGTGGCCACGGTGTGGTGATCCCGCAGCGGCGCTCGGCGTCGGTCACTGCGGTGGCGTGGCGCACCAGCGCTGGTGCGGCCGCCCGGATACCTGTGGCCAGGGCGACGAATCTCAATCGGACGCTGAAGGATTGGGCCAACGCGGGCGTTCAGGTGGTCGGGCTCGACGCGGGCGGCGACACCATGATCGACGATCTCGACGGCAGCGGGCCGACGGTCGTGGTGGTCGGCTCCGAGGGCAAGGGATTGTCGCGACTTGTGCGCGAGAACTGCGACGCCGTGGTGTCGATCCCGATGGCCGGTGCAACGGAGTCGCTGAACGCTTCGGTGGCCGCGGGCGTGGTGCTGGCCGAAATCGCCCGCCAGCGCCGGGATTAGCTGTCAGTCCGGGGCCGCGTCAACGTGAACTTGTCGACCGGTGTGACCTCGCCGAACGGCCCGTTCACCGCGTAGTACGTGGCGGCCATCGACGTGTTGCCGCCGGGCTGGCCCGGGTCGACGTCGAATGCCACAAAGCCACAGGGGTTGTCGCGGTCCCGGAACACTGACCACGGTGCGGCCTCCTGCACGTACCGTGGCGTCTTCTTTCCGGTGTCGGGGGTGACGTCGCCCACCGACATGAGGACCCGGCATCGCGGCTCGGGAAAGAACATCCTGTTCGACGGAATCGATGTGCCCCCACCGCCGATGACCAGATGAACGGTGCCCTTGCTGGTGTCGATTTGATCTTGTTGCGCACCGACCGGATTCGGTGTCAGCGTGTCGGTCGGTAGGGTTCCGCGAATCGCGTGGCTGCGTTCGTAGTGGTGCTCATGCCCGCAGACGACGAGGTCGACGTTGAAGCGGTCGAAAAGTGGCAGCCAGTTCTCCCGGATGCCGAGGTCGGCTCCGTTGGTGCGGTCGCCCGTCGAGACCGCGGTCTGATGCATGCACACCACGATCCAGTCAATCCCTTTGTCGCCGCGAGAGCGTTCGAGTTCCTGTTCGAGCCAACGCTTTTGGGCGCCGCCGGAGTAGCCACGGACGTAGGAATTGCCGCCGTCCTGATAACACACGTCGTCGTTGGCCAAGCTGATCACCCGGACCGATCCCGCCGTGAACGCGTACCACAGTCCTCGCAGCTCCTGGTCTGAGGCGGAGTCCGGCAGCGCGAAGTACGCCTGGTATGCGCCGTAGCCGATCGGGCCGTTGCCCAACTCGTTCTCGTGGTTGCCCGCCGCAGGCATCCACGGGCGATGGCGCGCGGACCTGGAATTGTTCTCGAACCAGTCCGACCACGTCCTGACGCGGTCGTGGGACAGGTTGGCATAGCACAGGTCGCCGTTGACCAGGTGGAACAACGGCTCAGCGCGCTCGACCGCGGTCGTGACGTCACCTGCCAAGGGCGATCCGAGGTGGTCGCTGCCGAACGCCTTCGCGACCATCGCATCCAGCGTCGGGGTGGACTGGTCGCCGAAGCTGGTGAAACGCACGGCCGCGCGGCCGCGCGGCGCGGTGCGCATGGTGCCCAATTCGGGACTGGCGCCGTCGTGCACGGCGGCGTACACGTAGTCGGTGTCCGGAGCGAGGCCGGTCAACCTGGTGTGGTGGACGCGGATCTCCGTGCCAGAAGCGGCGTCGCGGTAGCTGACGGTCTCTGCGGCGGTGGTACGGCCAAACCCATCGTCGGGCGTGCCCACCATGACTCGCGGGTTGTTCACCGCCGGGGCGGTGTGCCACGACACCACCACCTCGGATGACGCGTCGGCACCGTACTGCAGATGCAGCCCGCCGACGCGAGGCGCGTCGCTCCGGTCGCCGCGCTGCCACAGGGTGGGACCCGTCCGATCGCTCGCGACGAACCCGGCGACCCCGGCCCCGACTCCCGCACCGACGATCGCCGACGTTCCTCCGACGATGAGTGTTCTGCGACTGACGTCCATATCGGCCTAAACGATTTTCGTCAGTGTCGGGTATTTCGGCTTGACACCTGCGCCCGGCGTCGCCCGGCGTAGCCGTTTTGCCAGCCACGGCGCGGCGAACGCGAACGTCCATTGCAGATTCTCCCAGAAGCTGCGCACGGGTGGCGACGCGAGGAGCGCAGCCGACCGCGTCGGCAGGTTGTGCGAAATAGTCAGTGTGTCAAGAACTTTCGCTGCCATCCGCTCATGGCCGAGCGGCGAGAGGTGAATGCGATCGCCTGCCCACAGGCGCGGATCTCGAAACTCGGTGAAGCGCCAGAAGTCGACCAGCTGCAGTCCGAGGTCGTCGGCGATGGCGCGCAACAGCTCGTTGTAAACCGCGGCGCGGCCCCGCAGCCGGCGAAACAGCGGCACCGTGCCCAGATCGCCCGCCGTGAACGCCAATACGTGGGCCCCGGTCTGCTGCAGAGTCTTCAGCGCATCGGCGTATCTGGCCATCATCGCGTCGATGTCGTTGCGCACCAGAAGCAGGTCGTTCATGCCCGCGTAGACGATGACGAGGTCCGGTTCGAGCATGACCGCGGTCTGAAGCTGATCCGCGAGGATCTCGTCCATCCTGCGGCCGCGCACCGCGAGGTTGGCGTAGCGAAGGTCCGGGTTGTGCTGGGTCAGCGCAACTGCAACGTGGTCCGCCCAGCCGCGCAAACCATTGGGGCTGGTGGGATGTGGATCGCCGACACCCTCGGTGAACGAGTCGCCGAGCGCCACGTATCTGCTGAACAACATGGCCACGACACCAATCTTGCCGATGCTATGGCGAATTGCTCGCCCGCAGCGCCATCGGTGGGCGAATCGACGTCAGCCGTCCCACCGCTGTTCGCGTCGATGTAACCGTCGCTTAGGCCTACGCCGTCGATGATGTGGCCGAACCGAATGAGGAGACGTCATGGCGGCCCTGAAGTCGGACACCCGCGTCGAGCTTTCGTTCCGCGGCCGATTCAGCTTCGGCATCGACCAATGGGCCTACGTGCCCTTCGAGGTGCCCTCCGGCACCCAGCGGATCGACGTCAGCACGTCGCATGACCAGTTCTCGCTGCTCGGCATCGGCCGCAACGTGCTGGATCTGGGCATCTTCGGGCCCGCGGGCCACGAACTCGGCAACGCCGCGGGGTTCCGGGGCTGGTCGGGCGGGGCCCGCGCGGGATTCATGCTGTCCGCGGTCAATGCGACGCCCGGCTACCTCGCGGGCCCGATCGACCAGGGCCGCTGGGCGTTGGCGCTCGGGCCGGTGGTGCTCAACCCGATGGGCATGGACTGGCAGGCTCAAATCACCCTGACGCGGGGCGTGCAGCCGTCGTTGCGGCCGGTTCCGGACTACCGCCACGCCGTGCGCCCCGTCAGTCAGCCGGGCTGGTATCGCGGTGACTTACACACGCACACAGTGCATTCCGACGGCCGACGGCGGATTGTCGAGATGGCGGACGCCGCCACGTCGGCGGGCCTGGATTTCATCGGCTCCACCGATCACAACACCAGTTCCGCCAACCGGGCCTGGGCGGCCGCCGCAAGCGACGGCCTGGAGGTGATCGAGGGTGAGGAGGTCACCACTCGCCACGGGCATTGGCTGGCGATCGCGCTGCCTCCCGGCTGCTGGATTGACTGGCGGTACGCACCGCGTGACGGTGTCTTCGCCACCTACGCTGAACGTGTCCGTGCGGACGGCGGCCTGGTGGTGGCCGCGCACCCGTCGGTGCCGCTGCCGGGATGCGCGTGGGAGTTCGGCTATCGCGACGTGGACGCGATGGAAGTCTGGAACGGGCAGTGGAACGTCGATGACGAACTGTCGCTGCGCATCTGGCAGCAGTTGCTGCGGCAGGGCAGACGGATAACCGCGGTCGGCGGCAGCGACTCGCACGCGTCGACCCAACCGCTCGGGCGACCCCAAACCGTTGTGTACGCGCAGGGCCTGGTGACCCGTGACCTCGTCGATGGCCTCCGTCGCGCGCGCTGCTACGTCGCGGAGTCGAGCGCAGTGTCGTTGGTTCTCAGCGCATCTCGCGAAGGCAGCAGGTCCACGGCGGGGCCCGGCGAGACGTTGACCGTGCCGCCTGGCGCTGACGTAGCGGTGACCGCCGAGGTCAGCGGTGCACCCGACGCGAATATCGCGCTGGTGACCGACGGCGGTTGCGTGGGTCGGGCGAAGACCGATGCGTCAGGGGACGGGCGGCTGACGTGGACCACTTCGGGTGGCGACGCGCCGTTCGCCCGGGTCGAGGTGCGACGCAGGGCGAGGTTTCCTTCGATGGTGGCGTTGTCGAATCCGGTCTGGCTGCAACCGCTCTAAACGCCGAAGACGCGGATCCCCACCCACAGTGCGAGCACCGCGATGGCCAGGATGAGCGGCGTCGTGAGCAGGCCGACGCGGGTGAACTCGAGGAAGCCGGCCCGGATATCGCGGCGCACGACACTGCGCCAGAGCAGATTCGCCAGCGAGCCGACGTAGGTCAGGTTGGGCCCGATGTTGACACCGATGAGCACTGCGAGGACGGCGGCGGGACCCGACGCGGTCACCAACGGCAGCAAAACAAGGACCGCAGGCAGGTTGTTGACGACGTTGGACAGCAGCGCCGCAATCGCCGCTGTCCCGAGCAGTGCGGGTAACGAGTCGCCTGCCGGCAGCACGTCGCGCATCGCGCCGTCGAGACCGTTGACCATGACCGCGGCGACGACCACACCCAGACACAACACGAACGCCAGGAACGGCACGTCCAGCGCGTCCGCGATGCCGGCAAGGGTGCTGCGGCCACGGGCCAGGCCGTGTACGCCGAGCACGACCGCGCCGGCCAGTGCGGCCCATGCGGGCGACAATCCGAACAGCGAAGTGACGGCGAACCCTGCAAGCGTCAGTGTCAGCACGACGAGCACGAAAACCGGCACCTGCACATCGTCTGAGCGGTCGTCGTGTCTGGGTCCGACCGCCAGCTCCCGTGCGAAAAGCCAACGCAACAACAGGAATTCGAGGCCGACCGCGGCAAGCCACGGCAGCGTCATGACCGCCGTGAAGTGGAGAAACGACAGCCCCGCCGCTCCGAAGGCCAACAGGTTGGTGAGGTTCGAAACCGGAAGCAGCAGCGAGGCACTGTTGGCAAGGTGCGCGGTGGCGTAGGCGTGCGGGCGGGCAGGCACCCGCAGCGTGCGGGCGGTGGCGAGCACCACCGGCGTCAGCAGTACCACGGTCGCATCCAGGCTCAGGATCGCCGTGGTGGCCGCCGCGATCACGAAAACCGTTGCAAGCAACCGCTGCTGGTTACCCGAATTGGACCGGGCCATGGCCGCGCCAGCGGCGCGGAACAGGCCCTCGTCGTCGCAGAGCCGGGCCAGCACGAGGACCGCGGCGAGAAACCCGACGACCGGCAGCAGCCGGCTCACCTCGGCCGCAGCCTCGTGCCAGGAGATCACGCCGAGTGCGATCAGCAGGCCTGCCGCAGGCACCGCGGCGACGGCCTCGGGCCAGCCGCGCGGGCGGAGCATCGCGAATCCGAGCACCACGGCCAGCGCGGCCAGCGCCAGCGTCAACTCCACGGGTCGCAGCGCTGCCACAGCGTGGGCAGGTGCAGCGAGACGCCGTCCTCCTCGGCCAGCCGGGACAACACCCGCATCGACACGTCGAGATCGTCGCCAACGTACGGCAGCGCGCGCAGCGGCTTGTGCAGCGGGCGGAAGAAGTCGTCCCAGTGGACGAGCACGACACGGCGCGCGCCGACAGTGCGGACGGTCTCCGTCCAGTAATCGACGATGTATTCCTCGGGTTGGAGCCCGAGCTGCCCGACGCCCAGATATACGACCTCGGCATGCTGCCCGACGAGCGCACCCCTGACAAAGCCTGCGCTGCCGACGATCAGCATCCGCCGGTCCGACGGCCGGTGGTGCACCAGCGTCGACCAGGCCTCGCCGCACTTGTACGCGGATACCTTGACCGGCGGGACGATCGGCTCGCGGATGACGCCCGGAAAGCGGTCGGGCGGGCAGTGTTCGGCCTCGATCAGGGTGATGTCGTATGCGCCGAGCGTTATCGGCTCACCCGGTGTGACGACAGTAAGCCGGTCGTCTGACAGGCCGGCGCCGCGGCCGATCTGCACCGCAGACGTGCCGCCGACGATGCGGGCGCCGGTGCGTTCGGCGACCGCCGCCGAGTCCATCGCGTGGTCGAAGTGCGTGTGCACGGGCAGCA
>Ga0207704_10000526_pt1 | contig 17029 bp, 19 predicted proteins | sample KBSMisM12_FD_184308 | JGI IMG/M metagenome (GOLD analysis project Ga0207704, IMG submission 184308) | Miscanthus rhizosphere microbial communities from Kellogg Biological Station, Michigan, USA - KBS Miscanthus M1-2 (SPAdes) (version 2) | ecosystem: Host-associated > Plants > Roots >...
TTCGAGGGCCTTGTAGGCGGCGATTCCGCCGCCCACGATCAGAAGAACCCGCTTTTGATCCAAGGCTTTCGCCCTCTCGCCGCGCTTGCTCAGCCTTATGCCAGATGGGGGCTTAAGAGAAATCCGCCAAATTCGGACTCGACATCCGTTTCAATATGTTCTTTCTTTGTTCCACCTTGGCTGTGGAGACTGGAAATGGCTGGGTTGAACAGGATGACGGGCGTGAAGATCGGGCTGCCCCTGGCGCTCGGGATTTCGGTGAGTGTTGCGGCCCTGGCGCTGCTCAGCGGTTGCGACAACGGTCCCTCGGCGGTGCGCCAGCAGTCGGCCGGGACGCAGATGGCCTCGGCGAGCGCGCCGCAGCGGACCTACGACACTGGCGGCGGGGGCAACTATGGCGCCCCGCAGGTGGACCACCGCAAGGACCAGGTCGCCAAGGCCGACGACGGCAAGCCCGTGTGGGCGCCCAGCAAGCGCAGTTCCGCCGGGGACGGCGCGGAACGGGCCTTCGAGCGCAACGGCGAGGCCTTCGGCGCCAAGACGGTCGACCAGTTCGTCCAGAAGGCCCACGCCTTCGTGGGCCACCCGCCGAAGGGCACGCTCACGCTCACGCGGAAGAACGGCGACACGCTCTACTACGACCCCAAGGGCAACATCTTCGCGGTGGCCAACAAGGAGGGCGCGCCGCGCACCATGTTCAAGCCGGACGAGGGCATGGCCTATTGGGAGAAACAGAAGGGCATCGAGGAGAAGCGCCATGCGCGCCGCTCCCGGTCGTCGGACGATCAGGCCTGAACCCGATCCCGCCGAGTCCTAGCGGAACCACCAGGCGGCCGCGAGGAACGCCGCGCCCGCCAGGGCGGCGCCGAACGCGAACCACGCGAGCCGCGACGTCGTGACCGGTTCGTCCGCCTCCGTCGCCTCGGCGGCCGCGGGCGACGGCGCGGGCGGGTTTTCGAGCAGGCGGGCCAGATTGCGCAGCGCCTGATGCGCCTCCTCCGCGAAGCGCCTGACGCGCGCGGCCGGCGACAGTTCGCGGACCATCCAGCGGCGCACCACGGGATCGGCGGCGGCCCAGATGTCGTGGTCGGGATAGATCCGGCGGGCGACGCCTTCGACGGTCATCATCGTCTTCTGCAGCAGCACCAGCTCGGGACGCAGGCGCATGTCGAAGAGGGCGGTGATCTCGAAGAGCTGGGTCAGCACCCGGCTCATCGACACCTCGGCGGCCGAGCGGCCGAACACCGGCTCTCCCACCGCGCGCAACGCCTGGGCGAAGGCCGCGACGCTGTGGTGCGCAGGCACGTAGCCCGCGTCGAAGTGGGTCTGGGCCACCTTGGCGTAGTCCTTCTCGAGGAAGCCCCAGAGGATCTCGGCCAGATAGCGCCGCTCGGGCGCGCCCAGGCGGCCGATGATCCCGAAATCCACCGCCATCAACCGGTCCGGCGCGGCGGCGAACAGGTTCCCCTCGTGCAGGTCGGCGTGGAAGACGCCGTGGTCCAAGGCCTGGCTGAGAAAGGCGCGGATCAGGTTGTCGGCCAGGGCCTTGCGCTCGAGCCCGGGCTGGACCAGCGCCGCCTCGTCCGAGAGCGGCCAGCCGCGCGCCCATTCCAGCGTCAGCACCCGCTTTCCGACGCCCTCCCAGGCCACCGCGGGCACACTCATGAAGCCGTCCTGCGCCATCACCGCGCCCAGCTCGTCGGCGCCGGCGGCCTCCATCCGCAGGTCCAGCTCCAGTTCCGTGGCGCGGATCACCGTCTCGGCGAACGCCTTGGGTTCCAGCCGCCGCGCCGGGGGCGCCCACCGCTCCACCAGCCGCGCGGCCAGTCGCAGCCCCTCGGCGTCCTCGGCGACGCGCCGTTCGATGCCCGGCCGCAGCACCTTCACCGCCACCTTGCGCCCGTCCAGCAGCACCGCCTCGTGCGCCTGCGCCAGCGACGCCGCCGCCACCGGCTCGCCGAAGCTCGCGAACAGGCTCTCCAGGGGCCGGCCCAGCGCGCGCTCGACCTCGGCTCGCGCGAGCGGCGTCGGGAAGGGATCCAGGCGGTCCTTCAGCCGCGACAGGTCCTGGGCGAAGTCGCCCCCGAACAGGTCGGCCCGGGTCGACAGCAGCTGGCCGAGCTTGATCGCCACCGGCCCAAGCCGCTCCAGCGACCGCGCCAGGCGCTCGCCCGGCCGTCCGATGCGGGCCTCCGCGCCGGCGAACAGCCGCAGCGCGCCGGCGATCCCGTCCAGCCACGGCGGATAGAGCGCCGTCAGCTCGCGCGGCAGCAGCGCGTCATTGCGGATCAACGTCCAGCCCGCGCCGATCAGCCGGCCGGACGCGCCCCACGCCCCCATGCTCAGATCGCCCGACCGCTGTGCAGGGCCGCCACGCCCCCGGTGAAGTTGGTGTAGTCTACGCGGCTGAACCCCGCCTCGCCGATCATGGCGGCGAACCGGCGCTGGTCCGGGAAGCGGCGGATGCTCTCCACCAGGTACTGATAGGCCGCCCGGTCGCCCGCCACCCGTGCGCCCACTTCCGGGATCACCCTGAACGAGTAGGCGTCGTAGGCCTTCTGCAGCGCCTCGGTCACCGGCCGCGAGAACTCCAGGCAGAGGAACCGCCCGCCCGGCTTCAGCACGCGCCGCGCCTCTCGCAGGGCGGCTGATATGTCGGTCACGTTGCGGATGCCGAAGGCGATGGAATAGGCGTCGGCGCAGGCGTCGGGCAGCGGCAGCCGCTGGGCGTCGCCCACCGCCCAGGCGATCTCGGGCTCGCCGCCCCCAAGGCCCCCGCGCGCGCGGCCGGCGGCGACCATCTCGGCGTTGTAGTCCACCACCACGATCCGGGCGTCGGCCAGGTCGCGGCCCGCCATTGCCCGTCGCGCCTTGGCGCTCCGCGCCATGCGCGCGAAGCGCCGCGCCATGTCGCCGGTGCCCCCGGCGCAGTCGACGATCGTCTCGCCGGGCTGCGGATTGAGCCGCGCGGCCGCCGCGTCCTTCCACAGCCGATGGACGCCCGCGCTCATCAGGTCGTTCATCAGGTCATAGCGGCCGGCGACCCGGTCGAAGACGCCGCGCACCAGGCCCGGCTTTTCAGCCGCGTCCACGTCGCGGAAGCCGAAGGTGGCCGAGGGACCCGTCATGGGCGCCGTCTTAGCCCGGAGGCCGTGCTGCGTCCAAGCTCATCGGCTTTTGCGCCTTGGCTCTGGGGCGGCCGCGTGCCAAGCCCATTGAATGCCCGAGCTTCCCGAGGTCGAGACGGTGCGCGGCGGCCTTGCCCCCGTGCTGGAAGGCCATCGGCTGGCCCGCGTGGAGGCGCGCCGTCCCGACCTGCGCTTCCCGCTGCCGGCCAACTTCGTCCAGGTGCTGACGGGGGCCGTGATCACGCGCCTGGCGCGGCGCGCCAAATACCTGATCGCGACGCTGGACCGTGAGGACACCCTGGTGATGCACTTAGGGATGAGCGGCCGTTTCGAGATTGCGCGGCCGGAGGGCGTCGAGCGGCCCGGCGAATTCCTCTACGCCGCCGATCCCGATCCCAAGCACGCACACATCGTCTTCGAGACCGAGGCCGGCGCGCGGGTGACCTACTATGACCCGCGCCGGTTCGGCTACATGGCGCTTGTCAACACCGCCACCCTGCACCTGCACCCCTGGTTCGCCGGCCTGGGCCCAGAGCCGCTCTCCGAGGCCTTCGACGCAGGAAGACTGCGGGCGGCCTTCAAGGACCGCCGCCAGGGGCCCAAGACCCTGCTGCTGGACCAGCGGATCGTGGCGGGGCTGGGCAACATCTACGTCTGCGAGGCCCTGAACCGGGCGCGTATCTCGCCGTTCCGCGCCTCGGGTGGGATCTCGCGGCCGCGGCTGGACGCGCTGGTGGACGAGATCCGCGCGGTGCTGACCGAGGCGATCGCCGCCGGCGGTTCGACCCTGCGCGACTATGCCCAGGCCAACGGCGCCCTGGGCTACTTCCAGCACCGCTTTCGCGTCTATGACCGCGAGGGCGAGCCCTGTCTGAACCTTGGCTGCGGCGGCGTGATCGCGCGCAAGGTCCAGGCCGGCCGCTCGACCTTCTATTGCCCCCAATGCCAGAAATGACCGCATGAAACGCCCCTGGACGCGACATCTCGCCCGAGCGGCGCTGGCCGTCCTGGCCCTCTGCCTGGCCGGCCAGGCCGCGGCGCGGCCGCCGGTCTGGGTGGTCCGGGACAAGGACTCCGAGATCGTCCTCTTCGGCTCGGTGCACGTCCTGCCGCCGGGCCTGGACTGGGAGCCGCCGGCGCTGGCCGCGGCGCTGAAGTCCGCCGACGACCTTTGGTTCGAGCTGCCGATCGATGCGCAGAGCGAGGCCGAGACCGCCAGCCTGGCGAGCCAGACGGGCGTCCTGGGGCCTGACCAGTCGCTGTTCCGGCTGCTGACCCCCGCAGACGCCGAGCTGCTCTCCAGGGTCGCCGCCGCGTACGACGTGTCGCCCGCGGTGCTTGACCGGCTGAAGCCCTGGCTCGCCGAGATCGCGCTCGCCGCCGGCGCCTACAGGAAATCCGGCGCGGACGCCGACACCGGGGTCGAGAAGGCGATCTCCGCCCTCGCCGCGCCCACCGCCAAGCGCCAGGCCTTCGAGACCCCCGCCGAACAGATCGCGCTCCTGGGCGGCGGGCCGATGGACGAGCAGATCGCCTCCCTGCGCCAGACCGCGCGCGACATGGCCGACGAGCCGGACGAGTTCCGCATCCTCCTCAGGGCCTGGCTGGCCGGCGATGTCGACACCCTGGCCCGCGAGGCGCTGGAGCCGTTGCGGAAGACCTCGCCCGCGCTCTTCAAGCGCCTGGTCACCGACCGCAACGCGCGCTGGGTCCAGGTGCTGGACGCGCGGATGAAGGGCCATGGCCGCACCGTGGTGGTGGTCGGCGTCGGCCACCTGATCGGGCCGGACGGCGTGCCCGCCCGCCTGCGCGCCCTTGGCTATTCGGTCACGGGGCCGTAAGTCGCGAGCTCAAGCCTTCGAGGACGCCCATGACCGCAAAGTCGCCCTACGAGACCCTGATCGTCGAGACCCCTCAGCCGGGCGTCACCCTGATCCGCCTGAACCGACCGGATGCGCTGAACGCGCTGAACAGCCAGTTGCTGGGCGAACTCGGACAGGCTCTGGACGCCGCCGAGGCCGACGAGGCCGTGCGCTGCCTGGTGCTGACGGGCTCGGAGCGCGCCTTCGCAGCCGGCGCCGACATCAAGGAGATGTCGGACAAGTCCTACGCCCAGATGTTCGTCTCCGACTTCTTCGGCCCGGCTGCACGCAGCATCGAGGGCTGCCGCAAGCCGATCATCGCCGCGGTGGCCGGCTATGCGCTGGGTGGCGGCTGCGAGCTGGCCATGCTCTGCGACTTCATCATCGCCGCGGAGACGGCGAAGTTCGGCCAGCCCGAGATCAACCTCGGCGTCATGCCCGGCATCGGCGGCACCCAGCGCCTGCCGCGCGCCGTGGGCAAGGCCAAGGCCATGGACATGGTGCTGACCGCTCGGATGATGGACGCCGCCGAGGCCGAGCGCGGCGGCCTGGTCAGTCGCGTGGTCCCGGCCGACAAGCTGATCGAGGAGGCCCTCGCCGCCGCCGGCAAGATCGCCGCCCAGTCGCCGCTGGCCGTGGCCATGAACAAGGAGCTGGTCAACGCCGCCTTCGAGACCACGCTCAGCACCGGCGTGGCGATGGAGCGCAGGCTCTTCCACTCCCTTTTCGCCTTCGACGACCAGAAGGAAGGCATGGCCGCCTTCGTCGAGAAGCGGAAGCCGGGCTTCAAGGGAATCTAGCCGCCTGATGGGCGCGATCCCTCGACCCGGATCGCAGGATCGCCGGCGACGCGGAAAACACCTGTCGTCGCATTGACCGCGGGCCTCGCCTCCCGTATATCCGCGCCTCCAATTTTCCCCGCCCGGCCCGCCGGGTGCGTTCGTTCGAGAGCACGTTCCTTATGGCCAACACGCCCGGCGCCAAGAAAGCGGTCCGCAAGATCGCCCGCCGCACCGAAGTCAACACTGCCCGCCGCTCGCGCGTGCGCACCTTCTTGCGCAAGTTCGACGAGGCGCTGTCCTCCGGCGACGCGGCCGCGGCCAAGGAAGCCTTCATCAAAGCCCAGTCGGAGCTGATGCGCGCGGTCACCAAGGGCGTCGTGCACAAGAACACCGGCTCGCGGAAGGTCTCGCGCCTGGCCGCCCAGCTGAAGAAGATGTCGGCGGCCTGAGCTAGCCCCTCGCTTCGGCGACTACGGGCGGGATCGATACCCCGCCTCTCCCATCGGAATTTGATCCAGCCAAGGGGCGCCCGAAAGGCGCCCTTTTCGGCGTGTCCGGAGCATTCGCGTCGCATGACTCATGCGACAGAAACTCTCAGCTCACGGAGCTGAAATGCGCGTTTCCCTTGGCCCGAAAAGGGCTCAGTGCGAGTCAACAAAGAAATCAACTTCCGGGATCGAAAAAGCCCGTTGACCGGCCCCGGCCCCCGATTACTGTCGATCCTCTTACAGGCGTCTTAGATCTGATCCCGGATGAAAACGGGGCGCCGGCGGAGCGCAAGCTTTCGCCGAATAAGGACCTGTTTGTGTTGAGAAAATGGGCGCGAACAGCGCGTGGGGGCGCTGGATCGTGACGCGGGCAGGACGGGGTTGGCGGTGATGATGAGCGGGGGGGTTGCGGGAGCTATGGCGAGCGCACCGGCCGAGATCGTGTGGACCAAGACGAGTACTGTCTTGAAGCGCGAATTGGGCGAGGCGACGTACGGCTCCTGGCTTGGGCAGGCGGCATTGCGCGAGACCGGGGACGAGGTGTGCCTAGTGGCCGCCACGGGTGTCGCGCGGGACTGGATCCGCCGCCATGCGTGGCGCCGCATCGGGGAACTTTGGGCGCAACACGACCCCCTCGGCCGCCGCCTCGACCTGAAGTCCCGGATGGAGTTCGACGCTCAGGGGGCGCCGCCCGCTGCGGACGTCGAGGCCGCGACCGCGTCGGCCCCCTCCTCCAACGCCGCGCCAGAGGTCTTCGAGGTCGAGGCCGAGGTTCCGGCCGCGGCCGCCCGCCACGGGCGTCTGCTGGGCCTGCAGGAACGTTTCTCCTTCGACAGCTTCGTGGCCGGCCCCTCCAACGAGTTCGCCTTCGCGGTGGCCCGCCGCGTCGCGACCTGGTCCGACGGCCACTTCAATCCCGTCGTCTTCCACGGCCCGTACGGCTTCGGAAAGACGCACCTTCTGAACGCGTTGGCCTGGGAGGCCATGAAGAACGCGCCCGAGAAGCGCGTGGTCTACCTCTCGGCCGAGCGGTTCACTTCGACGTTCGTGAAAGCATTGCAGGACCGCCAGACCGCGGCCTTCAAGGATGAGCTGCGCAACGCCGACCTGCTGCTGATCGACGACGCCCACTTCGTGGCCGGCAAGACCCAGACCCAGGAAGAGCTCTTCCACACCCTGATCGCGCTGGTCGAGGACGGCCGCCGCGTGGTGATGACGGCCGACCGCTCGCCCACCGAGCTCTCGGACATGGAGCCGCGGCTGCGCTCGCACCTGCAGGCGGGCCTGGTCTGCGGCATCGAGCCGGCCGACCGGTCGCTGCGCATGGGCATCCTGGAGCGCAAGCTGCAGACCCTGGCCCGGCAGGGCGGCTTCCTGCCGTCGGCGCGGCCGGAGGTGATGCAGTTCCTGGCCGACCGCTTCACCGACAGCGTCCGCGAGCTGGAGGGCGCGCTGAACACCCTGGTGGCCCGGGTCGGCGGCGACGTCGCCCGCCTCAGCCTCGACGAGGCCCAGACGATCCTTCGCCCGCACCTTTCGTGCAATGAGCGAAAGGTGACGGTGGACCAGATCCAGAAGCTGGTCGCCGAGCACTACAACCTGAAACAGGCCGACCTGATCTCCGAGCGCCGCGCCCGCGCGGTCGCCCGGCCCCGCCAGGTCGCTATGTGGCTGGCCAAACAGGTGACGGTGCGCTCGCTGCCCGACATCGGCCGCCGCTTCGGCGGCCGCGACCACACCACCGTGCTGCACGCCGTGCGCCGGATCGAACAGCTGAAGGGCGAGGATCCGCAGATCGCCCGCGACGTGGACGTGCTGCTGCGGAAGCTCCGGGGCTAGACGTCCCGAACTGATGCTACAGCCGTAAGGCCCGCCGCGAGGCGGGCCTTTTCGCATGGAACGCTGTAGACTGGGCGCGTCGCGCAATCGCGGCCGATCCTCCCGAAAGCCATTCCATGCGCGACCTCAAGGGCTCCGGCCTGACCGACCGGCTTGCCGCCGCCGCCGAGGCGAAGGCCGTCCTGCTGGCCAAGCTCAAGCCGAGGCCTACGATCACCGACCCATTGTTCGGGCAACGCGGAGAGATGCGCGCCGCCGAACTTAGCGCGGCCCGCGAGGCGCGGGCCGCGGAGAAGGCCGCCAGCGTCCAGGTCAAGGCAGAGGCCCACGCCGCGGTCCAGGCCGGCCTCGCCGCCGCCGAGGACGCCGTGCTCGCCGAGAAGCGCGGTGAGCGGAAGGCCCGCAAACAGCTCAGCAAGGTCGATGCCCAAGCTAAGCGCGACGCCCGCTACGCGGCGCGTAAGGCCAGGCGCTAGGCCGCGCGGCGGCGCTCGCCGCGACCGCCCGCCTCGCCGCCCTGCAGCAGGACGAGCCCGCCCAGGGCGAAGCCGAGACAGAACAGCAGGCTCGCGATCGTGAAGCCCATGGCCAGGTGCAGCGCCGTCCCGGCCAGGCCCACCGCCAGCGACGCCAGCCAGGCCACGCCGGCGTAGCGCGCCAACCCCTTGCCGCCGACCAGGGCTAGGGCGCAGATCGCCAGCGCCAGGCCCAGGATCGCGGAACTGCGCTGATAGGCGTCGCCCCCGCCCAGGCGTTCGCCGGTGCGGATCAGCTCGAAGCCGGCGAGCGCGCCGGCGAAGCCCACCACGCCCAGCCAGCTGCGGAACCTGGCGATCCCGGCAAAGAGGCCCACCAGGCCCAGGCTGAGCAGCAGGTCGACCGCGAAATAGATCGCCTCGGTCCCCTGGCCGGGAATGTGAAGCGACGGGAACGCGCCGGCGGCCCTCAGCCCTGCGCCCGCCAGGCAGGCCAACCCAGCCAGACGCAAAAGGACTTTGTCGTGGGACACGGGGGCGGACTCCGGCGAAACCAAAACGGCCGCATCACTGCGGCCGTCCTCGTCCTACCAGCGCCGGGCGGCGGCGGCGCAACGAAAAAGAGCGGCCACGTCGCCGAGGCCGCTCTCTGACGTACTCTGTCGGACGGTCAGGCCGCGACGGGGACCAGGCGACGGCGGCGCAGCATCGCGCCGGCCATGCCGAAGCCGCCGATCATCAGCGCCCAGGTGGCCGGTTCCGGCACGGCGCCGGAGACCGACAGGTTGTCGAAGAAGACGCCGCCGTTGCCGGGGACGGTGGCCGCCAGCGTCAGCGTGTCATGGCCCGTGCCCACGAAGGTGAACGAGCCGGTCTGCCACAGCATGGCGCCGCCCGTGCCGAACAGGCCCGGATTGTTGGCCGCCGAAACGTGGAAGACGCCGGCGCCGGCCGCGACGTCGGCGGTCGCCGGGTCCGGCGCGCCGGCCGGGTTGCGCGAGTAGTTGAAGGTGACGGTGTAGGTGTGGCCGGCCTGCGTGGTGAAGGCCTGGCTGATCACGCCAGCGTCCCAGCCGTTGATGTCGAGCGAATAGTCGCCCGCGGCGGCCGGGCCCCACACCGAGGCGGTGTTGGTCAGGTCGACGCTGCCGGACTGCACGGTCCACTCGGGCAGCAGGACGTTGCCGCCCGTGTGCGTGCCGTCGGTGTAGTAGGTGTACCCGCCCCAGCCTTCGGCGATCGCGCCGGCGCCGAGCGACTCGAACGAGCCGTTGTGCAGCAGCTCCGCGGCCGAAACCGGCGCGGCGATCGCCAACGACATCACCGCAGCGCCGACCGCCGCGAACAGACCAACTTGCTTCACCTGGATACCCCTCAAACTTGACCGTCCAACTAGGGGTTCACCGTTGCTGTCGGTACCCCGGTGCGTCGATCCGGTACACACCGCGCCGACGAAAAGGGCGACTGCAAGAATGCAGCCGCCCCGGTCGTTTCAGCCTTGGTCGAACGCGCTTAGGCGTCCGCGCCTTCCGGCTGTTCCTGCTTGGCCGAGAGGTCTTCGCCGGTTTCCTGGTCGACGACCTTCATGGACAGGCGCGTCTTGCCGCGATCGTCGAAGCCCAGGAGCTTGACCTTCACGGACTGGCCCTCGGAGAGGACGTCGCTGACCTTGTTCACGCGCTCGTTGGCGATCTGGCTCACGTGGACCAGGCCGTCCTTGGCGCCGAAGAAGTTCACGAACGCGCCGAAGTCGACGATCTTGACCACCTTGCCGGTGTAGATCTGGCCCACTTCCGGCTCGCTGGCGATCGACTTGATCCAGTCGCGGGCCGCGTCGATCTTCGCCTGATCGGCGGCCGCGATCTTGATCGTGCCGTCCTCGCCGATGTCGACCTTGGCGCCGGTTTCGGCGGTGATCTCGCGGATCACCTTGCCGCCCGAGCCGATCACTTCGCGGATCTTGTCGACCGCGATCTTGATGGTCTCGATCTTCGGCGCGAACTCGCCCAGCTCGGCGCGCGGCGCCTCCATGGCCTTGTTCATCTCGCCGAGGATGTGGTCGCGGCCGGCCTTAGCCTGGGCCAGGGCCTGCTTCATGATCGCCTCGTTGATGCCGGCGATCTTGATGTCCATCTGCAGCGAGGTGATGCCGTCGTGGGTTCCGGCCACCTTGAAGTCCATGTCGCCCAGGTGGTCCTCGTCGCCGAGGATGTCGCTGAGCACGGCGAAGCCGTCGGACTCGAGGATCAGGCCCATGGCGATGCCGGAGACCGGCTTCTTCAGGGGCACGCCCGCATCCATCAGCGCCAGCGAGGAGCCGCAGACCGTGGCCATCGAGGAGCTGCCGTTGGACTCGAAGATCTCCGAGACCAGGCGGATCGTGTACGGGAAGTCGTCGTAGTTCGGCAGCATCGGGCGGATCGCCCGCCAGGCCAGCTTGCCGTGACCGACGTCGCGACGGCTCGGCGCGCCCATGCGGCCCGTCTCCCCGACCGAGAACGGCGGGAAGTTGTAGTGCAGCATGAATTTCTCATAGTACTTGCCGTCGAGCGCATCGATCAGCTGCTCGTCGTCGCCCGTGCCGAGCGTGGCCACGACCAGGGCCTGGGTCTCACCGCGGGTGAACAGCGCCGAGCCGTGGGCGCGGGACAGAACGCCCACTTCCGACACGATCTGGCGAACCTGATCGACCTTGCGGCCGTCGATGCGGACGCCGGTGTCGAGGATGTTGCGCCGCACGACGTCAGCTTCCAGGTCCTTGAAGACCGCGCCCAGCTTGTCGGGCGACAGGCCCGCCGGGTTCTCGTCGGTCTTGCCGAACTTGTCGGTGGCCTTGGCCTTGGCCGCGGCGACCGCGTCCTGGCGCTCCAGTTTCGCCGGGATCTTGAAGGCGGCGGCGAGGTCCTTGCCGATGGCCTTCTTCATCTCCGCCTTGATGGCGTCGGTGTCTTCCGGCTCGAACGAGAACGGCTCCTTGGCGGAGTGTTCGGCCAGTTCGATGATCGCGTCGATGACCGGCTGCATGCCGGCGTGGGCGAACATGACGCCCTTGAGGACCTCGTCCTCGCTCATCTCCTGGATCTCGGACTCGACCATCATGACCGCGTCGGCAGTGCCGGCGACCACCAGGTCCATCCGGCTGTCCTTCATCTCGTCGGTCGTGGGGTTGAGCACGTACTCACCGTTCACGAAGCCGACCCGGGCCGCGGCGATCGGGCCCATGAACGGGGCGCCGGAGATCACCAGGGCGGCCGAGGCGCCGACCAGGGCGGCGATGTCGGGATCGTTCTCGAGGTCATGGGCGAGGACCGTGGTCACCACCTGGACTTCATTCTTGAAGCCCTTGACGAACAGCGGACGGATCGGACGGTCGATCAGGCGGCTGGTCAGGGTTTCCTTCTGCGAGGGCGCGCCCTCGCGGCGGGGGAAGCTGCCCGGGATCTTGCCCGCGGCGTAGAACTTCTCCTGGTAGTTCACGGTCAGCGGGAAGAAGTCCTGGCCGGGCTTGGCGGTCTTGGCGAACACGGCGGTCGCCAGCACCATGGTCTCGCCGTAGGTCACCAGCACGGCGCCGTCGGCCTGTCGGGCCATGCGGCCGGTTTCGATCGTGAGCGTCTTGCCGCCCCACTCGATCGTCTTTCTTTTGATGTCGAACATTTTCGCTTCTTTCTGTCCCGGCGGGCGTATTCCCGGCGGGGGCGGACAAGGTTCGGTTCCTAAGGTTCGGGCTTCCGAAATCCTCTCCAATGGAACAGGCGAAGAGGACTTCGTCGGAGCCCTCGGCGTGTGTGGCGGCTCCAATCCGAGGCCGCCTGTCGCCGCATCGGTCCCCCGGCCTGTTAGCGGAGGAGCGGCGGTAGAGTGCTTCTGGGCCCCGCGGATCAGCCGGGCGGCTGATCCACAGAGCCTTGTCGAAACCTAGCGGCGCAGGCCGAGGGTCTCGATCAGCTTCTGATAGCGGTCCGCATCGGACTTCTTCAGGTGGTCCAGGAGCGACCGGCGGGCGGAGACCAGCTTCAGCAGGCCGCGGCGCGAATGGTTGTCCTTCTTGTGGGTCTTGAAGTGCTCGGTGAGGTTGGCGATGCGCTCAGACATGATCGCAACTTGCACCTCGGCGCTGCCCGTATCCGCGTCGCCGCGGGCGTGGGTCTTGATCACCTCAGCCTTACGTTCGGCTGTAATCGACATCGGTCAGTCTCCGCTCTTGTCCAAATGAAAAACACGCGAGGGCTCGAGCCGGCCCGCGCGCATCTCGCAGAGCGCCACCATCCTCCCCTCCGCCATGGCTGAAACGGTGCGGGAGCCGGGTTTGAGCCCGGCCTTCACGGTTTCCACCTGTCGGGGAACGAGAACGATCGATCGTCCCTGCTTCAATCGAAAGGCGTCTTCAGTGGTCACGGCCAGCACCGGGATGTCGTCCAGTGCGGTCTCGACCGGAAGGAGCGCCTCCGATTGGCGGGCCTTATGCCCTAAATCCTCAAGCAATTCCAGCGTTACGGCAGACGCCTCCGTGAAGCGGCCCACGCGGGTCCTGCGCAGCGCGCTGACGTGGCCGCAGGCGCCCAGCATTTTGGCGAGGTCGCGGGCGATGGCGCGGACGTAGGTCCCCTTGCCGCATTCGATCTCGAGCGTGATGTGATCGGCGTCCGGGACGTCCGCCACGCGGGCCGAGTGGATGGTCACTGCCCTCGGCGCGAGCTCCACCGTTTCGCCGGCGCGGGCCAGGTCGTAGGCGCGCTCGCCGTCCACCTTGATGGCCGAATAGGCGGGCGGGATCTGGCTGATCTCGCCCACGAAGGCGGGCAACGCGGCCTCGACCTCGGCGCGTGTCGGCCTCGCCCCTGACTCTTCAATTGTCTCGCCCTCGCGGTCATAGGTCGCAGTCGTGCGACCCCAGGCGATGGTGAAGCGGTAGGCCTTGTCGGCGTCGACCAGGAACGGGACGGTCTTGGTGGCCTCGCCGAGTGCGATGGGCAGGATGCCGGTGGCCAGCGGGTCGAGCGTGCCGGCGTGGCCGGCCTTCTGGGCGTTGAACGCGCGGCGCACGCGGCTGACCGCGTGGGTCGAGGTCAGGTCGTAGGGCTTGTCGAGGCAGATCCAGCCGGAGACCGCATCGCCCTTGCGGCGGCGCGCCATCAATCCTCGTCCTTCCAGCTGTCCGAAGGCGGCTGGGGCGCAAGGTCCCGGGCTACCCGGGGATCCTGGAACAGGCGGGTCATCCGCGCGGCCTCGTCGAAGCTCTCGTCGTGCAGGAACTTCAGCGCGGGAGTGAACTTCATGTCGATGGCGTGGCCCAGCCGGCCGCGCAGGAACTTGGCGTGGCGGTTCAGCGCGCTCACCACCTCCGGCGCGTGGCCGCCGCCCAGGGGTTCGACGAAGACCGTGGCGTTGCGCAGGTCCGGGCTCATCCGGACCTCGGTGACGGTCACCGAGACGCCGACGAGGTCCGGGTCGCTGATCTCCTCCTCGCGGAGGATCTCCACCAGGGCATGGCGGGTCAGTTCGCCGGCGCGAAGCTGACGCTGGGTCGGCCCCTGCGGGGCGCCGTGTTTGGCGTTGGAATGGCGTGTCATCTCGAAGGCTCGCTCGGACCTGGGGCGCGGATCGGACGCGCCGACGCAGGGGAAGGGCGCGCTTCTAGTGGCCCACCGCCTGGAAGTCCAGCCTTGAGGTCCCGCGCGGAACCCGCTAACTGCAGTTGCGAATTAGTCGCAAACATATGTTCGAGAGCGCCTTTGCAGAAGTCCGTCAGAGCCCGGCCCGCGGCCTCGCAAGGCCGGCGGAAATCGCCCAAAGGCGGCGCGCTCGCCCTGCGCCTGGCCTTCATCCGCCAGCTGCATGTCTATGTGAGCCTGTTCGTGGCCCCGAGCCTGATCTTCTTCGCCGCCACGGGCGCCCTGCAGACCTTCCGCATCCCCGACCAGAAGACCGCGCCCGTCGCGGTCCAGAAGCTGGCCCGCCTGCACAAAGACGACGTCTTCGCGCTCAAGCCGCCCCGGCCCGAGCGTCCGAAGGGCGCCCCTCGGACCGAGACGCCGAAGCCGCCGCCCAGCGCCGCGGTCGAGGCCACCAAATGGTTCTTCACCTCGGTCTCCATCGCCATGGTCGTCACCACCCTGCTGGGGATCTGGATGGCGCTGGCGCACGGGCGGCAGAAGATCCTGCTGTGGGCGACCCTTGCCGCCGGAACCGCTGCACCCGTGCTGCTTGTGCTGGCCGCAGGGTCAGGTCAGCAGTAGCCGCGCCCAGGCGTCCGCCAGCCAGGCCGAGAATCGTTCCGGCGACCAGCCGCGCCGCTGGACCAGCAGGGCGTAGTACTCGGAGCTGTTGAGGCTCCACACGATGTCGGCGACCTCGTCGTCGCCCAGGTCCTGACGCAGCTCGCCCGTCGCCCTGAGATCGGCGGCGAACAGGCGCATGTTCGCGGCCCGCCGCTCACTGATCTCACGCCAGAGGCTCGCGCAGTCAGGGTCGTCGGCCGCCGCCTCCGAGAGGCACAGGAAGATCGGCGCGAGCCGCGGCAGGATCGCGCCCAGCGCTTCGGCGTACGTCGCCAGCTTCGCCCGCGCGCCCTGTGTCGTCCGAATCCGCCGCACATAGTCGCGCTCCTCGGCCGGCACGGCCTCGTCTGCCCCGGAAATCGCGGTTTCAACCAACTGGCGCAGAAGCATCGGCTTGCGCCCGACGGCGGCGTAGATCGTGTCGGCATTGACGCCCGCGCGCCGGGCCACGTCCGCCACCGACGTCTTCCGATAGCCCTGCTCCGCGAACAGCTCCCGCGCCGCGGCGAGCACCGCGCGGCGCGTGGCGGCCGCCTGTTCCAGGCGACGCGGCGCGCGATAAGGCCGACGGCGGGGATCCGATTGACTCATCGCTGATACGGTCGCATGAATTCATCCGATGTCAATTCGGCTGAAAACTGGAGCTCGAAAATGTACGCCTACACTCAGGATGTCCCGATCGACCTCGCGACCTACGAACGGATCATCGGCAAGCTCGGCCCCGAGCCGCTGGCAGGCTGCCTGCTGCACCTCTGTGTCCGCCGGCCCGACGGCGGCCTGCGCTACATCGACGTCTGGGAGTCCAAGGAGGCTTGCGCCAAGGCCTTTGAAGATCGCATCCATCCGGCGGTGGACCGTGCGTTCGGTGGCGCCAGACCCGCAGGCGAACCGACGGTCCAGCACCTCGAGGTGCTGGACGCGAGCGGCGCGATCCTGGCGCAGAGCGCCGTCGCCTAGCGACGTAATCAGGCGCCGGTGCGCGCCCTGAAGAACTCGATCACCCGCTGTTCGGCGGCCTTGGATGGGCCGTCCTCCCGCAGGTGCAGGGTCAGCACCGAATGTGGCGCGATGGGCGCGGGGGCGGCGTCCGCGTCATCGAGCTCGATGGCCTCGAACCGGTCGCCGAATTCGGCGCGGTAGCGGTCGAAGCGGGCGTCGGGCACCAGCTTGTCGCTCTTGAACCGCAGCCCGATCACCGACAGGTCCTCGGCCTCGAAGCGGCCTCGCGCGCAGGCGATCTCCTCGCGCGTGAGGCCGATCGCGCCGGCGCGGCCCTTGTCGCCCGCCACCATCGGCAGCGACGGCTGCGACAGGACCGGGGCCACCATCGCGGGCTCGGTCATCATGGCGAGCGCGAAGCCGCCGGTGAAGCACATGCCGACCGCGCCCACGCCCTTGCCGCCGCAGTCGGCGTGGGCCTGGCGGGCGAGCGCCTTCAGCCAGTCCACGACGGGACTGGAGCGGTCCTTCGCCCAGACGAAGAATTCGCGGCGCATGCAGATCGCCGAGGCCATGGTTCCCAGCGCGTAGGGGATGCTGACCGGCCGCCCGTCCTCGCCGAACAGACTGGGGCAGTAGACGGTCATGCCGGCGGCGGCCACGCGATCGGCGAAACGGATCACCAGCGGGTGCAGCCCGGGCATCTCGTGGATGACGATGACCGCGGGCCCGGCGCCGCGCTTGTAGACTCGCCGCGTCCACGGGCCGTCCGTGAAGTCGAACGCCTGGTACTCGGCCAGCGCAGCTTCGTAGCCCATGCCGCCCTCCCCTTGTTGCGCGGGAAGCTTAGAACCTGCCGAGCTTGATGCGCAGCGTCGAAAAATCACCCTCGAAGCTGGAAAGCTTCCAGACGCCCTGCTCCTTGGTGAACATCAGCACGCAGGGGCCGTCCTTGGCCTTGGTCGCGCAGACCCGGCCGTCCGGCAGCGCCTTCAGCACCTGGGCGATGACCAGGGGGTTGGGGATCTTGGTGTCGGACTTGTAGCCGTACTGCTCGGCCACCAGCCGGAAGGTCTTGGGCTGGATCAGCGCATCGTCGGCGAAGTCCACCACCGAGGGGCCCAGGAGATCGGCCAGGCCCTTCAGCTGCTTGTTCTTGGCGACCTTCGACTGCAGGTAGCCCTGCAGCTGCTTCTTCAGGGCGTCGTGGTCGACGTGAGCATCGAAGGCGGCG
>Ga0207704_10000528_pt1 | contig 17015 bp, 19 predicted proteins | sample KBSMisM12_FD_184308 | JGI IMG/M metagenome (GOLD analysis project Ga0207704, IMG submission 184308) | Miscanthus rhizosphere microbial communities from Kellogg Biological Station, Michigan, USA - KBS Miscanthus M1-2 (SPAdes) (version 2) | ecosystem: Host-associated > Plants > Roots >...
CGCGCCGGCCAGAACAACGGGTTGAGTGTCAGCCCACCGTAGACCCAGCACGTGGTGTCACGGGTGTACAGCGTGTTCGGCAGCGGCGGCATCAAATACTCTGTGACACCGGTACTTTCGCGTGCCAGCGCGCGGTAGCCCGATTGCAGTTCCTTGGGCAGGTCGCGGGTCGACATGCCGCCGATCAGCAGTTCGGCGAGCCGCCGCGGCTGCAACGAATCAAGATAGCCGCGGGTGTCGTCGACGAGGCCGAGGCCGACCTCGTTGGGCACGATCTTGCGGTCCAGCAGCCAGGCCTTCGCGGCCGGGTCGGTCATCGTCTCGGTGAGCACGTCATGCAGTTCGACGACTTCGACGTCGCGGTCGCGCATCTTGTCGATGAACTCGAAGTGGTCACGACGGGCGTTCTGCACCCAGAGCACGTCGTCGAACAACAGGTCGTCGCAATTGGTCGGGGTGAGCCGCTCATGCGCCAGGCCCGGCGAGCACACCAACACCTTTCGCAACTTGCCGACCTCGGAGTGAACGCCGTAACCGGCAGACGGATTCGTCATCTCAATTCCTCTCCCGCTCCTGCGCCGCTAGATTTCGATCGCCCCAGTTGCCAAGGACACCACACCCGCGACGGCCCCGAGGACGATCACGCCGAACAGCACCGCTTCTGCGGGTTTGAAAACACGCAAACCACGTTCGCGGCGTGCCTTGAAGTAGAGGGCGGCAGCGGGCGCGTACAAAATGCAGGACAGTAGAAGCTTGTCGACACCCGCCGCATAGACGAGGAACAAGGTGTAGATGGTCGCCACCGCGGCGATGACCATGTCCGGAACGAGCGACTTGCCGTCACCGTAGGTCTCCCGAGTGAGCGCCAGCTTGAGCGCGTACGCGGCCGCGAGGAGATAGGGAATCAGGGACAGCGCGGCGGTGAGGTCCAGCATGAAATCGAGTGCGTCCGCGGCGAACAGCAGCGCGATCAGCAACAGTGAGATCAACCCCGCTGCCATGGCCAGCGCAGTGACGGGTGCGCCGTGGCTGTTGGTGCGGGCCAGGAATCGCGGCATGTCTTCCATCTTGGCGGGAATGTAGAGGACCTCGGCGGCCATCAACGTCCACGCGAGGTAGGCCCCGAGCACCGACACGATGACACCGACGCGGATGAAGATGGATCCCCACGGTCCGACAATGGATTCCAGCACGGACGCCATCGAGGGTTGGCTGACGCTTGCCAGTTCGCCCTGGGGCAGCACGCCATACGAAACCAATGTCACCAGCGCGAAAACGCAAAGCACGCTGACGAACCCGATGACGGTGGCCCGCCCGACGTCCTCGCGCTTGCGGGCCATCCGGGAGTAGACGCTCGCGCCCTCGATGCCGAGAAACACGAAGACCGTGATCAGCATTGTGCCGGTGGCCTGGTCCCACACCGAGGCAGACGAATAGTCCCTGTCGCCCCAGAAGTTGTCGGTAAACACGTCGAGCTTGAACGCGATGACCGCGATCACGATGAACACCAGGATCGGCACGACCTTGGCGATGGTGACTATGTAATTGATGACGGCGGCGTCCTTGACGCCACGCATCACGAGGAGGGCGAAGAGCCACACGCCGATTGCCGACACGATCACGGCCAATACCGTGTCGCCCGCGCCGAACCCGGGCACCACCGCGCTCAACGTGGCCGTGATGAGCACCCAGTACGAGGTGTTGCCCGCGCAGGCGGACGCCCAGTACCCGATCGCCGAATTGAACCCCACGTAGTCGCCGAACCCAGCCTTGGCATAGGCGAAGATGCCCGCGTCCAGGTCCGGTTTCCGCATCGCCAGCCGCTGAAAGACGAAGGCCAGCATCAACATTCCCGTGCCTGCGATGGTCCAGGCGATGATCGCACCGAGGACACCCGTCTCGACGCCGAACCGGCGCGGCAGCAGGAAGACCCCGGACCCGATCATCGAGCCGACGACCATCGCGGTCAGTGTTGGGAGACTGACCTTTTCGGTTACCTTTTCAGGCTGTTCCGTTGCCGTCATAAACCGATTCCGGGATCCGGCTAGAGATCGGCCAAGATCTGCTGACGCTTGGCGTTGTACTCGTCGTCGGAGATCGCGCCGGTGGCGCGCAACGTCTCCAGTTGTTGCAGCCGCTGCGCGGTGGTCGGCTCAGGCGGCGCCACAGGCGCCGCGGCGGGCTGGGCCGCGGCGGCACGCCGGACTACCGCCTGCACCTGCGCACGGGCCGCCGGGTTGGAGCGCAGGTCGATCATGTTGTTCAGCCCGATCCCGTTCGCTTTCAGGATCTGCAGGATCTCCATCAGCGGACCGGTCTGCCCGCTCAGGTCGTAGGTTCGGTTGTCCTCGGCGATGGTGAAGTTCGCAGGCATCACCCCACTGACCAAAGCGCTTCGCTCCCAGTCGATTTGGTACTCATTCGTGGCGGGATCGACGAGTGCGACCAGCTTGCGGTTGGTGATCATGGGCAGCCGGGTGATGGATGCGATCACCCGGTCCTGGGTCGCGAACGGATTGATGCCGGGCCCGGAGATCTGCAGGTCGATCTTCACCAACGGCTGCTCATTGATGCGGGTGCCCGTCTCGTGGATGCCGACGACCTGCGCCAGCGCCAGGACGCCGCTCTGTTCCAGGGCCTGGGTCTTGGCGGCCGACTTTGCGCCGAAATTCGCCAGCGCCAGCGCGATCAGTACGTCGGCAGCGGTGATCAGCAGGCCGACCCAGAACATCCACTTCAGCAGCCCGCTTTGGCCCGTCGCGAAGTAGACCGCCAAAAAGATGGGACCGACGAGGCCGCCGCAGATGAGCACCATGATCTGAGACTTGATGTACCGCCCTAACATGCGCCACGCTCCTGTCGTTTGCCTGCTTCGCGTGTCAGATTAGCGCCAAACGTGCGGTTGTGAGCCGTATCGCCGGGCGGTGGCCATGACGGAAGAGCCTGTGCGTCAGCGGTGGATCCTCGCGGCCGTGTCGATCGCACTGTTCTGTGTGCAAATCGACTACTTCGCCATGAATCTCGCGTTGCCGCGGATGGCAATTGACCTGAACAGCACCGCAACAGATTTGCAGTGGGTGATCAGCGTTTACATGCTGGCACTGGGCGCGTTCATGGTGCCCGCGGGCCGCATCGGCGACATCTTCGGCCGCAGGCGCGCGCTGCTGGCGGGTATCGCGTTGTTCGGCCTGTCCTCGGCGCTGTGCGTGCCAGTCACGCCATCGGGTTGGCTTATGGCGTAGCGGGATTGGGCAACGCGGCCGGCCCGCTGATCGGTGGGTTGCTCATCGAGACGGTCGGCTGGCGGTGGATATTCTGGTTGAACGTGCCGCTCACGCTCGTCGCACTGGCCATCGGCGCATGGAGCATCACCGAGTCCTTCGACGAGACCGTACCGCGCCGCATCGATCTCACCGGGCTGGCGCTCATCACAGTCGGAATTGGCTTGTTCACCTTGACGTTTGACCGCGCGCCGACGTGGGCTGGTTGTCGCCGACGACGGTCATCGCGTTCGGCCTTTCACTTGCGGCGCTCGCGGTGTTCGTCGTCGTCGAGAACCGGGTGCGATGGCCCCTCGTCGACCTCTCGCTTTTGCACGACCCGCGATTCACGGTGTTGGTCGTCGCGGGCACCATCGCCAACATCGCCTACGGCGTCACGATCTTCCTGTCGACGGTGTATCTGCAGCAGGTGCGCGATCTTGACCCGTTGACGGCGGGTCTGGTGTTCCTCGGACCATCTGCGGGCGCGGCGCTGGGCGGCGTGCTGGCGGGACGGCTCGCAGCCAGTCGGCCACCCGTTCTGGTAATGGGTCTGACCACTGTCGCGTCGGCGGTGTCGCTTGCGGCGCTGGCAGCATCGCGCACTTGGTTTTTCTATCTGCCGGCACTGACGGTGTGCGGGCTGACGCTCGGCCTGGTCTATGCGTTCACGACGGTGGCGACGCAGGCGGTCGTGCGCACCGAGCGCGCCGGCGAGGCCGCGGGGGTCACGCTGACCGCGTTGGTCACACTGGCCGGTGTCGGGATCGCGTGTCAGGAACGGCGCTGGAAATGCTTCAGCGCGCGGGGATGTCGCCTTCCGGTGCGGTCGACGCCGTCATCGGCGTGCTGGCGGCGCTATTGCTGCCCGCCGGTGTCGTGGTGCTGTTGATCGCTCGGGCGTCCAGGCCGGGTGCCTGATACGCCGACGGAGCAGGTGCCGGACCGAGCAGGAAGTACAGCGGCGCGGTCCATGCCAGACCCCATGTGTCGCCGACCCCGTAGCTGGTGTGGATGACGACGCGCCGCGCGTACGCCGCTTTGGAGTCATCGGCGTCTTCGTCGTAGTCGCAGACAGCATCGTTGAGATCGCAGACGCTGATGGTGCGGGCGGCGACTTCCGGAGCCAGCGGAGCGGGCGCGTGAGCGAGGATTGGCCAATCCTGGGCGACACCCTTGCCGCGCTCCGGGATTCCACTGGCTGTGCCGAAGTTGAGGGTGGGATCGTCCGGTCGCCGGTCGCCGTCGGCGATCAGGAGCACCGCGGCCACATTCGGGCTTGCCGCGAGTGCCTGAAGGTTCCGGTGCACGACCATCGCGCCCTGCGAGTAGCCGGCCAGTACGACTTTCGAGGTCGGGCATTGCGAAACGAATGTGGCGTACTGCTCGCCAAGCGCCTTCGTGCCGGCATCGACGCTGCCCATGAAGCCGAGCCACTCCCCGACACCGCCGTCCTGATCTGGCACCGGCACTGCGGGATAGTCGACCGCCTCAGCGGTCATCGTGCGGCCGTCGCGCTGCAGTTGCGACGAGAGATCGTGGAGCGATTCGTCGACCACCCGGCCCATGCCGTTATACGTGGTCAGATCCGCGCCGGTACGTTCGCCGGAGCCTGCAACCCCGATCCAGTGCACATCCGGACAGGTCGGGTCCGCACCAGCGGTACCGGCCGACAAGCCGACTAGCGCGGCACTAGCGACAGCGGCGGCACTGGCAAGCGTAGAAATACGACGAAACATCAATCCCAACCCTATTTTTCGCGGTCCTACCAGGACCTTTGCATTGTTCATCGCCTCAGCCGTCGCATGCGTTACGGCTGCGGTGGCGCCGAGATCGACGAAATGGCTTGATCTACTCGCACTTTCAAGCCAATTTGTCCGTTTGGGGCGCAAGGCACACAAACGAAAGCGGCGCCCACCCGGGGTGAGCGCCGCTTCGCGGTACTTCTAGATCACTTGACGATCTTGGTGACCCGGCCAGCGCCGACGGTACGGCCGCCTTCGCGGATCGCGAAGCGCAGGCCCTCGTCCATGGCGACGGGCTGGATCAGCTTGACGGAAATGTCGGTGTTGTCACCGGGCATAACCATCTCGGTGCCCTCCGGCAGCGTCACCACACCGGTCACGTCGGTGGTGCGGAAGTAGAACTGTGGACGGTAGTTGTTGAAGAACGGCGTGTGCCGGCCGCCCTCGTCCTTGGACAGGATGTAGACCTGACCCTCGAACTCGGTGTGCGGCGTGGTGGTGCCGGGCTTCACGACGACCTGGCCGCGTTCGACGTCCTCGCGCTTGATGCCGCGCAGCAGCAGACCGACGTTGTCGCCGGCCTGGCCCTGGTCGAGCAGCTTGCGGAACATCTCCACACCGGTGACGGTGGTCTTGGTGGTGTCCGGCCGGATGCCGACGATCTCGACTTCCTCGTTCACGTTGACCACGCCGCGCTCCACACGACCGGTGACCACGGTGCCGCGGCCGGTGATCGTGAAGACATCCTCGACGGGCATCAGGAACGGCTTGTCGGTCTCACGGACCGGGTCAGGGATCGACTCGTCAACAGCCGACATCAGCTCTTCGATGCTCTCGACCCACTTCGCATCGCCCTCGAGCGCCTTGAGCGCCGACACCCGGATCACCGGGGCGTCCTCGTCGAACTCCTGGGCGGCCAGCAGCTCGCGGACCTCCAGCTCGACGAGCTCGAGAAGCTCCTCGTCATCAACCGCGTCGGCCTTGTTCAGGGCGACCAGGATGTAGGGCACACCAACCTGGCGAGCGAGCAGCACGTGCTCACGGGTCTGCGGCATCGGCCCGTCGGTCGCGGCGACTACCAAGATCGCACCGTCCATCTGGGCGGCACCGGTGATCATGTTCTTGATGTAGTCGGCGTGACCGGGGGCGTCGACGTGCGCGTAGTGACGCTTCTCGGTCTGGTACTCCACGTGGGAGATGTTGATCGTGATGCCGCGCTGACGCTCCTCAGGCGCGTTGTCGATCTGGTCGAATGCGCGCGACTCGTTCAAATCGGGGTACTTGTCGTGCAGAACCTTGGTGATTGCTGCGGTCAGCGTCGTCTTGCCGTGGTCAACGTGACCAATGGTCCCGATGTTGACGTGCGGCTTCGTCCGCTCGAACTTCGCCTTCGCCACTGTGTTGTCCTCCTGGACTGTGTTGGTGCTTGTTGTAAAGCAGTGTTGATCTTTGCAGTTGTGTGGTCCCGCGAAACCAACGGGTCAGATTACTGACCCGTCGCCTTCGCCCAAATCGATTGCTCGACTCCAGGCCAGCTCCGGGCCTCGGGCTGGCGCCCTCGTGTCCTCACTGACCCGTCGCCTTCGCGATGATCTCCTTCGACACGTTGGCCGGAACCTCGGCGTACGAGTCGAACACCATGGAGTAGTTCGCCCGGCCCTGGGTCTTCGACCGAAGGTCTCCGACGTAGCCGAACATCTCCGACAGCGGCACATGCGCCTTGACGACGCGTGCACCGGCCCGCTCCTCCATGGCCTGGATCTGACCACGGCGGGAGTTCAGGTCGCCGATCACATCGCCCATGTAGTCCTCGGGCGTCGTGACCTCGACGGCCATGATCGGCTCAAGGATCACCGGCTGTGCTTGTCCCGCAGCCTTTTTCAGCGCCTGCGAGCCGGCGACCTTGAATGCCATTTCCGACGAGTCGACCTCGTGGTAGGCACCGTCGAGGAGCGTCACCTTCAGGTTCACCAGCGGGTAGCCGGCGAGCACGCCGTACTGCATGGCGTCCTGCGCACCGGCATCCACCGACGGGATGTACTCGCGTGGGATGCGGCCACCGGTGACTTTATTCTCGAACTCGTAGGTCGCCCCGTCCTCGCCGGTGAACGGCTCGATGGAGATGAGCACCTTCGCGAACTGGCCGGAGCCACCCGTCTGCTTCTTGTGGGTGTACTCGACCTTGTCGACCATGCGCTTGATGGTCTCCTTATAGGCCACCTGCGGCTTGCCGACGTTGGCCTCGACCTTGAACTCGCGCTTCATCCGGTCGACGAGGATGTCGAGGTGCAACTCGCCCATGCCGCCGATAACGGTCTGGCCGGTCTCCTGATCCAGGTGCACCTTGAAGGTCGGATCCTCCTCGGCGAGCTTCTGGATCGCGGTGCCGAGCTTTTCCTGGTCGCTCTTGGTCTTGGGCTCGATGGCCACCTCGATCACTGGATCGGGGAACGTCATCGACTCCAGCACGACCTGCTGGTTCGGATCGGACAGCGTGTCACCGGTGGTGGTGTCCTTCAAGCCGATCACCGCATAGATGTGCCCCGCGGAGGCCCGCTCGACCGGGTTCTCCTTGTTGGAATGCATCTGGAACAGCTTGCCCAGCCGCTCCTTCTTGCCCTTCGTGGCGTTGATGACCTGCGAGCCGGATTCGACGACGCCGGAGTACACGCGGATGTAGGTCAGCTTGCCGAAGAACGGGTGCGTCGCGATCTTGAACGCCAGCGCCGCGAACGGCTCATCGGCGGTCGCGTGGCGGACGATCTCCTCGTCCTCCTTGCCCGGGGCATGGCCCACGGCCGCCGGCACGTCTAGCGGCGACGGCAGGTAGTCCACGACCGCGTCGAGCATCGGCTGCACGCCCTTGTTCTTGAACGCACTGCCGCACAGCACCGGGTAGATCTCGCTGGCGATCGTCAGCTTGCGGATCGCGCCCTTGATCTCCTCGACGGTGAGCTCCTCGCCACCGAAATACTTCTCCAGCAGCGCCTCGTCGGTCTCGGCGACGACCTCGAGCAGCTTGGTGCGGTACTCGTCGGCCTTCTCGGCAAGGTCAGCGGGAATCTCGATGGTTTCGTAGGTCTCACCGAGCTTGGTCTCGCCGCGCCACACCTTGGCGTTCATCTCGACCAGGTCGATGATGCCCTCGAAGTCGCCCTCGGCACCGATCGGCAGCTGGATCGGAACGGCGTTGGCGCCCAGGCGCTCCCCCATGGTGCGCACGGAGAAGTAGAAGTCTGCGCCGACCTTGTCCATCTTGTTGACGAAGCAGATGCGCGGAACGTCGTATTTGTCGGCCTGCCGCCAGACCTGCTCGGACTGCGGCTCGACGCCCTCTTTGCCGTCGAACACGGCGACGGCACCGTCGAGCACCCGCAGGTTGCGCTCCACCTCGACGGTGAAGTCGACGTGCCCGGGGGTGTCGATGATGTTGAGCTGGTTGTCTTTCCAGAACGTGGTGGTGGCGGCCGAGGTGATGGTGATACCCCGCTCCTGCTCCTGCTCCATCCAGTCCATCGTGGCGGCGCCGTCGTGCACCTCACCGATCTTGTAGTTGATACCGGTGTAGTAGAGGATGCGCTCGGTCGTCGTCGTCTTGCCGGCATCGATGTGGGCCATGATGCCGAAGTTGCGGACCTTGCTCAGGTCGGTAAGCACGTCCTTCTGTGCCACAGAAGTCTTCTCTTTCGCTCAGATGTTGCTGTTGTCAGTGCACCCGGGCAGCGCTGCCGCAGGTGGCTAAATCACCAGCGGTAGTGCGCGAAGGCGCGGTTTGCCTCGGCCATCTTGTGGGTGTCCTCGCGCCGCTTGACGGAGGCGCCCAGGCCGTTACTGGCGTCGAGGATCTCGTTCGCCAGACGCTCGATCATGGTCTTCTCCCGGCGCTGCCGCGAGAAGCTGACCAGCCAACGCAGGGCCAGCGTGGTGGAACGGTCGGCGCGCACCTCGACGGGAACCTGGTAGGTCGCACCGCCGACACGGCGGCTGCGGACCTCGAGTGCCGGCTTCACGTTGTCGAGAGCGCGCTTCAGAGTGACGACCGGATCGGTGCCGGTCTTATCCCGAGCCTGTTCGAGCGCACCATAAACAATGCGTTCGGCCAGCGATTTCTTCCCTTGCAGGAGAACTTTGTTGACCAGTTGGGTGACCAACTGCGACCCGTAGACCGGATCGTTGACCAACGGACGCTTGGGTGCGGGCCCCTTGCGCGGCATCAGCTCTTCTCCTTCTTGGCGCCGTAGCGGCTACGGGCTTGTTTGCGGTTCTTCACACCCTGGGTGTCCAGCGACCCGCGGATGATCTTGTAGCGCACACCCGGCAGGTCCTTCACACGACCGCCACGCACGAGCACCATCGAATGCTCCTGGAGGTTGTGGCCCTCACCCGGGATGTAAGCGGTGACCTCAACCTGGCTCGTCAGCTTGACGCGCGCGACCTTGCGAAGTGCCGAGTTCGGCTTCTTCGGGGTGGTGGTGTACACGCGGGTGCACACACCGCGACGCTGCGGGCTGCCCTTGAGGGCCGCAGTCTTCACCTTGGCGATCTTGTCGCGGCGACCCTTGCGGACCAGCTGCTGAATGGTTGGCATCTACCGGCTTTCTGTGTTGCTTCTTCGTTCTTAAGTCTCTGTACTGCAGTTATGTCCCGTTCACGTACCCCGCGATCGGGTGTGTCGCATGCGCCCGCCGCGTAGATTTTCTCTAGGCTTCGTGGACACGCGAATTGGCCCGGCGTGCAGGCATGCTTGTGACCTTCACGTCGACAAGCGCCTTATCTGCCAGGCACGATCGTCCACGATACCAGGGCTGGCGCAGCGCTCCAAACCCATCCCGGGGGCCCTAACCCCAGGTCAGCACTACCGTCTCTCCATCCCGGACGCCAGCCTCATCACCATATCGGTGAACACCGCGTCGGTGTCGATCCCATTCATCGCGCCGGTCATCTCCAGCAGCACGAAACCGTGCATCGCCGACCAGAACTCCAGCGCCACGTAAAACGCGTCCTCGCCGTCGAGCCCGTAGGAGGCCAGCACCGCGATGACCGGGGCGGCGGCCGCCCGGGTCGCGTCGGTGAACTCGGGATCGTCGCCGTCCAGCGGCATTCGGGTGAAAGCCGAATAGCGGCCGGGGTGATGATGCGCGTAGCTGCGGTAGGCACTGGCCATCACCATCACCGCATCGTCGCGCGTGCGGCCCTCGCCGACGGTGTTCAGCATCTCGATGATGTCGCCCACCACCCGCATCCGCACCGTCCGGCGCAGGTCCTCGAGGCTGTCGACGTGGTTGTAAAGCGACGGGCCCTTGGTACCCAGCTGGGTGGCCAGCGCGTTGATGGTCAACGCGTCCCAGCCCTCACGGTCCAGGAAGGTCAGCGCAGCGTTGACGATCGAGTCACGGCTGAGCCGAGAAGGTCGTCGGCCACTCGCCGAGTGTGGCTCGGGCCGGGCTGCCATGTGCGCCTCCCCGGTCGTTGTGAAGACCTCGCAATCGGGTCAGCGCAAAACTAACACCTCTAGTTTCCCGAGGTCAGTTCATACGCTCCTGACTGAGCTCGGCGAGTTGCCCGGTGATCGTGCACAGGTCGGGCAACATCGCCGGATTCATCGTCTGGATCGACCAGGTGATGACGTCGGTGCCCTTCGCCACGTAGATGCTGCACGCGTTGGCGTCGTACGCCTTGAAGCCCTTGTTGCCGTCGATCGACAGCTCGGTCAGCGTGCGTCCGGCCTGTTGTTCCAGCGTCCGCTCGGTGTCCATATCGCTGCCGCGATACCACCATGTGGAGATGCCCATGCCCTGGCCGAAAGTGCCGAGGACGGTGTTCTCCTGCCAGAAGCACCCGGCGTCGCTGACCACCGCCTTGGTGAACATCGACGATCCGACGGCCTTGGTGACGTCGGCATCGGAGACACCGTTGCAGTCGGCGCTGCGGAACCCGCCGCCAGGAGCCTGCGCCGGCGTCGTCGGAGCCGCCTGCTGATCCGACGGACCGCAGCCGGCCAGCACCGCCGCCCCGACCGCAAGCGCGGCCGAACACCTCGACATCGATCTCGGGACTGCCATGGTCACAGGTCTGACTGCAGGGTGGCGGTCAGCAGCTTCTCGGCGTCCTTGCACGGATCGCCGCTGCGCTGGCCGCGGAACTGCACCCACCAGCTGAGCACACCGGTGCCTGCGGCCGCGGTCGCCGAACAGGCTGCCCCCGTGGTGTCGCGGCGCGCCAGGAATGCCTGGTGCCGTTCGATGACCTTCTCGGTGATCGTCGCGCCCCGCTCAGTGGCCAGCCCACGTTCGCGGTCGAGGTTTCCGGTCTCGTACCACGAGAAGGTGACGTCCACGATCATCGGAGGCGCACCGGCGCCGACATCGGGCCCAGAGCCGCGCGCCAACACGTACTGGCAGACCGCCCCGCTGTAGGGCCGCACTATGTGGTCGGCACCGATCGCCTGCTGAATCGAGCCGTCGACCAACAACCCACATCGGTCGTCGACGTAGCCATAGCTGCGGTTGGGATCGGGCACGGCGGACTGCGCCCGACGCGCGGTCCCGCTGACGGTCTGAGAACACCCTGCGACGGCCACTACCGCTGTGACCACCGCAGCGGCTACCGCCGCAAAATAACCGACACGCCAACGCATCGGTCATCACGCTAACGCAGCACGGTCGACGAAGGCGACTCGTGCCAACCACTGCCATCGGCGCGGATGACCGTCGTACGCTCCCTGCATGACATCGAGAGCGGTAGGTCGGTCGCTGGCGGCATGTACGATCGCGCTTCCGGTCGCACTCGGCCTCGGAGTCGCCCCGGCTCAGGCGAAGAACGGCGATACCCACATCACCGGGCAGGGCATCGTGCAGACGATCGACTGCAACGAGTCGACACTGCTCGTCAACGGCACCGGCAACACGATCTACGCGTTGGGCAGCTGCTGGGCGGTGACCATGCAGGGTTCGTCGAACATCGTCATCGCCGACAACATCGTCGACAATGTCATCGTGTACGGAAACGATCAGACGGTGTTCTACAAGAACGGCGAACCGAACGTGTGGGACCGCGGCCGTGAATTGGGCATGACCAATCGCATCGACCGGGTACCTGCCTGATATGCGCACCAATTCGTTCATCACGTGCTGTGCGATGGCGGCCATCGCCGTAGGGCTGGCCGGCTGCGGCTCTGAAAGCAAGGAGACCAACTCCCCGACGGCGACAGCCGGTTCGTCCGGTGCGCAGGTCGAGATCGGCAACACCATCAACTACGGGTCGTTCGGCACGACCGCGGAAATCGATTGCGCCGACGGAAAGTCGCTCAACGTCGGCGGTTCCAACAACACGCTGACCGTAAAGGGCACCTGCGCCAGCGTGAACATCGGTGGCGCTGACAACAAGATCACCTTCGACAAGGTCGATAAGGATCTGTCGGTCGTCGGCCTGAACAACACCGTCACCTACAAGGACGGTGACCCCAAGGTCAACGACCTCGGCTCGGGCAACAAGATCTCGAAGGGCTGACGCTAGGCGCTCGCGCCGTGCCGGCCTGCGCCCGCGGCGAACTGTGCCGCGCCCTCCCGTGATTCGGCCGCAACGCGCGCGATGCTGGCGAATTCGAAATCCATGGCCTCGGCTTCGGAATAGCCCCACTGATTCAGCGTCGACAGCCGGTCGGACCGCATGCACTGTTGCGGCAGCTTGGCGAGTTCGGCGGCGAGCTCCTGAGCACGTTGGCGCGCTTGGCCTTTGGGCACGACGCGATTGGCCAGCCCCATCGCCAGCGCTTCGGCGGCATCGACCGCGCGGCCGGTCAGGATCATGTCCATCGCGCGACCATGCCCGACGATCCGCGGCAGGCGCACCGTGCCGCCGTCGATCAGCGGCACCCCCCACCGTCGGCAGAAGACACCCATTATCGCGTCCTCCTCGACGACGCGCATATCGCACCACAGCGCCAACTCCAGACCACCCGCGACCGCATATCCGCTGACGGCGGCGATCACCGGCTTCGACAACACCATCCTGCTCGGCCCCATAGGGCCGAGCCCGGTGCGATGCACCGTGTTGGCATCCGGCGTGCCGAACGCCTTGAGATCGGCGCCGGCACAGAATGTTCCGTTATCGCCCCACAGCACGGCGACGGCAGCCCCGTCATCCTTGTCGAACTCGTCGAACGCCTCGTACAACTCGGCCGCCGCGGGCCCGTTGACGGCGTTGCGCGCCTCGGGCCGATTCATGATCACCGTCGTCACCGCGCCGCCGCGCTCGACCCGCACCCCACCACTCGTCACGTTGCCTCCATCAGTTCGACACCGTCGCGCCGCGCGACCAGTTCCGCGGCGAAGTTCGTGTAGGCCTGCCGCAACGCGGCGCCTGGCCAGTCGGTGGGCAGTAGTTCATCGGGCAGCACCGGATCGGTGAGCAGGTGGCGCACCATGCCTGCCGCGGCGAGGAACCGGCCGGGAATGTCTCTGGCCGTTGCTATTTCGTCGAGCAGTTCGCGGCCGATGCGTACCCAGCCCGGCAGGTCCCACAGCCGCGCGGCCAGTTCTGCGGGCTCGTCGTCGCGGGCGTGAATCACCCGGACCCGCTCGAGCATCTCGGCCGTCAGCTCCACGTCCAGGTTGTCGGGTCGCAGCCACACGCCCTCGCGAAGTTCGCCGAACCGCTTGTCTTGCAGAGTGGTTCGCAACGCCGCGCGGGTACGGGCGTCGGTGCCGACGCTGGTGATCACCAGCGTGGTCCAGGTGCCGTCCCACTTGCGCAGCCGGGGATTGATGGCGTCGTCCTGGCGGCGCTGACGACCCAGCAGCCGGTCGGAGAGCCGGTAGCCGTCTTCGGAGCGGACCAGGTCGCCTGCGCTGACCATCCTTGTCAATGCCACCCGGACCGTCGGTTCTCTGATGTCGAAATCTGCTGTGAGCCTGATGAGTTCGCTCGCAGTGGCCCAGGCCGGGTGCGCACCGAGCAGCACACTCAGCACGACGGAACGGGCCGTCATCCGCGAAAGCGTCGACATCCCTAGACCCCGGATGCCTTCCTGCCGTAGTCGCCGAACGGTTCGTCGCGCCGGCGGACCGCCTCCCGGAACCCATGCTCGCGCGATTGTGCGACGAACGCGTGACCCTCGGGGGTGTGTCGGGCGATGCCGTCGAAGATCGTCGAGATCATGGCGCTGTTGGCGACGCCCTGGTTGTAGAGCGCGCTGTTCATCGCCAGCTTGACCATGATGAGCTGGTTGACCGGCACGGCCGCGATCCGCTCGACAAGGCGCTCCGTGCGCTCGTCGAGGTCCTTCGGAGCCGGCGCCTCGACCGCCAGTCCCCATTCGGCGGCCTGGGCGCCGGTGATGCAATCACCCGTCAGCAGAAGACGTTTGGCGCGCTGATCACCAAGGCGGTGCGCCCACATGCCCGCAGCGGGCACACCCCACACCCGGGTCGGCGGGTAGCCGATCTTGGCATCGGCCGCCGCGATCACCTGGTCGGCGTGCAGGGCGATGTCCGTGCCGCCCGCGACGCAGTAGCCGTGGATCTTGACGACCGTCGGCTTGTCAGCATGCATCAGACTGGCGAAGCCGCGGACGAAGCGGCTCATCATCTGGTAGTCGATCATCGGGTCCCACGGCTGATCGGGCAGATGGTTGATCGCCTGCGTCTTACCGGACAGCACGGTGTCCTTGTACGGGCTGCCGCCGCCCGCGGATGACGACCCCTCGGCGTACGCGGAAAGATCGAACCCTGCGCAAAAGCCTTGGCCCCGACCGGATACCAGGATGACGTGGACGTTGGGGTCGAGGTCGGCACGCTCGACGAGCGCCGACAACTCGAGCGGTGTGTCGGCGACGATCGCATTGCCCTTCTCAGGCCGGTTGAACGTGATGCGCGCAACCCGATCGGTGACCTCATAGGTCATCGTTTTCAAGTTGTCGAAGTCGACCGGCCTGATCGCGTGGGTCATCCTTTGACCGTCGCACGTTCCAGGATCGGCGCGAGATCCAGCCCGGTGGGCATGGTTCCGAACGCGCCGCCCCACGCACCACCCATCCGGGTGGCGAGGAACGCCTCGGCGACCGCGGGATGGCCGTAGCGCACCAGCAGCGAGCCCTGCAGCGCGAGGCTGATGTCCTCGGCGATCTTGCGCGCCCGATACTGGATGGTCTCGAGATCCTCCAGCGCCGGCTTGAGAGTGTCGACGTGAGCGTCGAGACGCGGATCCTGGCCCTTCGTCTTGGCCAGCTCGTCGAACAGCACGTCCACACACTCGGGCCGAGTCGCCATGGCGCGCAACGTGTCCAACGCGCTGACGTTGCCGGAACCTTCCCAGATGCCCATCAGCGGCGCCTCGCGATACAGCCGCGGCATGCCCGACTCCTCGACGTAGCCGTTGCCGCCAAGGCATTCCATCGCCTCTGCCGCATGTGGGGTGGCGCGCTTGCACACCCAGTACTTGCTGGCCGCCAGGCCGATGCGGCGCAGCAGTGTCTCACGCTCGTCACCGCGCACCGCGGCGTCGGTGGCGCCGGCCATGCGCATCGCGATGATGGTGGCGGCCTCGGCCTCGACGGCCAGGTCGGCCAACACGTTGCGCATCAGTGGCTGGTCGATCAGGTACTCGCCGAACGCCTTTCGGTGCTGCGCGTGGTGGATGGCGCGGGTCAGACCACTGCGCATGCTGGTGGCGCTGCCCAGCGTGCAGTCGAGCCGGGTGAGGTTGACCATCTCGATGATGGTCGGCACCCCGCGCCCCTCCCCGCCCACCAGCCATGCGGTCGCGCCGTCGTACTCGACCTCACTGGAGGCGTTGGCGTGGTTGCCCAACTTGTCCTTGAGCCGTTGCAGGTACATCCGATTGCGGCTGCCGTCGGGCAGCACCCGCGGCAGGAAGAAGCAACTCAGCCCGGCCGGCGCCTGAGCCAGCACGAGGAAGACATCGCACATCGGTGCCGACGTGAACCACTTGTGGCCGGTGAGGCGGTAACTGCCGTCACCGTTCGGCGTGGCCTGCGTTGTGCCTGCCCGGACGTCGGAGCCGCCCTGCTTCTCGGTCATCGACATGCCTGCGGTGATGCCCACCTTGGAGGCGGGCACCTTCAGCTCGGGGTCGTACTCACGGCTTGTGAGCAGCGGTTCGTAGATCGCCGCCAGTTCGGGGTTGTTGCGCAGCGCAGGAACGACGGCGTACGTCATCGAGATCGGGCAGATGTGGCCGGGCTCCGGCGTCCACACGGAGGTCTTGGCGGCACGGACGACGTGCGCGCCGGGGCGGTCGTCTGCCCACGGCGCGGCGTGCAGGCCGTGGCCGATCGCGACCTTCATCAGCTCGTGATACGCCGTGTCGTATTCGACCTCGTCGACGCGGTGCCCGTAGCGGTCGTGGGTGTGCAGGACCGGCTGGTTGCGGTCGGCGAGCTCCCCCCAGCGCTGTGCCTGCCTGCTGCCGGAGAGTGTCCCGAGTTCGGTGACCTCGTCGAGACCCCACTCGCCGCCCTCGCGGATCAACGCCTCGGTCAGCACCGGCGATGTCGCAGGGTTGTGGTTCTCCAGTGGCGGGACCTGGTTGGTGACGACATGCGTGTCTGGCATGACCCTATATTACATTTTCATGACAGTCGCACAACAGACGTAATACTAGTGCGCCGCGAAGAACTGCCAGAGCGCCTGCGTGGCAAACGACGGCCACTCGTGTCCACCGCCGTCCACCGTCATCAACACCACGTTGCGGCCGTCGGGGCAGTCGGCGGTGGACGTCGTCACGGGTCCGTTGGTGGTGATCGCTGGTGCGCCGCACTGGTCGACGTTGCGCCAGAACGCGTTGAGGTCCTGCACGGCGGGACCGTCGATCTGCGCGACACCCATGCCGGGTCCGCCGTCGTAGCGGATCAACCGGTCGGCGGTGCCGTGGATGTGCATCACCGATGTCGGGTGCGGCGTGGCGCAGTCGTCGAGCTGGGTGGCCGAGTCGGGACCGATCGCGGCGAAGGTGCCGGCGTCGCATGCCAAGGTGTAGGCCATCATGCCGC
>Ga0207704_10000534_pt1 | contig 16964 bp, 26 predicted proteins | sample KBSMisM12_FD_184308 | JGI IMG/M metagenome (GOLD analysis project Ga0207704, IMG submission 184308) | Miscanthus rhizosphere microbial communities from Kellogg Biological Station, Michigan, USA - KBS Miscanthus M1-2 (SPAdes) (version 2) | ecosystem: Host-associated > Plants > Roots >...
GACGCAGGGCGGGCGCGGCACCATCGACTTGACGTGGCAGGTTTACGATATCTGCCTGATCCAGAAATCGATCTACACGCACCCGAAGGCAGGGATCATTTCGAGCCTGACCGGCGACGGGCTGATGAGCGATTGGCCGAAGCCGGGTACCAGCATTGACGGCGGGTGGACCGTCAACGCCGCGACGGGAGCGTTCGAGGCGAACAAGAGTTACAAGCGGTACAACTACCACGTCGAGTATCGCCAGGTTAACGTCGATCCCAACGATCCCGAGCGCGCGAATACCAACCTCGCCTATTACTACTACGGCGCCGAAGGCGACTATGCGGTGGACTTCCCGGTGTCGGCGATCCAGCAATTCACGCTGTTCGATTGGGCTGCGGATCGCAAGCGCTCCGAGACGATCAAGTGCTCGGTGTATGGCGACATCCAGCCACTGCTAGCCGAGCCGGATCTCGATGAAAACGTCGGCAAGATCAGCATCAGCGCTGCCGATACTGTGACCGATCCGAGTTTCGGGCCGATGCCGATCGGCGACGTGCGCCGCAAATCGTACCTCAACACCGACCGCGGCAACCTGTCGGTGCAGTATCTGATGTTGCTGGCGCGCACCGAGCTTCGGCGACGGGCGCGCGCGGTGGAAGTATCGTGCCGGGTGCCATGGGCGCTCGGTGTCACGGCGAGCCTGCGCAAGAGCGCGCACATCACCGACTACCGGCTGCCGGGCGGCGAAGCGCATGGGAAGATCATCGGCTACACGCTCTCGGCTGCGGGCACTGGCGAGATCGTGGCCGATCTCACCATCGGCTGCGCTATCGGGCTCGACGGCGAGGTGTCGGCGGCGGCGGGCACGGGCAGCTATGTCGATGCCGGCTATGTGGTGGACGGCTACCAGCAGATGCTCGGCGCCGAGATCGCGTTGCCGACCGGCGACATTGTTTACCAGGCGCTCGATACCTTCCCGGTGAACGACGACGGCACCGATCTGCTGACGCTGGACGAAGACAGTGCGGTTGTCAGTCTGACGCTTTCCGGCGGCATGGACACGCAGACCCAGGTTGTCGATAACGTCAGCGATCCCATCGACGCGCTGCGGCAATACCCGACGCGGCTCTGCGTGACCCTGGTTCCGGTTGCCGGGCAGAGCTTCAGCACGGTTTACACGCCCGAGGTGCAGCCGATGCCGATCTCGCGCTGGATCGATCTGGAAGCGCCGGCACCCGGCGTGGCGCGGGCGGCATAGATGGCAGCGAGCTCGGCCGGGCTGTCGTACCAGTACGCCCGGCATCTGCCGCTCAAGCCGACAAGTACCGAGAAGAGCCCCTACTCGTGGTTCCGGCTGCCGGCGCCGGCCGACACGGGCGAGCCGCCGCCGGGCTCGATCTGCTGGGGCACAACGGGTAACATGCCGTCGCCCGTCGCGCTGCGCAGCACGGACTTTAATGTTCGCGACTCAGAGACAGGCCGCAAGTCTCGACCCGTCCGAATCGAGAACCCGGACGACCCGGCGCAATTCATCAACGTGGACCGGGCCGACGAGATAACGTTTAACCGGCGGGAGCCGAAGCCGGCAGCCGGTGCGAACACCGCGGCGAGCGATGCGGGCGGCATCGCGGCCTACGACCCGGCGCGGCAAAAAGCATTTAAGCCGGCGTCTACTGCCCCGGCGACAGATACCAAGGTTGTCGTCGAATACAAATACGGGCCGCCTTCCGGCGTCGGCTACGGGCCTCCCGGCGGTCCCGGCTACGGGCCTCCATCTGGTCCCGGCTACGGCCCGCCTTCCGGATGATCGGCTACGGCTCGGTAGACAAACCCTATACCGAGCACCCGGCCGAGCCGATCCGCGAGGTGCGCTGGGCGGGCGGCCTGGCGGTGAAGTGGAAGGCCGACACCTACGTCCATGCCGGCGGGTTGACGGCGGCGCTGAACAGCCCGACCGGCACGCTCTCGGTTTGGCTGAAGTACAATCTCGATCTGGCGGCTTACCGCGAGTTGACGCTAATCGACGGCAACCTCGTCGCCTATCGGCTGCGGCACGCGCCGGGCGACATGACCGGGCACGGCAGCGGCGACATGAGCGTAGACTTCGCGCCGGGCGATCCGCTCGACATGCGGCCGGTGAGCCTGCGGTTCGATCTGGCGATGGTGAACGAGCCCGGCGTCTACAGCGTCGATAGCACCATCTACGACTTCAACTTTGAAGGCTCGATGGTGAGCGACGGCATTGTGTTCGGCGCGCTCAACAAATGGTGGCACGTCTATTGTGAATGGAACACGCAGACCGGCGCGTTCCTGCTGAAGGTCAACGGCCAGACCGTGGCATCGGCGGCGTTGCCGGGGACCACGGTAGGCACCGAGAGCGACGGTATTTTCGGGTTCGATGTGCCATGGCACCAGCAGCCCGACATGATGGGCCAGGAGTACCGGCGGGCCAATCAGAACACCGTGTTCTTCTGGTGGGATCAGGTGCCGTTCGGCGAATGGGCTTCTGCCCCGACGCCTTACTCTGTCGCCGAGTTCTGGCTCGATCCTGGGCGCACGGGCGTCGGCGTCGATAAGTTTGTGGATACCACAACCGGGCGGCCGAAGAGCCTGGGGGCGAATGGCGAATTGCCGCTGGTCGGGCTGCCCGAGATTGTGCCGGGGCAGACCAAGCCGGCCTTCTATTTCCACCGGGCCGGCGCGCCAAAGACGATCCTCGAAAACCGCGGCCATGCCGGCGCCTTCACCCTAGCGAAGACCATCGCGGAGGGTTCCGGGTTCATGGAGCTTGTGCGGGTGCCGCTCGACCCCGACACGGACGGGCCATTGGATGAACCGGACGCGCCGCACTTTGACCCGCCGACAGGATAGCGCATGCCCGTGATCTACCGCACCGATGGCGCCTGGGGCACCGGCAAGGGCAGCAACCTCGCGCCGGCCGAGGTGGACGGCAATTTCTACGACGTCGATACCCGCGTAACCTTTATCGAAGATAATCCCGTCGAGCCGATCACGCCGACCGCGATCAACATCGAGGGCGGCCTATTCACGATGGGGCTCTCTGACGGCTCGACGCTCGGGCCGATTGTGATGACCTACCCGATGCCGACCTGGCGCGGCGATTGGGGGCCGGGCGTCGCCTATAACGAGATCGACTTTTTCATCGCGCCCGACAATGGGTTCGGCTCGGTGATGATCCCGCACACATCCGCCGCCACCTTCGATTGGGGCGCGCTCGATACCGGCGGCACCGGCTTGCCGGTCTACCGGCAGCTTATCGGCGGCAGCGGCACGACGAGCGGCATCGCCGATCAGGTCGATGTCGCGCTCGGCACACAGGCCGACGACGATCTCCTGATGTGGGACGCTGCGCCTAGCCTGTGGCGCAACCAGACGCCAGCATTTCTGCTCGACAATGCGCTGGGCACGACACAGGGCTCGATCGTCTACCGTAGCGCAACGGCGTGGGTGGCGCTGGCGCCGGGCACCGCGGGGCAAGTGCTGGCGACGGGCGGCGCGGGGGCCAACCCGGCGTGGTCGTCCAGCAGCGGCGGCGGCGGCATCACCCAGCTTACCGGCGATGTGACGGCGGGGCCGGGCAGCGGCAGCCAGGCCGCGACGCTCGCCAATACCGCGGTCACGGCCGGCAGTTACACGCGCGCCAACATCACCGTGGATGGTAAAGGCCGCATCACGGCGGCAGCCAACGGCACGGGCGGCGGCGATGTCGTCGGGCCGGGCAGCGCCGTCAGCGGCAATGTCGCGACCTACAGCGGCACGACCGGCAAGCTCATCGCTGATGGCGGCGCGTCGATTGCCGATCTGAAAAAGCAGGCGATACAGGTCGCCGTGTCCGACGAAACGACGAACCTCACGACCGGAACGGCGAAACTGACCTTCCGCATGCCGTTTGCCATGACATTGACGGCGGTGCGCTCGAGCCTCTCGACGGCGAGCTCGTCGGGGCTGGTCACGGTGGACATCAAGGAAAGCGGCACGACGATCCTCTCTACGGCGCTCTCCATCGATGCAACCGAGAAGACCAGCACGACGGCGGCAACCGCGGCGGTGATCTCCGATACCGCGCTCGCCGACGATGCCGAAATCACGGTGGACATCACGGCGGCCGGCACCGGAGCCAAGGGGCTCAAGGTTACCTTGATCGGTACTAGATGACGGCGCTGATCAACCCGTTCTGGTATGGCGCGGCAGCCGCCACCGATCCATCCTTCGCCAGCGTCGTGCTCTTACTACATTGCGAGGGCGCCAACGGTTCGACGACGATTACCGATAGTTCGAGCCGCGTTCACGTTCCGAATGCAACGCTTAACTCCAGCTTGACGACAGCGCAGCAGAAATTTGGCAGTTCTGCGTGGGGTAATTCTGCGAGCAATGGTGCCATACAATATGTCGATGACCCGGATTGGGACTTCGGCGCCGGGCAGTTTACGGCCGAAGCGTGGATCAGGTCCACGGGGACCATATCAGGCCAACAATACATTTTTTCCCAATTTCGTAATTCATCAAGTACCAATCAAGCTTGGGCCGTGAGGTTCAACGGTGCCGCCGCTCCCGGTTACTTAGATTTTGTATATACGACAAACGGATCGACGGAGGTTTATGTTTCTGGCGCTTACCTGCCGCCGACCAACACCTGGACGCACCTTGCGGTCGACCGAGATGCCAGCAATGTAGTCCGTCTTTATGCCGATGGTGTCGTTAAGGGTTCCGGCACTGCGGCAGCGACAATCTTTAACAGCACAAGGCCGCTGCATATCGGCAACGACGCACTGCAAGGCACTGGGTTTATCGGGCAGATTGACGACGTTAGGATCACCAAGGGCGTGGGGCGCTATGGTGGAGCCTTCACGCCGCCGACCGCGGCGTTCCCGAACTCGTGATCGATGCGCTGCTGATCGCCGCGGCCTCGTGGGTGTTGCTCCACCGGGCCGACGGCGGAATTGTCGCCGTCATGCCGTCGCATATCACCAGCATGCACGCAAAGGCGCCGCCGCCGCACACCAACAAGATATCGCCAGCCGCAGCGCAATGCGTGCTGTGGCTGGCCGATGGAAGAATGCTCGCCGTGATCGAGCCGTGCGATGTGGTGCGGCGACTGTTGAAAGAAGCGGAATGACGCTGATCTGCGAGCCGGGGAGGATCACCGGATGATCTTAGAAATATTGTTCGTCGTCTTTATGGCGATCTGGTTTCTGACCTGTTTGCCGGTGCCGCAGATCGCGCAATTCAGTTGGGCCAACAGCATACTCGCGTTCATTTGCGTGTTGATGCTCGGGCTCTACCTTTTCCTCCCCGCATTGCGTGGGTAGCTATCGCGGACCGTGCCCGTCCATGATTCGGGTTGAAAGCGGATCTTGCACGATGGGCTCGGGCGCCTTCGGTTGGGGCTTCGATCTCGAAACGGTATAGCAATTCCCGCCCGAGCAGTCGGTAGTGCTGTGCGAGTACGGGCTGTCGTACTCGGACCAGCATTTGTAGACCTTGGACCACTTGTCGCGGGAGCAGTTGCTTTCATAGGTCGAGTCGGCAGATGCCGGCGCGGCGGCGAAGCCGGCGAGACAGGCGACGAGAGCGGCTGTTAAAATCCGGTAAGCCATGATCGGACGACCTCCTGTATGGTCCGGTTGCGGTTAGGCGTCGGGCGGGCGGTGTAAACCCGTCCGGTGCCGCCTCGAACACATGGGCGGACCCGGCAACCGGCGGCCTGATAATACCGGCCAGAAAATTGATTTTGGCTTCACGACGCGGATCAAAAAATGTCGTGCCTTCATATCGCCAGCGCCCATGCGAGGCCGGCTAGCAGCAGGCCGACGAGAAACGCCTCGATGCGGGTCGTCATCATCGCCGCGTCCCGCAATTAAAGCCTTCGATACAATCCCAGCCCGGCGGGAAGGCCGAGCCCTGCCGGCAGACCATCGCTGCCGGTGGGTCGTCGGCGAGCCAGCGGCCGGCGGCGATGGCGTCGCGGGCGGCCTCACAGGTGGCGCGGCTGGTGGTGGCGACCGTCTCCTGGCGCTCGGCCGACCACGACAGCAAGAGGACGTGCGGGTCGAAGGCGAGGGCGGCGGCGAGGAACAGGCCGGCAACGCGCCCGCCGTCCCGTGCCAATACCGTGACTCTATAAACCGGTTTCGTTCTGTTTTTGCCGGTTTGAGCCGGTTTGATTTTGTCGCTAAGTGTTTGGAAAGTATGGCGGACCCGATACGATTCGAACGTACGACCTCTGCCTTCGGAGGGCAGCGCGGGCGGCCCAATTAGCTCAATCATTTGAAGCCATTAGCAAGGCGGCCACAGCGCCCGTGTCAATACCGTGCCAGAATGCGGTGATGGCCTCGGCGTGCCCCTCGGGCAGAAGGTGCACATAGCGCTCGACCTGATCGAGCGACGCCCAGCCGCCTTCCAGCTTTAGCAAGAGCGGGTCGCGGTGCACGGCGTAGTGCCAGGAAGCCCAGGTGTGGCGCAGATCGTGTTGCGTCAGCTCCGGGTTTACCCCGGCGCGCCGCTTGGTGGCGGCCCAGGCGGTCTTCATCTGGCCGCCGCCTTGGCGCTCACGATCGGCATAAGGCTGCCCGTCTGGCCGGCGGATGATGCTCCCCTCGCGATAATCGAGATTAGCGAGAGTGGCGACGAGGCCTGGCGGCAACACCGCCCGGCGAGGTTTTCCGCCTTTGGTGCGCCAGAAGATGATGCGGCCGCCTTGTAGGTCGACATCGCGCCAGTCGGCTTCGAGCGCTTCCGACATGCGCGGGCCGCAGCCGAGCACCAGTTCGATCAGGAGCCGCAGCGACGGCCCGGCTGCCGCGAGCAGCGAAGAGGCTTCGTGCGGCAGCAGATAGACCGTGCGCCCATCCGCTTCCCGCGGCACCTCGAACAGGGGAGGATCACACCAGCCCTGCCGGTAAGCATGATTGAGGATCGCCCGCAGCGGGGTAATAACGCCGCGCTTCAAGGTGGCGGGGCTGGCATCGGGGACTAGCATGCGCCGCGCGATGCGGTTGACCAGTTGCTGGTTGACGTCCTTCAGCTTGACGTCGCCGGCGGCGATCAGGATGCGGTTGAGGCGCGCCTTGGTGCTGTTCGAGCGCGGCAGGGTGTCGAGGTAGGAGGTCACCGCCTCGGCGAAGGGGCGAGTGCCACGACGCGGCCCGTGCCACTCGGCGCGCAGGAGCTCGGTTTCGAGAGCGGCGGCTTCTTCCTGCGCGAGGCGAGGGTTGTCGCTCGAAGCGCGTTTTCGTACGCGCTCCCCCGCGACCGTGCCGACGATCGTGATGGCGCCGGTGTCGGGCCGTCGTTCGATCCTGAGTCCTGATCCCCTGCGTGGCACCGCAGCGCCTCCTCTAAGGATGAAAGTGCACGTCGGTCGAAGCGCACGGTATGGCCGTAGCGCAAGACCTCGACGGTCTTATCGCGGATCACCTTGCGCAACTGGCGTTCGGTCATCCGGTAATGCTGGGCGACCTCTTCCAGGGTCAGCGGCGGGTCGCCGGGACCGGGAAGAACGAGGCCAGGGGCTGTGGGGGCAGCCATCGGCACTCTCCTTAAAGCGCGGATATGTGAAAAAAACCACCTGTCAGCCATCATAGGCGCGGCAAAAACCGCTTGTCCATAGGAGGGCGAGAAAATTCACCGAATCACCCAGCATGGGGTTGCGTGCGGCTTTAAGTCACGCGTAGCATGTCCGGTAGCAACGCCTCGGAACGGGAGGATGCAGTTGGCGAACCCCAAGAAGCCGCTTGGCCCACTCGTCCCAATTGCCGACGCTCCCATCAAGGACGGTGAGCTTTATGGCCCCTGCCTCCTGATCCCCGGCCGCAACCGGCGTTGGACCATCGGCGAATGGGACGGCACCAGTTGGCACGATCTCGATAACGGTCCCCTGGACCCAACCCACTATTTGCTGTTGCCGCCTGAAGAAGAGGAGTGATCGCCGTTAAGCACTCGCTCCATCACCTGCCGCATCAATTCGCATGGGTCCACGCCCGCCCCGTCGTCGGAGGCGACGTAAACCAGGGCCGCAATTTGCGCCGTCATCATCCGGGCCGCCACCGTGATGCGTTTCAGCTTTTCGCTATCAACCGGCAGCGGCACCTCTTCCGACACCTCGGCCACGCCAAACAATTCAGCAGGCGACACATCGAGGGTTTTCGCCAGATTGAGAAGGAGGTTGGTCGAGCGGCCTTCCTGCGGCCTGGAAAAATAACGGTGAGTGATGCCGGCCGTTTCGAGGGCCGCGCGCATACTCAACCCTTTAGTCTTCGCCAGGGTCTGCACACGTTTTTTGAACGCCGCATCATCCCATAGAGCGTCTACCACGGCGCACCTCCGTGCTGGTCGGCACATGGACAAACTGTCCGCTCCCCCATACGTGAAAATTTTCACCGTTTCCAGGTAAAACATATGGTTAACATAATGTAGTTTTTTTCACTTGAGCGGGTAATTTGAAACGCGCAAAGTCGGGGTATGATCAGCCCCGCCGACCTGCTCAGACTGGCCCGCCTCTACGCAGCGGCCGAGGGTGTGTCGCTCTACACCGTCGGGCGCCGGGCCTGCGGCGGCAATAACCGGATCTTCCGCCGCCTCGAAGAGGGGCACGGCGCCAACACCCGGACGCTAGCCCAAATCGAGACATGGTTCCGGGCCAATTGGCCGCAGAATGCTCCCTGGCCCGCCAACCTGGCGCCCGGCCCCCTGTCACAGCGACGGCGCCGGAAGGTGCCAGAGGACGATAGCGAGCCCGGGAGCGATGTGTCTTGCGCCGTGGCGGGCGAGCCATGACCGACCGCCGCGACATGCCGAGCTTCCAGGGCGAGGCCGACGCGCTGGCGCGGGTCATCGCAGAGGCGCTCGGCGCCGAGCACAACGTCGCCGAACCCGATCTCGTGCGGCTGCTCGTCGAGGCGATGGAGCACGCCTGGCTGGTCGGCGCCGGGGAGCGGGTGCCGTGACCGGCCGGCTGCCCGTGTGCGAGGAGAGCGGCATCGCCGAGCGCCTGGCCGAGATCCAGGCCGAGCGCATGACCCGCATCGCCGGCTGCGCCTGCCCGCAGCGCACCACGCAGGGCGAGGTCGTGCATGTGACCGACTGCCCGCTCGGGGCGCTTGGCCCGGCCGCGATGGGCTCGCCGTCGCAGATCAGCCTCGTGCTCGCCGCTGTCGAGCGGCTGCGGGCGAAGCGCAAGCACCCGACGCTGCCGAGCGCTGACGAGCTGCTGGCTGAAGGCCACGCCGCGATAGAGGCCGCGCGGCACCGGGTGCTGAGATGAAACCGAGATAGGGGCCGAGCGCCCCTTAACGCCGGTTTAACGCGCGCGTTCCGGCCTTCAAAAACGCGGCATTGATAGGAGGTAACCTTGAACACCCTCGACTCAACATTGCCGGTCACGGTGGCCGAACTCGCGACGCTCCGTAAGTCGCCGCGCACGGGTAATCTCAACGACGAAACAGACCTCATCAACACGAAACTTTGGGAAAACCCGGAATACCGGAAGTGGTTCGAGGCCCTTTGGGCATCCGACACCATCGAAGGCTCGTTTCATGACGATGACCACGAAGCGGCTCGCATGATTCGCGAGTACGCCAAGGAGCACCAGTTCCCGATCGCCGCCAATGCCAAAATCGCGTCGATCATGCGCTCCCTCGGTGTGGTTCACCGCCGCTTCACCGGGATGAGCCGGAAGGAGCGTCAGCAGTCCGTTCGTGGCGAGCGCGTCGTTATGAACGAAGCCGCCGACTAAAGAAACGGAACGCGGGGCGGTCTTCGGGCCGCCTCGTATTCGAGCGGGAGATTGGCGATGGTGAACGAAAACGTCTTTCAACTACCGACGCTGCTAGAACGGCTGGCAAGCGAGATCAACGCTCATCTGAAGCGCGACGCGCAGAACCATGAGGAGTGGGTCGAGATTCAGACCGGCCTCTGCACTCGGCTTGCCGAGGCGCGTAGGCAATTCCCGGCCAACATTGAGTTCGGCCAGTGGTGCGAAGCCTGTGGGTTCGGCGACGCTGTTATCAATCACCAGACCCGCGCCGCCGAAATTACGATGGGGCAGCAGCCCGAGGCATTGCGAAAATGTCTTGAGGCGACGAAGCGGCGTTCTTTGGAGGTAATTTATCGAAAAGAATTTAGTCGTTTTACGAACGTTCGTAAGACGAGTTCCCGACGTAAGCAAAAGCTGGACTTGGGGCGCCCATCGAAGGCATTTGAAAAAGCAAAAACGGCATTCGAGGAGTTGGAGGCTAAAGGCGAGCCCTTTACCGCGGATGATGTTGCCGAAAAAGCCGGCACCAGCAGCACACCCGTAAGAAGGGTTTTCGCCTACAAGCAGGCCGAGGTCGAACTCGACCCGCTAACGCCGGCTGAGATGCGCAAAAGCATGCTCAAACGCTATGAGCTTGCGGTCAAGAAGGCGCGATTGGAGATCCGCGAGGAACTGAAATCCGAGGTCTATAAAGAACTAGACGTGTTTGTGCGTCACATCAAAGAGCGGTCCGATCGGGCTGACCGGATCATCGGCGGTTACAAAGGCACGATGAGCAAGGAGACATTCCGCAAAATCAGGGCGTGCCTGCATCCCGACCACAACACCTTCAAATTCGCGGCCGAGGCGTTGCAGGCGTTCAGTGAATTGGAAGCTGTACTCGTCAAGCCGGATGACCCAACCGTCCGCGCTGGCCCGCCACTACCTACAACAGCCGCGGAGCTTATGGCGCGGCGCCGGCAGCGGTGACCCGCATCCTCGCCATCGACGGCGCCGCGGCAGCCGGCAAAATGAAACGCCGGTCGTGTGAGGACCGGCGCTTCGCTTCGGTAGGAGCAGGCGATGCCCAAACGTCGTCGGCTATAGTGAAACGCCGGCCAATGCCGGCCGGCGCCACCGTGGGCGAAAGCGATGCGTACACATCGTCGCCTCCTGCACCTGATTATTGTGATTTGGCCCTTCCGGGTCAAGGTCACCCTAATCTGGTAGCAGGGAGGGAGTCCGGCCTCGCGCCGGGCTCCTTCCCCCGGAGCCGGCCATGATCATCGCCGGCTGCGATCCGGGCGCGGATGGTGCGGTCTGCTTCATCGACGCCGAAACAATGCGTGTCCTACATCTGATTGACATGCCCATGTCGGCCGGCGAGCTGCGGGTGCGCGAACTCGCGACCGACCTCCTGGCCGCGCTCGACGGCCGCCGCTGCGGGCATATGTGGATCGAGCGCCAGGCGCCGTGGGCCGGTGGAAACCGCACAATCGGCGCCCTAAGCGCCTTCAATTTGGGCCGACGATTCATGGCCATTGAGGCGATCGCCGCCTGCCACGGCTGGCCCTACGAATTCGTCTCGGCCGCCAAGTGGAAGCGGCATTACGGCATCGCCGCCACGAAGTCGCTGGCTCTCCACATGGCCGGCAAGCTCATGCCGGAAGACGCGGGTCTGTGGACCGCGCGCCGCGGCTACTGCACCCGCGCCCGCGGTATCGGCCGCGCGGAAGCTGCGCTTATCGCACTTTTTGGAATTAGGTCATTTAACAACATCGCCACAGGGGCCGCGGCATGAACCCGCTGCTGGCTGCGGGGCGCTTTGCTGCCGGCATCTTGCTGCTGTCGGCGGCGCCGCTGGTCGTCGCCGTCGTGCTGCTCGGCCTCGCCATGCTGATGGCGCCGCCATGAGCGACTGGGTTTCTGGATACCGCGCTGCGCTCGCCGATGTTGAGCGGTTGATGCCCGGCCGGGCCGCCAGATGGCCACACGGGCTAACTATGGACGTGGTGGTTCGGCTGCTCGCCGACCTCGACCAGGACGCGCTGGTCATCGAGCGCGAGCAAGACAACCGCATCCGACGCCGCCGCCTCACCGCCGCGCGCGAGGCCACGCTGTTCGACGAGCTGCCGCCATGACGGTACGGGTAGAGCATATCGGCGCCGCCACGCTGTACCTTGGCGATGCACGCGACGTACTGCCGACGCTCGCCGACGCCTCTATCGACTTCATTTTCACCGACCCGCCATACGGGCACAACAACAACAACAATGACCTCATACGCCGCTGGGAAGCCGCCCTTGGCCGGCTTCCCAGCAACGCAGATATACCGCTTGGCCGACCGATAACTAACGACGGCGGCGAGGCCGACCCTCTTGTGCGCTGGTTTTACGGCGAAGCAAATCGCCTGCTTGGTCGCGGCTGCTGCTGCTGCTGCTGCGGCGGCGGGGGCGGCCCGGACCCGCAATTTGCGCGGTGGTCGCTGTGGATGGACGAGGCAATCGGCTTCAAGCAGATGGTGGTCTGGGACAAAGGACCGATGGGTATGGGCTGGCACTATCGCCGCTCATACGAAACGGTGCTGGTAGGCGAAAAACGCGGCGGCGCATGCCGCTGGTTCGACGCGACCGGCGCTGTCGAGAATGTCATTCGGCCGGGAAAGATCCGGAAAATCATTCCGACCGCGGACCAACACCCAACACCAAAAGACCCAAACCTCGCGCTGCACTTTATCCGACTGCATACCGAGCCCAGCCATCTCGTGCTCGATCCGTTTATGGGCGCGGGCTCGACAATGACCGCAGCCATTAACGCCGGCCGCCGGTTCGTCGGCGTCGAGATTGATGAACGCTGGTTCGATGTTGCCCATGCAGAGGCGCAACGACTGCTCGGGCTGCACGCACTATTCGAGCCGGCCGCACGCCCGGTGCAGATGAACCTGTGTCTGACGCCCGAAGAAGACGCCGCCGACAGCCTGCTCTCCTACAACGCCGCGGTCATGGCAATCGGCGAGCGCGTCAAAGCCGGCGCGCCCGTGCCCGAGTTCATGCTGTCGCGGAAGGCGCCGCCATGAGCGACTACATCCCGTTCGACATCGGGAGCTGGAAGTCGGGGAAGCCCCTTGAGTGCTTCCATCACGGGCAGCAGTTCGGCGGCCCGGTTCTGCAGGTCAGCCCCGAACCCGGCGTGGTTATCATCCGAAACTACTGCGGTCCGTGTCTGCTGGAGGTGCTGCGCGACTGCACCGCGTGGGCGCCATGAGCGCCGACCGCGACCTCGCCGAGGCGATCTATCAAGAGATCATCTCGGCAGAGCACGTCGAGTACGCCCTCGAAGTGTGGCGCGAAGCGCTGCTCCTGAAAACATGGAGCGATATCGACCGCATGAAGTCGGTGCTCGCCCACACCAGCAGCGCCGCCATCGATGCCGTGCTCGCCCGCCGCCTGCGCGAGGCCGCCCGCACCGGACCGTGGGACACGCCATGATGTTGCGAATCTTCCCACCCTCTCCTATCTTCCAAGGGCAGCCGGGGGAGCTGAACACTCCCCCGACGCCCTGTCCCTACAGACGGATGCGGAGCTTAAGCCGCAACCGCAGCCGCCCGAAGGACAGGAGAAGCTGGATTTGCATCCGACTTCTCCTTGGTCAGCCGCAGGGGACCATCCCCCTGCGGCATCCCCAGCATACTCACATCGCCGCCACGGTGCTCGCATGAGCGAAGTGGCGCGCGAGGTCCGCGAAATTGAATCAACCGGCGCCTGGCTCGATTGGCGCCGCGAAGACCTGACGGCATCCCGCATCCCGGCACTCTGGAACCTGCACCCATACCTGTCGCGCGAGCAGCTCGCCGACATCATGCGGGCCACGACCTCGGCTGGCAGCGGCACGCCACCCGACAACAGCGCGATGCGCCGGGGCCGTATCTTCGAGGCCGCCGTTGCTGCCGCCATTGCCGAAGAGCGGCCCGAGTGGACGCTGACCAAGGCGACCACCTATCACCGCATCCCGTCATTGCGCGTCGGCTGCACGCCGGATTATTTCGCGACCTCCACGCTGCCGAAAGAACCGAGGCGCGGCATCATCCAAATCAAAACGGCGGCGCCGAGGGTTTGGGAGAAGTGGCACGGCCGCGCGCCACTGCCATACATCGTCCAAACACTCACCGAGGCCGTTGTCTGCGACTGTGCGTGGGCGTGGCTCGTCATCATGGTGATGAGCGATAGCTACCCCGTCCATTATTTCGCCGTGCGGCGCCATGCCGAGGCCGAGGCGCGCATCCTGGCCGCTGCGGCGCAGTGGTGGAGCGAGTTTGATTCAGGTGCCCTGCCGGGCACCGCAGCCGGCGCCGCCGAGCTTGAGGCGGCATTCGACGACGGCAGCCATGTGGACCTCAGTACGGACAATTACCTGTGCGCCGCCTTACCCGAGCGAGAAGCGCTGAAGGCGCAGTGCAGCGCCGCCGAGAAGCAGATCGCCGAGATTGATGCCGCGCTGAAAGCTGCCATGGGCGCAGCCGCCACAGCATATGTGCCCGGCTATTCGATCTCGTGGAAGACGCAACACCGCCGCGAAACGGTGATCGCCGCCCGCGATATTAGAGTGTTGCGCGTCCGCGCCGTCGATGAACAGGAGGCAACCGATGCCGCAGAATGAAGTGGTGACACTGCCCGCCCGGCCCGGTGCCATGCACCGCATGGAGGACATCGAGAAGCTCGCCGATGCGGTTGCCCGCAGCCGCATGTTCGGCATCACCACGAAGGAGCAAGCCCTTGTGCTGATGGCGATATCGCAGGCCGAAGGCCGCCACCCGGCAGAAGCCGCACGCGACTACAACATCATCCAAGGGCGCCCGGCGAAAACCTCCGAGGCGATGATGCGCGACTTCATCCATGCCGGCGGTCGGGTCGAGTGGCACGCGCTGTCGGACGACGTGGCGGACGCCACCTTCAGCCACCCGCAAGGCGGCACCATCCGCATTGTCTGGGATACCGCACGCGCTGCCAAAGCCGGCCTTGCCTCCAAAGACATGTGGCGCAAGTTCCCCCGCCAGATGATGCGCAGCCGCTGTGTCAGTGAAGGCGTCCGCACCGTCTGCCCGATGGCGACATCTGGCATGTATGTGCCAGAGGAGGTGCGGGACATGCCGACAATGGCACTGCCGGAAGCCGCCTCCGACACCACCTCTGACCTTGACCACTTCGCCGCCAACTTCGATGCCACAACAGGTGAAGCGGAGCCGCCGCCGCCCTATTCCGTGCTGGCTGATGCGCGCGAAGCCGCCGAGCGCGGCACCGACGCCTTCCGCGCCCACTGGCTCGGTCTGTCACCGTTCGAGCGAGACACCATCCGGCAGCATTTGGACGAGTTCCAACGCACTGCCAAAACCGCCGACGACCCGTTCGGGTTGCCACCAGTCGCACCATCGGAACAGCCGCAGGCCGACCCCCACATTGCTCGGCCTGAGGCTGGGCCGGCGTCGGTCAGTTCCCCTGCCGACGCCGGCCAACCCTTTGCACCCGGCGATGTTTTCGCCGAGTTGGACCACGAGGCACGCGCTGCAACACGCGATGGCAAGGCGGCGCTCGATGCATGGTGGAAGACGTTGCGCAAAGGTGACAAAGACCTATTGCAGCCCTTCCGGCCGGAGTACGACCGGCTTGCCGCCGAGGCCGACGCACAGCGGGGTCTGGCGCTGTGACGTGGCACGCCGCATATCGCATCGCCGACGAGCAGGTCGCGTACTGGCAGCAGGCCGGTGTCACCGCACGCGAGGCGCAAATAGCGCTGCAACACGATTACCCGACATCGTGGTTTCTGGTGCGGCGGAAGCTGGCGCGGTGGGTGATGGCGCACGGCGAGATGTGGGAGGAGTGAATGCCGAGCAAGGTCCGGCGCATCGACTACTCGCCCGACGAGTGGATCGCCGGCACGTTGGTGCTCACGGTGGAGGAAGAAGGACTCTATTCGCGTCTTGTCGCACGCATCTACAGCCGCGGCGGCCCGCTGGAAATGGACGGGCTGGCGGCCTATTGCCGGTGCGATCCGCGACGGTTTTCGCGCCTACTCCAAGCTCTTGTAAAGAAAGGGAAAGTCAAAAAGATCGGCGAGAGATTGACGATAGATCGCTGCGAAGTCGAGCTGAAGTCGGCGAGAGATCGCGTCGATGTCGCGCGGAAGTTGGCGGCAGAACGCTGGAAATCCAATGGGGTAGCCGATGCGGCCCCGCAATCCAAACCATCAACTACCAACCATCAACCATCAAAGAAGAAGAAAAGAAGCCCCCCCATAAAGCCCCCCCCAAAAAATCGGCCGGCGCCTACCGCGCCTGACGGCGCCAATCTCAATTCGCCGCGCCTCGTTGTGGAGAACCCGAATGTCAGAGGAACCCGGCTTCCGGCCGATTGGCAACCTAGTGCAGCGGATTGCGAGTTCGCTTATGCCCACGGACTCGACCCCGCCGAGGTTGCCGACCAGTTCGCCGACTACTGGCGCGCTGAAGCAGGCCCCCGAGCGCTCAAACGCGATTGGGCCGCGGCCTGGCGAAATTGGTGCCGACGCCAGCACCAGCCCCGACGAGATCGATCGGAACCTGCTGGCTGGCTTGCCGCCCTCCGTCGCGTCCGCCTTGCGGGAGACTGCTAGGGAGTTCGTCGACCCGGTCTACGGGTTCGATGCCGAGTTCACCGGATACTCGCTCGCCGACAGCATCCCGGCACGTGACCGACAAGCCGCGCTCGGCATGGTCGGCGCCGCTCTCATCCCCGCCGCCACTGCGTTCGTCGGGCAGGAACTCGCCAGACTGCGAGCTTCCACCAAAGCCCGCCCAGAGGGGGAGGACGAAACCGCCATGCGGTTTCAGGTGCTCGCCGAGGTATGCCAGGACTATCCGCCGGATGTCGTGCGCCACGCGCTGCGCGGCTGGGCCAAGCGCGAAGTGTTCTTCCCGGCACTCGCCGAAATTCGCGACGAATTGCAGCGCACCAGCAGGCGCCGCCGCGCCCTGCTCGAGTGCATCAGCGAAGCGAAGACCCATCTCGCCGAGGCCGCCGAATGAGCGACCGGCGCCAGGAACATCGCTGTGTGAGCTGCCGGTTTTGGCACGGCCCCTACACGCAGGAATGCCACCGTCACTCGCCGGTTCATGTGCCAACTGAGTTTTCCGCACTCGCGTTGGCACTGAGCCGCACCGATCCCGAGGCTGAGGAAATGATCAATCAGTGCC
>Ga0207704_10000548_pt1 | contig 16745 bp, 15 predicted proteins | sample KBSMisM12_FD_184308 | JGI IMG/M metagenome (GOLD analysis project Ga0207704, IMG submission 184308) | Miscanthus rhizosphere microbial communities from Kellogg Biological Station, Michigan, USA - KBS Miscanthus M1-2 (SPAdes) (version 2) | ecosystem: Host-associated > Plants > Roots >...
CTTAGCAGCGGGTGGGAACACCGCTGAGAACGGTCCCCGCAAAGCAATCGCCCAATATCTACATCGAATTGGCGACGATCTTTCGGGGCCGTTCCAAAAGGGTTTGTCCGGGTCGCAACGATTTAACAAAATCCTTACTGCGGCGACGACGGTCTTCGATATCTATGACAAGGTGCACGGAGCGGTTTCGGCCGCCCAGGAGCTTAAGCTTCAGCGCGAAATTGCCCACAAATACAATCTCAGCTGGGAAGACGCCGGACACGCTCTGGAGGCAGGTCAAACATATCATCAACATGTTCAATCGCGCGAAGCGCACGATAGCCGGAATTCCTTCCGGCCTGTTGGCGTGGGCGAGGAACTCGGAATGCGAAAACCGAACTACGCCGGTACCGCAGATCGCTTTGGACGCAGGATGCAGCAAACCGGACAACGACTCCCTATTCGAACACCCGATCAACATTTGAGCAATGCACGAAAGATGATCTCTGCAGCCGGCACTCTCAAACCTGAAGAGCGAAAGAAGGGAAAGAAATGACGCGCGGTTGATTTCCAGTACCTTCATTTGATCACAATGGGCGAAGGTAACCAACATGATTGCACTCGCCCTCATCGCTCTCTTCGACTTCAGACCGGACAAGATTGAACGGGCGGTTGAGGCCGCGCTGGTTGGTCGTACGTTGGGAAGCGCCGATCTCTATCCCCTGCTGAACAATGCGCTGAGACCAGTTCAAGCAAATATCGTCCGTGATGTAAAGGGAAAACCTCACATTCAAACAACTCTTGTAAACACGAAGGCGAAGTACGTCCGATGCGGAATAAGGATGGCTGCTTATGGAGGGACGGGAGACCGCATTTCGGGTCTTATTATTTGGCCCGACAAGACTGGTGTGCATGCGCAGTTGCTCCAAGATCCGCGCAGGGATGAAGCGTACTTGACAGGTGATGTCTGTTGGGAAGGCGGCTTGCTGGCTATCGCCGGTGGCGCATTCTATCAGCGGGGCGGCACAAGGGACATGGCATCCGTCACGCTCTACAAGCTGGTTGGCAATAGATGGCAGCTTGTGCAACACCTCGAGTCGAAGTATGAAGGTCGCGCGCGGTTCGAAGACATTCCCCAGATAACTCTGGATGAGGTGTTTGCCGTGTGCGACTTGCCGCCGAAGCACCTTCATCAATGGCCCGGGGACACCTTGGAAATAGAGCTCCTGGAATGGAAGCGCGGCAAGAACGGGTACGCCCTTGGCAAGCATAATATCAAGCCGTCGGGTCTCGCTAGACTTGATGAAATTGCCGGATACGTTCAGTCCGGGAATCACACTGCATTCAACTCAGCGGTTCCTCAAAACAAGCGAGCCGAACTCTGGAAAGCGCTTTTGAAACCTGCACGCGCCATCGTAAACGGCGACGATCTAGCCAATCGAGTCTCCATTTCGATCGCCGGTGGCCCCACGGTTGTCTTCAAACAAGCCAATGGCAAATACGAGATTGAACGCTCCTAGCCACTAGTTTCCATTCGACATTTAGTGAAGGTCGATCCTCGGTATTCCGAGGATCGACCTTTTTGTTGCGCATCCCCACTGAGAAATTCTTATGTCAACACCCATCATCCTCAACATCCCTTCCGCAACAGGAAGCTATCTCAAGAATTGCAAGGACGGAATGGACCTCGCCAAGGCGCATGGTTATTCCGGAGTGCGGTTCTCCGCCGGATTGAGCGGCTACGGAAATTCCGCCGCGGCCGACACGAGCTATGTAAAGCAAGCTGTGCAATACGCTCACTCCATCGGACTCGATAAGGTCTCGATCCTCTTGAACCTCGCTCCAAAACCGGACGGAACGACGATCAAATCTCTGAACGGCGGGCATGCGTTGCAAGTCCCGCACCTTCCGTCCGCAACTCCAGTGCTCGACTGGGTCGCACGCGCGTGGCAAGATTTCGTCAACGCGGCGCGGACTGTCGCGCCCGACTCGTTCCTCGAATGGGAATGGCTCAACGAAGGATGTCGCGGCGGCAATCAACAGCCGATCGACGCGAACAACACCTTCACGACCTATTCCACCCTGCTCGACGGGCAGTATCCGGCACAGACGGCGATTACGCTGGACTACATCAGTTCGCGCGTCAATTTCCACGCGTGCAATACGATCGCCTTGACTCTCGAAGGATCGGCAACGACGAGTGCAACGCGGGAAGTGAATTCCATTTCTGGCGCGACGTGGGCAAGCGTCATCAATCGCGCAACGCACATCGGCACGAACCGTTACGCAAGCGCGCCCGCAACTCCGTACAACGCGGCGGCGACAAAGGCGGCGTATTCGGCAAAGCTGAACGATCAACTGAATCGCATGGCAGCGAATCCGCTCATCGGGGCAAAGCCGGTGAAGCTTCGCGAGTTTGGTCTCGACTATCAGCGCAAACCGCCATGCACCATCGCGAATCGAATTCGCAACGACCTCGTCGCGCAGGTGAAGACAGAAGGTGGAGTCGTCGACGCCGGGGTGTTCTGCGCGTTCGACGTCACGGGCAACACGGCCCAAGGTCAAGCGTTCTGGTTCAAGACCTACAACCTCAACAAGACGCCGATCGACGGCGTTGCCGTCGGGCCATAGGAGAATCATGAAACTCGTTCATTCCATTCGCATCGGCGGCGATTTGCATGCCGTCGATGACGAGAATCGCATTCAAAACACTCTCTCCATTCCCATCACTCCGCTCGTTCTTGGCGAGAAGGCGTTTGCGGAATTTTCATCGGCACTCCACGAATCGGTCGAGCATTTCTGCGCGGCGAACGGCATCGCTTCGCAGACGCCAGACGATGAGCCGCCGCCGGCTTCCGATCTTCATCTCTCGATTGCAAAGTAGGTCGCGGAACACTCGCCAACGCAGAGTCGCAGAGGTTGCCGTCGAGTTCGCGGAGGCAGGCAATAAAAGATCAATACACCCTAGAAACATAAAACCATGCACGTACATACAGGATTTGAAAACACCGGAAAGGACAAGCTCTTTTCCTTCACCAACACCGGATCGCCGGTCGATATCACGGACTTCACCGAAGACACGCAAGCCGATGGTGGCGCGACAAAGCGTCAGGCGGTGTGGATCGGCAACTGCACGGGAGATGGAAGCAACATCTATCTCGTTGTACAAGGCGGCACCCTCGAGGCGCCGACTCTTTCACCGACGAACTGCCTTCCCAAGATTGGCGATGGCGACGATCGCATCATTCATGCCCGCAACGGATGCAAAGTTTGGGCGATCACAGATAGCGCGGGAACAGCGAGCGTCCGCGTTGTGGAGGTGGCGTAATGAGTTGGGACGGCACTCTTTCATCGGGCGGGGTCAGCAAACACGGTTCGCCTGCACATATCAATTCAGGCGTGACGCCCGGTTTCTATAACGCGCCGTTTGGGGTCACGGTCGATTCCACCGGCGTCGCAACAGGTGCGTATCAAGCGTGGTCACCCGAGCCGACTTATCCGGCGAACTCTTACACTCTCGGTTCGGATTCGCGGTTGTACAAAGCGGTCATCTCGAATCTGAATCACGACCCGACCACCGACGACGGCACGAATTGGATTTCCGTGAGCATTCCTCTCGTCGGCTCATCGAACGGTCAGGTCGCGATTTGGAATGCATCCACTCAGCGGTATGAGCCAGGCACGATTCCCACCGGCTCCGGACTTCCCGTCGGCACGAACAATCAGATCATCGTCAACGATGGCTCGACGCCTTATGTTGCGGTCGACATGTCCGGCGATGCGACGATTGTCAACACTGGCGCGGTCACGGTTTCAAAGTCGCACGGCAACGCGTTCCCTTCCGCTGCGACGGTGAAAGGCGACGTTTGGTATGGATCGAACGCGAATACGCTTTCCGCATTGGCGGGCAACACCACGACGACCAAGAAGTTTCTGACCGAGACGGGCACGGGCAGTGCGGCCAATGCGCCGGCGTGGTCAACCATCGCTCAGTCCGACGTTTTGCCAACGGGCACCGACACCCAGACTCTCTATAACAATTCGGGTACGTGGGCGGCGACCTCGTTCCTACGAACCGATGCGGGAAACAATCGATTGTTGGTCGGCAATCCGGGTTCGCCGGACGCCAATATCGATTTCCAAGTTTGGGGCACTGGTGGAACGGGCGCGTCTACTCCCGTGATGATCGAGGCGGTCGAAGGCACATCGAGCGCCAACAGCGTTTCCATGCGCGCTTACAACTCGGGCGCTTCCAAAGGCGCGGAAATCGGATATGCAGGAACAAGCGGAGATTTCTTTCCTTCGACCACGGGCGGCGACGCGATCGTTCGTGCAACAGGCACCGGAGCCGGATCCCTTTGGCTGGGTCAGGGTACGACCGCGATCGCCAAATTTGATTCTTCGGCGTTGGGTGCGAATAAGTTTCTCGCCGCGCCGGACGGATCGTCGGGGGCGCTAGGCATTCGCTCGATTGTTGCCGCGGATATTCCTTCGCTTGCGCTATCGAAGTTGACGAGCGGGGGTGTGGCGGGAAAGGTCGTTTACGATAACGGCACGAATATCGTTGAGTCGGCGGCGGGTGCGGACACGCAGACTTTGTATATGAGCGGGACGACGCCGTCGTTCAGCTCGGTGTTGACGAACAATGGGTCGACGGTCGGGATCACCCCTGCCGCCAGCAACGTGGGTTTGACCATTACTGCGGCCAGCGCCCAAAGGGCGCTTGTTGTTGGCGGAAATGGTTCCTTGCCCGCTATTGAAGTTACGAATACGGCTTCGTCATTACTAACGATGACCAGTTCCGCTGCCATGGGTTCCGCATCTGGAGCGGCAGTGATCATGGCAGCCAACGCGGCCGCAACAGGTTCAGGATCGAGATATGGAACTTTGCAATGGGGCAAGAACATCGGCGGAACAATATCTGTGTATGCGCAACTAGGAGTCTTCTCGGAGGAAGACAACACCACGAACTGGGGCACGAAGATGCAATTCAGAACGGGTGTTACGGGTGCGAACACGGCAGCGCTTCGCTTCGAAATTCGAGGGAACGGCGATATCGTGTGCAATGCATTAAACATCGAACCTTCAACTTCGGCAACGGGCGCATTTACATGGTTGCCGACATGTAATGGTGTGCCCACCGGAACGCCAGCAAACACTTACACTGGTGCTGCACCAGTGATCCTCGATCGATCGAACAATCGATTGTATGGCTACATGGGCTCCTCGTGGCAAAACCTCTCGCCCTCCGCCGCAACAGGTGCCCCAAGTCTATCAATTGTTTATCTCTCGACTCCAATAAGCGGCCACACCGATACCCTTTCGGCAAGCACCGATGTCGTTCTCGCTGACACGAGTGCGGGAGGTTTGCAAGGAATTATCTTGCCTTCGACTGCGGCTAGGGGCACAAAAGAGATAGTGGTTCGGCGTATCGTTGGGGGGATCGCGAACGTGACGATTTCCGCTGGTGCAGGTGATGCGATGGAAAATGGGACGATTACTCTAACGACTGCAAAGACCCAACGACTCATTGCATATGGCAACACTTGGTATCCGGCAAACTAAACCACTAAGCCAAGTGGACTGGCGGGAGCAATCAGACTATAATTTTGAGATGCTCCCGCGACGAGTTTGGATTTACGGCCCAGCGCTCGTCGTATGTTTGGGATGCGCACAAAAACAACAAGTAGGCGCACAGCACAAAGCAGATCCAATTCGACCGAACATCATTTTCATCATGGCCGACGATCTAGGCTATGGAGAGCTTGGCTGTTACGGTTCGAAACAAATCAGCACTCCACGATTGGACAAGATGGCTGGAGAGGGCATTCGGTTTACCCAAGCCTATTCCGGAAACACACTATGCGCTCCGTCTCGCTGTGCGCTTTTGACGGGATTGCATACAGGTCACACGTTGGTTCGAGCAAATGTTGACGTGCCGCTGCGCCCCCAAGATAAGACAGTTGCAGAGATTCTCAAGGCAGCCGGATATGAGACAGGCATTATTGGCAAATGGGGGCTTGGACCGGAAAACACAACTGGGGTTCCGAACAAGAAAGGATTCGACTTCTTCTACGGAGTGCTAACACACAAGGAGGCGCACAATTATTACCCCGACTTCGTGTATCGCAATGAACAGCACGAACGGACGCGCAATGTATTGCTACGCGAGAATGTCTCGCGCGTAAAGTTGGATTATTTCCCAGACTTGATGACGAAGGAAGCGATCGGTTTTATTGATCGATCCAAGAAGGTAGGCAAACCCTTCTTCCTTTACCTTCCTTACACGCTCCCGCATGTAAATAACGAGCAAACCCCTGAGCATCAAAATGAAATCGCTTCGCTTGGGCGCTATGCAAATGAACCGTGGACCTTGGCCAATCGTGGTCACGCGGCGATGATTACTTACCTCGATTCGGAAGTTGGCAAGATTCTGGATGAAGTTCAGCGACAAGGAATCGACAAAGACACCATCATCATTTTCACAGGAGACAATGGCCCACTCGTAGTCGACGGAGTTGACCCCGTTTTCTTTAAGAGTTCTGGCGCCCTCAGGGGATATAAGCGCGACTTGTACGAAGGCGGAATGCGGGTGCCTCTAATTGTTCGTTGGCCCGGACACTCTCCGCAGGGGAAGATTTCCTCGCGTCCGACCGCGTCTTGGGACTTGATGCAAACCTTTGCCGATCTTGCCGGATCAACGGAAAAATTTAGAACGGATGGAGTTTCAATTGCACCTGACTTCGAGGGTTTGCCAAATCCAATCAAGCCTAAGCCGATGTACTGGGAAGCTCATGAAGGTGGATACAAGCAGGCAGTGCGGGTGGGCGAGTGGAAACTAATTCTTACTCCGTCAAGCCACAAGATCGAACTGTTTGATCTTGCATCCGATCCAGGCGAAACGAAGAATGTCTCGAAGGAGCAGCCTGAGCTTGTCAAGAACTTGCTCCAAACAATTCGCGCTGAGTGGACGCCTCCACTTGCCAAGCACTAGTCGGTTCCGTGGATGACAATGCTTGCGAACTTTCTAATTGTCGGCACTCAGAAGGGAGGAACCACTGCTCTAGCTAGTTTTCTTGCTACGCATCCACAAATTAGTTTCTCGCGAGAGAAGGAGTTGCATTTCTTTGACCAAAATCGTCGATATTTCAACAAAGCGGGAGAGCCGAACTACGATCTGTATTCTTCGATGCTCGACGCCAGAGATGGCGCATTAGCAATCGGGGAGGCCACACCCATCTATATGTACCTCCCAGAGGTAGCGGAACGCCTACACGCATACAACCCCAAACTGAAACTAATTTCGATTCTTCGCGATCCTCGCCATCGAGCATATTCCCACTACAGGATGGAAGTAGAAAGAGGAAACGAATCCCTGAGTTTCGCAGATGCAATCGCCCGTGAGCAGGAGCGAATTCGAGGCGATGTACTTTCAAATCCGGCTGCCACAAGGCGCCTATTCAGTTACATTGACAGGGGCTTTTACGCTCATCAGATAAAGCACCTTCTGAAGTATTTCAAGAAGGAACAACTCTTGGTCTTAAGAAATGAGGACCTATCCGGCGATCACGACAACACCTTGCGGCAAGTGTACGACTTCCTGCTCCTTGATCGAATAGCACCGCCAGAACCTCGGAGAGTTTTTCAGCAAACATATTCCGCGATGCCTGATGATATCAAGGTTCAGTTGACCAAAGTTTATGCGAACGATACCGAAGAATTAGAGTCGATGTTCGGCTGGAAGCTTGACTCATGGCGAGAATAGCTGGGCCAGGACGCACTCTGATGTCTCGTACAATAAGGCGTTGGAAGGAACAGCACTAGAATCGGGACATGCTGATGGGCTTTCGGTCTCATCAGAGCAAGGGCCAGCCCCCCTTCGAGCGCAGAGGTACGCAAATCTCGATATCCTGCGCCTGTTCCTCGCGACAAACGTCGTTCTCCTTCATTGCATGAAGACACCAAAGGCTCAGATTCTGCCGCTAGTGGCCACCTTTGTTTGCCTTTCGGGGCTTCTCATTCCGGATTCATTCACGCGATCTACAAGTTACGGTCAATTTGCAATCAAGCGAATAGCGCGCGTTGGACCGGGGCTCATCATTTCTCTCTTTATCGTCGCACTTCTTTTCGGCTTCCCGGCGATGAAGAGTACATTTCTTTACTATCTGACGGTAGGCGTCGTCCTTCCCTACGCAACCTCTAAAGATCCTGCGCTTTGGTCGCTGATGCTCGAGGAAATTCTGTATGCGGGTCACTGCCTTGTCCGCAAGACCAAGTTTCTATGGCGCCCGATTTACATTTTTGTGATTTACGCAATCCTCACGTTCACAACACTTTATCTCTACTATCATCCCGAGATTCACTTCCCCGGGATCGAAACATATCGGCTACCGTATGCATTTTGCATTGCTTCGACGTTCGTAGTAGGAAATTTTGTATGTCTATACAAATCATGGGTCAAGCGGATCCCATGGAAGCTGGCTAGCGTCATCTTCATTGCTGCGACGGCCGTTTGGTTATTGCGTTGGAATTTCGGATGGATCTATTACATTTTTTCGGTCCACTTGGCCTCTTTAGCCGCTGTCGTATTTGCATTTGTCACGCCTCAAATTAAGTGGAGGTTCCCGGATATTTCATACGGCGTGTACGTGTATCACACGCCGATCATTTTTGCGATTGAAAGCAAGGCCACCCTGGATCACTACGCACTGCTCGCTGTGAGCCTGCCCGTCATCATTATTGTTAGCATTGCAAGCTGGTATTTGGTTGAGGGCCCGGTATTGGCCCGTAAGGATAAGCTCGTCCGAGCGTCGAAGGAGAAACCAAAGGCTTCAGCAGAGGCTCTGGCGCAGGCTAATTCTTAGGACCGCTCGAGGGTCAACCGTGTCGACTCTGAGGCGCGTAGATTCCCACGTAACGAAAGAAACTACGTGATACCTGACTCAACAAACTCTGACTTTGTCGCCTTCTCGGGAAACTTCCAAGGACGATTCTTTAGTCTTAATACGGGCTTCTCAATGAGGTACCAGGAACCGATGGCAACACAGATAGCTGTTCCCAGAGTCAGCGGCATTAGAGCCTGTGCGTGCCATCTCATTAAGGTAATCAGTATCGGAACATGATATATGTAAATTCCGTATGAGAAGTCTGGAAAGTGCGGCAATTGGGGAGCGCGATAGCAAAAAGCCACGGCGCAGATCGACATAAACGCCACAAGTGGTCCCGTAATTAAAGATCCGCGAACGACCATCCACAGCGCAGATGATGCCACAAGGCCAACGAACCACAAAGCATAATGAGATCGATCTAGTTTCGGCTTACAGAAAAGTAAGATGTTTCCGGCGAAGAAACATGCAATCGTCACCAAAATTAGCCGAAGGGCCACATTGGATTGCGTAAGGGCAAACAGGCCGAGGAACACGACACAACCCGCGATACTCGTTTGCAGGCTCCACCACTTACAAAGGCGCGAGAGGACGTGCCACGAATAACACGCCTCTTCTACGATCAACGACCATAGAGCCCCATTGGCTGTCATGCCGACGATGAGCCCAGCAGTGCAGTACGTCATTAGCGTGTCGACTAAACGGTTCCCCATGCCAAGAATAAGAACTAGAGCAAATGAGGCAATCAGCGCCGGATACACTCGAATAAATCTCCTCCAAGCGAAATCCTGCCAACCACGAGACGCACTGAATGATTGAGGAATTAGAAATCCTGAAAGGGCTACAAAAGCAGGCACAGGAACAATCAAGGGAACAAAAGATCCTGGCCGCGGAATGTTGAGGGCGTGTAGCATCACCACTTCGACAGCAAGAAAGAGCCGCAAAATGTCGAGATTGGAATATCGAATCGGCTTCACTTTTCTTCCGGAAGTTTCATATTCAGTATTCAGGTTGCGACCCTTTCGACAACCTTCACCCTTGGCGATTTCTTCGGAAGTCGCCAAGGGTGATTTTTTAGTTTTAGGGCAGGCTGCTCAATCAAAATGGCGCTCAAAAGCGAGACAGCGACAGCTCCCACAATCGTCGTTGCCATCAGCGGGAATCTTTCGGTAACGCCCGAGCGATATGCCACTTCCAGCACCATCAAATGATAGAGATACACGCCGTAGGAAATGTCGACCGGAAGCTTGATCGGAATTTTCGGCCCGGCGATTCCAAACCATATCAGCCCCATGATCGCGACCGTCTGATGCAAGTATTGAATGATTACTTCTCGGGGAAGTAAGGGATAAAGCGAAAGGGATGCAACGAATAAACACGTCGGCCAAATCGGTTTGACCTTCATCAATTGCTCGCGATTGTGGTGGGCGAGATTGCCAGCAAAGAACGCGGACGGAAGAAATGCGATGACAACGACGTGAGCGAATTGTCGATTGTAGATATGAGGCAAGAGAACGCAGGTGCCGACAATCGACGCCGCGAAGAGCACCCATGTCCAAACGACCTTTTTATATGCGCCTGCGAACCACAACAGAACGAGGGCAACGTATAAGACCTCTTCGCACGCGAGCGACCAAAGAACGTTGTTCTTCCCGCCATCGTAAGATTGGCCGAACGTGTACCAGTTAGCAAGGGTCGCGGGAATTGCTTTGATCCCGAAGAAGATCGCGACCAACACGAACGATGCGATGAATGCAGGTCCGACACGGAGGACACGCTTCCAAAAGAAGTGACCCGGTCCACGTGAATTTTCGTAACTTTGAAGAACGAGAAACCCCGAGAGAGCGAGAAATCCGGGCACCGCGGGAAACAGCCCCTTCATGGTCGATCCCGTTTGATTCCAAGCGTGCAGGATGGGCACGGAAAGAGCCAGGATCAGCCGCAGCAAATCGAAGTTTGGATACCGTGGGGCGGTTGAAGGTTTCATCGGCCTGGTTGGAGCGAGTTGCTGCTAATGCAACTCCATGATAAACCAGGTTGTCGGGCGTCGGGTCCTCCCCCGCGCGACGAGGGAGTCAGGGAAGCGAATTGTGACACTCCGTAGGGGTTCGAAAAAGTAGCCGGGGGTTGAAGGTTTTTGCCGGAGCCTGCGGAGGCAAACACCGCAAACCCCCGGGCGGTCGCATTTGATTCCCCACCCCGAAGGGGTGGTAGAACCTATCGATCATGGGTTCGACATTCTCTAGCCCGCACTACCACGTCGTGTTTTCGACGAAAGATCGAATGCCACTCATTAGCGATTGGGCGTCCGATCTCCATGCTTACATGGGTGGCTCAATCCGTGGAATGGGTGGGACGGCTCGCACGGTTGGTGGCGTAGAGGACCACGTACATCTCTTGCTCTCGTTGAAACCGTCGCATTGTTTGTCGGATGTGGTTCGAGATTTGAAGAAGCAGGCAACGATCTGGACGAAGGAAAATCACTCCGCAAATTTCAGTTGGCAAGATGGTTATGCGGCATTTACGGTCGGACCAAAGGGGATCGAGAATGTGCGCGGATATATCGCCGGACAAGCGGAGCATCACAAGAAGATTTCATTCATCGACGAGTTGCGGAAGTTGTTGGATGAGGCGGGCGTTCCATATGAAGAGCGGTTTTTGGTGTGAGGTCTAGCACCCCTTCAGGGTGCGGACGTGTGGATGATCTTCCGGGGGTATCCGCTTCACTCCTCCACTTCGTTCCGGAGGATCGCTTCAACCTCCGGCTACTTTTTCTGACCCCTACGGGGTAACGGAATTCCTATTGACAAAACAGTAATAAGCTACTTGTCGAAAAACACGCCCAACTGACTCTCTTCCGGGACACGCTGTTTGCCCACCCAACTCACCTGAGACCCGCCATTCTTCGCCCACGCAAACGCAGATGGGTACGTGTCGTTTCCACCCAAATCACAGAAGACGCCCAAACTCAAAGCTCGCTCACGAAGACCTTTCGGAGCGTCGCCGGATTGGCCCATCGAGATGTCGGTGCACGAATACTTATCGTCGCCGGCAGCATCGAGAAACAATCCGATCCCGTTCGAGTTGGCCGCGCCTAGCGTCGTGTTCCCACCAACGTACGAATCATTCCCTGCGAGGTCGAGCAGATAGCCCGCGCTGAAATCGTGGCCACCACCTTGCGACATCTTCGTCGTTGCGGTGTAGTGGTCGTCGCCCTCATCGTCCTGCAAATAGCCCACCGCGAAATGCGCGGCCGCGCCTTGCACGTACCAGATGCCGTTGTAGATATCAGTGCCCGCGCGGTCCCTTAGAATTCCGATACCTTCCAAGTAACCGCATCCCTCCGCGAACACGCCGCCACTGTATTGATCGTCGCCCGCGCCGTCGAGGAGCAAACCGATTCCTCCCGCGAGTTGGTGCGCATCGAGATAGTCGCGCCGCACGCCATTTCCGGCACCAAGGGACATCGAACTGTTATGCGGCTTATCCGTTTTCTGTGCTGCAGGGAAATCGATCACGGTGTCGTTCGCGACATACACATCGTTGCCCGCATGATCGATGACTGCGCCAAAACCGGCGGTGAGTCCGACGCCTTGCACCTGCGCGAACCCACCATAGTGATCGTTTCCTGTTACGTCTTCGATGATTCCGGCGCCGAAGTTGCCAAACCCAAGTGAATCCTGATAGCCATCGTAGGTGTCGTTTCCTTCGCTGTCTTCGAGAAAAGCGATGCCGAGTCGCCCCGATGCGATTCCGTCTCGCGCCGAGCGATAGAGATCATCTCCGCGAAGGTCGAAAAGGTATGCGTAACCCATGAAAGCACCGCAAGGGCCGGGCGTGAATCCTTGAGTTTTGCGATCTTGATAGACAGCAACATCCTGCGTGGCGAGGACGGGGTCGCTCAGATATTTGTCGTTGCCGTTCGTATCGATGGCGATGCTCGCCCAGTGCGTAGGCGTTGCGCATGGCGCGTTGATATAGGTGTCGTTACCGCCGGTGTCGATGATCAAGAAGTGCGGGCCGTTGTAGGTTGAATCTTCGCCGCCCGAGACCGCAATCGCTCCAAACTTCGTCGAAAACTCAAATCGATATTTAGCGGACTCAGGAACGGTGGCGAGGATCTTCGATGCCTGTTGCACGGCAAGTAGCAAATCGTTGCCACCCGCAAATAAATATTTGGTGTCCGCTCGATGGAAGATGTCGAGACCCTTGGCGAAATCTGTGGAGTTGGAATCTTCTTTCAATGCAGCCGTTATGATTTGCTGGATGTTCTCAGGTGTCGTCTTTCCCTGATAGGCAGGTTGGGCGAACAAATCATATAGCTCCTGGACCTGCGGCATCGCGTCCAAAATCAGAAGGGTCGCCTGCTGCACCTCCGGAGGCACCTCGCCAAAATTGTTTCCGCTCGCCCTGACTGCGACAAGGGCTCGCCACCGCTTCTCCATGTTGTTGATATCGACCTGGGCTTGCGCCACGCGGGCGGGAATCAGGGTCCTGCGCGTTCCGTTGCCGAGATAGTGCGCACCGATGTTCATGATTTCGTTTGGCTTTCCCGCTTGCGAATCGACATCATTCGTAAAAACGTTGAACAAATACGGCGCCTGCCACGGATTGAGGCTTGCGGCATCGTAAAGAGGTGTGGTGAACTCGGCGGAACGGAACAAGGTCATGATTCCGGGGTCGAACCTTGCGGATGCGGTCGTAAGTCCGGCCGCGGCAAGGGCGGGCGCGATCTGATCTTCTACGGACATACTGCTCTGAGCTAGGGCAACAAGCATGCAAGCCAAACTGCTGACGATCATCGGTGTATTCCTCGCGGCGATTGGCATCACTATGGCTCAGGCAACTGCGGATGCGCCACAAATTCAAGCACCTGCTCCTCCACCAATCATTTCTTTTGACGAGATGAAGCCCTACGCGACTTGGGCGGGGACCGATGAATTCGTCGTCAGCTTTCCAAGCTCGGTGACTTCCGACCACGAGCAGAACAACGTCGTCCCGATCCACATTCTTCTTCCTCACGACAAGACAGGCCCGTTTCCTGTGGTGGTCATCCTTCACTATTGGGGCGCGCTCAATCGCAATGTGGAACGCGCGATGGGACAAGAGTTCAATCGGCGCGGCATCGCCGCCGTGCTCATGACCCTTCCGTATCATCTCGAGCGGACTCCGCCCGGGGTGCGATCGGGCGAACTCGCCATCCAGCCGGACGTGACGCAATTGCGGACCACGATGCTCCAGAGCCTGCAGGACACTCGGCGCGCGATCGATTACATTCAGACGCGGCCGGAGTTTCAGCACGACAAGATCGGGATTACCGGATTGAGCCTGGGCGCAATCGTGACGGCTCTCGTTTACGGAGTGGACACGCGCGTGAGCCACGCGGTCTTCGTCCTCGGCGGAGTCGATATTGCAAACATCCTTTGGCACAGCTCGCGGGTCGTACCCCAACGTGAGGCGCTTAGGCAGAAAGGGTTCACGGAAGAAAGGCTGCGAGATGAGCTGGCAGACCTGGAGCCAGGCACGTTCCTCAAACAACGCGAGACGAAAGATGCACTCGTTGTAACTGCGCGCTACGACACCGTCATCCCTTCGAAGGCATCGCAAGAATTGATCGACGATCTCGGAACGAGCAAGATCTCGTGGCTAAACACCGGACACTTCGGAGGCGCGTTCGTGCAGAAGCGGTTGCTCAGTGAGACCGGCGACTACTTCGAGAACGCATTCAACGGCACACCTTATCAGCCAGCATCTAATCTCGGCGCCCCAACGATTCGGTTGGGCGTTCAATATAATCCCGCAACCGGCATGGACATCGGATTCGGCCTCGACTTCTTTGCCGCAGGAAATCAGCGAGAATATGCTGGCACCGCGCTCATCACTCCGCGAGGACTGAGACTATTTCTCGGACGCCGTACGAGCGATCAGTTGTCCGTAGGAATCTTGATAGACGCGCGCCGCATCGCCCCTGGAATTCTATGGAGCACAGTCCTGTAATCGAAACGGGAATCCTGCCCGCGACGAGAAACCTCGTCCACACCTATCTTATGCTTGGCGCAAATACGCCCGGCGCAAAGGTGCAAGAGGAGACCGGGATGTGGTTGTGCACGGGAACGATGGAGCACCCGATCTGCAACTTCGCGGTCGATATCGAGCCGTCAAATGAGGTTGCAGCCCGCATTCGCGAGCTGGCGTTGCAGCGCAAGGCGTTCTGCGTCTATCTGCTTCCCCCGTTTGATGGGTCGGAGCATTTTGCAACTTTAGAGAAACAAGGCTTCCTTCTTTCTCATCGCCTTAAGATGCTGGTCGCGGACGAGGTGGCCGAGGACCGCATTGAGCTTGAGGAGGTTCAAATCCCCCAAGATCGCCGAAAATTGGCCGAATTCATGGTCGATCAGTTTTTCCACCGGCTTCCCACCGCGTTCCGGCGTGGAATAGCTGAGGCGACGGCCGCTCCCGGTACGTTAAAGCTATATAGAGCTGTCTGGAACGAGCGGACAGCGGGAGCCGTTATGGTTTCCGAACACGAAAGCGTCGTAGGAATCTATAATCTATGTGTAGCGCCACATTTTCGCAATCGCGGGTGGGGTTCGTCTATCGTTCGTACGATCGTCGAATCAGCCTCCAAAAGGGGGTGCGGCGTGACACTTCAGTGTGAAGCCAGCCTTGCGTCCTGGTACGCATCACTAGGTTTTCGAGAGGTCGGATCAGTCTCCGTATTCGGGTTGTACCGTGGGAAAGAGATTGATATAATGGGTTGAACCGGTCGTGAAGGGGAGTCGCAGAGCTTTTACATTGCCGGAACTGCTAGTCGTGCTAGTGATCCTCGTGATCCTGGCCGGCATGTTGGTTCCTGTGTTTTTCTCAGTCCGCAATGCGGCTAAGAAAATTGCGTGCGTGACCAACTTCCATGAAGCGAGTCTGGCGGCCAATCTTTACCTCGCCGACTACGACGACACGTACATGCCGGTCAACTATCATCCGCCTGCGGATGAAGCGAACTCCAAGAACGACCGAACCTGGGCTCAGTTGATCCTGCCCTACGCCCCCGATTTCGGCATCTTCCGATGCCCGTCCGACAGCAGCGACCGGCCCCGCCGCGAAGCTACTTTTGAAGCCGATCTGGTCCCAGGCGACACGTACTCGCAGTACTACACCGCCTCTCTGCGCACAAACCTTGGCTTCAACTTCGTGTACTTCTCGCCCATCTACCAGTTCGGCGACAACTGGGTTGCACGGCCAAACTCGTCTTCCTCAATCGCTCACCCGGAAGAGACGTACATGTTCATCGACTCGGTCTGGAGCTTGGATGAGAACCACGAACCCAACGGCGGCGGAAGCTGGCTCGTTGTGCCTCCGTGCCGAGACTACACAGACGGTTCAGATAGCTTCAAGAGCGATCCTTCCATCCCCGGCGTGTACACCAACGATGCCACCGGCTGGGATGTCGGCCAAGTCGGCTCCCCGCTCCAGTACGGCCAGGCATGGCCATGGCACAACGGCAAGATGACCGTCGTGACCGCAGATGGCAGCGCCAAGACGGTTTCGCCCAAGGAGATCGTCCAAGGTTGTCACCTCGCCCCCAACTGGACCGGCGACATCTACGACGCCGACAAGTACCACTGGGACCTCCGCTAAGCCCTCACGGCCACGCCTAGACGCTTTACGGCGTCATAATCCGGGTCATGCCCGATTCCCCGAAGGTTAAGATCGTGACCCTCGGTTGCGCCAAAAATGAGGTCGATAGCGAGGAGATCGCCGGCGTCCTCGCCACTTCGGGCTATTCGGTCGACGGTGCGGCCAAGAAGACCGATGTCACCGTTATCAACACCTGCGGGTTCCTTGAATCCGCGAAGGCTGAATCGATCAAGGCAATTCAGG
>Ga0207704_10000549_pt1 | contig 16736 bp, 18 predicted proteins | sample KBSMisM12_FD_184308 | JGI IMG/M metagenome (GOLD analysis project Ga0207704, IMG submission 184308) | Miscanthus rhizosphere microbial communities from Kellogg Biological Station, Michigan, USA - KBS Miscanthus M1-2 (SPAdes) (version 2) | ecosystem: Host-associated > Plants > Roots >...
GCTGAACATTCACTTCTACATGCCGCCGAAGCAGAACGCGGTAGACGTCATGTCCTGCGGCAAGACCGACCGCGACGTCATCGATTTCGTACTGGCCACGTTGCCACAGTTCGGACTGTATCCGTTCGAAGCACGCAGGGAGAGCACAGGTTTCATCTTCAACCGAGTATGGGCAGCGGTAAAGCGGGAATCGCTGGAGGTCGTCGCCGAAGGCGTCTCCACGCCGCAGGACATCGACCAGATGTTCCAGCTCAACACCGGCTCCGCAGGCCCTTTCCGAATGATGGATCAGGTCGGCCTGGATGTCGTGCTGGACATCGAAGAACACTATTGCGTCGAGCACCCAGAGTATCCCGAGGGGCCGCGTCGGCTGTTGCGTAGCTACCTGCAGCAAGGTCGGTTGGGCGTGAAGTCGGGCGCCGGCTTCTACGACGACTACCCACGTTCGACCGGGCAGCCGGTCACCCCGTAACGGCAGTCACCGTCACGACCGAGGCGCACCGATGACCAATGACGCTCTGGCGTTCGTCGGACGCATCAGTGCAAATCAAGCGCCGGTATGGCTTCAGGAGGTCCAAGCGATCGCAGGCATCGCAACCACTATCGGGGTGCTCATCGCACTGTACATCGCCGCCATCCGCGAGCCCAGGAAGGATGCCGCAGACCGCAGGCACCACGCAGCACAGATCGATGCACTGCGCCGCGCCGAACAGGCTCGTATCGCGGCCCAGGCGCGAAAAGTGCTGCCCTCGTGCGTCAGAACACCTATGTTCGGCGAAACGTGATGGACAGTAAGGATCGACAACGCAAGTGACGCGGTGGCCACGATCCTTGGCGTCGATGTTGCGGCTTTGGACACCAACGGTTTTGAAGTCCCACATGGTTGCAGCCGGGCCGCCGGCATGGTGCCCGTCGATCAGGTCTTCGATCGGTCCATACGTGCGGCGCTATACGACATGTCGCTGGGCAGATTTGAACACGAGGCGGTGCCCGCGTTCAAGCAAGCAGTACGTGACGCGATGGTGGGTCACTTTGTCAATGAATGGCCACGCACCGTGCCGCCAAGTGAGCACACCGTGATGGCCTACACAACGACCAACCCGAATTTCAAGCTACGCATCACCATTGACTACGAAGACGAAGCGGGTTACCAGTGGCGTCGCACCGATACCAGCCAGCCAAGACGCATAGATGACACGCCTCTGCCGGCCACGGGGACAAGGCTGTGGTGGCGATTGGACTGATTGCGCTAAGCAGCAGCGTTGGTCAGTTCTCGCCTGGGGCGACTCGGAATTCTCTGCGGCCACCAGAACCACGGGCCGGGCAACCGGGCGAGCGGCAGCACTAGGAACAGTCGCACAACGATCATGTCGAAGATCAACCCGATGCATATCGTCGAGCCTGGCCTGGCCGATGTTGATGACGTCGCTGGATAGCAGCGCCAGCATGGTGAAGGCGAAGACAAAGGCCGCTTCACAGCTAGCTAGTGGAATCGGCAAAGACAACTGCCAGATCGCGCACGGCGGGCACGCAGGTAAATTGACAAATGCGTCAGGATGCCTGGCAAGGGACTGCACTCTGCCAGAAACGCGGAAATTTCTGAGTCACCGTGGTGGCCTGCAATCTTTGTTCTGGCGCAGCTGCGAAAGCTGGACTGTTGCACTATCTTTCGTCGTTGTGGGCGGGCTCACGGTCAACGGTGGCCCTTGGCAATCCTCTCGGTATCCTGCGCGGGCCACCCGAGCGTGAATGCGAAAGGTGGCACCGTGGCACCGGTTTCCGGCGTGACACCGCTCCATTGATCTGTTACGTCTTCAGCCCATCGGGCCCATTGCACGACGGCCTCGTATTGGCTCATGAGCAGCTTGCCGGTGATCGCAGCGATTGGCAGGCGGTCCGGAAACGGCCCACCCGTGGTTGCGTATTGCGTTGATCTGTCGAGCACCTCAGCGAGCCGCGTCTCGGCGTCAACCCGGATTTCGCGCACCGCCGCACGTAGCTGACTCACATCGCCCGCGTCGGCGAACGCCACCTTGAGCATGGTTTCGAACTCCACCCGCATCCCCGCGGCAGGTGCGTCCAGCCAGTCTCGAAGCGATGCCCGTCCCGCGTCGGTGATCTCGTACACAGTGCTGCGCCGCTTGCCGGTGAAGGTGACCTGCGAGGTTGCCAGGCCTTCGGCCACCAGCTTCTTCGGCTCCTCGTAGATCATGCTCGCCGCCCGTGGCCAGAACCAGCTCACCGTGCGATCCATCTGTTGCGCGAGCTCATACGTCGTGAACGGCTGGATCGAGAGCAGTCCGAGTATCGCAAAGGACGTCGGGCTCAGCTGCCTGGGGGACATGGGTGGACAATACTCCGAATCGGACTATATTGAAGATACTCCGAATCGGAGCATGTCGAAGGAGAACCCATGTCCGACCCGTCCACTGATCCGGACGTCCCCGCCCCCCAGACCCGCTTGACCCGGGAGTACGGCGTCCGGCATCCATTCGTCGGAGCAGGTATGGGCTTCATCGCGCACGAACAGCTTGCGGCCGCCGTCACCAATGCCGGTGGATTGGGTGTGCTGGGAGCATCCCCCGATCCCGCAGCCAGCCTGATCGTGATGGTAGACCGATTGCGCGCCTTGACTTGTGGTCCGTTCGGAGTCGACCTCATCTGCGCCGATACCGGATTCGGGCCTGCCAGCACAGACGAGCACATCGACGCATGTGTCCAGCTGGACGTACCGCTGGTCGTTTTCCACCATGACCTACCGCCGGTCCGCTGGGTCAGCACGCTGCGTACCGCGGGTATACGCGTGTGGATGCAGGCCTCATCGCCGCAAATCGCCACGGCTGCAATTGAACTCGGTGTAGACGGGATAGTGGCTCAGGGCAGCGAGGCCGGCGGCCACGCCCGCGGGCTCATCCCGTTGCACTCGTTCTTGCGGGCGATGCGACACAAGTGGCCCGACATGCTGCTGTTGGCGGCAGGTGGCATATCCGACGGGACCCTCGCAGCGGCTGCCTTGGGTGTGGGCGCCGACGGAGTCTGGGTGGGCACCGCCTTGGTCGCCGCCGAGGAGGCCAACGCCCACCCGGAGTACAAGCGTCGACTCATCGATTCTCCCGGCAGAACGGTGCGCAGCACTGCATTCGGACCCGAGTGGCCCGACCAGCCGTACCGGCTTCTCGCCACTCCCGCAGTGCTCAGCGCGGAGGCGGGCGTCGGTGGATCCGGCCTGCGCGAGGACGGGCCAATCGGTCGGACGCGACTGTTCCCGCATTCGGCGAACATGCCCTATGACATGCCGATCAGGTCAACGTTGCCGCCCACACCCGAAACCAGCGGTGATTGGGAATCGATGGTCTATCCGGCCGGTGAAGGGGTTAGCGCCGTGAGAACCATCGCGCCTGCCGCAGACATCATCCAGCGGATGATGAATCAGGCATACGAAATACTCGCAACAGAACACCTGCTCCGCGCCCAGATGTGAACTGACGAGGAATGTCCATGCCAACCTTCAGCAAGGTGTCGCACATTTCGTTTTCCGTAACTGACGCAGAGGCGAGCGCCCGATGGTGGGCGAATCTTCTCGGCCTCACCGAACTCGACCGGGTCGGCGGCGATGGGTGGCGCGCGATCTTGCTCATTCACCCGCCGTCGCGCACCATCGTCGAGTTTCAACAGCATGACGCGAATCAGGGCGAAGCCTTCGATCCGCGTCGCACCGGGTTCGATCACATGGGGTTCAAAGTCGACACCCGCGCCGACCTGGACGAGTGGCTGACCCGGTTCGAGCAGCTAGGCGTGGCCCACTCGCCGATCGCCGAGCGCGAATACGGCGCGGTGCTGACGTTCAAGGACCCCGACGGCATTCAGTTCGAGATGTTCTTCAAAGCCGACCACCCATGACAATGAGCCGATGAGGCTACCCGTCATGCCACCGGTGTCGCCGATGTTGGCCAAACCGGTTCGGTCGATCCCACCCGAGGCATCCTATGAACCAAAGTGGGACGGCTTCCGGTCGATCTGCTTCCGCGACGGCGACGAGGTCGAGTTGGGCAGCCGCAACGAGCGGTCGATGACGCGCTACTTCCCCGAACTGGTTTCGGCAATCACCGCCGAAACGCCGGAGCGGTGTGTGATCGACGGGGAGATCGTCATCGCCACCGACCACGGGCTGGACTTCGAGGCCCTTCAGCTGCGGCTGCACCCGGCCGCGTCGCGGGTACGCATGCTTGCCGAGCAGAACCCTGCCTCGTTCATCGTCTTCGACCTGCTCGCGCTCGATGATGACGACTACACCGGGCGACCGTTCAGCGAGCGCCGGGCCGCCCTCGTCGACGCATTGGCAGGCACGGGTCCGTCGATCCACGTCACGCCCGCGACCGCGGACCTGGCAACCGCCAAGCGGTGGTTCGACGAATTCGAGGGCGCGGGGCTCGATGGGTTGATCGCCAAGCCGCTGGCCATCACGTATCAGCCGGACAAGCGCGTCATGTTCAAGATCAAGCACGAGCGCACCGCCGACTGCGTCGTCGCCGGCTACCGCGTGCACAAGTCGGGTGCCGACGCGATCGGCTCGCTGCTGCTCGGGCTGTACAAAGATGACGGCACACTGGCCTCGGTGGGCGTCATCGGTGCCTTCCCGATGGCCGAACGGAGGCGGCTGTTGACCGAGTTACAGCCGCTCGTCACGACTTTCGAAGACCACCCGTGGAACTGGGCCGCCCACATGGCCGGTGATCGGACGCCGCGTCGCAACGAAGGCTCACGCTGGAACGCGGGCAAGGACCTCTCGTTCGTGCCGCTGCGGCCCGAACGCGTGGTCGAGGTCCGCTACGACCACATGGAAGGTGAAAGGTTCCGCCACACAGCGCAGTTCAACCGCTGGCGGCCCGACCGCGAGCCGCGCTCATGTACCTACGAGCAGCTCGAGCATCCGGTCACCTTCCGTCTCGGCGACATCGTTCCTGGCCTCGGCTGAGCAAGCGTATTCGATGGTTACGCGATGTCGTCGCCAGAAACGTGTGATGCTCGACCCATGGCGACCACCCGGGCGATGGCCGTCGCCCTCGCCGTCACTTGCACCGCCGTCGGATTGGCAAGCCCTGCACGGGCGGACGAGCGGCTCGATGGCGACTACACCTTCGTCAACGGCGCGACCACGAACACATGGACCATCACCACGCACTGCAACGCGGACCGCACGTGCGGAGGGACGGTGTCAACCTCCACAGGGTGGGTCGGGGCGATCAGCAGAGTGGTGGGTGGGCCCTGGACCGCGGAACGGCGTGACATGTCGAATGGGTGGACATGCCCGGACGGCAGTCCGGGCCCGGCGGATCTGTTGTACTCGTTCGACCCTGTCACCCTGGTGGGCACCGTCACTTCCACGTCGAAACCCGGGGCGTGTAACGACCCCAACCCGCAGCAGGCTCAACAGCCGATCAGTTTGAGTTTGCAGCCCGCGTAGCAATGCCGTTGTCACGGTCATCGGGTTTAACGACCCGTCGAGCGGGCACCACTAACCCATGTCTGTAACAGCATTTCAGGATCTGCCGCTCGCTGATCGGGACCGTGAATGGGACGGCGACGCGGCGGACAAGCGAGTCCGCAAGTGGGCAGGCGCGGAAGACGAGCCCAACCAGAAGTATCGCGACGCCCACGTGTGGTACGACGGCGACAACAAGGAAAACTTCACCGCTTACAAGCTGCTGATCGCCGACGTGGTCGCCGACAAGCTCGAGGTTGTGCCCCGCGGCGTAATGGCGGCAGGAGCCATCATGGACGGCGCCCGCGGCGGTATCGACCTGCCCAAGAACGACATCAACCGGGTGAAAAGCCATCTGGCCAAGTACTACAAGAAGATGGGCGACACGGCTCCCTGGGAGCGCTAACCCGTGCGAGCCTCTGCGTAGAGGTGGACCAGGCCGGAGGCCACCGCGAACCGCGGGCCGTGCACGCCGTCGATATCGGCCCTGCCGACCGCGACCGGAATCGCGCGTAGCGATTCTCCGACCGTCCGCAACAGCTCGTCGTCCAGCGCTCCACCACCGGCCAGCACGAGCGCGGACGGTGACTGGTCGAATGCCCTCAGACAGCGGGCGATGTTCGCCGCGACGGTTTCCTGTTTGATGGCGAGCCGCAGACTGCGCCACTCCTCTGCCGCCAGTCTGCTGGAAAACGGCACCAGACCGGCGCTTCCGCGCGTACACAGCCACCCGATCGCATCACGGGTAGCCGGGTGGTCCAGGAAGACACGCCGCCCGTCCTCTTCATGCGCGATGTGCGGATTCTCCACGCGCAGTGCGGGCGTGCGCTTGACCCGCTCCGCGAGGGCGCGAGGAATGCCGAGCACCCGCGACACGGCGACGGTGATTGATTCGCCCGCGCCTGCCGCGATCACCGTGCGGTGCGCGCCCACCACGTCGATCGTGCCGCCGCCGATGTCGCAGACGATCGAGTCGGGCGGCAGGCCCGGCGTCGTGCGTGCGCCGCGCGCCGACGCCTCCGGTTCGGTTGCGATCGTGTGTGCCGGCCGGCCAGTCAACTCCGCCAACATTGCGGCGGCATCCGAGACATGTTCGGCGGCAAGGAGAGCCACGACGGTGCCGCGTGCATTCGCGACACCGCGTCGCAACCACGCACCGTTGTCGATCGACGCCAGGTCGGTGAAGAACGCGTCATCCACTGCCATCCCGCGTTCTGCCGTCGGAATCGCCGCGATGCGCACAGCGACGACATTGCCAGGAGACTCGAGTCGCAGGACGCTGTGCGCCTGGGCAGGCCGATACCGCGTCACCGCACCGTCGACACGACAGTCGACGTAGTCGTCGTCTGCTTTCGGCGCCTCCAGCGGACCGGTTCGAGGAGTCACCGCGATCGCTGGCGAATCGGCCAATTCCCGGGTGAACTCGGCCACGTGGTGAATCTGGTCCTGGCCCAGGTGCAATGCGGCCGACAGCGCTATCGGGTCAGCCAGGGCGCGGTATGCACGGCCTTCGGTGACGACCTCAACCGCTACCAGCGCGCCGGTCTCGAGACCGTCCAGGTCGACCTCGTCGACCACCGGCAAGTCGATCGCGATGCGGTTGCGGATCAGCACGGCGTCGTCCTGCGCGGCGATCACGCCGGCGACCTGCCAGCCGCGGCTCACACCGTCCGAGATCTCTCTCGCCGCCACTTCGAAATCGATGGCGGCACCGACGGAAACGATTGCGGGGCCATCGATCACGTCGCCGGCAAGATCAGCCAGCGGGACGTGTCGGCCGACGGCCGATCCGGTGCCTGCCGGCGTTCTCGCGTCCGGCTTTCGCAGGCTGCGTACCGGCGAGCGCGGTGACGAGGCGGCCGGCAGCGGGACGGTCGACGTATCCACCGGACGGAGGGTTGCCAACAGGAGTTGGTCGACGGCAACAGCCGCCTCGACCTCCAACTTGTGCAGCAGTGCCGCCGCCCCCTCCAGCGATTCCCTTGAGCCCTTTCGGCCGCGTGTAGGCGCCTGCCCGTGTGCGACTGGTTCCACCGCGCCGTCTCGGACGCGGGCGATGACGATCTCGGTGGTGTGGTTGCCGACGTCGATTCCCGCGACGATCAACGCAAGAGACCCCTGCGGGCATACACGACCGCGGCGTGCCGCACGAGTTCCGCGCACCGCGAGGCACCGCGCGCGTCCAGCGACGCCCGCACTGCCTCCAGTTCCTCGGCCGTGGAGCGATGCGGGCGCAGCGCCTCGTAGAGGCTCATCACCTCTTCGCCGTCCAGTGTCGCCAATTCCGCTGCGCGCAGGAAGTTCTCGGCCAACTGCGGGTTGCCGCCCTCCTCGGCGACGACGGCCTGATGCGCCAGCGTGGCCGGATCCATCCGAAGGTCCGACAGCTGGAGCTTGCCGTCCACGGCCGCCTGCACGGTGAACTTGTCGTCGGTCATGTCCTCGTCGCCTTCACAGTGAGGGGCGGCTGCCCAGGCTCGCAGAGCTCACGCTCCAGGGCGACGAGGGCGACAGTGCGCGCTTGGTAGCGGGCCGAGATCGACTCGTCGGTGCCGCCGCTCAGGATCGGAACGGGCGTCATCCCCTTGGCATGCCTGCCCGCGTTCTTACCCAGTTCGCGGTACATCTTGGCGGTCAGCAGCGGCGCGACGCTGAAGAGTTCGAGGTTGGCCAGCGGCGTGAGGTCACGCCGGTGGATCAGCGCGGTTCCCTTGCCTTGCAATCCGATTCCGATTCCCGAGCCCGAAAGTCGCGCCGCGGTGAGACCGATGAGCCCGACATCGATCGTCGACCTGACCCGGACCAGCCGAGGCACACAACCTTCTTCCTCGAGACCGGCCTCGATCTGGCGCAGCACCTCTCCGATCGTCAGGCCGCACAGCGTGAGCCAGACGGTGCGGGCGAATGCGGGTGACAGCCCGATGCACACTTCGCGAGGATCGCTGCCCTGCAGAGCCGGCTCGACAGGAGTGACCGAGAGGTGGCCGCGGTGCTCGTCCTGATCGGCGGTCAACTCTGCGACCGTGCGCGCCTGCCGGATGTTGTCGATCTCGGCGCGCCGCTGTTCGGTGAGCGCGTAACCGGTGCCAGGTCCGGCATAGTCGTTCGGATCGGTGAGCTTCGACAGCACCCGGAAATTCTCGTCGAAGATCGCCGAAGTCTGCAGTTGGTCGCCTCCCAGCCGTTCACGAGTGAGCCGCATGATCGATTCGGCCTCGTCGTCGAAGCCGGTCCGGTTCAAGGAGGCGATCACGTCGAAGACGGTCAGTTGTTTGGCCTCGATGGCGGCGGCCGCCTCGGCGACCATCTTCGGATAGCCGGGCGACAGGTCACGAGAGTCGTTGGCCACCACCACTTCATCGACTCGCTCGTCATCATAATCGGCAAGGCCGAGATCTCGATAGACCGCCTGTACCGCGGTCGCTGCGCGGCGACGTACCCGCGCAAGGTGCTCGGCCGGCACGGTGCGCAATCCACCGTCCGCCGCCCAGTCACGTTGCAGCACAAGGTAGTCGTCCATATCGTCGGCGTTGAAATTCGACAGTGCGAACGCGTTGTCGTAGCGCGGGATCGACCCGAAGCCCGAGAAGATGAAGTCGGCGCCCGCGAGCAACACGGGCAGCGTGTGCGCGCTTCGGCGAATGTCGGACTCGGAGATGAGATTGTCGTTGCCTGCACATGATTCGAGATCACGCAGCATGACCATCAGGTTCTCGGCGAGTAGCTCCTTCATTCCCTCTGGCACCGAGGACACCACGCCGACGCCGTCGATGCCGCCGTTCTGCACACCCTGTGACCCCAACGCGCGCGCCAGCGAGACGCACCGCGATTCGAGGTAGAGGATGGAGCATTTCTCCGCCGCACCCATCAGCACCTCGGCCCCACCGCCGCTGGTGACCCTCATCTTGAGCCCTCGGGAGGCATACGCGGAGGTCAGGATCGCCTTCGAGAACGGGGTGTCGTCACCGTCGACGAACACCTGCTCGGTGCCGTATATGGAGATCGTCTCGGCGTAGCTAGTCAGTCCACGCAGGCCGAGCCGCAGCTCGAGCGCCTCCTCGATGGAGCACTGGGCCATCGCCCCGGGCACACCGACCTGGCTGCCGATCAGCAGGGCGACCGCATTGGACGGCGCATCGCCAAGCACCGGCACCGTCGTCTCGACCTCCCGGAAGCCGTACGCGACGGCGCTGGCCGCGTCGGCGGCGATGAGCAGTGGATCGTCGAGCTGATTGGTGACGTGGGCCTGGTTGCCCGGCGTTCTCCTGGCGCGCATCTTGCTCATCGCCATCTGCATCTCGACCGGCGTGAGCAGCGCGACGACGCGGGCCAGTTTGGCGGGCGTGGTGCCACCGATCAGGCGCACCACCTCCGCCCGTGGCACATTGACGTCCACAGTCATCCGGGCCAGTACCGCATCGTCGAGCGCCATGGCCTCCGGCGCGATCTCGAGATCCAATCCGTAGCGTGCGATGAACTCGTCGATGACGTCAAAGTCTTCGCCAGCCTTGCCGTCGAGCTCGACAACGACCCCGTCGTGCACGACAAGGGATGGCTCGGGGTCGTGCGGACTGCGCATCGCGACCAGGCCGAGCTCCGGATTGGTGACGGAAAACCCGTCGAGGTTCACCGGTTTCGCGTCGAGGACGCGCATCCGCCCGAGCGCGAGATCCCTTGCGTGCACTGGTGGACTGTTCTCCTACTCGCGAACTGCGGTCTCGTCGTAGACGACGCGGCCGATCAATTCATACCGCTGCGGATCACGGTACTTGAAGTAGATCGCCATGGCCGCGCCGAAGATGAACAACCCGACCACGATCCATGGTGTCAATTTGAACAGAAGCGTTCCGGAGGCTGCGCCCGCGGCGGCCTCTTTGTGCTGCCACAACAGAAGAACGACGTACAGCATGCCGATTCCGCCGAGCAGCGGCGCGACGAGCGTCCGGAACCAATGCTTGCTGGTCGGGTGGTTCTTGCCGATGTGGAAGTAGCTCACCACGGCGAACGCACAGAGAGCCTGCACGATCAGGATCGCCATCGTCCCGAGAATCGCCAACAGCGTGTACATGTGCACGTACGGGTCCATGCCTGCCGCCAGGAACGCCAGGATGAGGACCAATGTAATGCCGGTCTGCACGAACGACGCGATGTGCGGTGAGCCGTGCTTGGGATGCGTCGCGCCGATGGTCCTCTGCAGCCTCTTCGAAAGGCCTTCGCGGCCAAGCGCGTAGAGGTAGCGCGAAGCGCAGTTGTGGAACGCCATGCCGCAGGCGAAGGACCCGGTGCATAGCAAGATGTTGAACATCGTGACCGCCCACTCGCCGTAGTATTGGCGGACGGGCCCGAAGAAGATGTCGCCTGCGGTGCCTGCGTCCTGAGCAAGGTCGATGGAATGCTGTGGGCCGGTCCCGGCGATCGCCATCCACGACACGAAGACGTAGAACAGCCCGATGCCGACGACGCTCAGGATGGTGGCGCGCGGGATGATCTTCTTGGGGTTGCGGGACTCCTCGCCGTACATCGCCGTCGACTCGAATCCGACCCACGACCAGAACGCGAAGAAGAGCCCCAGTCCGGCGCTGGCCCCCACGATTCCGGCGGCGGGCTGAAATGTCCCACCCGGGTTGATCGTCTCGCTCACTGCAAACCCATTCGGGCCGCCGCCGTGGAACAACACCGCGAGCGCACCCAACGAAAGCATGAAGATCTCGGTCAGCAGGAAGACACCGAGAACCTTGGCAGCGATGTTGATGTCGTAGAAGGCGAGTACCGAGTTCAGCACCAACATCAGCAGGGCAGGCAGGACCCAGTGCACGTGGACGCCGAACAGAGAGCTCATCAGGTTCTGGAAGAAGAACGAGAAGATCCCGATCAGCGAGCCCTCGAAAACCACGTACGCCATGGTGATCAACAGACCGCTGGCCATGCCGACGATCCGGCCAAGCCCGTGGGCGATGTAGCCGTAGAAGGCACCGGTGGCGGTGAGGTGCTTAGCCATGGTGGCGTAGCCGATGGCGAACAGCGTCAGTACTACGGTGGCGAAGAGGTAGCCTGCCGGTGCGTGCGAACCATTTCCGAAGCCGACCGCGATGGGGACGTTGCCGACCATTGCCGTGATGGGGGCGGCGGTGGCCACCGCCATGAACAGCACGCCGATGATGCCGACGGCGTTCGGTTTCAGTCGCTGAACTTGGTCAGTGTTTTCGTTTTCGTCGCGATCTAAGACCTTGTCGGTCATTATGCGCAGCCTTCCGAGCGGTCGACGGGCTTCCATGTGGCGCACACCACAGCACGAACGTTAGGAGTTTGGCACTACCAATTTCCGTTCGCAAGACCCTTTACGAACCATTGACAGAAATGGTCCAGCCTTTTTATGGTGGGTGCTGCCTCAACTCCGCGGAGGAGCCGCATGTACGACTACGGCACATTCTCGTTTGACTCCAAGGCCCAGGTGCTGGACCGGGCGAAGACGTTCTGGAACCCGGGCAAGACACAGTTCTGGATCGACGAAGGTGTCGATCTGGTGATCGACCGCCGCGAGGGCTACTACCTGTGGGACATGAGCGGTCGACGGCTTATCGACATGCACCTCAACGGCGGCACCTACAGCCTCGGACATCGCAACCCAGAAGTGGTCCAGGCGATTTCAGAGGCCACGGAATACTTCGACATCGGCAACCATCACTTCCCGTCGGTTGCGCGGACCGCACTCGCGCAGAAGCTCGTCGAATCGGCGCCTGCGTCGATCTCTAAAGTGGCCTTTGGGTCCGGGGGCGGCGAGGCCATCGATATCGCGATCAAGAGCGCCCGTCATGCCGCCCAGCGCCGCAAGATCGTCTCGATCGTCAAGGCCTACCACGGTCACACCGGCTTGGCGCTGGCCACAGGGGACGATCGGTTCGCGAAGATCTTTCTGTCCGACCAACCCGACGACTTCGTCCAGGTTCCGTTCGGCGATGTCGGCGCGATGGAGCAAGCGCTCTCCGGCAGGGACGTGGCCGCTGTGATCATGGAGACGATCCCCGCGACATACGGTTTCCCGCTGCCACCACCGGGCTACCTCGAGTCCGTCAAGGACCTCGCCGACAAGTACGGCGCGCTCTACATCGCCGACGAGGTGCAGACCGGCCTGATGCGCACCGGCGAAATGTGGGCGATCACCAAACACGGTATCGACCCCGACATCATCGTCACCGGTAAGGGCCTGTCAGGCGGGATGTACCCGATCACGGCGGCGATGCTCAGCGATCGTGCGGCCCAATGGCTCAACGAAGACGGGTTCGCGCACATCTCGACGTTTGGCGGCGCCGAGCTCGGCTGTGTCGCGGGAGTGAAGACCCTCGAGATCACCAGCCGTCCCGAGGTCCGATCGATGGTGCACTACATCGCCGATCTGTTCTCGGCCGGGCTGCGCCGGATTCAGGCCGACGACCCCGACTGGTTCGTCGGAATCCGGCAGAACGGCGTCGTGATCGGCTTGGAGTTCAATCACCCCGAAGGCGCGAAGTTCGTGATGCGGGAACTCTACGAGAACGGGGTATGGGCGATCTTCTCGACGCTGGATCCCCGTGTGCTGCAGTTCAAACCGGGCATCCTGCTGGGCCGCGACCTGTGCGAGGACGTGCTCGACCGCCTCGACGTCGCCGTGCGGCATGCCCGCAAGGCCGCGACCGAACGGAGGCCTGGGCGAGCGGAGCGACGGGAGGAACAGAAGTCATGACCAGCACTGCGCACGCCGGCCATCTGCTCGAACGCGCCCGATGGGCCGCCCGCGCGTACGCCGACTACGACCACGCCGCGGTCTCTGCGATCGTCACCGCCGCTGCCGACGCGGGGTACGCCGCAGCCGAACGGTTGGCCGAGGCCACGGTCACCGAGACCGAGATGGGTGTGGCCGCGCACAAGGTCATCAAGAACCGGGCATGTTCGCGGGGCATCGTCGAGCACTATCGCGGCGAGGATTTCATCTCGCCGCGCATCGACACCGCCCGCAAGATCCTGGAGATACCGCGTCCCGCCGGAGTGGTGCTGGCGATCACGCCGACCACCAATCCCGTTGCCACCGTCTACTTCAAGGTCATCCTTGCCCTGATGACCCGCAACGCCGTTGTCGTTGCGCCGCATCCCCGAGCCAAGCAATGTTCGGCCGACGCCGCCAGGGTGCTGGCCGAAGCCGCCGTCGCCGCCGGGGCACCCGAAGGCATCGTCCAGGTGATCGAGGACCCCTCCATACCGCTGGTAGAGGCGTTGATGGCCGACGAGCGCACAGATGTCATCGTCGCGACGGGCGGCACGGGCGTGGTTCGCGCCGCGCACTCGTCGGGCAATCCCGCTCTCGGTGTGGGACCGGGCAACGTTCCGGTCTTCGTCGATGCCAGCGCCGACATCAACGCCGCGGCCCGCAGCATCGTCGAAAGCAAGGCGTTCGACAACTCGGTGCTGTGCACGAACGAATCCGTGCTCATCGCAGAACAATCCATCGCCGAGAAGCTTCGGGCGGCGCTCACCCGCAACGGTGCGCACATTCTCGATGCCGAGGATGCTCAGCGCCTGCGGGAGTTGATGTTTCCGTTCGGCCACCTGAACACCGACGTCGTCGGTCGTGACGCGGCCTGGATCGCCGGTCAGGCCGGGATGCGCGTAACCCCGAAGACGCGGGTGCTGATCGCTCCCTTCGAGCACGTCGTCGATGAGGAGGTGCTGACCCACGAGAAGCTGTCTCCGGTGCTCGGCATGACGACCGTCGCCGACGCCGAACGCGGCATTCGAGCGGCCCGTGCCGTCGTGCGGATCGGTGGCGCCGGGCACTCGGCGGCCATTCACAGTGAAAGCCCAACAGTCATCACCGATTTCGCGACCCAGGTGCCGGTGCTGCGGGTGTCGGTCAACGTCGGCAACAGCACCGGCAGCTCCGGGCTGCAGACCAACCTGGCGCCGTCGATGACACTCGGCACCGGCTTCGTCGGTCGCAGTTCGCTCGGCGAGAACCTGCAGCCGCACAACCTCATGAACTGGACCCGAATCGCCTACAACAGTGATTCAACAGTGAGCATGCCGAACTTCGCGGGAATCACACCGTGGCGGTCCCCTTCTGGGCCGGTGCCGGCCTACCCACGCTCATCCAACGAGGGCGAGACCCCACCGCCGCCGCGCCAAAGCGGCCACCCCGTTGCCAGCTGGACGCCGGAGCCGAGCCTCGACGCCCTGCGCGCCGAACTGCGTCAACTCGTCGTCGAAGAACTCGCACAACTCATCAAGAGGTGAGCCGTGGCCGAATTACGTTCCTTCATCTTCATCGATCGTCTGCAGCCGCAGACGATGTCATACCTGGGCACGTGGATACGCGGAACCCCGCCGCGCGCCGATGGCGCCGCGCAGATCATCGAGGTGGCACCCGGACTGGACATCGAGGGCATCACCGACATCGCGCTCAAGCACGCGGACGTGAAGGCCGGAATCCTGGTGGTGGAACGGCAATTCGGGTATCTCGAGTTCCACGGTGAAACGAGCGCCGTCAAGGCCGCGGCCGACGCAGCGCTGCAGGAGCTCGGTAAAGACGCCGACTCCGCGGTGAGACCCACCATCCTGGCCGCACGCATCATTTCCAGCGTGGACCAACAGCACGCATTCCTGATCAACCGCAACAAGATCGGCTCGATGGTGCTGGCCGGTGAATCATTGTTCGTGCTGGAGGTGCAGCCCGCGTCGTACGCGATCCTGGCCACCAACGAGGCCGAGAAGGCGGCCGACATCAAGGTGGTCGACTACCGGATGATCGGCGCGACGGGTCGCGTCTACCTCTCTGGAACCGAGGCGGATGTGCGCCAGGCCGCGACCGCCGCGCAGGATGCGCTGGCACGGAGCGCAACGTGACACTGAACGACGCCGACTTGCGCGCACTGGTGCGGGAAGTGGTCCGTGATGCGGTCGCCGACCTGGTCCCCCAGCCAATGGTGACGAACCACAACGGCGTTCAGCCGACCGGACCATTGAACGCCGACGAGAAGACGCGCGTCGACACCGTGCGGATCGCCACCGACAACGATCTCGATGCTTTTGTCCGGCAACTGCTCCGGCTGTTCGAGAACCCCAAGACCCGTGCCGATCTTCGCAACGGCCGGTTGAGCTTCCGACTCGCCGGCACGTCCGCAAGCTCACCGGCCGTGTCGCGCCGCATCGACAGTGGGGCTGTCACAGAGCGCCACATCGTCGATGTTGCCGCGTCCGGCGGCGGCCTGATCCTCGGGCGCAAAGCGGTACTCACGCCGTTGGCGCGGGAGAAAGCCCGTGCGCTGGGGGTCTCGATTCAAAAGGAGCGAAAGTGATATCAGCGAAGGTCACCGGTCAGGTCTGGTCGACGCGCCGCATCGACGGGCTGCCCGCGGGTGCGTTCCTCGAGGTCGAGGCGGACGGGTCCGGTTCGCGCATGATCGCGTTCGATGTACTCGGCAGCGGTGTGGGTGAGCGCGTGCTGATTGCGCAGGGGTCGGTTGCCGCGAATTGGTTCACCGGCACACCGCCCCCCGTGGACGCGCTCATCATCGGTTCCATCGACGACAACTCGAGCGGGTAGCAGTCCGCCACCCGCGACCACATAGAAGGAGAAACACGATGCCCAGCAACGCGATTGGAATGATCGAGACCAAGGGTTACGTCGCTGCGCTGGCTGCCGCCGACGCGATGGTCAAAGCAGCCAATGTCACCATTGCCGACCGTCAGCAGGTCGGCGACGGACTGGTCGCCGTCATCGTCACCGGTGAGGTCGGCGCCGTCAAGGCGGCCACCGAGGCAGGTGCCGAATCCGCTTCGCAGGTAGGGGAACTGATCAGTGTCCACGTGATCCCCCGCCCGCACAGCGAGCTCGGTACTCACTTCGCCGTGGCCGCCCAGTAGTTCGTCTCGGAATGAGTACGACCACTGCCCAGCCCGACACGGTGACGCGCACCGACATCCGCGTCTATCTTCTGGTGGAGGACCTGCAGCGACAGTTCGCCGCCTACCTGGGAACACCGACACGGGCTCGGGGCTATCCGCCGTATGAGGGCGAGCACGCGCTGATCGTCGAAGTGTCCCCGGCCCTCGCGATCGAGCGGGTGATCGACCTCGCCTTGCGCGAGGTGCCCGGCGTAGCGCCCGGGATCCTCTATGTGGAGCGGCAATTCGGCGTGCTGGAGGTGCACTCCAGCGACCTGTCGGAGGTGCGTCGGGCCGGCGAAGCGATTCTGCAGGGTACCGGGGCCAAGGCTGCCGATCA
>Ga0207704_10000550_pt1 | contig 16727 bp, 12 predicted proteins | sample KBSMisM12_FD_184308 | JGI IMG/M metagenome (GOLD analysis project Ga0207704, IMG submission 184308) | Miscanthus rhizosphere microbial communities from Kellogg Biological Station, Michigan, USA - KBS Miscanthus M1-2 (SPAdes) (version 2) | ecosystem: Host-associated > Plants > Roots >...
ACCTTTCAGCTTCCCGCCTTCGACCACGAAGCGCTTCGGCACGTGGTTCACGAGGATCTCGACCTGCTCTTCCTCGGCGTCCTCCAGCTCCCAGGGCGACGCCTTGAAGAACTGGCGCCCGCGGCGCGCCATCACCTTCACGTCCTTGCCGCCCAGCCGCCGCGACGTGCGGCAGCAGTCCATGGCGGTGTTGCCGACGCCGATGATCAGGACGTGCTCGCCGATCTTGTCGATGTGGCCGAACGCGACCCCGGCCAGCCAGTCGATGCCGATGTGGACGCGGTCGCCGGCCTCGTGCCGTCCCGGAAGGTCCAGCTCCTTGCCGCGCGGCGCGCCCGTTCCGACGAACACGGCGTCGAACCCGGGTTTGCCGTCCAGCAAACCCTTCAGGCTCATCACCGGCGTGCTGTAGCGGATCTCGACGCCGCGGTCGAGGATCATGGCGATCTCCTCGTCCAGCACGGCGCGCGGTAGACGGAACGTCGGGACGTTCGTGCGCATGAGCCCGCCAGGCTCGGCGTAGCGTTCGAACACCACGACCTCGTAGCCGAGCGGGGCCAGATCGTTGGCGACCGCGAGCGACGCCGGTCCGGCTCCGATGCACGCGACGCGCTTGCCGTTCTTCTTCGTCGGGATGGCCGGCAGCTTCCCGCTGATGTCGCCGCGCAGATCGGACGCAACGCGCTTCAGCCGGCAGATCGCGACCGGCTTCTCATCGATACGCGTGCGGCGACACGCGGGCTCGCACGGGCGATCGCAGGTGCGTCCGAGAATGCCCGGAAACACGTTGCTGTCGCGGTTGAGGAGATACGCCTCGGTGTACTGCCCCTGGGCGATCATCCGGATGTACTCGGGCACATTCGTGTGCGCCGGGCACGCCCACTGGCAATCAACCACCTTGTGGAAGTAACTGGGGTTTTTGACGTCCGTCGGCTTCACCCGAGGGGCTCCGGTCGACGCGCACTCTAGACCGAACCCGCCCGTCGCGCCACGGAAAGACGCGGAAAATGGGTGAACCGACCCGGATGGTCAAACGGCCGCGCCCCGAGGGGCGCGGCGCCGACCTGGGCCTGGATCAGCCGCCCCGCGCAAAGCGCGGCGACTGCCCTTATCGGCTGGGCCCTAGACGGTGCGCCTGCGGCGCAGCAGCAGCCGGTAAACCCCGAGCAGGACCATGGCGCCAATAATTGACGCGATGATGCCGGGGCCACTCGTTCCCGAGTGATACCAGCCGAGCGAACGACCGACGAACCCGGCCACGAGCGAGCCCGCGATACCAAGCAGCATCGTGATGATGACGCCGCCCGGATCCTTGCCCGGCATGAACAGCTTCGCCAGAGCACCGACCACCAACCCTATGATGAGTGACCAGAGAATGTGCATCTGCCCCTCCCCTTCACCTTCCAAGCTGCGGGCGGGTCACACGCGGGGCAAGTCCAGCCGGCGATTTCTTGGTTGGCACCGCGGATGCTGCGACTATTATTGCGCCTTGGGCTCACAGCGGGAAGGCAAGGCAGCGCAGGTCGCACGGCTTTCGAAGGAGAACGCCGCACTCAAGCGCGAGCTGGCGCGGCTGCAGGTCTACCGTGCGATGGCCTACCGCGACCCCCTGACGGGCCTGTGGAACAGGCGCTACTTCGAGGAGCGGCTCAACGAGGAGCTGAGCCGGTCGCAGCGCGCCGGGCTCAGCCGCAGGTTCTCGGTGATGGTGCTGGACCTCAACGACTTCAAGGCGACCAATGACCGCCACGGGCACCTGGTCGGCGACGCCGTGCTGAAGGACGTGGGCGATTTCCTGGTCACGCACCTGCGTCACCACGACGTCGCCTGTCGCACGGGCGGCGACGAGTTCAGCGTGCTGCTGCCCGATCTGTCCGCGGATGACTGCGGCCACCTGGTCGACCGTCTGCGCCGCAGCCTCGAGACCGCGAACGGCGCGCGCAGCATCCCGATCGCGCTCAGCCTGGGGACCGCCAGCTGGCCCGAGGCCGGCGACACCGTCGACGCGCTGATGACCCGCGCCGACGAGGCGATGTACACCGACAAGGGCCGCCAGCACCGGACGACCCGCAAGATGCCGGCCACGGGCCGCCGCGAAGGCACGCGCAGAACCGCCACCCGGCGCGTTCGCGTCCGCGTTCCCGTCAGCGCGTAGGCGGGAAAAGCGAGCGTCGCCCGAAAGCGGCTTGCCCTCACCCCGACCCTCTCCCGCAAGCGGGAGAGGGAGATCAGATCGCTCGCGCGCGAGCGGCAAAGAGGATCAGATCCCCTCTCCCGCTTGCGGGAGAGGGTTAGGGTGAGGGTCCGGCGTCCCGATCCGCGGCGTCGCACCGCGCGAGCAGGATCGGATCCGCGAGCGCGTTCGCAATCGCCCGCGCCCGCCCCCGCGCCTCGTTCCCCTCGGCGCTGTCGCCGGCGATGCGCGCGACCATCAGCAGCGCCATCGCGCGCAGGCGGACGTGGCCCGAGTCGCCCGCGAACGTCGCCGCGAGGCGCGCGCTCGCCAGCGCCGCGGCGCGTTCGCCGCGGCGGAAGTGACCGTAGGCGACGCCGTTGGCGCGGCGGCTGCGCGCGAACGGATGCGTCGCCGGGCCGTCGGGCAGCTCGAGGTGTAGGGCCAGCGCGCGCGCGACGTCGCCGGCGCGATTGAGCGCGTGCGCCACCTGCCCCACGTAGCGGGCGCGCAGGCAGTCCGCGTCGACCGACTGTCCCGCGCCGAGACCCGCGATCAGGCCCGGGACTGGTTCCAGCGCCGCCGGCACCACATCCGGGCGGCCGCCGCTCTCGATCATCGCCGCGCACAGCGCGACCTCGATCTGCCCGACGGGATCGTCGGCCGCGACCGCGGCCGCCGGCGCCAGTTGAGTCGACGCCTCGGCGGCGTCGTCGGCGCGCAGCGCCAGCGTCACGCGCGCGAGCGACAGCCACAGCCGGCCGATCCGGCTCTCGCTGGTGGGCGGGCGATCCCAGAGCTGCACCAGATCGGTCGCCAGCGGCAGCGGCAGATCGACGAACCGCGAGTGGTACTGGCCCATGAAGCGCAGCCGCGCCTCGACGGGACGCGGCAGGCCGAACGTCCGCAGCAGCCGTTCGCCCCAGGCGCCGCCCGACAGGCCCGCGCGCGCCCGCAGGCGCCGCAGCGCGCGGCCGACGCTCTCGACGTCCTCCCGATAGCCGCGGATCGCGCCCAGCCGCTCGCACACCGCCGCCAGCGAGCCGTGCTCCGCGATCAGACCGTCGACGTAACCGGCCCAGTCCATGGGCGTTCCAGCAGCCGCAGGCTGCTGTCCGGTTTTCTGTCCGCGCGCCACCGTCCGATGTCCTCTAGATAAGGTGGCAGGAGAATACTCGTGCAAAAGACAATCATCATTGGAGACATTCACGGCTGCCACAGCGAGCTGATGGAGCTGTGCGACCGCGCCGCCATCACCGACGGCGATCTGGTCGTCAGCGTCGGCGATCTGGTCGACCGCGGGCCCGATCCGGGCGCGGTCATCGACTTCTTCCGCGCCCGCAAGAACGCGATCGTCATCTGCGGCAACCACGAGCGCAAGCATGTGCGCGGCGTGTTCTCGTACTCGCAGCAGGTCACGCGCGAGCAGCTGGGCCCCGGCCGCTACGCCGACGACGTCCGCTGGATGTCGACGTTGCCCTACCACTGGGAACGGCCCGACGTCCGCGTCGTCCACTTCGGCCTCTACCCGGGCGTGCCGCTGGCGGACGTCCCGGAAGAGGTCCGCGCCGGCACCACCGCGGGCGAGGAGCGCCTCACCAAGCGCTTCGGCCGTCGTGCGTGGTGGGACTTCTACGAGGACGCGACGCCGGTCGTGTTCGGCCACGCGGTCTTCCCCGAACCGCTGGTCGTGCGCGATCGCGTCTTCGGCATCGACACGGGCGCGTGCCACGGCATGCGCCTGACCGGCCTCGTCCTGCCCGATCGCCGTCTGGTCTCCGTGCCGGCGCGCGAAGATCACTGGAAGCGCGTGCGCGCCCAGTGGCAGGGCGCCGTCCGGCGCGCGCTGCCCTGGTCGACGATGACGTTCGATCAGATCGACAAGAAGCTGCGCGGGCTGCGCGACACCGAGATCGGGGGCGAGGGGCTGACGCACGTGGCGGCGTGGGCGGAAGACCTGCGCGCGGCGATCCCCGCCGTGCGCGAGCGCCTCGACGCCGAGGTCGCGCGCCTGGTGGCCGAGGCCGGCGACGATTTCGGGCGCGCCGCCGCGGCGCACCCGGCCGCGTCATGGCTGCAGCGCCGGCGGGCCGGCCGCCTGTCTGACGGTCACCTGGGCTGCCCGTCGCCCGCCCAGCTCGTCGCGCTCGCCCACGCTCTCGGCATCACGCTGCCGCCGGCGCCCGGCTGCTAGCGCCCTCACCCCGACCCTCTCCCGCAAGCGGGAGAGGGAGAGCAGATCAGATCAGGTCCCCTCGCCCCGCGAAGCGGGGAGGGGGTTAGGGAGAGGGGTCCGTCGTCACCGCGGGCCCCCCTCACCCGCCGAATCTTCGGCTCGGCGGCCTCTCCCCCTTCGGGGGCGAGGCAAGAACGATCGTTCGCGGTCGTGATCGCGCAAGCGCCAGCAACAGCAGAAGGACGATGCCGAGCACACCTGTGCGATCGTTCGTGGTGCTGCAAGCGCAGCCGCCCTCGCCGGCGTCGGTGCCGCCCGTGCCGCTACCGCCGCTGCCGGCTGTTCCCGTCGCGCTGCTGCCGGCAGCGCCGGTCGTACCGGCGGTGCCCGTCGTGCCCGCGTTACCAGTCGTACCGGCCGTTCCGGTCGTACCGGCCGTGCCGGTCGTCCCCGCGGCGCCGCTGGTGCCCGCACCACCGCTGGTGCCCGCAGCACCGCTGGTCCCCGCCGAGCCGGTCGTGCCTCCGCGGCCCGCGGCGCCCGTCGTGCCGGCCGCGCCGGTCGTGCCGGCACCACCCGTCGTGCCGCCACGGCCTGCGGCGCCCGTCGTGCCCGCGGTGCCCGTCGTGCCGCCACGCCCCGCGGCGCCCGTCGTCCCCGCGCCACCCGTCGTCCCCGCGGTGCCCGTCGTGCCCCCGCGCCCGCCCGCGCCCGTCGTGCCGCCGGTCCCCGTCGACACCGCGCCGGATTCGAACGCGCCCAGGTCGGGCGCCGAACCGGAAAACGGCAGCCCGACGTCGACGCCCTTGTCGATCAGATCGCTGCCCGCCGCCAGGTGCATGAAACCGATGTCGGGCAGGCTGCCGTCCGCCTTCCGCGGCATCGACGCCTCGGACTCCGTCTGGTTGATGAAGTCGGTCGCGCTGACCGTCACGCCGGGCGGGGTGTTCCACGAATTGTTCGTCGCCGTGCCGCCGTTCAGGTTGGAGATGTTCCCGCCCGTTCCGGTCGCGACGTTGTTACGAATCACGTGATCCGACGGGAACCCCGAATCCGACAGCATGTTGAAGTTGGCCGGGTTGTTGATCGCCGTGTTGTTGAGGAAGTTGATCCGCCCGGGGTGGTGGTTCCCGTAGAACCCCTGCGCGCGGTTGCGGAACGCGAGGCACTGCCGGACGGTGTGCGTGGCGGCCCCGCCGGACGGCACGCTGGGGGGCGAGCCATAGCCGCCCGCCTTGAAGCCGGCGCCGTTGCCCGCCGCCGTCATCGTGCCCGGCTGGTAGCCGTTGCTCCACGACCACGACTGCTCGACGGTGCAGCTGCCGGCCGCGTTGATGAAGTCGTAGCCGTCGTCGCTGTTGGACCAGGCCCGGCATCCCCGGATCACGTTGCCGCCGCCGCTCGAGTGGCAGCCGAAGCCGTCACCGTTGCCGCCGCCCTCCAGCGGATCGTAGTTCTCGTGCGAGTCGCAGTTCAGGATCAGGTTGTTCGATCCGCTCGTGATGAAGAAGCCGGGCGCCTGACCGTGATGGGCGTTGACCTGCTCGATGACGTTGTTGCTGCCCTGAATGCGGACGCTCCAGCAGTCACCGGTGACCTGCTGCTGCACGCCGCGCACCTCGAGGCCCTTGATGTGGATCCAGTTGGTGTGGACGTCGAGCCCGGTCACGCGCTGCTGCGGCTTCAGGTTGTAGAGATCGAAGATCGGCGTCTCGCCCGGGTAGGCGAAGTACTTGATCGGGTTGTTCGTGCCGCCTGCCTTGCTGAACGACACGGCGATCGTGTCGGACGTGCCCGAGAACATGTAGACGCCGCCGCGGATCCAGACGGTGTCACCTGCCGAAGCCGCCTGCTGGCCCCGCTCGACCGTCGCGAACGGCGCCCCCATGCTCCCGGCGGCGCTGTCGCTGCCCGTCGGCGCGACGTAATACTCAGCCGCGCGCGCCGTGAGCGGCGCGGCCAGGGAGGCGATCCCGAAGACCCAGGCGAGAGATTTCGGCTTCATTTCAGGTGGTTAGTGTCAGGACGACCCACCACCTTCACCGATAATGCGCGTTTGTTGCCGAATCGATCAGGCTATCCAACGCGCCACAGCGACAGGGAAAAGTCGCGGGCCCGGTCGGTCCAGAAGCCGGAGCGCGTGAACCCGGCGTCCCGCAGCGACCTTTCCAGCCCTGCGCGCCTGAACTTCGCGCTGATCTCGGTCCGCATCTCCTCGCCGGCCGCGAAGCGGACCGTCAGGCCGAGGCCCCGGACCTTGACCTCGTGCGCGACGCGCGCGCGCAGGCGGATGTCGACCAGCTCGCGTTCGGGATCGTACGCCGCGACGTGATCGAACAGCGCCTCGTCGAACGAGGCGCGCAGATCGCGGTTGAGCACGCGCAGCACGTTCTTGTTGAACTGGATGGTGACGCCCGCGGCGTCGTTGTACGCGGCGTCCAGCCGGCGCTTCGCCTTCACCAGATCAGCGCCCAGCAGGAACCAGTCGCCCGGGCGCAGCACCAGCCGCAGCGACGCGAAGAAGCGGGCGCGCTCGGCCTCGTCGAAGTTTCCGATCGTGCTGCCCAGGAACGCGACCAGCATCGACCCGGCGTCTTCCTGCGGCGCGCGCGGCAGGAATCGCACGTGCTCGTGGAAGTCGCCGACCACCGCCTTGACGGTCAGGTTCGGGTAGTCGCGGCGCAGTGCCGTCGCCGCGTCGGCGACAGCCGGCAGGCAGACGTCGAACGGCATGAACTTGCGCAAGCTGCCCACGTCGCGAAGCGCGTCCAGCAAGAGCCGCGTCTTCTCCGACGTGCCCGAGCCCAGCTCGACCAGCGTCGCCGCGCGCGTCGTGCGCGCGATGTCGCCCGCGCGCGCGGTCAGGATCTCCCGCTCGCGGCGGGTCAGGTAGTACTCGGGCTCGCGCGTGATCGCGTCGAACAGCGCTGACCCGCGCTCGTCGTAGAACCACTTCGGCGGCAGCTGCTTGGGCGTCGCGGTCAGTCCGCGGCGCGCCTCGGCCCGCAGCAACGCGACGCGATCCGCCTCGGTCAGAAAGACCTCGACGTCGAGGCCCCCGAGGCCAGGTTCGCCGCCGCCAGGCACGAGCGTGCCGGTAAGTCCCTGGGCCACGAGGGTTTCGTAGCAACGGCATCCCTCGAAGTCAATCGATGGACTACAGACGAACCCCGGATCTCGAGCGAACTAAACCTCGATCAGGATGCGATCGGGATCCTCGACGCACTCCTTGACGCGCACCAGAAACTGGACCGCCTCGCGTCCATCGATCAGGCGGTGATCGTAGGACAGCGCGACGTACATCATCGGCCGCACGACGACGGCGTCGCCGACGACGACCGCCCGTTTCTGCGTCGCGTGCAGGCCCAGGATGCCGCTCTGGGGCGGGTTCAGGATCGGCGTCGACAGCAGCGAACCGTAGATGCCGCCGTTCGAGATCGTGAAGGTGCCGCCCTCCAGCTCCTTCATCGACAGCTTGTTGTCGCGCGCGCGCGCCGCGAGATCCGCGATCGCGGCCTCGACCTCGGCGAACGACAGGCGATCGGCGTCGCGCACAACGGGGACGACCAGGCCCTTGCCGCCGCCGACGGCCACGCCGATGTCGTAGTGGTCCTTGTAGATGATGTCGGTCCCGCGCACCTCGCCGTTCACGGCGGGGAACGCCTTCAGCGCCTCGATGGCCGCCTTCACGAAGAACGACATGAAGCCCAGCTTGATTCCGTGCGCCTTGACGAAGCGTTCCTGGTAGCGCTCGCGCAGCGCGAGCACGTTGCTCATGTCGATCTCGTTGAACGTCGTCAGGATCGCGGCGTTGTGCTGCGCCTCGACGAGCCGCCGCGCCACCGTCCTGCGCAGCGGCGACATCGGCACCACGCGCTCGTGCCCGGCATCGGTCGCGGGCCGCCCCGGAACCGGCACCTCCGGTTCGGGTTCCCGCCCCGGCGGCGGCGTGATCTCGGTGATCTCGGTGCGCGGCGTGCGCGTCTCCGCGCGGGCCTGCAGCGTGCGGTCGACGTCCTGCTTCTGGATGCGGCCGCCACGGCCACTGCCCTTGACGTCGTCGGGTGACAGCCCGCTTTCGCTCATCGCCTTGCGAGCGGATGGCGCGGCGCGGACGGCGCCTCCGTTCGAGGACGAGGACGAGGACGGCGACGAGGACGGGGACGAGGATGCGGCGATCTGATCGATCTCCGCGATCACATCCCCCACGGCGACCGTCTCGCCGGTCTTGCGCAGGATCTTCCGCAGTACGCCGGCACCGGGCGATGGAACCTCCAGCGTCGCCTTCTCACTCTCGACCTCGACCAGCGGCTCGTCGGCCGCGACCTCGTCGCCCTCGGCGCGCTTCCAGGCGCCCAGCGTCGCTTCACGAATCGACTCCCCCAGCGCGGGTACGCGCAGCGTGAGTGCCATTTTCTCTAGGGTCCTTTCCCGAACGCGTCAGCCATGATGCGCGCCTGCTCCTTCGCGTGGCGCTTCATCGATCCCGTCGCCGGGCTGGCCGAGAGCGGCCGGCTGACGCATGACCAGTGGAACGATCCCGCCAGCAGCCCCTGCAGTTCGCGGTTCATGTACGCCCATGCGCCCATGTTCTTGGGCTCTTCCTGCACCCACACGACCGGCGTCCCGTCGGCATACACGGACAGGATCTCCAGCAGATCGTCCTTGCGCAGCGGATACAGCTGCTCGACGCGCACGATGGCGACGTCATCGTAGCCGCGTTCCTCGCGCGTCGCGACCAGGTCGTAATAGACCTTGCCCGTGCACAGCACCACGCGCTTCACCTTCTTCGGATCGCGGCCCTCGGCGTCCGGGATGATGTGGCGGAACGAACCGCCCGTGAAGTCCGCCAGCGCCGACGTCGCCGCCGGCGACCGGAGCAGGCTCTTGGGCGACATGATGATCAGCGGCTTGCGGTAGGGGCGCAGCACCTGCCGCCGCAGCGCATGGAAGTACTGCGCCGGCGTGGTCAGGTTGCAGACCTGCATGTTGTCGTTCACGCACAGGTTGAGGAACCGATCGAGGCGCGCGTTCGAGTGCTCGGGCCCCTGCCCCTCCATCCCGTGCGGCAGCAGCATCACCAGGCCGCTCACCCGGTGCCACTTCGCCTCCGACGAGCAAAGGAACTGATCGATGATCACCTGCGCCGCGTTCACGAAGTCGCCGAACTGCGCTTCCCAGATCGTCAGGCCCTCAGGCATGTCCAGGCTGTAGCCGTAGTCGAAGCCGAGCACGCTCGCCTCCGACAGCGGGCTGTCGCGCACCTCGAACGTCCCCTGCTTCTCGCGAATGTGCGCGAGCGGCGTGTACTCGTGGCCGTCGTTGTAGTCGATCAGCACGGCGTGTCGGTGGCTGAACGTCCCGCGCCGGGCATCCTGGCCGGACAGGCGCACGCGCGTCCCCTCGGCCAGCAGCGTCCCGAACGCCAGCGCCTCGCCCATCCCCCAGTCGATCGGCTTCTCGCCCGCGCCCATCGCGGCGCGGCCGTCGACGACGACGGTCTTCAGCTTCGGGTGAACGTGAAAGTCGGACGGCATCGTGGCGATCGCCCGCGTGACCTCCTGGATCTCCTCCGGCGTCGCCGCGGTCGGCACCTCGGGCACCAGGCTGTCGGCGCCGCCCTTGATGCGAGCCCACGCCCCCGCGAACGTGCTCGGACGCGGCGGGTCCTTCGCCTTGGTCGCGATCTCCAGCTGCGCCTCCAGCGCGTTCCGCTTGGCCGCCGCGATCGCGTCTGCGTCCTCGACGGTGATCGCGGCCTCGCCGCCCGGCGCCGGGTTGGCGGCGTCGTGCGCCAGGTACGCCATGCGGATGGACGGCTTGCCGGCGATGGTGCGGTACATGACCGGCTGCGTGTACGACGGCTCGTCGCCTTCGTTGTGCCCCAGCTTGCGGTAGCACCACAGCTCGATGATGGCGTCGCGGTGAAACCGCTGGCGGAAGTCGAACGCCAGATCGACCACCTGCGATACCGCCTCGGGATCCTCGCCGTTGACGTGGAAGATCGGGATCTGCAGCATGCGCGCGACGTCGGTCGCGTAGGTCGTCGACTTCGCGTCGCGCGGCGAGGTCGTGAAGCCGACCTGGTTGTTCACGATGATGTGCACGGTGCCGCCGACGCGGTAACCGTCCAGCTCGGACATGTTGAGGCCCTCGGCGACGATCCCCTGACCCGCGAACGCCGCGTCGCCGTGAATCAGCAGCGGCAGGCAGCGCGTCCGGCTGGTGTCGACGACACGGTCCTGCTTGGCCCGCACGCGGCCCTGCACGACCGTGTTCACCCACTCGAGGTGGCTGGGGTTGAACGCCAGCGACACGTGGACCTTGTGGTTGGCGGGATCGCCCGCGACCGGCCCGAACGTGCGATCGATCGAGAAGCCGAGGTGATACTTCACGTCGCCGCCGCTGGACGGGTCGTTCGGATCGACCTTGTCCTGGAACTCGGCGAAGATCTCCGACGCGGGCTTGTGCAGCACGTTGGCCAGCACGTTCAGCCGCCCGCGGTGCGCCATCCCGATCACGATCTCGACCACGTTCGAGCGCGCCGCCCGCTCGATCAGGCGCTCCAGCAGCGGGATGAGGCTCTCGGCACCCTCCAGCGAGAAGCGCTTGTAGCCGAGGAACTTGTTCTGGAGGAACTGCTCCAGCACCTCGGCGCCGATCACCTGATCGAGGATCCGCAGCCGATCCGCGCGCGTCATGACCAGCCGGTTGCGCGTCGATTCCATCCGCGCCTGCAGCCACGATCGCAGCTCGACGTCGTGCAGGTGGGCCAGCTCGACGCCGATGGTCCGGCTGTACGTCTCCCGCAGCAGCCCGACCAGATCACGCAACGTCGTCCGGTCGGGGCCGGCGACGTTTTCGCTGCTGAACACCAGGTCCAGGTCCTCGTCGGCCAGGCCGAAGTCTTCCAGCGCGATCGGCGGCAGCTTGCGCCGCACCAGCCCAAGCGGATCCAGACTGGCGGTCAGGTGCCCGAGCTCGCGGTACCCTTCGACGAGGCGCTGCACGCGCTCCGACAGCAGCCGCACCGAGATGCGGTTGCCGGTGACGCCGACGCTCGCATGCGCCGCCGCGCCCGCGCCCGCGAAGATGCTGCGCTTGAACGCGGTGGGCGGAACGACCGACGACGCGCCCCCGCCGTTTCCGCCGTTCGCCTGGCTTCCACCGAGGCCCTGGAAGTATCGGCGCCAGTTCGGATCGACGCTGTTCGGATCGTTCAGGAACTGGAAATACAGATCTTCGGCGAACGAGAGGTTCGCCAGCGCCATGCCGTCCAGCGCGCCGTCGTCGTCGCCTTGCGCCCCGACCGTGCCCGCCGGCGAGCCGGCTGTGCCGTTCGACGGCGCCTTGCGGGGAGCTCCTGAACCGTTGACCTTCGCATCGAGACCATTCGCCATGTGCGTCTTCGCTACTTTCGCGGCCGGTATTATAAGGCTCCGCGGCCGCGTTGTCCCCACCGTCCTTGACCCGATTTCCGTCGGGAAATCAGCGCCTAGGCGGCGTTTTCTTCGGGGGACGGGGGCGCCAGGGTGAACGAGAAGGTGCTGCCCTTGCCCTCCTCGCTCTCGGCCCAGATGCGGCCGCCGTGGGCCTCGACGATGCCGCGCGCGATCGACAGGCCCAGCCCGATACCGTCGCGGTTCTTGCGCTGCGCCTGGTAATAGCGATCGAAGACGTACGCCAGCTCGTCGCGCGGGATCCCGGGCCCCGTGTCCGAGACGGCAAAACGCACGACGTCGCCCTCGGACATCGCGCGCACGGTGATCGTGCCGCCGTCCGGGGTGAACTTGATGGCGTTGCCGACCAGGTTCGAGAACAGCTGGATGACGCGATCGTGGTCGCAGCGGATGGCCAGGCCAGGCGCCACGTCCGCGACCAGGTGATGCCCCTTCGGCGACGCGAGCGGCTCCATCACGTCCAGCACCTCGGTCACCATCGCGGCGACGTCCTGCGGCCGCAAGCTGACCGACAGGCGGCCCGCCTGGATGCTCGCGAAGTCGAGCAGATCGCGGATCAGGCGGTTCATGCGGTTGCCGGCGCGCTGGATCGCCTCGACCTGACGGCGCGCGCGTTCCTGCTTGTCGGGCGGCAGGTTGCTCTTGAGCAGCAGCGAGGTCGACGCCAGCACGACGCCCAGCGGATTGCGGAGATCGTGCGAGACGATCGCGAGCAGATCCTCGCGCGAGCGCAGCGCCTCCTGCGCCTCGCCGACCAGGCGCTCGTTCTCCAGCTCGACACGGCGCTGGTTCGTCATGTCGTGAAGGATGTTCACGACGCGTTCGATGCGGCCCTGCTTGTCGCTGATCGGCACCGCTTCGACGAGCACCCAGCGTTCCTGCCCGCCGTCCAGCGCCCGGTAGCGCACCAGCTTCTTGTCGCGCCGGCCGCGCAGCGCACTGTCGGCCGGCAACTCGTGGATCTGAAGGGGCCGGCCCGTCTCGTCCCACATGTGGAAACGCCGGAGAACCTCCTCGCGGGACGCGCGCACGGTCTCGGCGCCCGAGGTGAACCCGACGATCACGGCCGCCGCGTCGTTCGCGTAGATCATGCGTCCCTCGCCGTCCAGCACGGTGATCCCCTCCGGGAGCGCCCCCAGCACCTGTTCCAGCCCATCGCGCGACCGCACCACCGCCTCCAGCGCGGTGGCTTGCGCCTCCTCACGCCGATACACCTCGCAGATCTCGTGCCCGACCTCCGCCATCAACGCCAGCGTCGCGTCGTCGGGCGTGCGCGCGCGCAGCGAGTAAAGCTCGATCGCGCCCACCGCCCCCGCCTGGTCCGAGATGGGAAACGCCGACGACGATCGCAAGCCGGCGGCGCGCGCCAGCTCCAGCCGCGCCACGACCGGCGCTTCCGCGGTGGACAGATCTTCGAGCCAGACCGGTTCGCGCCGCTGGTACGCGCGGCCCGCCGGATCAGTCGCCGCGCCGTCGCTGATAACCGCGACGCGCGACGCCTCGACGACGTCGGCGCGCTTGATCGCGTCCGACGCCCAGATCGAACGGCAGCGAAGCGCGCGATCGTCGGGGCCGGCGATCCAGTAAAGCGCCAGCGGCCAGTCCAGGTCGGTCGAGATCGTCCGCAGGATCTCCGCGACGGCCGCGTCCAGGTTCGCGCTCTCCAGCAAGGTGCGCGCCGCTGTCTGCCGCACCGACACGATCACGTCGCGCGTGGCCGGGCTGGCGGTCATGCGTCACGCGCCAGGCGGATGCCGCTGAACTGCCAGCGCGTCCCCGCGGGAAAGAAATTGCGATAGCTGGCCCGGATGTGGCTGCGCGGTGTCGCGCACGAGCCGCCGCGCAGCACCAGCTGGTTGCACATGAACTTTCCGTTGTATTCGCCCAGCGCGCCGGCCGCCGCCCGGTACCCCGGATAGGGCGAGTACGCGCTGGCGGTCCATTCCCAGACGTCGCCGTAAAGCTGGCGCAAGCCGCCGGCGGCGCCGCCTGCCGCGCCGGGCGCGCGCGGGTGAAACGCCTCGCTGTCGGAGAAGTTGTCCTGCGCGCCGATGGGCTGCGCGGCGGCCGCCGCTTCCCATTCCATCTCGGTCGGCAGGCGCGCGCCCGCCCAGCGCGCGAACGCGTCCGCCTCGTAGAAGCTGACGTTCGTGACCGGCTCGTCGTCGATCAGCTGCCGTTCCCCGTCCAGCGTGAAGATCGTCTGCCCGCGCCAGTACAGCGGCCGGTCGTGGCGCTGGGCGGTGATCTCGGCCCACCCGTCGGACAGCCACAGCTCGGGCCGGCGGTAGCCGCCGTCGTCCATGAAGGCGCGGTATTCGCCGCACGTCACCGGCCGCGACGCGAGCGCATACGGACGCAGCAACACCTGGTGCCGCGGGCTCTCGTTGTCGAACGCGAACGGCTCGCCGTCCGCGCCGGGCTCCGCGACGCCGATCTCGGTGATGCCGCCGGGGCGCGCGATCCACTCCAGGGGCGGCGCGGCCGGCCGGGGTGCGGGCGCAGATCCGCGGCGGTACGGCGGCCCGTCGGGGTGGGCGCCGAGCACGTGCTTGATGTCCGTGAGGATCAGCTCCTGGTGCTGCTGCTCGTGATGCAGCCCCAGCACGAGGCGCGCGCGCACGTCCGCTTCCATGCCGCGTTCGATGCGGTCCAGCACCGCCTCGTCGATACGCCGGCGATAGCGCCGAACGTCGTCCAGCGACGGGCGGGTGAGCAGGCCGCGCGCCGGGCGCGGGTGCCGCGGTCCGACCGCTTCATAGTACGAGTTGAAGAGGTACTGGAACGACGGTTCCAGCGGTGGCCCCGGCAGCACGAACGTCTCGAAGAACCAGGACGTATGCGCCAGGTGCCACTTGGTCGGGCTCGCGTCCGGCATGGACTGCACCTGGCAGTCCTCCGCGGAAAGCGGTTCCGCCAGACGATCAGTCTGGCGGCGAACCTCTAGATAACGGCGTGCGAGCCCATCCATGCGCGCCGAATATAATGCGCGCTGCCGATTGCGACAGCGCTAGTCGGGTAGACCCTGATTTCGGTCTTAAACCGCGTCCTTGGCGGCCTTCACGGGCCGAGCCTTGAGCACCTTGCGGGCGGGCTTGGCCTTGAAGATCGTCGGCTCCTTGGTGAACGGGTTGATGCCCTTCCGCTCCTTCGTCGCCGGCTTCTTGATGACGACGAACTTCGCGAAGCCCGGGAGCAAGAACGTGCCGTTCTTCTTCAGCTCCTTGTAGCCGACCGAAGCCAGCGTCTCGAGCACCGACTTGACGTCCTTGCGAGACAGCTTGTCGGAGTTCTCCTCGGCAAGTTTGGAAATTAGGTCGGACTTAGACATCGGCTTGGCCATGAGCGTGCTCTCCTTTTCGGGGGAAAATCGCAGGCATTGTGGGTGAAACCCGGACAAGTTGGAAGCAAAAAGCAGCGTCCATCGGAGATGTTTTCAAAACTGACGCCGCGTTTTGGTTGCGGTAGTGGGGGCCTTGATCTCCGTCGGCGAGTACCCAGGTAAAGCCCCGGCCTCACGCTCGCCATAGAGATGCAACGACAGCGTGTCGTCCCGATCGGTGAAGGCGCGCGTGTGGAGCGGCAGACAACCAGGTGCCTGGATCGTCAGGTCCAGCGGCGCGCTACCGCGCGGGCGAACGATCTCCAGCGGGGCGATCCCCAGGTCCTTGCGGCCCCAGGTGACATGGGCCTGACGTTTCGGGTCGGCGAGCAGCTTGATCGTCACGGTGCCGGCGTCCGGGCGGTCGTCGGACCCCGCAGGCTCGAGATCGTCATAAACGGGCGCCGGGGACGGCGCCGGCGCGACCGCTGCCTCGGGTTGCGGTTGCGGCGGCGGCGACGCATCGCGCGCGGCGCCTCGCGACGAGCAGGCGAGCGCGACAAACATGATCGCCAAAGCACATCCCGAAAGCAGCGCCGGGGAAGATGCTCTCACTGCGCGTCCCCTCCTCCGGCCTTGTCCTCGGGCGTGTCCGACGCGGCCGGCGGCCGCTTCGCCGCATATTTCACGCCCGGCTTCGGGACGTAGCCTGTGATCGGTTTCGTCAGCGTTCCCTTGATGCGCCCCTCCAGAACTTCGACCGGCATCGGCGGCGTCAGCTCGCGGTAGGTCCCGCGGCTGGGAAGGCGCATCTCGAACACCTCGCCTTTCGAGTAGAACGCGCGCCGGTAGCCGGCGGCGACCGATCCCACCAGGCGCGACCGCCGGTGATCCAGCACGAAGCTGAACATGCGCATCGCCAGCTGGTTGTAGAGGCGATGGCAGCCATGCGAGAAGCGCCCGCGCAGCGACGCGTAGTCGAACGACCCGTGCGTGCGAATTCCGTTGTCGAAGTAGCGGGCGCCGTCGGGACCCTTGCGCATCTCCTCGTGGATCGCGGCGACCATGCCGTAGGCAGACAGGTAGCCGGGGCCGGTCTCGTCGTAGTTCGTCACGCGCACGTACGTTCCGGCGACGCGTTTCTCCTTCGTCATCGATCCCAGCGGCGACGACGGCGGCGGAATCCAGACCGGCGCGGTGACGATGTGGCGCCACACGCGGGGGCCGATGTCGGAGCCCTTGTAGCGGAAGTATTCCTGGCGATCGCTCGCCAGCTCGGCGCGCCAGCCGCCCACGGTGGTCCGCCAGCGCACCAGCGGGACGCGTTCGCCGCGCCACTTCACGAACAGCGTCAGCTGGGGAAACCGTTCGCGCGGCTGCGGCTGGCGGACGCCGGCCGCGTCGAACGGGAAGTCGTACCAGACGTCGCCGCGATCGATCTCGACCGACAGATCCATCGCGCGGCTGTAGTACTCGGGCGGCGCCGGCAAGCGCACCGCGACCTTCAGCCAGCGGAAATCGTCGCGCGGGTGGCGCGCGAAGAACGCGACGGCGTCCTCGGGCGTCGCGATGCCCAGCGCCGTCAGCGTCGCGTCG
>Ga0207704_10000554_pt1 | contig 16645 bp, 12 predicted proteins | sample KBSMisM12_FD_184308 | JGI IMG/M metagenome (GOLD analysis project Ga0207704, IMG submission 184308) | Miscanthus rhizosphere microbial communities from Kellogg Biological Station, Michigan, USA - KBS Miscanthus M1-2 (SPAdes) (version 2) | ecosystem: Host-associated > Plants > Roots >...
CCCGGCACGGGCACGCGCGTGTTGGCGATCGGCGTCGCCAGCCAGATCTACAGCCTGTTCCCGTCGACCGATACCGGGACCACATTCGGACCCGCGCTGTACCAGACGACGGCCGGCACCACCATGAACGGCGTCGAGATCGCGCCGTCCGACGGCAACGTCGTCTACATCGCGATGCGCGCGCCGGCGGGCGCGCCGTTGCTGGGGCGGTCGGACGACGGCGGCGCCCACTTCACGATTCACGATCTCAGCGCGAACCTGGGCAGCGGGTTGCTGCGCATCATCTCCGTGGATCCGAAGGATCCGAACCGCGTGCTGATGCGGTTTCTGACCGCCGACGATCAGTCGCTGGCGCTGACCACCGACGGCGGCGTTTCCGCGACCAAGCCGCTGACCATCAACGGCGACTTCAAGGCGTTCACGCGGCTGCCGAGCGGAACCATCCTGCTGGGCGCGATGGTCGAGTACAACTCCATACCCGGCCTGTTCCGGTCGCGCGATCAGGGAGCGACCTTCGAGGCGATCACGAACCCGCCGTCGATTCGCGCGCTGTCGCAGCGGGCCGGCAAGGTCTACGCGGCGGCGGACAACTTCGGCGACGGCTTCGCGATCGGGACCTCCACCGACGAGGGGACGACGTGGCAGTCGTTCATGAGCTACGCCGACGTCAAGGCGATCAACCCGTGCCTGAAGGCCGCCTGCCAGGAAGTCTGCGGAATGGAAGTCGGCATGACCGTGTGGTCGGCCGACGTTTGCTCGGCGGATCCGCCCGGATCGACGGGCACGGCGGGGAGCGGCGGCGGCGGCACGGGCGGGGCCGGCGGTTCGTCGGGCGCGGGCGGGACGGGCGGAACGCGCCCCCCGCCCAAGCACGGGGGCTGCGACGTGGCGGGATCGGCCGGCGCGCCATCGGCGGTCGCGCTGCTTCTGCTGCTGGTGATCGCGGCGGCGCTGCGCGGACGCCGGCGGGCCTATGCCCACATGCGGATCAGATTGAAGTAGCTGCGGCGAATCGCCTCGGCCTCGGCCGGCGGCGTGGGCAAGCTGTCGAACGCGTCCAGCGCGGACTTGAGATCGAACAGGATGCGCCGGCAATCCCCGTCGCGCACCATGCTCTGGATCCACGAGATCGCGACGTCACGCGTGCCGCTCGTGACGGCGTTCACACGATGAAGCGTGCCCGCGGGATACACGATCACGTCGCCCGCCTTGCCGCGCCAGCTTTTCGGTACGCCGGCCGCGTCGATCACCAGCTCGCCGCCCTCGTACTCGGCGGCGTCGCTGAGGCAGACGGTCATGGCGACATCACAGCGCACCTGCGACGTCGGATCGCCCATGATCGCGCCGTCGACGTGGTCGCCGTACTTCATGCCCACGGCGTAGCGACAGAACAGCGGCCGCAACATCGCCTCCGGCCACGTCGCCGCCTGAAACAGCGCGTTCGATTTCAGCGCGCCCACCAGCAGCTCGGCCGCCTCGGCCGACGCGGGCGAATCGGGACCGAGGATCAGGTTCTCCTTGATCGCCTGCGCGCGCCCGACCGCGGTCACCTTCCCGGACACCAGCGGACCGCGCTGCATGCGGGCGCGGATCTGCGCGACCACGTCCGGCGGAACCGCGCTCGCGATGACGATGGCTGACACGAGACCGCCGCAGGATAGCAGCTTCGGCGCGCCGCGCGCGGCGCTTTACGGCGCGATTACGGCGCCACGACGACGGCCCAGGGCGCGCCCGGGACGGGCACGCGCGCCTCGACCTTTCTCGACGCGATGTCGATGATCGCGACGTCGTTGGACGGTCCGTTCGCCGTGTAAAGCTTCTTTCCGTCGGCGCTGATCGCGATGCCGCGCGGAAACGCGCCCACACCCTCGACCGTGCCCACGACCTCCTTCTTCTCGGGATCGACGAACAGCACCGATTTTCCGGCGCCCGTCGTCAGGTAAAGGATCTTCCCGTCGGGTGAAACGGCCACGGATTGCAGCACGGCCGGTGGCGTCGTCTTGGGCAGGCCCGAAACCCCGAACTGCCCTTTGAAGGTGTTCTGCTTGGTGTCGACCATCGTGATGTTCGGGAGACCTTCGTCGGGGACGAAGGCGGTGGCCACGCCGCGCGGCGCCAGCACCACCGTCTGCGGCTTCGAACCGGCGTCGATGCGCCCGAGCAGGGCCATCTTCTTGGTGTCGATCGCGCAGATCTCATCGGAGCCATGCGTTGCGACGAAGACGACCTTGCCGTCCGGACGGACCGCGACGCCCTGCGGTTCGGCGCCCACGCGCGTCGTCTGCTTGATCTGTCCGCTGCCGACGTCGACGGCGAGGAGCTGGTTCGTCTCGCTGTTCGACACGTAGGCGATCTTCCCGTCGGGCGAGATGTCTACGCCGAAGGGGGAGGGTGGGATGGCAACGCGCTTCGTGACCTTGCGCGCCGCGACGTCGACGACCACCAGGCCCGACGCGTCGTCGGCGCTGGGTGCGGGCGCGGGCACTGGCCCGGGCGCCGCCGGGTTCTTTTTGACGGGGCCGGCCACGGCGACGAACGCGCGCTTCCCGTCCTTGGACAGCTTGAGGCCGCGCGCGCGGGCCCCGACCTTGACGCTGCCGACGGGCTGAGCCTTGGCGGGATCGACGACCACGACCTCGCCGCTCGCCTCCGTGCTGATGAGCAGCAGCGGCTTGGCACGGGCCGCCCCGGGCGCCGCCAAGCCGGCGGCGACGCACGCGATGAGAACAACGCTTGAACGCATGCGCGTGAAGATACGCTATTGTTGTTAACGAATGCCACCGAGCGACGCCGTCAGTGTCATCGAGATCGACGACGTCATCCCCCGGCTCTATCAGGACCAGATCGAGGCCGAGGCCACCTCGGACAAGATGGCCTGGTTCTTCAACCGCGAGTCCGCCCGGCGCGTCGAGGTCGGCACGCGGTACGGCGGGTTCAGCCACGTCGCGTATCGGTTCGACGAACAGAACCCGTCGTTCTCGCCGCTGACCGCGCTGCTGCTGCCGCTGCTGTATTCGTTCTGCGACAAGGCCGGCGTCCCGTTCAAGACGCTGCTGCGGATCCGGCTGGGCCTGTTCACGCAGAACGGCGCGGGCGGGCCGTACCACAACCCGCACGTCGACTTCTATTTGCCGCACTACAACGCGCTCTACTACGTCAACGACAGCGACGGCGACACGTTCATCTTCAACGAGACGTACGACCAGGTGTCGCTGGAGCGCTCGGTCGAGTACACGCGCGACGCCAAGTTCACGATCGCGCGCCGGGTGTCACCCAAGAAGGGCCGGATGATCGGCTTCGACGGCAAGAACTACCACGCCAGCATGCACCCGGTGGAAACCTCCCACCGCATCGCGATCGCCTTCTCGTTCGTCTAGCCGAGCCGGCGCCCGGTGGAGCCCGGGCCAGCTACTGCGGCATGCCGGCCGCGACCCAGCGGGTGACGACGTCCTGCTGCTCGAGCGTGACGCATTCGGCTGGGCGGGGCGTGTTGAAGCAGCCCATGCCCATCGGCATCCAGCCCTCCATGATCGCGGGGACGGTGCACTCGCCGATCAGCTTCGGCATCGTCTTGGCGTCGCCGTCCTTGAAGCAGGCCGACGGCGCGTCGGGCGTCACGACCGGCTTCAGCGCGTCCGCGTACGTCGTGCCGATGTTGTGGGCGCCCGCGCGATCGGTGGTGTGGCAGGGCGCGCACTTGGCCGCGAAGATCGGCTGAACGTCCTTTGTGTACGTGACGGCAGCGGCGCCTCCGCCGCCCCCGCTGCCACCGCCGCCGCCGTCGGGCGTCGTCGCTTCGGGCGCGCAGCCCAGCGTGGTGACAGCAGTGAACGCGAACACGGACAGAAGAAAAAATGCACGCATCATCGATACCTCACTACCGGATCAGGCGCCGGAGCGCAAACGTCTATCATTCGCAGGTCCCCTTGAATCCCAGCAAATCTCGCTCGGGTGGCGTCAGCGCGAACACCGGCGCCATGCCGTCGCCCAGCTGGCCGGCGTCGTTGGCGCCCCAGCAGCGGACGCCGCCGCCGGTCATCACCGCGCACGTGTGCGCGCCGCCCGCGGCGAGGCTCGCCGCGCCGCCGAGAATGTCGACGGCGGCGGGGCTGCGGCGATCGACCTGGATCTCGGTCTCGTCGCCGATCGCGCCGAGCGCGTTGTAACCCCAGCAGCGGACGCCGCCGCTGGTCAGCAGCGCGCACGTGAACAGGTTGCTCGCCACGACCTGCTTCACGCCGGTCAGCACATCCGTGGTGGGCGGCGACAGGACAGTGTCGTACGTGCCGATGCCCAGCTGGGCGTTGCCGTTGTTGCCCCAGCAACGCACGCCGCCCGCGGTCGTCAACCCGCAGGTATGCGAGTCGCCCGCGCTCAAGGCGGCGAAGCCGCCCCCGACGTCGCCGCTGGGCGGCCAGGGGTGGGGGACGGGGACGTCGTCCCTCGTGCCGTCGCCCAGCTGGCCCTGGCCGTTGTTGCCCCAGCAGCGCACGCCGCCGCCGGCCATCAATGCGCAGGTGTGCGCCCCGCCGGCGGCGATCGCCTGCACGCCCGAGAGCACATCCGTGGTCGGCGGCCGCGAGCTGTCGGCGCTCGTGCCGTCGCCCAGCTGACCCAGTTCGTTGGCGCCCCAGCAGCGGACGCCGCCGTTCGTCATCAGCGCGCAGGTATGGAACCATCCGGCCGCGATCGCCTTGGCGCCCGACAGCACGGGCTGGGCGGGCGGCGTCGCGCGCGCGGTCATGGTGCCGTCGCCCAGCTGGCCGTGGTCGTTCCTGCCCCAGCAGCGCACGCTACCGTCGGTGGCGAGCACGCACGTGTGCGCGGCGCCCGCCGCGACGGCGCTGACGCCCGCAACGACGTCGACGGACGGCGGGCTGGGACGATTGCCGCCGCCGCCGCCCGTGCCTGCGCCCCAGCAGCGGACGCCGCCGCCGGCCAGAAGCGCGCAGGTGCGATCACCGCCGACGGCCAGGCTCGAGACCGGACAGGCGGTGGTGCTCTTCTTCGCCCGGATGAAATCGAGCGTCAGGCGGAAGCCGGTGCTCGACGGGTTCTTGCCCGTCACGGAAAACCGCACCAGCTTCTCGCCCGGCGACGCGAACGTCGTCGCGAATGGTCCGAACAAGGCGAAGGCCGCCGGTTTTTCGTACCCGTCCAGCTCGCCGCCCAGGGCGGTCCAGGGCCCGGCGGCATCGTCCGCGATCTCGATCTTGAACTTGCCGGCGTCGGCGTCCGTGCGGCCACCGACGGTGATTTCGTACCGGCCCGCCTCGCTGATCGGCAGCGCGTATGTCACGAACTCGTTCGTGCCGCTGGTGGCGGCGTATGTCGTGCCGGCGCCGCGGTCGTATCCGCCGGGGATCGTCACCACGGTGTGCGTGGACGGACCTTGCGCCCGCACGGCGAGCAGCTCGGTCTGCCAGCGGTCGTTGCGCTCGTACGCGCCGAGGTCGCGCGCGGCCGCCCCGTCGCCGTCGCCGTCGACGAACGGATCAAACACCGTCCAGCCGGTGGGTTGCGGCGGATCGATGTCGGCGATCCAGCTGTTGCGCTGATCGTCGCGCGAGGTGTCGCCCGGCGCCGCGTCGATGAGCGGGCTGCCCACCAGCAGCGGGTGAAGTGGCAGGTTGTCCGCGCCGCCCAGCGGAACGAGCGGGCCCAGGAACGGGTTGCGCACGTCGAAGACGCACCCGCCCATGTCGGTCGGCCGCGGGTACCCGGGCGCGACGTAGATGAACGACCCGCTGACGCAGTTGAAGACGCCCGTCGGCCGATCCCAGGTCGCGTTGATGTTCCATTCCAGCGTCGTCGACAGGGAGAAGTTGCCCGCCACGATGCTGGAGAACACCGAGATGTCGTGCGCGGTGCCGACCTCCGTCGGTGGCGGTTCGAACTCGATGCCGCCGCCGGTGCCGGAGGCGACGTTGTTCGTGATGGTGCTGTTGAAGATGTGGACGTAGGTCGTCGTCGACTGGACGAACCGCACCAGCACGCCGCCGCCCGCGCCGCTGGTGGTATTGCCGCTGATGGTCGAGCTCTTGATGAAGTCGGTGTTCCAGCCGCCGCCGAGATAGATGCCGCCGCCGTCGTTGTCGGAAGCGTTGTTGACGATGGCCGAGTGCGCGACCAGCACGGTGGCGCCCGCGCCCTCCGACGCGATCCCGCCGCCCTTGGCCGCGTTCCGGTTGCCGTCGACCAGCGAGTTGAGCACGCGCAGCGTGGTCGACTGGTTGGGGTCGGTGTCGGGATCGCAGCCCGACGCGGGCAAGCAGGTCGCGCTGAGGCCGCCCGCGCGGAAGCCGCTCACGCGGACGCGGCGCAGGCCGAGGGTGCCGCGCGTGACGCATGCGCCCGACAGCGTCAGGCTGGGATCCTGCGCCAGGTTCACGTCGCGCAGCCAGACGTCCGGCTTGCCGTCGGCGACGGAAACCAGGCACGCCGACGATGCATCCGACGCGGCGACGCTGAACCCGGGGGCGGCCGTGATCGTGGCGCTGCCCGTCGCGCCGTCGGCGAGACCGATCTCCGTCGCCGCCGCCAGCCGCAGCGTCTTGCGCACCGGGTACGTCGCGCCCGCCTGGAGGACGATGCGCGTGAGGCCGTTCGGGTTGGCGCATTCGTCGACCGTCTTGCCCGAGGCGGCCGCCGCGACGGCCTCCAGGATGTCGCAGCGGCCGTCCAGGCTCTCCGACGCCATCGTCCCTGATGGCGTGTCCACGACGATGGCATTGGCCGTACCGGTTCCATCGGCGTCGCCGCCGTCGCCGACGACATCCAGATGCGTGTCGCCGCCGTCGGGCGTTTGAGAACCGCCGCCGCAGCCCGCGAGCGCGGCGATCAGCGCCAGCCGCCTCGCGAACACGACGGGACATGGAAGACCCATTGCTGCCAACCTAATTTACTCCCCGACGATGGGGAAACGCAGCGGGCCCTGCCGGACGAGCTGCTACGCGGGCTTGGTCCAGAGGCCGCTGAAGCCGGTCGCCGGGGCGGCGAACGGCGCCGCCGTCGACGTGTGACCCACCGACGGTCCGATCAAACCCCAGAACTGGTTGACCGTGAAGTTGCCCTTCACGTACTTGTTGTGAGCGAAGCCCAGCGACTTGCCGCCGATGATCATGGCCGGCATGCTGCTTCGCTGGTGGCCGGTGGCGAGCACCTCGGTGACGTACGGGACGACCGTGTAGTCGAGCAGGCTGTTGCCGAAGCCGTCGAACGAGTTCTTCCAGTCCTTCAGGCCCTCCGCGAAGTTCCGGAAGAACCACTGCTGGACCGCGAACAGGAACTGCGCGCTGGTGTTCAGGCTGCTCAGCGTGGCCGACGCCGTCGTGTCCTCGGTGTAGATCTTGTGGCTCTGCGGGTGGTGCTGGTAGACGGTGCCCGTCTGGCCCGGGAACAGGCCCTTGAAGCCGACGTGGTTCGTGCCCGGCGCCCACAGGAAGGTGCCGCAGCGGACGATGTCGCAAATGAACGCCGCCTTCAGCACGGCCATGTGCGCCTTGCCGACGGTCGCCAGGTTGGGCGAGTCCTCGACGGCGGCCGTCCGGCCGTCTGCCTGCTTGGTCGGATCGCCGTAGGTGTTGCCGATGCCGCGCATCGGGTCGGCGGCGCCCGTTGCGCTCCCCGGCATCACGATGCTGTTCTTGCACGAGCCGCTGCTGCCGCCGCCGCCGGTCGTGCCCGCGGTGCCCGTGGTGCCGCCGCGGCCGGTCGTGCCCGCCGTGCCCGTAGTGCCGCCGCGGCCGCCCGCGCCTGCCGTTCCGGTGGTGCCGCCGCGGCCCGCGTTGCCCATCATGTTGCCGCCGCCGCCGCCCGCGCCGCCGCCGCCGCCCATGCCGCCCATACCCATCATGTTGCTACCGGCCTGGCCGCCGCCGCCCATCGGGTTCGGCCAGCCGTTGTTGATGGAGATGTTGACGCTGTCCTCCATCTGCTGGATGGCGTCGAAGTGGAGGTCGAGGCGCGTCTTCGCCTCGCCCGGCGCCATCTGCCGGAGCATGTCGATCTCCGTCTTGGCGAAGTCGAGGACGCTGCGGCGTGATGCGAGGGCCGTCAGCATGGCGTCGGCCGGGGGCGGCGCCGCGGCCACCCCGTTCGGATCGACGAACGCCGGGGGGACGAAGTTCGTGAACAGCACGTTGTAGAGATTGAGCGGGCTCAGGTTCGGCATGAGCGGGATGTTTTCCTGACCCGGCCCCGAGTACGCACCGACCGACTGCTTCGTCATCGAGTACGACAGGCACTTGGTCGAGACCTCGCCGAAGTCCGTTCGCGTGTCGGCGGCGGCGTTCACGTAGCTGACCGCCGATCCGGGCGCCTTGAGGGGCGTGCCCGCAACCGAGAGCATCACCTGCTCGAACGATGGTCCGCCGGCGTAGCCGTCGTCGCTCTCCGCTTCGCCGGAGCGCGTGCCGGGGCAGCCGACGCCCGTCACCAGCGCGGGCGTCCCGCCCTCATGGCTGCCGCCCGATCCGCCGGGCGTGGAGATGCCCTTGATGACGGTCATGTCGGCGCCGAGGTTGTTGTCGGCGAACGGCTGCATGCCCATCGAGCCGCCGATGCTGCCCGACGTCGCCGCGAACAGCGCGTCGCCGTTACCAGCGACGATGCCGACCGGCCAGTGCGTGACCAGGAGCCGGCCCGGCGACTTCCCGGTCTGTGCCGAAGCCTCCATGTTCCGCAGCAGGATCTTGAGCCCCACGCCGCCGCTCATCGCGGTCAAGAACGCGCGTCGCTTGAACCGATACGAGATCATTTTCGCTTACCTCCGATGGATTTCGGCCGTAGGGGGGCTATTGCATCTTGCGCAGGACGAACGCGGGCGATGTCGCGACCGCGCGTGCCATGTCGGTGAAGGACTTGTTCTTGCTGCGCTGCACGGCGTTCGCGACGCCGGCCGCAGCGCATCCCTTCTGTCCCTTGGAGGGGATCGGCAGCTCGACCGTCTGGTCGGTCAGGCCGTACTGCATCATCGTCCGTGACATGCAGTTCATGAACACCGTGCTCTTCTGCAGCTCCTCGGCGAGCTCGAGCGCGGAGTGCACCGTCGCCCCGCCGACATCGGCGGGCAGCGTGGTGGTGCCGTCGATCGGCTTGCCGAGATCGTCCACGATCCGGTAGCGGCCGACGACGTCGTACCAGTCGAGGACCAGGCCGTAGGGATCGAACGTCGGGTGGCAGTTGTTGCAGGGCGAGGTCTCCCTGCGCGTCTTCACCTGCTCCTGGGCGGTCATCATGTCCAGCATGGCCGCCTGCGACTTGATGGGTCCGCCTTCCATGTTCAGCTGCTCGGGCGGAGGCGGCGTCTCGAAGCACAGGAACAGCGCCTTGACGCCGAGGCCGCGCGGCACGATGCCGACGCCGGTCGCGCGTCCCATGCGCGTGATGAAGCCCGCGTTGGTGAGCAGGCCGGACCGCTGGTCGGCCGGGAGCGTCGTCTCGACGAAGTTCGTCGGGGTCGCGCCCGCCGGCACCGGGACGTTGTAGATCATCGACGCGAGGTTGTTGTTGAGGAACGCTTTGCGCGACGTGATCAGGTCCATGACCTTGCCGTTCCACATCGTGTCGTAGAGGAACCGGTAGGACTCCTCTTCGAGGTCGCCGTAGACGCCGCCGCCGGCCACGATGGGGAACTTGGTCGGGTCGATGATGGCCCCGCCGATCTGGTTGAGCGTGAAGTAAATCTTCATCACGCGCGCCAGGCGCTCCTTCGCGGCCGGCGTCGCGAGGATGCGATCGACCTGCGCGCCCAGGTTCGCGCGCAGCGTCCCGCCGGCCGCCGCCGCGACCAGCATGTCGTCGGGCGGCCCATCCGTCAGGTAGAACGACAGCGCCGACGCCAGCTCGGTGTCGGTGAGGTAGATGCCGGCCGGCGCCGCCGACGGCGTGCCGCCGCCCAGCTCCCAGCGCCAGAGAAGCTGCGGCGACATGAACAGCCCGTAGACGGCGTTGCCGGCCGCCTCCTCGACGCTGGTCGTGACCTGATAGCCGTTGACCAGCTGGCTTCGGAGCGTGGCGTAGAGGCCGGTCGCGCCGGTGAAACGGTCCGACTCGCCCGTCGTGAGGGCGCGGCGATACGCCATCGTCGCGACCTTGTTCAGGTACGTCGTCGCACAAGCATCGGTCGCCGGCGTCGCGCAACCGGACACCGTGGCGAAGTTGTCGCGCACGTAGTTGCCGACGTCATGCGCCATCAGGTCGATGTTGCTCAGCTCGGTCGAGTTCGGAATCGATCGCAACTTCTCGAACTGCGCCGGCGGAAAGCGCGCCTGGAACTCCGATGTCACCGCAAAGAGCTGGTTGTCCAGGATGCGCTTGGTCTCGTTAGGCGAGATCAAGCTGACCATGTTCATGAGCTGCGTGCTCGTGAGCAGCGTGATGCGCTGCGGGGCGATGACCTGCGTCGGGTCAGCCGAATCGCAGATCGGCGTCTCCATGGTGAAGTCGGTCGATCCGACCTCGCCGTGACATCCGAGCGCAAAAGCGGCGCACAGCGGAAGCACCCCGGCCCGCCACTGCGAACGAAGAGAAAAGCGCCTGGCATACCGCATCGAGGAACCTCCGACGGAAGGGGCGAAAAGGGGGCTACGGACGGCCGCGGGGCCGGTCCGGTGTTTCTGGCTTTTGAGGTGCCGCGGTGTCGGGCTCAAAGCTCAGATATTTTCATGTCCACCCGTCGGCAAATCGGTGGAAACGTTGTGAGGTAGGCGAAGGCCCTACCTCGCCCCGGCGAGGGTCCCCTGGGTCGAACCGCGCCCGAAATCCGGGCTTATCGGCGACGGCGGCGCGAGACGAACAGCAGGCTCAACGCGACGAGCAAAACGGAGCTCGCGGTCGGCGCGGTGGCGCCGATGGAGCAGCCGCCCCCTCCGCCTCCACCGCCGCTGGTGCCGGCCGTGCCGGTGCCGCTGCTGCCGCCGCTGCCGCTGCCGCCGGTGCCGCTGCTGCCGCCGGCGGCGCATCCGCCCGCGTTAGGCGCGTCGCAGGCACGCGTGAAGGTGCAGAAAGCCGCCACGCACGTGGCGCCCATGTCCTTGCACTTGCAGTCGGCGTCGGTCGTGCACCAGCCGTCCTGTCCCTTGGGCTGAGACCCGGCGGGCTTGCAGTGCATCCCGGCCGCGATGTTGCTCCAGTCGCAGATGTCGCCGCCGCACTGGGGCGTCGCGATGCAGTCGATGTCGTTCACGCAGGTGGCGGGGTTCGACTGGGCCGACGCGGTTCCCGCTGCGAACAGACAGGTGATGGCAGTCAGCAACATCCATTTCGTGCGGTTCGACAGCAGGGTCATGAAGGCCTCCGTTAAGTGGCGGACACTCTATCACAGGCAGAAGTGACGCCAGGCGAACCGGGCGGCGCAAATTTGGCGCGCGCAACGCGTCCCGCGCCCGCGGGCGCGTGCGCCGCGCTCGACAGGCGGCCGTCGATGCCGTAGGAAAGGCAGGCGTTGCTCAAGGACATCCTCTGCTGCCCGCGCTGCGCGGGGACGCTCGCCGACGCCGCCGGCGGCTTGCGCTGCGAGCGATGCGCGACAGCGTTTCCAGTGTTCGGCCGCATCCCCTGTCTCGTCGACGATCCGGCGCTGTGGCGGACCGTCTGGCTGCGGCGGCTGGACGACTACACGACCACGGTCGAAGCGCGCGTGCAGGAGCTGCAGGGCGAGGCGGAGAGCGCCCAGCTGCTCCCGCGCACGCGCCAGCGCCTTTTGCGCATCGCGAACGGTTTCGCGCAGCAGGTCGAAGCGGTCGCCGCGCTGTTCGATCCGCTGGACGCGGGGACCGACGAGATGGCCGCGTCCGTGGTCCCCAGTCGGCCCGAGCCCGCGCTGCAGCCGGCGATCCTCGAATGCTACGAGCACGTGTTCCGCGACTGGGTGTGGGGCGAGCGCGAATGCGGGCTGACGCTGGACTTCATCAAGCCGCTGTTGCCGTCGGGCCTCGAGCGCGTCGCGATGTACGGCGCGGGCGCCGGCCGGCTCGCCGCCGACGTGCACCAGACGTGCACGCCGGGGCACACGCTGGCGCTGGACGTGAACCCGGTCCCGTTCCTGGTCGCGGACAAGTTGCTGGCGGGCGACACGATCGACCTGCCGGAGTTTCCGCTCGACCCGAACTCTGACGAGGTCGCCGTCGTGACGCGCCACCTGGCGCGTCCGTTCGCGGTGCGCGACGGCCTCTCGTTCGTGTTCGCCGACGCGCTTCGCCCGCCCATCCCGGCGGGGTCGCTGGACGCGGTCGTGACGTCATGGTTCATCGACGCCGCGCGCGTCGATCTGCGGCAGACCGCGGCGGCGATCAACCGCGTGCTGAAGCCCGGCGGTCTGTGGGTGAACCTGGGGCCGCTGCGCTTTCAGGCGGTGCTGTCGCGCGCGTATACGATCGAGGAAGCGCTGGAGATCGTCGGCGCCAGCGCGTTCCAGCTGCTGTCGAACGATCGCCAGGAGCTGCCTTACTTCGAATCGCCCGTCAGCGGATCGCACCGTACGGATCTGGTTTTTCGCTTCGCCGCGCGCAAGACCGGCGAAGCCGCGGCGGCCGACATTCCGGATGTCGTCCCGCCCTGGGTCGCCAACCCGCTGGAGCCGATTCCGATCACGCCCGCGCTGGTGGCGCTGGGACGCACGTCGATGTTCACCGCGGGCGTGCTGTCGATGATCGACGGACAGCGTTCGATCGTCGACGTCGCGCGCGACCTGGGCGCCGCGTGGGGCGTCGAGCCCGCGCGCCTGCAGGACGAGCTGCGCGCGTTCCTGGCCCGCCTGCCGGGAAGCTGACGGTCAGGGCGCGCCGCCGGCGATCCAGCAGGTGATCGCGTCGACTTCAGCCTGCGGGATCATCGACCACCGGATCGCTTCGCCTTCCGGCATGGGCAGGCCCAGCGAGCCGTCGGCCGGGAGATCGTCGGTGAGCTTGCGCATGAGGAAGCTCGCGGCCGGATCGCCGGGGACGACCAACACCAGGCCCATGCCGTGAATCGACGCGCGATCGACGAGCTGGCCGCGGTTCGACGAGGGCGACAGATCGATCGGGCCGGCGGGCGACGATGGCGTGAGCCCGCCGCCGCCGTGGCAGCGCCCGGAACAGCGCGGGCTGAAGGTGGACGTCACCAGCTGGGAGTAGGTCGGCACCGTCGGGCAGGATGGGCCGGCATCGAAGCGCGTGGTGGTGCCGGCGCCGCCGCAGCCAACCGGCGCCAGAATGAAGGCGCAGAGGATGAGGTGGCGATAAGTCATGGGCATGCGCCTGCAGCAAGCCCGACGCCAGGACGGTCGCGCGCGATATAATTGAGCGACGCCGCGCCCCGCCGCCGGCGAGAATCAGATTCCTGACACGCGAAGGAGAATTCCTGAGCCGACCCGCGCCGCACACGCCGCTTTCAATCGAGGCCAGCTAGCCGACGATGGCGGCAAAGCGATTTTTGTTCGGCGATGAAGGGCGCGCGCGCTTGCTGGCGGGATCGCGCGTGCTCGCCGGCGCGGTGAGGCCGACGCTGGGGCCGCTGGGCCGGAACATCTTCCTCGAGCGTCCGATGCACGGCGCGCCGCTGGTGACGAAGGACGGCGTGACGGTCGCGGAGGAGATCGAGCTTCCGGAATCGTTCGCGAACATGGGCGCGCAGCTGGTGCTGGAAAGCGCGGTGCGCACCGGCAACACCGCCGGCGACGGCACCACGACGGCCACCGTGCTGGCGCACGCCATCTTCCGGGAGGGGACGAAGCTGGTCGCCGCCGGATATCACCCGCTGGCGCTCAAGCGCGGCATCGACGCCGGCGTCGCGCGCGTCGTCGAGGCGCTGGCGAAGGTGTCCCGGCGCGTGACGGGCAAGCGCGACATCGCGAAGGTCGCCACCGTCAGCGCCAACGGCGACACGGTCGTCGGCAAGCTGATCGCGGACGCTGTCGGCAAGGTCGGCCTGGACGGGATCATTCACGTCGAGCAGGGCACCGAGGTGGAGACGCGGTTGGAGGTCGCCGAGGGGGCGGAGGTCGACTGCGGCTTCTCGTCGGCATACTTCGTCACCGATCCCGAACGGATCGTCGCGCGGCTGGACGACGCCTACATCCTGCTGTGTCCCCACAAGATCAACGCCGTTCCCGAGCTGTTGCCGATCCTCGAGAAGGTCGCGAAGAAAGGGCGGCCGCTGCTGGTGGTGGCGGAGCTGTCGGGCGAGGCGCTGTCGCTGCTGGTCGTCAACAAGCTGAAGGGAACGATGAAGGTCTGCGCCATCACCGCGCCGTCATTCGGCGACCGGCGCTTGATGTGGCTGCGCGACCTGGCCGCGCAGACCGGCGGCCGCCTCGTCGGCGAGGAGCCGGGGATCAAGCTGAGCGAGGCGACCCTGGAGGATCTGGGGCGGGCCAAGAAGATCGTCGTCGATCAGGAGAAGACGACCATCGTCGGCGGCGCCACCAACAAAGCGGAGCTGGAGGCGCGCGTGAACGAGATCCGCGGCGAATTCGCCGCCACGAACTCGACGTTCAAGCACGGGCAGCTGGAAGACCGCCTGCGCAAGCTACTGGGCGGTGTGGCGCTGATCCGCGTGGGCGGTACGACCGAGGCGGAGACGCGTGACCGCAAGCTGCGCATCGAGGACGCGCTGTTCGCTACGCGGGCCGCGATCGCGGAAGGGATCGTGGCCGGGGGCGGCACCGCGCTGCTGCGCGCGGCGGGCGTGCTCGCGAAACCGGCGAAGGGCCTGCCCGAGGAGGAACAGGCGGGCGTGGCGATCGTGCAGCGGGCGTGCGACGAGCCGTGCCGGCAGATTGTCCAGAACGCGGGCCGCGACGCCTCGGCGATCCTGACGCGCGTCCGCCAGGGCAAGGGTGGGTTCGGATACAACGCCGCCCGCGACGAGTTCGAGAATCTCGTCGACGCGGGCGTCGTGGATCCGACGATGGTCGTCCGGCTCGCGCTGCAACACGCGGCTTCGATCGCGGGGCTGCTGCTGTCCAGCGAGGCGCTGATCGCGGACAGCTATCCCGAACCGGTCGACATCCCGGAGAACGGCGGTCCCACCGACGCCATGCGCACCGATCACATCGTGTCGCGGCGGGACCGCAGACCGATCGGCGGCCGATCGGTCTGACGCGTGCGCTACGGCATCGCGCCCAGGGCGATCCAGTCGAGGATCTTGGTGCGGTCAGCGTCGGTGATCATGCCGTTGCTGGGCATCGGCGCGCCGCAGGCGGTGATCGGGTTGACGCCCGCGCCGGCCTGACACTTCGAGGTCACGCACGACAGGCCGCCCGATCCCGAGATCTTGTAGGCCATGAAGCTGTTGTTCACGCTGCCCGGCACGACGATGGCCATCGAGGGCGCGTTGACCGCCATACCCAGCAGCTGCGTCCTCACGTCCGCGGCGGGCGTGTTCAGGTACTTCATCGTCTTGGTCTCCCCTTTGTCGATCGGCATCGGGGGCTCGCCGTGACAGATGAACGCCTGCGAGCAGCCAACGGGCGCCGTGGCGAGGCCCGTGGTCGTGCTGGTGAGGATCGGCATGATGTCGGTCGCGAACGAGGGCGCCGTCAGCGTCGACGCCGTGTAGCTCATGAGCGTCATGCACACGGGGTCGGGAGCGCTGTCGTTGCCGCCGCCGCACGAGATTCCAGAAAGCGCGGCGAGCGAAACCGCGGCGAGCGAAGCGGTCATGATGTTGGGGCGGCGATTCATTTCGTTCTCCTTTGTCTTGGCGCGGAGAATAGTTCGTCTCGGCGTCGGATCGACAGAATTAGTTACGAGTGTTAAAGATGCGGGAGGCTCGTCGCCTGGCTCAAGAAAGTGCCATGCGAAGGGCCTGCACGACGCGCGGCAGGATATCAGCGTTCGCGTCGATCGCACGAAACCACCACGGGTTGACACGGATCCGGAAATTCCGTTTTCTGAGCCTCGTAAGACCACACACGGCACTACAAGTAACCCTCTTCCAAGTCAGCAGTTTCACAGGATAAGGAGCGTCAATGCGCGGACGATTCCGGTTGGTTCAGTCGTTGGGTGTTCTGTTCGGTGTCATGGTATTCGTGGCCGCTGGATCGGCCGTGAGCGCCGCGAAGGAAAAGGCCGAGAAGGCCGAGAAGGCTGACAAAGCCGAGAAGAAGGCCGACAAGGGCAAGGGGAAGGGCAAGGCGATCGAGAAGGCGAGCTACGGCACCGTCGACGGCAAGCCGGTCGACATCTATACGCTGACCAATTCGAAGGGCGCGATCGCGAAGATCACGAACTACGGCGCGATCGTCACCGAGCTGCACATGCCCGACAAGGCCGGGAAGATGGGCGACATCGTGCTCGGCTTCGACAAGGTTGACGACTACGTCGCGAAGAGCCCGTACTTCGGCGCCATCGTCGGCCGCGTCGCGAACCGCATCGCGAACGGCAAGTTCATGCTCGACGGCAAGGCGTACCAGCTGAACACGAACAACGCGCCCCACCACCTGCACGGCGGCAAGAAGGGCTGGGACAAGGTGATCTGGAAGGCGGAGCCGAAGGAAACGAAGGACGGCCCGTCGCTGAAGCTGACGCACGTGTCGCCCGACGGCGAGGAGAACTATCCGGGCACCGTCACCGCGACGGCGACGTACACGCTGACCAACGACAACGAGCTGCGCATCGACATGTCAGCGACGACGGACAAGACGACGCTGATCAACATG
>Ga0207704_10000564_pt1 | contig 16504 bp, 10 predicted proteins | sample KBSMisM12_FD_184308 | JGI IMG/M metagenome (GOLD analysis project Ga0207704, IMG submission 184308) | Miscanthus rhizosphere microbial communities from Kellogg Biological Station, Michigan, USA - KBS Miscanthus M1-2 (SPAdes) (version 2) | ecosystem: Host-associated > Plants > Roots >...
GTCGATGGAAAGGGTACCCGTGTACGTGGCGCCGGCGTCGAGCACGACGGCGATGTGGTGCCAGGCGCCGGTCGAGAGCCGTCCGGTCGACGAGATCTGCTGCTCGGCGCTGTAGCTGGTCGTGGTGATCGCGAAACGCACCGAGTTCGGCGTCGTCACGTTCTGGAAGGTGGTCAGGAACATGTAGCCGGTCGTGCTGCTGTTGTTGAAGTCGAAGATGCGTCCCCAGGCCCGATCCGTCGTGATGTTCACCCAGCACGCGATCGTCATCGTGGTCGTCGCGCCCATCGTGTTCAGGCTGGCGGGGATGCTGACGTACCCGCCGTTGACGTTGCTGGTCCCGCCCAGGTTGATCGAGCCGGTCCCCACCATGTGCGTCGCCGAGAACGTCGCGGTGCCCGTGCCGGCGACCGCGACGGTGCCGTTGCGCCCGTTGCCCGACGAGTCGGCCGCCGTCGTGCCGCTCGTCTCGTCGAGCTTGTAATGCGCGACCAGCCCTGTCCCGCAGGAGGTCCCCAGGCAGACGTTCGGCGACACGCAGTCGGCGTTCGTCGTGCACGTGGTGCGGCAGATCCCGTTCGTCCCGCAGGTGTACGCGCCGCACGACGCATTCGTCACCGTCTGGCAGGTGCCCGTCCCGTTGCAGGTGCGCGCCGGCGTCAGCGTGGAGCCGGTGCAGCTGGACGCGACACACGTCGTTCCCGCCGCGTAGAGCCGGCAGGCGCCGCTGCCGTTGCAGGTTCCGTCCTGACCGCAGCCCGCCATGCCCTGATCGGTGCACTGCATGAGAGGATCCTGGCCGGCCGGGACCGACGAGCAGGTCCCGGGCGTGGCGGCGAGGGCGCACGACCGGCAGGTCCCCGTGCACGCGCTCCCGCAGCAGACGCCCTGCTCGCAAAACGTCGAGTTGCACTCGGCGGCTGCCGCGCAGGTCGCGCCGATCGGCTTCTTGCCGCAGCTTCCGGTGATGCAGGTGTTGGGCGCGTTGCAGTCGCCGTTGCCGCCGCAGGTCATGCGGCAGGTGCCGCCCGTTCCGCAGACGTACGGATCGCAGGTGTTCGGCGTTGCCGCGAGGCAGCTCCCGCTCCCGTTGCACGAGCGCGCGGGCGTATGCGTGACGCCCGTGCAGGTCTCCGTCGCGCACATCGTGCCCGCCGCGTACAGGCGGCAGGCGCCGGCGCCGTCGCACATCCCGTCGGTGCCGCAGCTGGGCGCGCCGCTGTCCATGCATTGACTCAGAGGATCGGTTCCCGCGGTCGCGGGCGTGCAGGTGCCGAGGCTGCCGGCCAGCGCGCACGAGCGGCACGTTCCCGTGCAGCTCGACGTGCAGCAGACGCCCTGCTGGCACTGCCCGGAGGCGCACTCGACGCCGGTCGTGCACGCGGTCCCCGGCGTCTTCTTCGCGCACTGACCCATGATGCAGACGTTGGGCGCGACGCAGTCCGCGTCGGCCGCGCAGGACGTCCGGCACGTGCCGCTGGTCCCGCACTGGTACGGATCGCAGGGGACCGCGGTCGTTGTCTGGCAGGTGCCCGTCCCGTTGCACGTCTGCGGCGGTGTGTAAGATGCCTGCGAGCAGCTGCCGCCGACGCAGGTCGTGCCGCTGCCGTACAGCCGGCAGCCGCCGACGCCGTCGCACATCCCTTCGGTGCCGCAGCTCGGGGCGCCCTGATCGGCGCACTGGCCCAGCGGATCGCTGCCCGCGGGAACCGTCGAGCAGGTTCCCGCCGTTCCGGTCAGCGCGCACGACATGCACAGCCCCGTGCACGCCGTCTGGCAGCACGCGCCCTGCGCGCAGATCCCGCTCGCGCAGTCAGACCCGGCGCCGCAGGACGCGCCGAGCGGCAGCTTTCCGCAGCTGTTTGCCGTGCAGACGTTTCCCCCCGAGCAGTCCGCGCCCGTCGTGCAGGTCGTGAGGCAGCTCGTCGCGCCGCAGGCGTACGGCGTGCAGCTCTGGGTCGCGCCGGGCGCGCAAGTCCCCGCGCCGTCGCAGCGAGCGCCCAGCGTGACCGTCGAACCGCTGCAGGTCTGGGAACCGCACGAGCTGCCGGTGGCGTACAGGCGGCACGCGCCCGTGCCGTTGCAGACGCCGTCGGTGCCGCAGCTCGCCTGACCCATGTCGGCGCACTGATTGAGCGGGTCCGTGCCCGCCGGGATGGGGGAGCACGCGCCGCGCGCGCCGGTCACCGCGCACGACTGGCACGCCGCCGTGCAGGGCCCGTTGCAGCAGACGCCCTGCTGGCACGCGCCCGACAGGCACTCGCCGGGACCGGTGCAGTCCATGCCGTTCGGCCGCTTGCTGCACGCGCCGCCGGTGCAGACGTTCGCCCCGTTGCAGTCGGCGTTGGTCGAGCACGTCGTCAGGCACTGACCGGTCGTGCCGCACACGTACGGCTCGCACGGCTGCTGGACGCCGGCGGTGCAGACGCCGGCGCCGTCGCAGCGGCCCGCGAGCGTGGCCAGGGAACCCGCGCAGGTGGGCGCGATGCAGGTCGTCCCCGCCGCGTACCGCCGGCAGGTGCCCTTGCCGTCGCAGAATCCGTCGGTGTCGCAGGTCGACGCCATCGCGTCCGCGCACTGGCCCAGCGGGTCCTGACCGGCGGGAACCGTGGTGCAGGTGCCCGCGCTGCCTGGCAACGCGCAGGACCGGCAGGTGCCGGAGCAGGTGGTCCCGCAACAGACCGCCTGCTCGCACATCCCGGAGTTGCACTCGGCTGCGTTGCCGCAGGTCGCGCCGATCGGCTTCTTGCCGCAGCTGCCGTTGATGCAGCTGTTCGGCGCCACGCAATCTCCGTCGTTCGCGCAGATCACCAGGCACTTGCTGTCGCTGCCGCAGATGAACGGCGCGCAGGTTTGATTCGTCGGCGCCATGCAGGTGCCGTCGCCGTCGCAGCGCGCGGCGGATTTCAGCGTCGAGCCGGTGCAGGCCTGCTGGGCGCAGATGACGCCGGAGGGGTACTTCTGGCAGCCGCCCGTGCCGTCGCAGGCGCCGTTCGAGCCGCAACTCGACGCTCCCATGTCGTCGCATTCGTTGCGTGGGTCGGTGCCGATATAGGCCGGCATGCAGGTGCCGACCGCGCCCTGCAGCGCGCACGACACGCAGATGTCGTTGCAGACGGTGTTGCAGCAGACGCCATCGACGCAGAATCCGCTTTCGCACTCGGTCGCGAGGAGACAGGACGTGCCCAGCGGCTGACGCTGCGTTCCGCCGCCGTCGGTGCCCGGCGAATCCGTGCCCACATCGCCCGCGCCGCCGTCGGTGGGTTTATCGATCGCGACGTCGCTCGCCGGCGTGTCGTTCGACGCGTCCTTGCCGCTGGGTCCAGCTGAACCGCCGCACGACACGACGAGCAGTCCCAGCGCAAAGACGCAGACTGTTCGTACGATCCGCATGCCCCCTCGCGGATCGTACGTGGCCTGCGGGCGGTGCGTCCATAGCCGAGGTCAAGATTCGACCGCAACCCGCGAAAACGTTTACACAGGCGGGGCGTCTCGACCCGGCCGCGTGGAGGAGGAAGTGGGGGAAGGTGAGCGCCGGCGACCCTTGATCACTGCGCGAGCGCCGCCTGGTGGTCCAGGCGGTCGTCTTCGCCTCGATTACCTGGTCCAGAGCAACCTGGTTTGCAGGCGGTCGGCGCGCAGCGCCGGGTCATACCGCACGTAAGCGACCAGCATGTTGCCGTTGCCAACCGCGAGGACGGGACCGTCGACCACACCGCCGGTGGTCACGTCCCAATCGGTCATGTCGTGATCCATAGCGACGCCAGGAAACTGAGCGGCGGATTGGTATCGCGACGCCTTGATGTCATAGGTGGCATACGGTGTCGGGACGGCATACGCGAGGACAAACCAGGTGCCGTCGTATGCGATCGCCGAGTCGCTCGCGCAGCAGTCCAGCGCCACGCTGCTCGGGCCTGCGTAGCGCGCCAGCGTCAACTGTCCGAGGCCGTGGGCGTTGGCGTTCGACGCGAGGAAGGTGCCGGCTCCGTAGGCGAGACCCAACCGAGCTTGCCGGGCGAACGTCGCCTGTCCGCCGGTCGGGGCGGTCGTGATGGGAAGATCGTCGATTCGCCGACCCGCGCTCGAGACGCGCGCGCCGGCGACGTCGTTGTTGTCGTTCAGCCAGACGATCAGGTAATTGCCCTCGTCAGCACCGTACACAACCCTCGGGTTCCAGTAGTCACCGTTCGGTGCTGGCGTCGGCGACACGAGGACTCTCGGGTCCAGAGGGACGCCCGTCGGGGCGATGCGTGCGCCGTACGCGTACGAGCCCCAGGACCACGCCACGAACCAGTTCGTGCCGTCCGAATCGATGCCTGTCCGCGGGGGAAAGTAGAAGCCCGGAGTCGGAGTCAGGAAGAGCGGCAGACTCGCGGGATCGAGGTTGGTTCCGTCCGGCGCGATGCGTGCGCCGTAGAAGCCTTCTCCTGCAGCGGACCACTGGGCCCATACGACAAGGTAGTTCGTGCCGTTGAAGGAGACCGACGGATAGGCGGCGTCGTCGATACCTGAAGGCGACACTTGAAAGGCCGCCGGATCGAGCGACAGTCCCGTGCGGCCGTCGATGCGCGCGCCGTAGATGACGTTACTGCCGTCGCGGTTGTCGACCCATACGGCGAAGTAGTTCGTGCCGTCCGAGGCGAGCGCGGGCTGGCCCTGACGGCTTGCCGATCGGGCCACCAGCGGCACCGCCGGCGTATCGACCAGCGCCGGATCAGCGGAGAGGCGCGACCCCAGCAATCCCTGCTCGGGGTTGGGGCTGGTGAACGTGACGTAGAAAGCGGAGCCGGCGGCGAAGATCCGCGGCTCGGTCCCGACCGCTCCGGTGATCGGCGCGCCTGTCGGTCCATCGAGCGCTGTCCCGGTGGCTGCATCGAACCGATTGCCGTAGAGGACTGGCTCCCCCCGGTCGAAGACCACTTGGTAGTGCCCCGCATTGAAGGCGACGGAGGACAAAATGCCGGCGCCGATCCGAATTCCCGACGGGTCGATCACGACGCCTTCGGACGTGACTCGGGCGGCGACCAAACCGCTGGGCCGCACGTTACCGCCCGTTCGCAGGTACACCACAACGTAGCCGCTCCCGTCCGAGGCGACCCACGGGTACCGCATGAAGGTCCGTTCCTGCTCTCCCGGCTGCCCGTCCGCGACGTGAATGGGGGTCGAATCGAGGACCGCTCCCGCCGAGTCGACCCGCGCGCAAAGGACGCTATCCGAAAAAAATACGCTGTTGCGGTAGTCAGTCTGCCAGCAGACGAGCCAGTTGCCGCCGCCGAACGCCGCACGGGGATTGGCCTTACCGCTGTTGCGCGCGATCGCGATCGGGCGGATGTCCTGCACCGCCGATCCGATGACGCGGGCTCCGACGATGGTATCGCCGTATGGATTGACGCTCGCGTCGACGTTGGCCCAGGCGACGAGCGTCGTGGCTCCGTTCACGACCGCGACCGGCGAATGCGATCCGGCAGGCGACCCGCTGATGGGGAAGGACACCGGATCCGCCGGCGCGCCGCCGGATGTGAACCGCCGTCCGAAGATGCTCCCTGCTCGCTCGTAGACCACGAGGTAGTTCGTGCCGTCCCAGACGACCGACGGGTCGGATGACGCGCCGATGATCTCGCTGATCGGAAACCCCGCCGGTTCGAGCATGCGGCCGTCCAGCCCGACGCGCGCGCCAATCGCCTGCCCGAACCACGTGGCGCGGTGGTCGTTCCATACGACGAAGTATTCCGAGCCGCTGAATGCGACCGAGGTGCCGGTCCCGACGGCGGGGATCGCTCCGGGCACCGCAAGGTCGACCGGCACCTCCGGACCGACGATCGGCGTGCCGCCGCTCGTGCCGCCTGTGTCGTCTGCGCCGGCCGCGCCGCCCGCGTCGTCGCCGCCGCCGCCGCCGGCCGCGCCGCCCGCGTCGTCGCCGCCGCCGCCGCTCCCGGTCATGATCCCACCGTCAATTCCCCCGCCACCGGTCGCATCGTGCTCGCGCTGTAACGATCCGCCGCCGCAGCCCGCAAGCGCGAGGAGAACCCATCCGGCGAGCTCGAACGATTTCACCCTCACGCTGGTGCCTCCACGACGTACTCGGCGTTCAGCAATCGACGTGCCGGCCCGGATTTCACCGACTTACGAACCCCGAGGACGCGCTCGGCATGATCGAAGTGTCGCGCGGTCCGCTACTCAAACGGTTCCGGCGTCGAACATGAGCCAGGTCATCTCGTATCCGTTTTCGCTGCTGTCGCGCGCGGGGAGGGCCACGCCCGAACCGTCGGCGCAGGACGCGACGTCAATGTCGCGGTCGCGTTTGGATTGGGGCGCGATCTCCGCGCGTTTTCGCGGCGGCACGGACGATGCAATCATGGCGGGGATGCGGCGACTCGCGTCCCTCGGCTTGCTGGTGGCAACCATCGGCTGCGGTGGGAGCATGCTCGGAACGCCGGGCACGGCCGGAACGTCCGGAAGCGGCACCGGGGGAACGACAGGGATCGCCGGCACGACCGGAATCGGAGGGACGATCAGCGTTGGTGGAACCGGGGGCGGTGACGTCGGCGGGACGGGCGGAACGCTGCCGGCCTGTGGCGGTGCCGGGGGAGGGAGCGACTCCGTCGAGGTCGCGATCGTCGGATCTGACGGCAACCTGATCGCCGCCGCCGTGCAGGCCGCCGCGGTCACCGTCACCAGCATCGACAGCTGCACGGCGGTGACCTGTCCCGAGTCTTTTACAGGATCGTTTCCGACTTACCTGGGACCCCACATCAGCAGGGACGCGACGCGGATCGTGCTCGCCGGCGCGAGCGCGCAGCAGTGGACGCTCTACCTGCGCAACACCAGCATGCCCGCCTCTCTCGTTCACGTCGGCGACGCGTTCGATCTGACCGTCGCTGCGGCGCTCACTGACTACTCGTATGGAGTCGTCTACCAGACGGTGGTGCTCGCGCACGGATCCGATCTGGTCCTGTTCGCGCATACGAGCGCGGGTATCAGCGGTGTTGTCATGCCGGATCTGATCAACTTCCAGATCAACGTGACCGGCGGGGCGCCCTACTGCGAGACGGCCACGGTGACGGTACCGCCCGGAGGCGCCGGCGGCGCGCCAGGGACCTACTGCGGCAATCGCAAGCTGGCGGCCGTTGTGGCCGTCGCCGGCCAGAGCGCCACCCTTCGTGGCGGTGAGACCGCCCAGGTGGGCTGGCTGTCGGTCACGAACGGCGTGAGCAGCGACGGGTTCGGCGGCGGCTGCCACATGATTTCGTATCGTGCGATGGCCGGCTTCCGTTAATCGTCGGACGACCGATCACTGCTGCAGCGAATCGCGGAGGTGGTCGAGGCGGTCGTCCCCGTCTTTATCACCGGCCCCGCGCGCGATCGCCTTCTCGATCGCGGGAAGGGCCTCGGCCCCGTACATGTCGCGGATGGCCTTCACGGCATTGCGACCGGCGGTCCGGTGCGTGGCCGCCTTCAGCAAGTCCTCGAGCATCTGCGGATCGCCACGGCTGGTCGGATCGGCGCGGTAAGCGCGCTGGTACCGCTCCACGGAATCGCTCACCCAGTTGAGCTGCGCATACGCGTGACCGATCAGCAGCCAGGGGCGCGGATCGTCCGGATTCTCGCGGGCGAAGGTGTACGCCGGGCCAAGCGCCCCTTCGTTCAGGCGCACCCCGTGCTCCAGCTTCTCGCGGATCGGCTTGAGGGCTTCGGGCACGGGGTCCTGCCAGGGATCGCGGGCGCGCTTCCCTCGCGGCGCGGCGGCGGTGGGCTTTGTCTGCGTTCCCGCCGGCACGGCCGGTTGCTGCTGCGCCGGCGGTGTCGTCGTCGTTCGCGGATCGGGTGCGGGCGCTTGCGCAGGAACAGGCTTCGCGCTCCCGACCAGCAGGCCAGGGTGTCGACGCAGATACGTCATCCCGGTCGTGACCGCGCCGGCCAGCACGACCAGCGCGACCGCCGTTCGCCACGGGAACGAGCGTGCGGGGCGCTCGCTGCGCTCGAGCTCGCTGCGCTCGCTGCGCACCGGCGCGAGATCCTTCAGCGTCGGCGGTTCGGCGCGGCGCACGCGCCGCACGGGCGGAAGATCCTTCAGCGTCGGTGTCGGCGCGAGCGGTGCGCCCGTGGCCGCCACGCGCGACCCGCCGCCTTCGAGGCTTTCCAGCGCCGACAGCATCCACATCGCCTGCGGGTATCGATCCGCCGGTTTCTTGGCCATCGCCCGCTCGATCACCGGCTGCACGAGTCGGGCGATCGAAAGGTCGGGCCGCAGCTCCTCCAGCGACGGAACGGGCGCGGAGACGTGCGCCTCCATGACGCCCTCGGGCGTCGCGGCCACGAACGGCAGCCGTCCCGCCAGCAGCTGAAACAGGATCGCACCGGTCGCGTAGATGTCCGCCCGCGTGTCGACGCGTTCCGCCCTGGCCTGCTCGGGGGCCATGTACGCGGGCGTTCCGAACACGGCCCCGACGCGCGACAGGTTCTCGGCCAGGCTCGTCGAGCTCGCGCCCTCGAGGAACTTCGCCGTCCCGAAGTCGAGAAGCCGCACGTGATCGGCGTGATCGGGCAGCGCCTGCAAGAAGATGTTGGCGGGCTTCAGGTCGCGGTGAACGATTCCCTGGCGGTGGGCGAAGGCCAGCCCGCGCAGCGTCTGGCCGACGATGTCGAGCGCGCGCGCCGACGACACGGGCCCTTCGTTGATCAGATCCGCCAGCGTCTTCCCCTCCAGCAGCTCCATCACCAGGTAAGGCACGTCGCCGTCGATCCCGTAGTCGGTGACCGTGACGATGTTGGGGTGCGCCAGCGCAGAGAGCGCCCGCGCCTCGCGCTCGAAACGGCGACGCCACTCGGGCGACGCGGCCGCGCTCTGCTGCAGCATCTTGATCGCCACCAGCCGATCCAGCTGCACCTGCCGGCCCTGATAGACGACACCGACGCCGCCGGCGCCAAGCCGCGCCAGCACGTCATAGCGTCCGTTCAGGGTCCGACCGATGAACGGATCAGGTACGGACGCGGGTGGGAAGAGTTCTACGCCCACGAACCATCACTATATCGCGCCTGCGGCGCGAGTCCTCCGCGATGGCGTTACTGGATTTTCCAGGTCTCGTGGAGCCACACCATCAGGGGCTCCTCCTCCGCCGAGATCGAATCGGCCGCGGCCAGCGCGAGGATGGACTCGTAGATGAGCGCGCGGCCCTCGGGCCGCTCGATGGTCGCCAGGTACGCCTTGAGGGCCGCCTCATCCGGAAACGATTCGGCGGCCTTGGCGAACAGCTTGCGGTACATCGCCTCGCCGAGCTCGGCTGCTATCACGGCGATCGCCCGGCCCTCGAGCGGGCTTATCGCCCCGTCGGCGCGTGCGATGGCGCGGCTCAAGGCGACGAGCGCCAGGGTCTCCTCGGGCAACAGGTCGATGAGCTGCATCGGCTCATCATCGCACGCGATCGGCGTCGCTACTGCAGGACTGTGTCCATGTTCCAGTCAATCCACATGTCTTTCCATGCGCTGACCGGCTGCTGAACGCCGTTGTCCATGATGGTCATGACGTCTGTCTTCGCGGTGGTGTTGCCGTCGAAGACTCGCTTGAAGAACTCGCCCGCAAGCGAGGTCGCCGCGGCCGGATTGCTGCAGTGGCCTGCGCTGTACATGAGAAAGCCCATGCGCTCCGGAATGCCGAGCGCCTTCCAGACGGGTTTCGCTGCCCACGAGGAGAGCGCCTCACACGTTCCTCCGAGGTGACACCACGAGTTCACGCCGTTGTTGTTCGAGAAATGCAGCAGGTGCCGTGGGGCGATGGTCGCCAGCAGCAAATGCGTATCGAAGGGGAGGTTGTTGACCTTGGCGGGGGCCGACACGAGCCAGTTGGCCGTGCTCGTGATCCAGGGCCCGCAGATACCGTTGCTCTCCAGGTTGTCGATGCTCTGAGGCGGCGCATCGGCACACATCCACGTGGACTTGCCGGCGCCGTGCCTGAACCACTCGGCCTGACGCAAGTTGGCTGCCCCACCGCCGCCCGATTCCACGATGACGACCAGCGGTGCACGGCTGAAGACACCCGCCAGGTACGCGCCCTTTCCGCATCCGGAGCATCCCGACACCATCACCTTCTTGGGATCATGTCCGCTGCTGGGGTTCAGCTCCAGCACGTCCATCACGCGATCGATCATCCATCCGTTGGCGATGTTTGGGTTCACGTCGGAAGTGAAGCCATAGAGCGTCCTGATCTTGCCTGCGAAGCCACTTCCGAACGTCAACGACTTGTGGGGGTTGGGGAAAATTCCGCCCGACAGCTCGAGAGCGATCGCACTGCCAGAGCCGCTGATCGTCGCCGAGAACGTGTCCATCTTCGAGCCGACCTTGACGGTCATTGAAACCGTCCCGCCCGATACGGTCCCGGTCGTCGAATCCGGCTTGGTGGGAACCGGGTTGTAAATGTACTTGGCTGCCATCGCCAGGATCTCCTGGCGGCGGCACTCCCACTGATCCTTCCTGGTGAGCTTCGTGCCGTCGAAGAACGTGAACGGATCGGGAAGCTTCGGGTTTGCGGGCAAGGCACCCATGTCAGGCAGATTGGGCAGGGTGCACGCGCCCGTGCTGCCGCCCGGGCCAACGCTGCCACCGGCGCCGGTCGTTCCGGCGACGCCCGTCGTTCCGGCCACTCCCGTTACTCCGCCGGCGCCCCCGCGTCCGGCGGCACCCGCCGTTCCCCCGGCACCGCCTCTGCCGGCGGCCGCTCCCGCGGCGCCTGTCGTTCCGGCGGCGCCCGGCAATCCGCCGCCCATCGTTCCGGCGGCGCCCATCGTTCCGGCGGCGCCCGTCGTTCCGGCTGCCCCCATCGTTCCGGCGACGCCGGACGTTCCGGCGACGCCGGACGTTCCCGCGACACCGGACGTTCCCGCGACACCCGTCGTTCCTGCGACACCCGTCGTTCCGGCGACGCCAGTCGTTCCGGCGGCGCCGGTCGTTCCGGCCGTCCCGGAGGTTCCGCCGCCGCTGCTGCCGGCCGCGCCTGGCGAATCGCCGCTCCCCCCCGAAACGCAACCAACCAAGAGACTGCCCGCCAGAATGGCCAGGCTGATGGGCGAGGACACGATCGTTCGCAGACGCATGAGGGCCTCCGGGTACACCGCTGGCGCACGGCGCCAACTGGACTGGCCTCAATTCCCGGGACGGCGCCAATTGATCGTGGAATCGGGACCGCGACAGGAATGTCCTGGCGATCGAGACGACCCCGCGGGAGGGCCGTCGATAGCCTCGATTTCACGCGCGCGCGCGCGCGGTCTTGCGATTGCATTTGCGGAGCCCCATGAGAGCCACTCCCTGGTCCCTTTTCCTTTTCTCGGTCGCGATGGTCTCGTGCAGCTCATCGAACGTATCCGGACCTGACGCTGGGACAGATGGGATGACGCCGACGTCGATGGCGCTGACCCCTTCGGCCGATACGTTCATCAACAGCGGCAACCCAGACAACAACAACGGCGCCGGCACGTCCCTGTGCGTGGGAGGGGACGACAACGGCGGGATCATGCGGGGGCTCGTCCGCTTCGACATGCCCGCCGCCCTGGCCGGAGCGACGGTGAGCTCGGTCTACCTGACGCTGACGATGCGCGCGAAGATCGACGGGACGGCGGGCGGGGCGTTCGCGCTCCTGCGTCTGCACGCCGTCAACGAGAGCTGGACAGAAGGGAACGGTATCGGCGACGCGCAGATGATGTTCCCGGTTGGTCAGACCTGCGGCGCCACCGTTTCCGGGGCGACCTGGAATCAACCGAGCTGCGCGGGCGGCGCCGCCACCCCCTGGGCCACCCCGGGCGGATCGGTGGCGACGACGCCGAGCGGCCAGTTTGACAGCAACTTCATCGGCGTCGACGTACCGGTCGTCTGGGCCTCCTCGCAGCTGGGCAATGAGGGTCTCGTGGCCGACGTGCAGCGGTGGATTGGTGACCCATCGAGCAATCACGGCTGGCGGATCTCCGCTGCCAATGAAAGTGGGGGCGCGCAACGCTTCTATTCGAAAGAAGCGGACGGCACGAACGGCCCCAAGCTGACGGTCACGTTCATGCCTGGACACTGAGGCGCGCCGGCGCCCCGCGCGCGACGTCCAGATTATTTCCTAGGGTTCGATGTACCGCCACAGGCCCTGATCCCACATCAAGCCGACGAAGATGTTCCGCGTGCCGTCGCTGGTCGCGACCACGCCGTTGGGACCGATCACCAGCTCCGCCGGAACGGAGGCGGACGCCCAGGCCGTCCCGGGCTGCGGCGCGACCTCGAAGTTCGTCCCGAGATCGCAGTTGGAGCACGCCCACGCGTACATCGCGTAGACGTTCTTCGCCGTGCCCCACACGACTGCCTCGGGCCGCTGCCCGCTGTCGGCGCGCGACCAGCTCGCGCCCAGATCCGTGCTGCGGTAAACGCCCTGGCCGTCCGGACCTCCGAGGCCGGCGGCGAACAGCGTCTGGCCGGACTGGAAGATCTGCGCGTTGCCGTGAGGGTGCTGGAGGCCGGCGATCCCCTGCGGGATGGACCAGTTCGCGCCCTGGTCCTTCGTCATGATCGCGCTGGCGCCGTTCTGCGCGATCGCGAACCAGGTCCGCCGCGTGCTCGCGGCGTTGCCGGTGTCGATGAAGTACGGATACCAGGAGACGCCGCCCGCCGGAAAGCCGGCGCCGCCGACCACCTTCCAGGTGGCGCCCGCGTCGGTGGATTCGACGATGCCGTCGGCCTCATGCAGCCCGCTGATCAGGTGCGTGGCATCGGTCGGATCGATGTTCAGCGAATACAGACTGACGTCGAGCGCGGTCTCGGAGAACGTCTGGCCGCCGTCGACCGATTTGAAGATGGTGTTGTAGCCCGCCGCCCAGATCGTGGCCGGCGTCGTTCCAGCGACGGCGATGACCGCGCCGCGCGGGACGTCCGGGAGCTTGTCGTTGATCAGCGCCCAGGTGTTGCCGTAGTCGGACGACTTCCAGAGCCCTGCGCTGCTGCCGCCGACATAGATGTCGCTCGGCCGTGCCGGATCGCCGGCGATGCTGCCGGGACCGTACTCATCCGCGTTGGGGCGGAGGACGCCAGCCATGCCGGCCGGCGTGACGTTGATCCACACACCGGGAGGACAGGTCCCCGCCGCGATGCACGGATCGGGCGGCAGCGGGCCGACGTCCCGACCCGCGTCACCCGGAGCGCCGCTCTTGGTGCCGCAGGCAATCAACAGGCACGGTGCCAGGACTGCAACAAAGATGCGGCGCAGGCGTGCCATCAATCCATCGTAACGTAACCGGCGAGCATTGTTAGAGCAGCATCGGGTCGCCGTCGAAGACGTACACGTCCCAGCCGTAGCCGGGCTCGAGCGAGGGCATCCACTTCTCGTCCGTCACTTCGATGCGGATCGTGGCGTGCAGGTTCTGCCGGGCGCCTTCCGCCACCTGCGTCGCCGACAGGTTGTCGACGTATTCGCCCCAGAGGTCGTTGTCGGTGTGCTCGATTGCCGCCTCGATGTCGCTGAAGGGCATGTCGGCGGGTAACCCGAGCCGCTGGCGGTATGGCTCGATCGCGGCCCGCTCGATGGTGCGGCGGATGTCCGTGTGACGCGTCTCCAGCTCCGCCCACGCTTCACCCCAACGGGGGTCGTCGGGGTACGCCCCCTGTTCGAACCGGCCGGACGGCGCCCGCTGACAGAGGCGCGGCTCCCAGTTTCGCGTCCCGGTGTAGCTGACCGCGTGGATGTAGGGCGCCGAAAAAGCGCGCCGCGCCGCCTGGTCCTTGCTGCCGCTCAGCGTGTGAAAGGCCAGCTCCTGCTGTTGATCGGCGAATGCTTGCGGGAGCTGGCCGGGCGTCCGCAGCCGCGGGTAGATGTAGTCGCCGTCGGCGTCGCGGATGTGCCCGTCGGGACCACCACACATGATGAACCGCGCACTCGCCGCCTCGACCAGCAGCCAGAGTCCATACAGCTCACTGAAGTAGAAGGCCGGCCAGTCGCAGCAAGCGTCCAGCTCGATCTCGACCGCCCGGCCTTCGCGCCGAACACACATAGCAGCCATCAGGGGCGAGCTCATACGGGGACGGACGGCCTCGGCCCGCCATTGTCGCACCCTCAAGGTTGCGCGCGACGTCGCCGTTGACCTACGCTCTGTCCGTGCTCCTTGCGCTGCTGGCCGTGACGATCATGGCCGACGCCGCAGCGGCCGCCCCGACGGCCGCCGACGATCAGAAGGCGTGCGATGGAAAGGACGCCGACGCCTGTTTTCGCGTGGGCGAGCGGGCGGCGATCGCCAAGAACGCCGCCGCCGCGGAGCGCGCTTACCGGCGGGCCTGCGACGGCGACGTGGGGCTGGCGTGCTACCACGTCGGACAGAACTACGAGGCGGATCCGAAGAAAAAGGCGGACCTGCTGGCGAGATCGGCGGCGATCTTCGCGCGCCGCTGTGCTGCCGGCGACGGCAAGAGCTGCTTCTCCAGCGGAATCAGCCTCGAACGCGGCGTCGGCGTGAAGAAGGATCTCGGCAAGGCGCTCGCCGCCTACGCCAAGTCCTGCGAGCTCGGGCACCTCGCGGGCTGCACCAATCTCGCCGGCATGCACCTGACGGGCAAGGGCACCAGGAAGGACACCGTGAAGGCCGCCGCGGTCTACACGGGCGCCTGCCGCGACGGGGATGTGTGGGCATGCTACTGGCTCGGCCGGATCCACTCCGGTGAGATCGACTTCGCCGGCGACAAATCGCACGTCACGACGATCGAGGGAAAGAGCGTCGGCATGACCATGGGCGTCCAGCGGAAGGGGATTCGCGCCAGCAAGCTCAAACGCGGGCCGGTGATCGAGGCGCTCGTGAAATCGGCCGCGGCCGACGCCCTGCAAAAAAGCTGCGACGGCGGCAAGGGGTTGGACTGTTACCTGCTGGGCGTGGTCCGCCTGATGGGCGGCGGCAGCGTCCCCAAGGACGACGTGAAGGCGGCGGCTCTGTTCCGAAAAGCATGCGAGGCGGGGAACGGATGGGGCTGCATGAACCTGGCCGACATGACCATGCGCGGCTACGGCGTCCAGCAAAGCTTCGGCGATGCGGCCCACTGGTACCGAAAGATCTGCGATCGCGCCGGCGGCGACACCGGCTTCGACGACGAGTGCCACGAGATCATCGACAGGATGGGCTTCTAGACCGCATCAACGCTGCAACCCTGCAATCTTGGGATACACTGCCGCGCCATGCGCTTACTTCGCGAGCTTGGACCTTCGCTTCTGATCGGATTGTCGCTCGTCGCCTTCGGCATCGGCTGTGGTGGCGGCGACGGAGGCGGCAAGGCCGCGGGTGTCGAAGGTGGCGCGTGCTACCCGAACGACACCTGCAACAACGGGCTGGACTGCTCCTTGCCGTCGAAGATCTGCGTGCGGCCGCCGACGGGGAGCGCTGGCACGGGTGGCGGCGCGGGGACCACGGGTGCTGGCGGCAGCGCGAGCGGCGGCACGACCGGCGCGGCGGGGACGACCGGCGTGGCGGGCAACGCCGCCGGCGGCACGGGCGGTAGCGCCTCCGCCGGGACGAGCGGGAGCGCGGGCACGACCGGCACGGCGGGGACGAGCGGCAGCGCGGGTACGACCGGCGCGGCCGGCGCCGGCGGGCGCGGCGGCAGTGGCGGCAGCGGCGGCAGCGGTGGAACGACGGGGAGCGCCGGTACCGGCGGCAGCGGGGGCGCCGGGGGAACGGGCGGCAGCACCGCGCGCTACACGCTCACCATCTCGCTCGACGTCGTCATCGTCATGCCCACCGGTGGCGGCGCGCCCAAGCCGGGACCGGTCACGTCGGTGCCGACAGGGATCACCTGCGGCGGCAGCTTCATCAGCGGTAGCAACAACGGCGACTGCGAAGAGAGCTACACGAACGGCACGTCCGTGGTGTTGACCGCTCAGGGGAACGGCGTCACGAACTTCACCGCGTGGACAGGGGATTGCAGCGGCACGAATCCCGTCATCACCGTGGTGATGGACAAGGCGCGCAACTGCAAGGCGACGTTCACGCAGATCACCAACTGACGCTGCTTCTTACGAGCCCGGCTTGAAGTACTTCACGATCTCCTTGAGATCCCGGCCAAGCTCGACGCGCCTGTCGTACTCGTGGTTGTAGAAGCAGATCGCCATCTCGCCGTCTGAAGCCGTCTTCGACGGATCCCAGCAGATGTCGGTGCGGGAGGTGTCGAAGCCGAACGGGAGCAGGCCGCGGAGATCCTTCGCCCGCTTTCGCATCTCCACGCTGGTGTCCGCGAAATGATCGAGCACGGAGATGAAATCTTCGTGGGACCTCTTCAGCTCTTCGGGTGGAAAAATGTTGAGGTAGTTGGGGAAGTGGTACTTCTCCTCGCGCTCGTAGCGCAGGTTGAGCTCGCCGAACGATCCGAAGCGCTCGATGTACGCCAGGTAGCTCGGTGGAAGACGAGAGATGCCGAGCGTCTTGGCGATCTCTTCGAGATCGGGCGCGGCGGCGGTCTTCGTCTTGCGCTTGGGCGGGGCGCTCCCCCAGGCCTGCGCGATCGCCTC